>Ga0075428_100003658_pt1 | contig 16856 bp, 13 predicted proteins | sample RhiMetdeltSRZDD2_FD_75291 | JGI IMG/M metagenome (GOLD analysis project Ga0075428, IMG submission 75291) | Populus rhizosphere microbial communities from Tennessee, USA - Rhizosphere MetaG P. deltoides SRZDD2 | ecosystem: Host-associated > Plants > Roots > Rhizosphere > Soil | place: USA... | reverse complement strand
TTCGGTTGAAGGGGCAGTGATCCTGGAAACGCAAGAAAGGCCACCACAGAGACGCAGTGTTGTGAAGGTTTTGACTCGGAAAGGCTGGGTTGGGAGTGAGGTGTGCATCGCTCTCGTCAGGATCTGTGACGAGATTTCAGTGGAGTCATCGTGGGAGGGCGAGGCTCCTGCCGAGCCGCTGGGTGGCAAGCTCTTGATCCAAAACGGCTCGGCAGGAGCCTCGCCCTCCCGGATTTGGCCTCGACCATGGAGGGAAACTATCTCCGTCAGGAACTACAAGAAATGACGTCTCGATTCACAGATCCCGTCGAACTGCAGCGAGTGGAAAATCTGCAGTTCAAGTTTGGTTCGGGTTCACTCGAAGGGAAGGTTATCCTTGTCCCCGGAGGCACCGGCGGACTCGGCGCGTGCCTGCTGGCATTGCTCCTTGCTGAAGGGGCTGTGCCTGTGGCGGGCTACCGATCGAATCGCTCACGTGCAGAGTTTGTGAAATCCCGTCTCGAATCGAAGTTCGGCGGCACGGTCCACCTGATTGAAGGAGACCTGCGCGACGACGGAGCTCGGTGTCTCTACCTGGAGGAGGCAGCAAAGTTTGCTGGTTCCATTGACGGCATGGCTTGTTTCGTCGGCGATCCAGCGCGCGTGCCTTCTGAGGGCCCGACGGCTGGCGATCTTGCCCGGTCGTATGAGAGTAACTTCATCGCACCGATGCTCCTGGCGAAGGCAGTGGGCGAGCACATGATTGCCCGCAAGGTGCACGGCAGCATCGTATTGTTGTCTTCCATGCAGGGAGTGGGAGTTTTTGAGAATAGTCTGAACTATGCGGCACCAAAGGCTGCCATCGTTCATGCTTGCCGAATCCTGGCAAAGCAGTGGAGTGGGCGTTCCGTTCAGCTCAACGTCGTTGCTCCGGGTGCGACGATTGCTGGCATGGCGACCAGTTCGGTGAATTCCGGAAAGTATGATCGATATGTTGAAGAGGGAACGATCAGCCGATTCGGCCTCCCGGAAGATGTGTCGCGGGCCGTCCGGTTCCTTCTGGAACCCGATTGCTATATTACCGGACAGGTCCTGCTGGTTGACGGAGGAATGAGCTTAAAGGCTTGATCCGCGGACAACCGACTCCGACTGATGGAATCTTTCGGTATCCAGGTCGAGCTAAGGCCGGGCCGGGGCTGGTCCCTGTCGGTCCGGATTCGTGGTGATTTTGACCTCGCCTGGTTTCACCATGCCCAATTCTTCGCGGGCGATCTTCTCGATGGCCTTCGGATCGGATTTGAGCCCTTTGATTTCGTTGAGTATCTCTTTGTTTTCCCGGCGTAGCTCTTCGGCTTTGAGCTTCAGTTCCTGATTCCTTGCCTCGCGCCGTCTCAGCTCCAGATAGCCATTGTTTCCGATGATGGCGTAGGCGAACGCCAAGACGCTAACGACGCCTACCATGAGCAGAGAGAGTCTTTGGAAGAAGGAATGTTGCTTGGGTTCTGACATGGTCTATTTTCCGAGCACAAATTCGCGGGCTGTTTCGGTCAATTGGTTCAGTTCATTCGCGCTGTGGGCTTCAACATAGCATCGGGCGACCGGCTCCGTGCCTGAGAGCCTGAGCAGGATCCAGGATCCATTCTGCAGTATCAGCTTGAGCCCGTCAGTGCGGTTGAGCTCCACGACGGGTTTCCCTCCGAGTGTCGCCGGCGGACTCTCGAGTTTTGCCTTTACCGCTCCCCTGAGTTCCGGCGTCAAATGTAGGTTGAGGCGGACGGTGTGGAAGGCTCCAACCTTTCCTTCAATCTCAACCAACTGCTGCCTCAAGTTCTTGTCACGCCTGGCCACCATTTCGGCCACCAGCAAACAGGCCAGAATGCCGTCCTTCTCCGGTACATGTCCCTTCATCGTGAGTCCAGCCGATTCCTCACCGCCGATGACGATGCGGTCTGCTTTGATCAGTTCACCAATGTATTTGAATCCGACCGGGGTCTCGTGCAGCTCCCGCTGATGCTTCTTTGCCACCGCGTCCAGAAAGTGTGAAGTCGCTACGCTACGTGCCGCTCCGCCACTCCAGCCTCGGGTCTCAATCAGGTAATCCAACAACAGAGGAATAATCTGATTGGGCGTGATGAATGCCCCACCTTCGTCCAGGATGCCAAACCGGTCGGCGTCGCCGTCGGTGGAAAGGCCAAGTTTGGATTCATGCCTTCTCATGTCGGCGCGCAGGTCTTCCAGGTATTCTTCGGCCGGTTCCGGAGGATTTCCGCCGAACAAGACATCGCGGAAGTTATGGATGGTACTCACGGCAATACCCGCGTCCGCAAGGAGATTGTCGACATATCCACGGGCTGTTCCATACAGCGGGTCGTAGCTGATTCTCAGCCCCGATTTCTGAATGAGAGGCAGGTCGATCTTGGCAGACAGCGATTTGAGGTACTCCGGGGCGGGATCAATCCTGTCGATGAATTCGAGTCTCGGAGTCCATTCATTCCAAACCCTGGGGCCAGACTGAAGGTCCCGAATGCTCTGTTCAATTCGACGCGTGATTTCGGGTAATGCCGGCGCGCCATCAGCACTGGAAAATTTCAGACCACAGTACTCTCCGGGATTGTGGCTGGCCGTGAAATTGATTCCTCCGTCCAGTTTGCGCCGAATGATTTCGAAAGCAATCGCAGGAGTGGGGACTGGATTCTGGCAATAGGAGACGTGAACTCTCCGCGAGGAGAGGAACTCGGCGCATTCCCAGGCGAATTTGTCAGCCTGAAAGCGCGTATCACATCCGACAATCACATGCGGGTGCGGGTTGGACTTCTTCAGCAGCTCGACAATGCCAGCGGTGGCCAGCCGCACATTTTCGAACGTGAAGTCAGCAGCGATGATCGCTCGCCAGCCGGAAGTGCCAAACTTAATCTCAGCCATCGCAAATCCTGAGAATCCCCAAAACCCTTTCACAGTGCGGGTCTTGAGTGGATGTGAACCCTTCCAGAAAGTAGCGGTAGTTTAGATCAAAACCTGACCAATGAAAACAGATTTATCGAAGTCTCTGGTTCACTGGCTGTGGAGTGGGCGTGCCGCAACTTGGCCACGAAGGCCACTGCCGAAAGGCATTCGCCGCGCAGGACCTAAGGTCACTCTTACACAGGTAGCTCGTGTGGAGTGGCGCGAATCTTGACAGTGTCTGGGTCTCTATCAGATAGTACCGGATCACGTTGCATGAAATCGTCCTGTGCTCTTCAGCCTTCTGAAAGGAGGCTTCCATGTTCCTGGCATCGCGGCTTCTACGAGGCGTTCCATTCATTCTCATATTGTGCTTGTTCCCAGGTTGTTCCCAATCGCCGCATAGTCCAGAAGAACGATACTTTCTGATTTCTACCAACATCCAGATTCCCTACTGGCAGGCGGCCGGAGCTGGCTTCAGTCGAGCAGCTTCCCAAATGAAAGTACGCACTGAGTTCGCGGGTCCGAATTCTTACGATGAAAAGGCGCAGCTTGCGGAATTTCAGAAGGCTGTCCGCCAAAAAGCCTCTGGCATTCTGGTTTCGCCTGCAGATCCTGTGCTTATGAAACCCGATATTGATGCGGCGATCGCCGCTGGCATTCCGGTAATCACGTTCGATTCTGACTCGCCCGGAAGCCGGCGATTGCTGTTTATCGGTACGAATAACTATCAGGCTGGAGTGATGGGAGGCGAGATCGCGGTGAAGCAATTGACGGGCAAGGGAGACGTGATGGTTTTCACAATGCCGAACCAGGCCAACCTCAAGGAACGGCTCGAAGGTTACAAGTCGGTGTTTGCCAGTCATCCCCAGATCAAAATTGTTGAGGTTGTCGATGTTCACGGCGACCCCCGCATCGCGTTCGACAAGGCGATGGAAGTCATCGAGAAGGGGACCCCCAAAGTAGCCGCCTTCGTTTGCCTCGAAGCGCAGTCTGGCAAGGAAGTTGCCGAAGTCTTGCATCGCAAAGGCGCAAAGGACAAGGTTGTCGTGGCCATGGACACCGACGAGGAAACACTCGAATGGATCCGCAAAGGGGTGATTGTCGCAACGATTGCTCAGAAGCCTTTCACGATGGCTTTCTTTGGTTTGAAGATGCTTGACGATCTGCACCATCAGCAGACGAGCACCCAGGGTTCACCTGCCGCACAGGATCCCTTTGCGATCCTGCCCCGGTTTGTCGATACCGGCGCCACACTTGTGGATAAGTCGAACGTGGATGAGTTTGTCAAGGCACGCAATTCGGCCACGAAGAATCCAAGTTAGGATGTCCGTTTTCTGCAATCGGACCTGAACATTCTTCTCGATTCCAGTGCAGCGAACGCGTGTCGTAGTTTGTCGGCTCTCAAAAGCGCTCCCAATCATGGGTTCCCCAAAACTCTTCCATTCTGCACCAAAACGGCAGCCTCCCGGGAAGGGGCTCAGCACAACGGATGCCCTCTTTCGAGCCTTGTCTGAGAATGCGCCGGTGGGAATTACGCTAGCGCGCGAAGGACGGACGCTGTATGCCAATCGGGCCTACCTTCAACTCTTTGGTTATGCCGATCCATCGGCGGTGCTGGGTCAATCGCTGCTGAACCAGATCGCTCCCGAATGCAGGGAGCAAATCGCCGATCACGTGCGGCGGCGCGAACGTGGTGAAGCGGTTGCGAACAGCTACGAAACGGTAGGGCTTCGCCAGGATGGCACAACATTCCTATTCCGGGTTGACGTGGCCCGCATCCAACTCGAGGACGGACCCGCAAATCTGGCTTTCTTCACCGATGTTGCCAAGCATCGCAACACCGAACGGGAACTGACTCAGGCGCTGGCGCGCGAGCGCGCAGCTCGAGCTGAAGCGGAGACCGCCAATCGGATGAAAGACGAATTCCTGGCTACTCTGTCGCACGAGTTAAGAACCCCCCTGACAGCCATGCTGGGATGGGCAAGGCTGTTGCGCAGTGGTGAACTCGACTCCGACACGGCGGCCCGAGCCGTTGAGACCATTGAAAGCAATGCTCGTCTTCAGGCACAGCTCATCGAGGATCTGCTCGACGTTTCTCGCATCATCTTGGGAAAACTTCCGCTGGGCGTGCGTCCGGTGGAGCTGGCGATGGTGACTGAGGCTGCTTTGGACGCTGTTCGGCCTGCCGCCGCAGCCAAGTCCATCCGGCTCTCTCGCCTTTTGGATCCCACCACGGGGCTGGTGTCCGGCGATCCCGACCGGCTGCAACAGGTTGTTTGGAATCTGCTCTCCAATGCCGTGAAGTTCACTCCCTCCAAAGGGCAAGTGGAAATCCGACTCGAACGCGTGGGTCGGTTTGCGCAGATTACCGTCAACGATACAGGCAAGGGTATTTCGGCGGAATTCCTCCCCTTTGTGTTTGACCGCTTCCGCCAGGCGGATAGTTCCAGTACACGCGTCCATGGAGGCTTGGGACTAGGCTTGGCCCTGGCGCGGCATCTTGTGGAGCTGCACGGCGGTTCTGTTCACGCAGCGAGCGCCGGCGAAGGAAAAGGTTCGACTTTTTCTGTTCAGCTTCCGCTCCTGAGCAATGAAGATGTTTCGGATTCTTTGACATTGCGTTCGGCACGCCGCACGCACAAGGTCGAACTTGAGGCTGTTCAGGTATTTGGTTTGCGTGGACTGAACGTTCTCGTTATGAGCGATGAGGGCGCCGAACGAGACCTTCTGAAGGCTGTGTTCGAACGACAAGGAGCCCGGGTGACGGCCGCCTATTCGATAGCGGAAGCGGTTGCCCTGATCATGAGGAAGCGACCCGACGTCTTTGTAGCGGACTTTGAGATGGCGGGACCAAACACCTCGCGCTTGCTGGAAGCTCTGGCAGGAAGAGGCAGGGGCACCAAAGTTCCCACCGTAGCCATTGTAAATGAAGCGCCGACAGACCCGGTTGACATGGCTCTGCTGGCTCTGTTTCACAACCATCTGACACGACCGCTCGATCCGGCGCGGCTGACCGAATCGATCCGAGTTCTGACAAACGGCCGGCGACGAAAGCGAAAGACTCCCTCAACCTAGGTAGGTCCATCCGTTGATCCATATCCCGCCGATTCAACACCCGTCGTCCAATCAATGCCACGCTTCCTTGACAAGACCGGGGGCTTCAAACTATAAGTTGTATGAAGTTCCAGTCTGTATTATTCAGTAGTCCGGCGTCCTTTTCTTAAGTAGCCGGGCTGTGCTCATCATGCCAGAGAAACGCACTGTCAAGATCGGTGATCCCGCTCCCGATGTCGTTTTCCTTACCCTCGATGGCCGGGAGCTTAGGCTCAGCGACTATCGCGGCAAGAGGGTAATCCTATTTGTCTGGGCTTCTTGGGAACTGTGCCGGGAGCAATTGGCCGCATGGCAGAGTTTCTACCGGAGGCATCAGGGAGAACCCTTTGAACTGATTGCCGTGGCGATGGATGGTCAAGGCACGGAGGTTGTCCGTCCGTTTGTTGAGGAGGCAGGGGCGAAGTTTCCTGTAGTAGTCGATTCGGTTGACTGCCTTTGGGATTCATACGGCTTCGACCATCTTCCAAACGGCTACTATGTTGACGAGCGCGGCATCATTCGTTATCTCAAAATAGGTGGGTTTGACATCCGAGAGACGTTGAACGTTAAGATCATCGAGGATCTGATTACTGAAAAATGGAGCAAGAAACCCCTGAAGTTTCCAGAGAGACCCAAAGTTAATCTCAAGAAGGAAATTGCCGATCTTGGCCAGCAACTGAAATCGGTAACCCGCGGTGTTGAAAAGCGGCTAAGACTCGCGGATCTGTTGGTTAAGGCCGGCCAATATCGCAAGGCAGCACGGGAATACGACACGGTGTTGGTACAGCAACCGAGGAACGCCAGGGCACTCTTTGGAAGAGGCGTAGTGTTTCACCGAGAAGGCAAGGTCCCGCAGGCCGTCTTATCCTGGAAAAAGGCATTTGCCTCAGAGCCTACGAACTGGGTCATTCGCAAGCAGATTTGGGCACTCGAATTTCCCGAGCGCTTTTACCCACGGATTCATGGTGAGTGGCAAAGCGAGCAAATCCGCCGCGAGGAGATTCAGGTTGCCGAAGAAGTGAAACTAAAACTCAAACCGAAGGCGAAAGCCCAGAAGAAGTAAGGCAGCCGGGCAAACCTAGTTCCGGCGTTGAATCTAGCTTCCTGCGCTCAATCCCGATGTGGGATTTCCCCCTGTGAAATACCTTCCCACCCACAATTTTCGACCTTGCCAACAAATCGTCTAGTTCCCGCAGCGTATACGCGGCTCGCACCGAATCAGTGAAGAGCTGCTTCATCAAGCCTTGGTAATGCCTCCCGAACCAAGCGACGTGCAGCGGAAACGCAAGTGCGGAAGGCCTCCTTAAATCTCTCAACAAGAGCGCGCCTCGCGGGCGAGTGACACGCGCCAGTTCGTTGAGCGTGGCCAACGGGTCGGCGGCGTGGTGCAACAGTGAATTGCACATTACCAGATCGAAATGATGGTCAGGAAAGGGGAGCCGACGGGCATCACCCAATTCGAACCGTACCTGGCCCTCTACGCCCGCAGCAGCAGCAGCATTTCTGGCCTTTGCCAGCATGGCTTCAGACAAATCGATCCCAACGATTTCAAGTTGCGGTAGTTTGAGCGCGAGTTTGATTGGAATCTGGCCGGGTCCGGTGCCTACGTCGAGTGCCACTCCCGATCGCACGCCCAGGAAGACAACGTGATCGACAAAAGTATTGTCCAGATGGTCCAGGTGGGCGTCAGCTGCGGCTGAACTATAGGCCTCGGCTTCTTCGTTGCTCTCCATTGTCTCTGGCTCAGGAACACGAGGAAGGAAGAACCATGTTCTGGAGAGATTCATAACGAGTCAGCCGGTTAAGCAGTCACTCGAATGTGCACAAGCCGGTAGTGGGCAAGTATTAAGGATTTGTCATTGGTGATTGGTCATTGGTTTGGCTCGAGCCAATGAAAAATGAGCAATGTCAACTGACCAATGGATCTCGACCGGATGCTCAGAGCCGAAGTCAGAACACAGGGCGATTCCCTTCACTCTCAGATGTCGTTGCGGCTCTTCAATTCTTCTTCAAGCCGCTGGACCTGCTCCTGAAGCCGCTCGATGTTCTCCTTCATCTCCGGCAGCCGACCAAAGAGTGCGTTTAGCTTCTTGTATTCCCGCAGCGGGCGCACCGGAACACCCCAGTAGACCTCGCCTCCCCTGACAATCTTTCCAGGAAGTACTCCTGCTTTGGAACCAATGACGGCACCGCTTTCCACACGCGCGTGATCGCCGAATCCGACTTGTCCGCCGATGACTGCGAAGTCTTCGATGACGGTGCTGCCTGAGATCCCTGTCTGGGCGGCTATCACGACCGCGCGGCCGATCTGGACGTTGTGACCAATCTGCACCAGGTTGTCGATCTTAGCTCCTGCACCGATCCTCGTCGTTCCCAGTGAGCCACGATCAATCGTGGTATTACACCCGATCTCAACGTCATCCTCGATGACGACTACGCCCGCCTGCGGGAACTTGACCTGCTCGTGGCCATCAAACACGTACCCGAAGCCGTCGCCGCCGATCACCGTGCCGGCATGAATGGTGACACGGTTGCCAAGCTGGGCGCCGGGATACAGCACGACGCGGGGATGTAAAATGCAGTTATCGCCAATGACACATCCACCGCTGACGACGACGCCAGCGTGGAGAATGCATCCACGGCCCACGCGGGCTCCGGCAAACACTACCACGCCTGCAGCCAGGTCAACCTCGGGTTCAAGGGTTGCCCCAACCTCGACGATGGCGGTCGGATGGTGTAACCCAGCACCACGAGGGCGGGGAAGGAGGCAATTTGCGGCTCGGGCAAAATCCAGTTTAGGGTTTTGCGAAAGGATGGCGGTCCAGCCCGAGCCGACAACATGGGGCATGGCGATCACGCACCCTGCTGATGAGGGTGGCGTTGCCCCAGAATTCTTCCCTTCCAGGAAGATCAACGATGAGGTGTCGGCTTCTTCCCAGCTGGAAACTCGGGTCAGGACACGAGTCCCTTCGCCCTGATAGGAGAGCTGCAGCAGATTGGCCAGTTCAGCAACTGAAAACATAGGCCAACAAAAAACGCAGGCTGAAGTAAAGCCTGCGTTTGTTCAGGAAGTCAATTTTGACGAGATGCGGAATCTGCAAGCGTCAGGTGTTCAGTCCTTTCACTGTGGCCAGGATCTGACGATCCTTGTCCAGCAATCCCGGATTGCTGCTGCAGCATCCACTGCTGCTCCCGGAACTTGGCTGAATGATTGGAAGCGTCAGGCTGTGCTGAGTGGTTTTGAGCTGGACTGACTTGCCTTTGGCGAAGATCTCGTGGCGTCCCTCGGTGCGGTGCCACTCAGCCAAGGTTGCCGTCTGGTGCATGTTCTCAATGATCTGCCGCCAGCCCACGCCCGTGTTGTAAGCACAGAAGGAAATCTCACCTTCCTGCGTGCCATAGGGGATCACGCACATTTCGGTGCGGCGGAAGTCGTAGGTCCACAGATCCTGGAACCACATGCCCTCAACGCACAGCACGCGCCATTCATCCTGGTCTGTGCGCGTCTTCATCCGGTCGTTGCGGTCGCTGTTGGACTTTGTGGAGTTGGGCTTGAACAGATTTACCACCTGCTGAATAGGAAATCCCTTGGGAGCTTTGTCGGCTTTGTAATTGCGCATGATGGACAGGGCCAATTGCGCAGCGGTCAAAGTCTTGCCGCGAGCGGTGTCGGTGATGACGGCCACGTCGCGGATAAACTGCTCATAGTCGAAGAATTTGAAGAGTGGGGTGAACTCACCAGTTTTGCGGTTCACAACGAGCAAAGTGAATATGCCGCAGTTCGGATGACAATTACACGCGCTCCAGCCCCAGGGAGCGTCGGCTCCTTGCAGCATATCCATCACGCTTGTGAAGGCGCTGTAGGAGGACAGGGGGAACCAATCGCGCAACGGCTGCCAGTCGGCGTTCATCTGCTGCTTGAGATCGTCGGTCATTTGCGAGAGCGTGTAGCGTTGCGCATAGCGCGTCTCGTCGTCGACCTCCTCATCACGGCCAGTGAATGAAACTGGCTGGAACGCGATGGTCTGGATCTTGTCGATGTTGCGGATGGCGAAATCGACGATAGAGCCAATGCCGTGGTTATTCACGCCGTTGACGATTGTCGTCACCAGCGTTGTCTTCATCCCAACCTTGGCCATGTTTTCGATTGCCCGCAGCTTCACATCGAACAGGTTGCCGACGCCACGATGCTGGTTCATTTCGTTGGTGGTGCCGTCAAACTGCAGGTAGGTTCCGTGCAGGCCCGCTTCGTACGCCTGGCGGGTGAAGTCTTCGCTTTGGGCAAAGCGGATTCCGTTGGTTGCCGCCATCAGCCGGTAGAAACCAATCTTACGGGCATACGCGACCGCTTCGAGGAAGTGAGGCGAAATGGTGGGCTCCCCACCGGAAAACAAAATGATGACCTGACGCTTCGGCTTAAAGGAAATAGCACGATCGAGAATGGCTTTGATGTCTTCCCACTCCGGCTGGTGCACATAACCCACCTGGTTGGCGTCCATAAAGCAGGGGTTGCACATCATGTTGCAGCGGTTGGTCAAGTCGACCGTGAGCACTGCGCCGCGACCGTATTTGATGGTGGAATTGCCGTGCCGATGGATGTCGGCGTCTTCCGCACATCGAAAGTCTCTGCCAAAAAAGAGTCCTTCGATTCGCCGGGTAAAATCTGGGCTCGTGGAGAGCACATCCTCAAAGGGGCCATGCTTATCGCACACTTTTCGCATGAGAATGCGGCCATTCTCTTCTAAAATGTGCGCCTTTATCTCACCCGGGTTCTCATGAACCATTGTGGAAATGTCTCGTTCGCCCTTGATGATTGAGTTTCGCACTTCAGGCACGCACTTCGGACACAGTGAGTCGGTGACGCGCGGAAAGCCCAGCGTCGGTGCGGATCGCTCGTAGCTCTTGAGCATTTTCCCGGGAGCCCATTTCGGTGCGGGCAGTTCTCCTTCAGGAAGAGCCCGGTTCACGCTCTGAAAGGCCTTCCAAAGGAGATTCGCCGTTCCAGAGACCAAAGACGACCCGGAGAAAACTCCAGGTACAGACTTGTTCTCTTTGTTCTGGAACATATGATCGGTGTACATGCATTGCCTCCGCAGGCGTCGAGGACCGGTTATGAATTCGGAAAGTCTCCAGGTACCTTCCAAGGAACTTCGTCACCACTAGCAGCAAAACGTGCTACATTTCCGCAAATTCCGAACGCAAGGCTAGCAGTATTTGCCCGGATCGTCTACCCAAATTTATGGAAATGTTGGGGTTGCAAAGAACAAGAAAACCTTTTCCCTCGGCATTCTGGAGACTCCTCATGAAGAAAGAAATTGTGGTTCTGGCGTTACTTGGTGTCCTGATAGCGGTTCAGAGTGCTTCCGCCCAGTCGCCTCAACCGATCCGAGTAGGACTCATTGGCCTGGACACGTCACATGTCATCGCGTTCACGAAAGTATTGAACGATCCCTCCAGCCCTGACCATGTCCCCGGGATGCGGGTCGTGGCAGCCTTCAAGGGAGGAAGTCCCGATGTTGAATCCAGTCGCACGCGCATCGAAGGGTTCACGGCTGAACTTCGGGACAAGTGGAAGGTAGAGATTGTTGCCGACATCCCCACCCTTTGTCGCAAAGTGGATGCGGTGCTTCTGGAAAGCGTTGATGGCCGGCCCCATCTGGAGCAGGTGAAACCCGTCCTGGCGGCAAAGAAACCGGTGTTCATCGACAAGCCCCTGGCTGCAAGCTATGGGGATGCCAAAGAAATTGCGCGTCTGGCGCGCGAAGCTGGCGTTCCCTGGTTCAGTTCTTCCAGCCTGCGTTTTTGGGATGAAACAAAGCGGCTGAAATCTGTCCCAGAAGCGGGACGGATACTCGGTGCGAATGTCTATGGGCCGGCACCCACCGAGTCGCATCACCCAGATTTGATGTGGTATGGCATTCATGCTGTCGAGATGTTGTTCGCCGTCATGGGACCGGGTTGCGAGAGCGTATCTCGAGTTAACACGGAGGGCACAGATATTGTAACGGGCAAATGGAAGGATGGACGCCTGGGTGTGGTGCGCGGCATTCGGAAGGGTAAGCAGGACTACGGGATTGCAGTTTTTGGGGAGAAGGCGATTCTCCATTCCGAGGACAAGCCTTCGGGTTATCGGCCCTTGCTCGTGGAAATTGTGAAGTTTTTCCAGACGGGCGTTGCGCCGGTGAATCCGGACGAGACTCTGGAGATGTTTGCGTTCATGGAAGCTGCGGACGAGAGCAAGGCCAAAGGTGGAGTGGCGGTGCCGTTGGCTAAGTGAAGGTGGCGTAGGGACGGAGCGAGGCGACAGCGCTTTCCTGGTTTGCACTGTCGTACTCGCTATGGGGCGAGGACGATTCAGGAGTGATCAGTATCGTGATATCACGGCAAACTTTGCGCCGCATGACTTGCTTTGTCCTTCTGCTTGCCACGGTTTCGACGGGTCGAGCTCAATCGGCAAAGCGGAACGTACTGCTGCTCGTTGCCGACGACCTTAATTGCGATCTTGGAAGTTACAGTCACCCGCGGGTCCAGTCGCCCAACATTGACAAACTGGCTGCGCGAGGTGTGCGGTTCGAAAGGGCTTACTGCCAGTTTCCTCTTTGCAGTCCGAGTCGTAGTTCCTTCCTTACAGGGCGGCGGCCGAATGTGACCCAGATTCGCTCAAATCCACGAGCTGGGCAATTCTCCACAGATTACAGGCCAACACCACACTTCCGAGAATTTCTGCCCCACACTGTCACCTTGCCGCAACTGTTCCGGCAGCAGGGCTACTTTGTGGCGCGGGTTGGGAAGCTGTATCACTACGGCGTTCCCGGACAAATTGGCACGAGCGGCCTCGATGATGTGGAGTCTTGGGAATACTTTGTGAATCCGGCCGGACGTGACAAGGCAGAGGAGCACAGGGTCTTTACGTTCACCCCAGGTAGTTACGGAGCTACCTTGAGCTGGTTGGCCGCGGAAGGGACAGACCTTGAACAAACCGACGGGCTCGGTGCCACTGCAGCAATCAGTATTCTTGAGCAGAAAAGAGACAAGCCGTTCTTTCTGGCGGTGGGTTTCTATCGTCCGCACACACCTTATGTTGCGCCGAAGAAGTATTTTGAGTTGTATCCGTTGGACAAGATCGCGTTGCCTGCCCTCTCGGCTGACGACCAATCCCGAACTCCCGAAGCGGCCTACGCGAGCGCCAGGAAGGAACAGGAAACTCTGACCGACCAGCAACGGCGTGAAGCCATTCAGGCCTATTGGGCGTCAACGACATTTATGGATGCGCAAGTCGGCCGGGTTCTTTCGGCACTCGAACGCCTGGGGCTTGTTGCAAACACTGTGGTCGTGATGCTCAGTGATCATGGCTATCACCTGTACGAGCACGGCCTCTGGCAGAAGATGAGTCTATTTGAGAATTCAGCTCGTGTACCCTTGATCGTTGCGGCACCGGGCGCGAAGGGTAACGGCAAACCTTCAAAGGCTTTGGCTGAACTGGTGGATCTTTATCCAACGTTGGCCGATCTCTGCGGCTTGCCCGCGCCAAAGTATCTTGATGGAAAGAGCTTGAAACCAGTTCTTGAGGATCCTTCGGCCAGTATCAGGGACGCTGCTTTCACGCAGATTCGTCGAGGCAACGACTATGACGGGTACAGCATCCGCACTGCTCGCTGGCGCTACACTCTTTGGGACAACGGCAGGAGAGGCGAACAACTTTTCGACTTGGAAGCGGACCCACGTGAAGGAAAGAACCTGGCCTCAGATTCCAAACACGCATCGGTGGTGGAGGATCTGAGGAAACGGGTGCGGGCCTACGCGTCGCAATCGCCCTAATGCGTCTCGAGCGATCTCAATCCTTGAGCTTCCTGGATAGAAGCATCACCAGCCAAACCACCATCCCGTAGAACACCGTATTCACCGCGAAGGATAACAATATAGGCTCGCCACCGTGAAGCCCTCCAAAGGCGACTCTTGCCGACATGCTGCCGGGCGACAATAGGGTTTCGAGAAGCGGTTCTGATAGTTTCCCCGCAACGCCGAGCGCGAAGAATACAAATGTAATACCCACTCCAACTGACAGAGCAAAAAACCAATCTCTCATAGGTTCAAGCGATGACGGTCGATCGCTCGGCCAGACGATTAAAGCGTCTTGGCGATCCACGACCCGGGGACCACAATCGTGTCTTCGCGGTCGGGGCCGGTCGAGATGAAAGAGAATTCCGTTTCGGTGATGTCAGAAAGCAGCTTGAGGTAATCTTTGGCGCGCTGGGGCAGATCGGCGTAGCTACGAATTCCAGCCGTTTGGGTCTGCCAACCGGCGGCTGTCTTGTAAATCGGTTTCACCTGCTCCAAGACCTTGATCTCGGCCGGGAATTCGCTGAGCTTTGAACCGCGGTATTCATAGCCAGTGCACACCTGAATCTCGACAAATTCATCCAAGACGTCTAACTTCGTCAGCGCGATCGCCTGCAGATTGTTGAGCAGGGCTGAGTACCTGGTTGCAGGTCCGTCAAACCAGCCGCAACGGCGAGGGCGGCCTGTCGAGGCACCGTATTCGGCGCCGCGCTGGCGAATGATTTCGCCGGTGTTTCCATTCAGTTCGGTGGGCAGGGGGCCGGAGCCTACTCTGGTGGTGTACGCTTTAGCGATGCCGATGGCGCCAGTGATTAGAGATGGCGCCACACCAGTCCCCACACAGGCACCTCCAGCCGACGCGCTTGAAGAGGTGACGTAAGGATAAGTGCCATGGTCAATATCGAGCAGCGTCCCCTGTGCCCCCTCGAACAACACTTTCTTGCCGGCGCGTATTTGGCGGTTCAGATATGCCGCGCTATCGACGACGAACTCCTTCAAATGGGCCGCGTAGCCTCGGTATTCCTCATAGATTGTCTGCGCGCTTAATGCCTCGCCCTTGTACAAGGTTTGGATGAGACAGTTCTTTTCCGCCGTGACCGTGAAGATGATCTCCTTCAGGGCCTCGGGATCAAGCAGATCAACAACCCGTACGCCTCGGCGGCCCGTCTTGTCCTCGTAAGCCGGCCCGATGCCACGTGAGGTTGTGCCGATCTTTTTGTCTCCGCGTGCAGCCTCAGCGGCATTTTCCACGGCGCGGTGGTAAGGCAGAATGAGGTGTGCGCGGTTGCTGATAAAAAGGTTGCTACGCACGGGGATGCCTTCATCCTCCAACATCTTCACTTCGGTGAGGAACGCTTTGGGATCCAAAACTACGCCCGAGCCGATAATACAGACCTTGCCGGTATGTAAGATTCCTGAGGGGATCAAATGCAGGACGAACTTCTTTCCCTTCACAATAACGGTGTGGCCTGCATTGTGCCCACCCTGGTAACGGGCGACGATGTCGAACTTTTCAGTCAGCAGATCGACGATCTTTCCCTTACCTTCATCGCCCCATTGGGCGCCAATAACCACGATGTTTGACATGACTTTTCCCTAGCGTTCAGTCTTGAGCACTCTACCTTGGGCGTTCTCTGGTCTTGAATTCGAGCTGGACGCAAACTGCCACATTCAAAGCCGCAGACCTTTGAAAAACAACATCTGCGCACCACGAATCTGAATGAAGCTGACTGCCGAGAGCTGAACGATGACTGCTGCTTTTAGAGATGTTTATCGATAATCTTCGAGATCGATTCCTTGGAAGTCGAGCCGACAATCTGCTCCTTCACCATGCCATTCTTGAACAGCAGCAGCGTCGGAATTCCCTTAATGTTGTAGCGCGACGAGGTGGCAATGTTCTGATCGACGTTCAGCTTGGTGATCTTGGCACGGCCTTGGTAGTCTTTGGCTACGGCATCGATCGTCGGGGCGATGGCTTTACAGGGTCCGCACCATTCTGCCCAAAAATCAACCAATACGGGAACGCCTGCCTTCAAAACCTCTGTGTCGAAGTTGTTGTCAGTTACTTCCACTGTATTTGCGCCCACTGTAATTTTCTCCGTTTTGTGAGTATTTTCTTACCGAATCCTATTCCGTGCGTCGGTTCAAACCAGCGACTCGTAAAGCTTCGCGTAAAGTTGGGCCGATCGGTGCCATGAAAAGTCTCGTTTCATCCCGTTCTTGACCAGTTCCTTCCACCGAGCCGGCGTTCGATAAACCTCCATCGCCCTTCGCGCTGCGGTCAGGAGCTCTTCCGGGAGGTAGCGGTCAAACTTGAATCCCGTGCCATTGGGTGATTGTGCGTAATCCTGGATGGTATCATCCAGCCCTCCAGTGGCTCTCACTACGGGCACGGTGCCGTATCTCAGAGAGTAGATCTGGTTCAATCCGCAGGGTTCGAAGCGAGAGGGCATCAAGAAAAGGTCGGCTCCCCCTTCGATCTTGTGGGCCAGCCACTCGTCATAGCTGATCTTTGCGCCTACATATTCAGGGTACTCTTCCTGAAGCGACAGGAAGAACCGGGTATAGCGTTCTTCGCCGGTTCCCAGTACCACCATCGAAAAACCTTCCTGCACCATCGTGCCGGCAACCGCGTGCAGGAGATCGAAACCTTTCTGATCCGCCATGCGAGAGATGATTCCAATCAGAGGTCGGTCGTGCGAGTCCTGAATACCAAATTGATTCAGCAAATCGACCTTACATTGTTGCTTGCCTCGCAGGTCCTCGGCGGAATAATTGGAGACCAGCCACGGATCCTGTTCTGGGCTCCACTCAGAGTAGTCCACGCCGTTGAGGATGCCCGTCAAGTCGGCTGCACGCTTGTGAAGAACACCTTCCAATCCGCAACCAAACTCCACGGTCCGGATCTCCTGGCTATACTTTTCACTGACGGTTGAGAGCTTGTCTGCAAACACAATTCCTGCCTTCAAAAGATTGATGTTGCCGTAAAACTCCAGCTGCTC
>Ga0075428_100003652_pt1 | contig 16868 bp, 13 predicted proteins | sample RhiMetdeltSRZDD2_FD_75291 | JGI IMG/M metagenome (GOLD analysis project Ga0075428, IMG submission 75291) | Populus rhizosphere microbial communities from Tennessee, USA - Rhizosphere MetaG P. deltoides SRZDD2 | ecosystem: Host-associated > Plants > Roots > Rhizosphere > Soil | place: USA... | reverse complement strand
AGACCAACGAACGCGCCGCCGCAAATGAACAAGATGTTGGTCGTGTCGACCTGGAAGAACTCCTGATGGGGGTGCTTGCGGCCGCCCTGCGGAGGCACGTTGGCGACGGTGCCTTCGAGGATCTTGAGGAGCGCCTGCTGAACACCCTCGCCCGAGACGTCGCGGGTGATCGAGGGGTTCTCGTCCTTCCGGCAGATCTTGTCGACTTCGTCGATGTAGATGATGCCCTGCTGGCACTTCTCGATGTCGCCGCCGGCCGCCTGCAGCAACTTGAGGATGATGTTCTCGACGTCCTCGCCGACGTAGCCCGCTTCGGTGAGCGTGGTGGCATCGACGATCGTGAACGGGACCGACAGCAGCTTGGCGAGCGTCTGGGCGAGCAGCGTCTTGCCGGTGCCGGTCGGCCCGATCAGCATGATGTTCGACTTGATCAGCTCGACGTCGTTGCGGCTGCGCGGCTGCTTCTGGATCTCGATCCGCTTGTAGTGGTTGTAGACGGCGACCGCCAGCTTCTTCTTGGTCCGGTCCTGGCCGATGACGTACTCGTCGAGGAACTTCTTGATCTCGGGCGGCGAGGGCAACGACGACCGGACGCCCCGGTTCTCGAACCGGTTGTCGTCGGCGATGATGTCGTTGCACACCTCCACGCACTCGTCGCAGATGAAGACCGTCGGGCCCGCAATCAGCTTGCGGACGTCGTTCTGGTCCTTATTGCAGAACGAGCAGCGGAGAATCTCAGTCTCGCCGTTCTTCTTGACCATACTGTGCGGCTTTTCCCCCGATGTTACACCCGTTTCCGGATGACGTCATCGATTATCCCGTATTCCTTTCCCTGGTCCGCCGACATGATGTAATCGCGCTCTGTATCCTCCTGGATACGCTTGACCGGCTGTCCCGTGTGGTGCACCAGGATTTCGTTCAGCCGTTCGCGCATCCGCAGGATTTCCCGGGCCGCGATGTCGATATCGGTCGCCTGGCCCGCCAGGCCCTGCATCAGCGGCTGGTGGATGACGATGCGCGAGTTCGGGAGCGAGAAGCGCTTGCCTTTCGTTCCCGCCGCCAGCAGCACCGCCGCCATCGACGCCGCCTGCCCGATGCAGATGGTCTGCACCGACGGCTTGATGAACTGCATCGTGTCGTAGATCGCGAGCCCCGCGGTGATTGATCCGCCGGGGCTGTTGATATACAGCATGATGTCCTTATCCGGGTCCTCCGCCTCCAGGAACAGCATCTGCGCGATCACCAGGTTCGCGATGCCATCATCGATCGGCGTGCCGATGAAGATGATGCTGTCCTTGAGCAGCCGCGAATAAATGTCGTACGCCCGTTCGCCGCGATTGGTCTGCTCGACCACCATCGGCACCAGCTGGGCGCGGGGCTCGAAACTATGGCGCATATCGTCGGGTCGCGTCGGATTGTCGCTGTGATTTGACTGGGCAGGTTTGGTAGCCGGAGGCCGTTCACGCCTCCGGGCTCGTCCGGAAACCTGACGGTCTCCGGCTACCCGGCCATGATGTTAGCACGCGACAATGCCAAGTCAACCGCCTTCTCCCGCCGCAAACCCGCGTAAAGGCGGGAGATTCCGCCTTCCTTTTCGAGCTGCGCCCGCAGGGCCGCCGGCGTCCGGCCGGCCCGCGCGGCGAACCGTTCGATCTCCTTATCGACATCTTCGGGGCCAACCGTTATCTGCTCGCGGCGGGCGATTTCGTCCAAAACTAGGGCACTTGCCACTGCGTCCCGGGCCGGGTCCCGCTGAGCTTCACGGAATTGCGCCCAGTCGATCCCGGCCTGCCGCGGGTCGACGTTCTGGGACATCAGCTGCCGGGCAAACTCTTCGAGCCGCCGATCCATCTCGCGATCGACCAGCGACGCGGGAAGGTCGAACGTAATACGCGCGGAGAGCTGCTTGAACAGGTCGCCGCGCACGTGACGGCGGCTGTTCTCCTGCGCCTCTTCCTGCAGGTCGGCGCGGACGCGGTCGCGCAGCGCGGCAAGCGAGTCAAACTCGCCGACATCCTTTGCGAACTCGTCATCGAGCTCGGGAAGCACGCGGCGTCGGATGCCTTTGACCTTCACCGCATAGGTCTGCTCGGTGTTGGCGAGCTCCGTGGCCGGGTAGCTCTCGGGAAAGTGAATCGTGAACGTCTTCTCGTCGCCGTCGTTGAGACCGATCAGGTTGGCGTCGAAGCCGGGCGGGTTGCCTGGCGCGCCGAGTTGAAGCGTGATGCCGTCGTGATGATCGGTCTTGCCATCCGGGCCGGTGCGATCGAGATCCGCCACCACGGCGTCGCCGTCGGCAATCGGACGACCTTCCACCGACTCGAACTTGCCCGCGCGGTCCCGGAGCCGCTGCAGCATGTCGTTCACCGCATCGTCGGTGATCTCGACCGACGGACGATGAAGCGTGATGGCTGACAGATCCCCGGGGTCAAACGAGGGCACCGTCTCGACTGCGGCGGTGAACTTCAGTGGACGGCCTTCCTCGAGCGCGACGTCCTTGATGTTCGGCGTGTCGACCGGCTCGATCCCGCGTTCCTGCAGCGCTTCCTCGACGGCACGCGGAATCAGGCCATGCATCACGTCGTGGAGGATTTGCTCCTTGAACCGTTGCTTGACGATCGTCTGCGGCACCTTGCCAGGCCGGAAGCCCGGCAGCCGCGCCTGCTTCGTGTAGTCGCGGGCGATGCGGGCGATTTCCGCGTCCACCACCTCGGTCGGGATTTCGATGGTGATGGTCTTCTGCGTTTCGCTGACGTCGGTGAGCTCGGTTTTCATCGGGAGGTTGTTCCGGAAGGAGTGAACCGGAAACCTGAAGGTTTCCGGCTACCATCGATGGTAGCCGGAGGCCCTTTAGGCCTCCGCTGACCCGATTTCAGAATAGCACGTCAGCGCGAACTGTCCGGCGGGGCACCGCTCCAGTCGGAGTCGAGGATCGACCAGAGCACCTGGTCGTGGTACTTCCCGTGCCACAGGAAGGATCGCCGCAGCACGCCCTCCGGCGTAGCGCCGAGCTTGCGGAGCGCACCGTTCCCGCGGCGGTTCTCGGCGCACGCGCGCGCCTCGAGACGCCGCACGCCGAGCCTGCCGAACGCGAAATCCAGGACCAGCCGTGCGGCACCGGCGAAGAGTCCCGACCCCCAGAACGGCGATCCCAACGCGAATCCCCACTCTGCCGTAACAAAGGCAGCCTCCAGCGATCGGAGCTGGAACACGCCGACCGGACTGCCGAGGCCTTCTGGAACGACTACGAAACAGACCGATTGCCCAGCCGCTCGCTGCTCATCGTTCCACGCCACGAATCGCGCGAATGAGTCGAGCGTGGGCGGGAGAGGTGACATGAAGCGGCTGACGTCGTCGGTCGCGAGCATCGCCAGCAGCGACGACCCATCGTCCCGTCTGACTTCGCGGAGGATCAGGCCGTCGGCCGACAGCACAGGCATGACCTGCCGCCAGCTCGTATCAGGAGTGTCGGCAGCGAGGACGTGCCGTGCCGGACCGGTTCCGCCGCTCGCCTGGGGTGTACAGCAACCTGTTTCCACGGCAGATGTCCTAGAACGTCAATCCGATCATGCCGACAAACTGCGGGTCGCCCTCGGGATCGGCCGTCGCCTCGAGCGACCCGGTTCCGCCGCCGACGCCGGCATACTCGCCCGTGCCTTCCGTCACCGCCAGCGCGACACCGCGGACGACGATTCGAGCACCGTCACTATCACGTTCGAACGAGCCATCCACGACCTGGCCGCGAAGCGTGCCGCGAATCTCCGTCCCGTCAGCGCCATCAGTGGTCACGAGGATGAGCCACGTGCCGCCGGAGATCGCGCCTTCGCGGCAATCGAAGGCCAGGAAAAAGGAGCCGTGCAGATCGCCCGATGCTTCGCCGGACGCGAAATTGTCGGAGGAGCAGATCGGTGACTGGATCATGCCGCTCAGCACGCCGCCATGCGACATGGCGGCGGTCTGGCCATGCAGGCTGCTGACCTGGGACGCCGCAAGCACGAACGCGGCAACGCAGAGCGCAGGGATACGCATATGACTTCTGCCTACTTCACTCGATTGGATTGAACGTTCCCGCCATTGAGGGCCCCTTGCGTCGTGTTCACCACCCGGCCGGCGACTTTGATTCGCACGGTGATCGTGTCGTTGCCGACACCCGGTTCTCCCATGTCAAACGCGAGAAGCTCGAACGTCGCGGCGACGCCGTTCCATGTTCCAAAGCCGGCAACCGCCACGCCATCAACGACGGCGTTGCCGCCAGGGACAATGCCTGAGGTGTTAGTGAAGACCACCGACGTGATCAGCTGAGACACGAAGACATCCGACTCGGTGACACGCTCTACGCGCAGCGACAGCGAGCCCTTCTCTCCCAGAACGATCGTCTCGCGGGCATCGAACACGAAGTGATGTCTCCCGCCCTCGGCATCCACGAATCCAGACCCGTGGACGCGCCCTTCCGGGCTGACGGTCAGCCCGCCGTTGACATAGTCAATGGTGTAGTTGGAATCGCTGGCGCCGGCGGCGACGATCGGGTAGTTGCCAACCGGGCTCGATACCGTAGCAGTCGTCGCCACTGACGGGCGAACATCAAGGATGCCTTCCGTCTCGTCCAGCACGAATCCGTCGTAGGTCACCGTCAGCACGGGATTCAGTTTTCCGACCAGCCGCTCCTTGTCATCCGCGCGAACCGTGAGCGGCGCGCGGGATACGGTGAGCGTGCCGGCGACGAAGGCAATCTCGTAGTTATTCGAGGCGACACCGGAGGGCGTGAGCCTGTATTCGCCAACCGCGCTGGCGGTGTTTGCGCTCGTCTTGATCTGTAGTGCGCCGCTTAGCACGCCCGCGTTCTCATCGCCGACGAACCCCTGGTAGGTGGCCGTCAGCGCCGGAAGGGCTGCCCCGTAGAGCTTGGTCTTGTCATGCGCCGTCACGACCAGCGGCGCGGGCGTGATCTTGATCTTCTGGCTCGACTCGACGGTCGTACCCAGGTAGTTGGCAGACTCAGGTGCCGACGCCGTGACCCTGTAGGTGCCGACATTCACTGGCGCGACGTCGCTCGTGATGCCGTGTTCGTCCGTATAGGAGAACGACGGCGCGCCCAACGGCTCATCGAAGACACCGCTGACGCTTCCGGCCGCCGCATGTGGTGCTGCGTTGTAGACGAAGTTACCCAGTGTGCTGCCGTCGAACGAAATCGACGCCGGCGCCCTGTCAACCGTCAGCGACGCCGTTCCGGACGCAGCGCCGTACTGTGTCGTCCCGGCGAAAGCCGCAGCAACGCCCGCCGGATAGCTGCCAACCGCGATGGCGGAGGCGAGAGAACCAAGGCTGGCGTTCACGAGCGTCGCGGTGCCCGCCGCATCAGTTGTCGCACTGCCGACCGCGGTGCCATTCAAGGTAAAACTCACGGTCGCATTAGCGACGGGAACGACGCCGCATTTGACCGTCGCCGACAACGTCGTAGTGCCGCCATAGTGTCCGGTGGCGCTTGTCGCGCTTACCGTGGCAGGGAAGGCCTTCAAGCCACACACCGCGTACGTCAACAGGTTCGGCGCGTACACAGTCGTAAACGTGTCGCGAGGGGGATTGCTGCCGCCCCCTTTGAGAAAGTTGTCCAGTGGGATCGACGAATAGATCACCTGGCCCGTACCGAACTGATAGCTGAACGTCACTGCCTGGAACAGACCGGTCTGGGCTCCGTTGACGGTGTGGAGTAGACCCCTTCTCGGCTGCGGCAGGTTTGGACTGCCTGGTATGTTCACGACGCCGTGAAGAGATTGGTTGCCGTTGTCCAGGTTGGTGGCGGTGATTAAGCCGAATGGGCCATTCACCACCAGAGAATTCAGGTCTGTGATTTCAAGGTTGTTCCAGACGGTCGAGGACGTCGCCTTGGCCGCCATGATTGAGGCGGGAAGAGTTACGCCCGGCAGAATATCGCCGACCCTTGTGCCCATCGCCATGTTCGTGACGGCACGGTCATGGATGATCAGCACCACACCGCTATTGACCGCGGCAGCAATGGCCGGGCGACTGGTCAGATATTCAGTCCCGTAGACGTTTGGACTGGGGTTCTGCACCATCAGGACGTGAAGGCCGGCGAGATCTGCCGCCGTCACGTTTGAGAGCTGAACGGGCGTGAAGCCAGCCGCGACGATTGGCGCGACCTGCTCCGGGCTGCCGGCGCCGGCGACCATGTCGTAGTAGCCAACCCGGATCGGGCTCTGCGCGCACACGTCGGCTGCCACGCTCCAGGCAGCCAGCGCGAGCAGGAAAAGGCGAATTGGGTAGACGGCGACTAGCAATCGCCGGAGCGTTGTCATCAAACCTCAACTCAAACCGCGTGAAAACGAAGGTGCCGTGCGTGAAACGCCGTCATTGAAACGGCGCCGGGGCAGCGCGCTTAGTGGACGCTCGGACGCGCCTCCCGCCCCAGATTCGCAGCTTCCCAGTCGCTGTCGATAAGGGACCACAGCACCTGGTCGTGGTAACGGCCGTTCTTCAGGAACGCCCGGCGGAGCAGACCCTCCTGAACCGCGCCAAGCTTTCTGAGCGCGCCGTTGCCGCGGCCGTTCTCGACCGAAGCCCGGGCTTCGAGGCGATGGATGCCCACCGTATCGAACGCGAATTCGACCACCAGACGCGCGCCTTCCGAGAACGCGCCCGTGCCCCAGAACGCCGAACCCAATGCAAAACCCCACTCGGCCGTCGAGAAGTCCGACGACAGCGACCGCACCTGGAAAAGGCCGATCGCCGTGGACATCCCCGTCGGCACGACCGCGAAGCAGATGTAGCTGCCGGCCGCCCGCTGCTGACGCGTCCACGTGATGAAGCGTTCAAAGCCTTCGATGGTGGTCGGCGGCGGCGAGATAAACCGTGTGACTTCTTCCGTCGTCAGCATTGCGAGCAGGGCAGGCGCGTCGCTCAGCTCGAGCTCGCGCAGCGTGACGCCCGCGCCTGTCAGAATCGGCAGCGCGTGACGCCAGTTCGTTTCAACCGATTCAATGGATGCGCCAGCGGAGACAGTAGCGACGCCCGGCTGGTAGAGGCCTTTTTCCATGTGTCCCTCCCCTTACCGGATCCGGCCCATGCCGGGCTTTTGGTTAGAGGCGGGAGATGTCGGGTCCAGAACTACGTTCTGGCCCGACACGTTCTCGCCCCAGACGATGTTCTCGCCCCAGACGATGTTGTCGCCCCACACGATGTTGTCGCCCCACACGATGTTGTCGCCCCACACGACGTTGTCGCCCCACACGACGTTGTCGCCCCACACAACGTTGTCGCCCCACACGATGTTGTCGCCCCACACGACGTTGTCGCCCCAGACGACGTTGTCGCCCCAGACGATGTTGTCGCCCCACACGATGTTGTCGCCCCAGACGATGTTCGTGCCCCAGATCAGGTTGGTGGCGTCAACGACCTGGGATCCCCAGATCACGCGCGACGCCCAGTTGAACGACTGACCGGACAGCACGGAAACCGCCGGCATGAAGTACGGATCGCCGAGAAACGTCGCCGGGTCGAACGCGCCCATGGCCGGGTCGGAGCCGGCGCTCGCCAGCCAGGCGATCGTGGCAGCGACGCGTGTCGCGCCGTCGGCGTTGATCTGACCGGTGGCCTGGGTCAGAGCATCAATCAGCGCGCCGTTGGCCGTCAGCGGCACCGCGCTGTACTGCAGCAGTGCCTTGACCGCCGTCGGTGTCAGCGGCTGCGGGTCGTACCACGAATACCACTGGTGCGCTTCCAGAACCGTCGCGATGACGCCCGCGGTCATCGCCGACGCCATACTGGTGCCGCTCAGGCTCAGATAGTGCGCGCCGTTGACCTCGACGCGGTTCTGGGCGAAGTGCGAGAACAGGTAGCTGCCGGAGTCCGTCAACGACACCATTTTGTGTCCCGGCGCCAGGATGTCCGGCTTGGCGAAACCGTCGTACCACGACGGTCCGCGGGAGCTGTACGGCGCCACGCTGTCGTCGTTGCGCGTGAGCGTGTTCTTGGTGTCCGAGGCGCCCGTGGTGATCGCCGACGGCGCGTTGCCCGGTGAGCCGATGCCGGCGTAGCCAACCTCGCCGGTGACCGGGTTCCTGCCCCAGTTGCCAGCCGAGACGGTCACAATCAGGCCCGCGCGAACGGCGCTCTCAACCGCCTGCACCAGCGGGTCGTCGGCGGCCGGCGCGAGAATCGGATGACCGAGCGAAAGGTTGACGATCCGGATGCTGAGCGCCTCGCGGTTCGCCACGGCAAACTCGAGCGCGCGGATGACGTCGCTGGTCATCCCGCTGCCCGACGCGTTCAGTACCTTGAGGCCGATCAGATTGACGTCGACCGCGACGCCCGGAAACAGGGGGTCATTGCCGCCGATCAGGCCGGCGACGTGAGTCCCGTGACCGTAACTGTCATTCGGCGCGGTGGCGACGACGCCGCCGCCCGTAAAGTCGTAGAACGCGGTGATCCGGTCTTCGAACGCCGGCAGCGGCGCGATACCGGAGTCAATGACCGCCACGCCGATCCCGGAGCCGGTCGCCCACTCGTGGCCGCCAACCGCCTCGCGCACCGAGTAGCCGCCAAAGACCTGCACGGGGTCGGCATTGACGCCCGAATCGTCACTGAATCCGACGACCGGAGTGGACGTCACGCTGGCGTCGCTGCCCGCGGACTTCACGTTCTGGTTTTCGAGGATCGCGTCGAGGCAGCTGCCCGGGAGATTGACCGTCAGCGCATCGATGAGCTGAAGTTGATTCTTGACGACGCCGCCGCACTGCTCAATCGCCAGCCGAACCTGACGCCGGGTCCCGGGATTCACGCGGAGGATGACGGTGTGCTGCTCGGTCCTGCCCTTGAGGGCCCCGCGGAGCGCCTTGTCGGCCTTTTTGTCCCGGGCGGGACCGGCCAGCACCGGCGTCGCCACGAGGCAGATCGCCAGGGCCGTCATGACCAGGCGCAGTACACGCAGACGGTTCGACATGCCTCACCGTTGAGCAAGGTACCCGCCACAATGGTTGAGGCTAAAACTGGCGAAATCAGGCCTGATCCTGTCGATCCGCGCTATGGGGGGTGTCGACTGCACGGCCGAGTGCGCGGCCGCTCACCCGACAGATCTGTGACCGCATCCGGTTTGGGAGGTAGATTCCTAAGGTTTTCGGGGGATCGTCGGGTGACGGTTTTCAGGCCGGAAGATCCGGAAATCCGATCCCGCACGCCTGTCTAAAGTCTCATCGAGTCGCTTCAACGTCTATTCAGGACGTCCAGCGAACGTAGTGAAAGAGTGCGAAAGGAGGGACTCGAACCCCCATAGCCTTTCGGCTACCAGATCCTAAGTCTGGCGCGTCTGCCAGTTCCGCCACTTTCGCTCGAAACCAGCCTAGCACGCCGGAAGCCACGAGCATTCCTGATATCATTCCGCCCGTTTATGACGAGTCGACCGATCACCGATCTCTTTCATGGTCTGTTTGAATGGCACCCGCAACCCCACGGAACTGGCCGACTCGCGTCCAGCGCCTCGCGCCCGTCAGCCATTCCCGACCCTCAGACAGGCCGGCCGCTGCGTATTGCCTCAGTGGAGTTGAGCGATCGCGGTGTGTGCCCGGCCTGCACCCAGTTGGGCGCGGGCGGGTACGTGACCTTCGTTTCGGATCTTCGGTTAGCGTTCGCCTGCCCGAGCTGCCGGAAGCTGGTGTGGATCGCGGGCGCGTAGGCGACCCCGAAGCATCCTGATCGGCACTTGTTTCACGTCGGTCCCGGGTACGTTCGTCACGATCAGTTCATCAACAGGTCCCCGAAGGCCGGCCCGCGAGTTAATGGCGCGCCGCGCCGGTACGCGGTGCATTACGAGGCCCGCATCCCGAACCGGCGACGCCGTGTAGGCCTTGACCATTACTGGTGCGCTGGAATTCGATAGCAGGACGGTGGCTCCGCGCCGAACGCCCACCACGAGCTGGGCCAGGAGTCGCCCATGGTCGGCCTCACTGAACCCATCAGCCGTGTACTGCGCAAAGTTCGCGCTCTTGCTCACCGGCGCGTACGGAGGATCGCAGTAGATGAAATCACCGGTGCGGGCGTCGCTCAGCGCCTGTTCGAACGCCTTGCACTCGAGGGTGACGCCCTTCGTCCTCAGCGCGCGCGCGACCGCGCGCACGTGATCGGGATCGCAGATCTTCGGATCGGCGTATCGTCCCGCGGGCACGTTGAACCCGCCATTTCGATTCAGCCGAAACAGCCCGTTGAACCCTGTGCGATTGAGATAGATGAACATCGCCGCCAGCTCCGGAGGGTAGCGGCCTGACGGGTCCGGTCGTCGGAGTCGGGCCGGGTTGAACCGCTCGTCCCGGACCTCGTAGTAGCAGTCGTTCCCGCGCGCCCGGTGCTCCCGCTCGAGCGCCGCCAGCGCGGCGATGACGGCGTCGGGCTCGTCGCGGACGGTGCGGTAGCACCCGATCAGATCGGCATTCGAATCGGTCAGCCGCGCGACGCGCCGGTTGAGCCGCCCTGCTGAAAACAGATCGAAAAATACAGCGCCGCTGCCGAGAAACGGCTCGACGTATCGATCGAAGGCTGCAGGGTAATGCTGACGAAGGGCGGGAAGAAGCTGCCGTTTGCCGCCCGCCCACTTCAGGAGCGGACGCGTTGGCACCGCCGAGACCAGGCGCACAAAGGTTTTACCGGTGGCGAGATCCACGTCGATTGTATCGGACCCGATTCGGGTATTCTGCATCCCCGTGACCATACCAGTCTGGGATTATCGCGCTGAATACGAAGCCGAGCGCGACGATATCCTGGCCGCCGTCGATCAGGTCCTGCGCTCCGGCCGTGTGATCCTCGGCGACAGCGTCCGCGCGTTCGAGGACGAACTGGCGGCGTATTGCGGCGCGCGCCACGGCGTTGGCGTCAACAGCGGCACCGACGCCCTGGTGCTGGCCCTCCACACCCTCGACGTGAAGGCCGGCGACGAGGTAATCACTACCTCGAACACCGCCATTCCCACCGTCTCGGCGATCGTCAGCGCGGGCGCGACACCGCGATTCGTCGACATCGAGCCGGACACGGGTCTTATGGATGTGTCGCGCCTCGACTCGGCGATTACGCCCCGGACCCGAGCCATCGTCCCGGTCCACCTCTTCGGCCAGTGCGCCGACATGGACGCGGTCAACGCGCTCGCGGCACGCCGCAGCATTTCCGTCGTCGAAGACTGCGCCCAGAGTACGGGCGCCGACTACCGCGGACGCCGGGCGGGATCGATGTCCACGCTCGCGGCGTTCTCGTTTTATCCGACGAAAATTCTGGGAGCCTACGGAGACGGCGGAATGGTGCTCACCGGAGACGAGGCGCTGGCGGGCCGATTGCGGCGGCTGCGCGCCTACGGCACGGAAAACAAGTATTACGCCGAAGAGCACGGCTACAACTCACGGCTCGACGAGCTTCATGCGGAAATCCTGCGGCGCAAGCTCCAGCGCATCGAACAATACATCGAGCGCCGCATTGCGCTCGCCCGCCGCTACGACGAACAACTCCGGGATAGCGGACTGGTCCTCCCGGTGACGAGGCCCGGCAATCGTCACGTCTTTCACCTCTACGTGGTGCGGCATCCGGCGCGGGACGCCATCATCGCCACGCTGGGCGGGCAGGGCGTATCGGTGGGCATTCACTATCCGTGGCCGATCCACACGATGCGCGCCTATGCGCAGTTCGGTGGAGGGACCGGATCGCTGCCGGCGACGGAACGGGCGGCGCGCGAGATCTTTTCGCTGCCGATGTATCCGTCGCTGAGCGACGGTGAGCAGGACCGTGTGTGTGAGGCGCTCCGCGTCAGTCTTCGATCCGCGACCCGCACAGCGTTTTCATGACCATGTGGCAGAACATCAGGTGGATGTCCTCGCACAGCTGCATGTCGAACGACGGGACCCACACGCTGTGCTTGGCGATACGCTTCAGGGTTCCGCCGTCGTAGCCGACGATCGCCAGCGTTTCGGCGCCGGACTCGTTGGCGTACTCGATCGCCTTCACCACGTTCCGCGAGTTCCCGCTGCCGCTGATGGCGATGACGAGGTCGCCGCGGTCGAGGATGGCCTTCAGCTGGCCGGCAAATACCTCGTCGTACGACACGTCGTTGGCGAAAGCGGTGATAATGCCGATGTTGTCGCAGAGCGAGATGCCGCGGAACTTGCGGCCGGTCGCCAGGTTCACCATCTTGTTCCAGTCGGTGATGTAGTGCGACGCCGCATAGGCACTGCCGCCGTTGCCGCAGGTGATGATCTGCTTTCCTTCGTCGAAGGCGCGGCGTACGACGTCGACTCCGGTCTGGAAAGCGCGTTGGTCGAGCTTGCCCGAGAGGCGCGCGTGCGCGGCCAGGTAATTCGCGACGGAAAAGTCGGTGCTCACGGCAGGTCCACCGGCTGATAGAAGACGATCTGCGAGCCGGTGCGATCGAACCGGAACGACACCGGCTTGAGATCCGGCAGCGCGCGGCTGATGCGCGTGTGCAGATCCGGCGGCGCGAACAACATCAGGAATCCGCCTTTGCCGGCGCCGAGCAGCTTCCCGCCGAGCGCGCCGTTCGCCTTTCCGGTGTCGTACCACTCATCAATCTGCGGGTCAGAGATCCCCTCGGACATCTGCTTCTTCAAGCACCAGTTCTCGTCGAGGATGGCGCCGATGCTTTCCAGCCGGCCCGACTCGAGCTCGATTTTCATGTCGAACGCCAGCTGGACCATGCGCCGCATGAGGCGACGGTTGGTGGAAATCCCCGCTGACTGCCCGGCAAGGATCTGTGAGGCGCTGCGGGCGCGGCCGGTATAGAACACCAGCGTCGACGCTTCCAGCTGCGCGAGCACGACAGGCGTGCAGATGATCGGATCCACCGACACCGAGTTGTCGGGATGGAAGCGAATCAGGTTCAGGCCGCCGTGCGCCGCGGCGTACTGATCCTGTTTCCCGATCGGCTCGCCGCACCGCTCGATCTCGATTTCACACGCCAGGCGCGCGAGGGCGTTTTTCGATACGTACTCGTTGCGATAGGCGAAGAGCGCGTTGAGCAGGCCGACAGTGTATGAGCTCGAGGATCCGAGGCCCGTGCCTCTCGACGGGATGTCGGCCATCGACGCGATCTCGATGCCGCCATCGATTCCCGTTACCTCGAGCGCATGGCGCACGAGTGGATGCTCGATCTGCGGCGGCGTCTCGACTTCCTCGGTGCGCGAGTAGGAGATGCGAATCTTCTGGTCGAACTTCCGGTTCACGGCGATGTACATGTATTTGTCGATCGCCGTCGACACGACCGCGCCCATCTCCTCCTGGTAGAAGGCTGGCAGATCGCTGCCGCCACCGACAAAACTCATGCGAAAGGGCGTCTTACTGACAATCATTCTTCAGTCCAGGCGTCGACGATGAAGTCAGCTCGCGCCCGCGCGTCCTGCACGGGCGCGCTTTCGTCCTTCGCTCGCGAGGCGATCAGGGCATCAACCGCGGCTGCCGTTTCGCCGCGCCAGAGATAGTCGGCACGCAGGCGCTCCACCCGTTCGGCTTCCGGCATTTCGAGATGCACGCGCACGCCGGCAGCCTTCGTCAATCCGTCGATCAGCAGGGCGGGCACGCCCTCGACCACGATCAGGTCATTCGGATCGATCGACATCTCGACCAGACGGCCATACGAGGCGCGCCGGCCCCGGTCGTAGATCGGCAGGCCGACGGTCGCCCGCGTGCGCAGCTGCAGCAGCGGCGTAACGGTCGTCAGCATCGCGTCGAGGTCGTATCGAGAAGCCACACCTGTTCCTTCGGTCCTTTCGGCAGCCGGCTTCAGCCATGAGTCGAGCGGGAAGACATGCGCTGTCCGGCCCAGATCGGCCAGAATTTCACGCAGAACCTGCGCCGCCGAGCTCTTACCAGTCCGGGCAAGCCCGCCGATCACGACCAGCCGCGCCTGGAGCGCGGCCGCCGCCACCGGCGCCATGCGGCGAACCATCGCCGGATGTCCGTCCAGGATCCACGACACGGCGGCCGGCAGGTCGGGAACCACGTAGTCGGGGCGGAACGGAAAGCGCCCGTCCTGCCCGGCGTGGCCGGTCCGCACGAGGATGGTCCGAAGTCCCGCACGCCGGCCCATTTCCATGTCGGCGGTCGTGTCGCCCACCATCCATGACGAGCGCCGGTCGATCTGCAGATCGCTGCAGGCGGCGTCCACCATGCCGGTCGCGGGCTTCCGGCACGTGCACGCGAACTTCAGCTCGGCGACCTCGCCGGGAAATCCGCCCTCGGGATGATGGGGGCAGACGTAAATCCGATCGACGTAGGCACGCCGGGCGCCGAGGAGATGCGTCAGCCGCGTATGGATGCGCTTGAGCCCTGCGAACGTCAGGTCGCCGCGCGCGACGACCGCCTGGTTCGTGACGATGACCGCGAGGTGGCCGGATCGGTTGAGCCGCTGCAGCGCCTCGGGCACGCCCGGCAGCAGTATCAGTTGTTCCGGCGTGCGAACGTAACTGACCTCGACGTTGACGGTGCCGTCTCGATCGAGAAAAACGGCTGATCGAAGCGCGTGCGCCGAGAGCCGATCGGGCAGACCGGCGTGGATGTCGGCCTCGACGCGATCGAGGCGCTCGGGCGTGCCGACGTCCTTGATGTATTCCGGCGAGATGTAGGCGAACAGACGACGTCCGGCGCGCAGCATCTGCGGAAACAGATCCTTCGCCAGGTCGGCTTTGCCCTCTGGTGGAATCAAGTGCTCGAGCCCTTCGCGGCGCATCACGTACAACGCCGCGTTCACCAGGTTGTCGTATTCAGTGCCTTCACCATGCGGATACGCGTGCAGCGCGGCGACGAATCCTTCGTCGTCTACCTCGACCAGGTCGGAATCCTGTGGATGGTCATTGGGATGGACGAACAGCGTTGCGTCGGCGCGGCGCTCTTCGTGTACCTCCCGGATGCGGCGCAGGTCGACGTCCAGGTAGGTGTCGCCGTAGAGGACCAGGAACGTGTCGGCGAGCCGCGGCAGCGCATCTGCAAGCGCGCCGGCTGTGCCGCGCGGCGTCGACTCCACCGCGTACTCGACGCTGAGGCCGTAGCGCGATCCGTCGCCGACGTGGGCGCGGATCGTCTCGTGGTTGTGGTGGACGAGGAGCAGGATGCGCCTGAAACCGTGGGTCCGGCATAGATCGAACTGGTGGTCGAGGATGGGCCGGCCGAGAATTGGAACCATCGGTTTAGGTAGAGGGCCGGCCCGCTCGCGCAGGCGCGTGCCCTGGCCGCCGGCCAGAATTGCGACGTCGCAGCCGGCGCCGTTCATCGCCGCCTGTCGAGGATCCAGCGATTCGCGACCAGCCAGCGCGCGGTCTCACGCACCGATGATTCGATCGTGTGGCCCGGCGCCCAGCCTGCGCTCATCGCCTTCTGCACGTCCAGGAACACGAAAGGATTGTCGCCGACCCAGCCGCGGTTGCCGGTACCGAATTCGAGCCGCGGCGAGACGCCGAGCTCCTCGCAGATCCAGCGCGCGGAATCCCGGACAACGCAGTACGCCGGCACGCCGAGATGGTAGACCTCGAACTTCCGCGGCCCGCGTATCGCGGGGCGGACGTCCTCGCAGATCTGCATCAGTGCGCGGACGCAGTCCTCGACGTGCAGGTAGCTCTTGCGCTGCGAGCCGTCACCGAGGATTCGCAGCATCGACGGATCGGAGAGGAGCTGCTTGACGAAGTCGAAGACGTGGCCGTGCGGATAGCGCGGTCCGAGCAGCGACACAAAGCGGAACGCGTAGCCCTCGAAGCCGTAGCCTTCGCAGTAGGCGGAGATCATCCCTTCGCACGCCATCTTCGACGCGCCGTACAGCGACGTCTGCGACGGGATCGCACAGGTTTCCGGCGTTGGCACCTCTGTCGGCTCGCCCAGCGCCGCGGCCGAGGACGCAAAGACGATGCGCGTGCACCCCGCGGCCCGCATCGCTTCGAGCACGTTGAACGTGGCGACGGTGTTCTGCTGCAGGTCGGTGCGAGGCGAGGCAAGGCCGCCGCGGATGTCCGCATTCGCGGCCATGTGGTAGACAGCATCGACGCCCGCCATCGCTCGTCGGAGGGAGAAGCCGTCGAGCAGGTCGCCGCGGACCAGCGTGAACCGATCTGAATGCGCGGCGTCGTCGAGGAAACGATCCTGACCGGTCGAGAAGTTGTCGAGGCCGACGACTTCATGGCCGCGCGACAGGAGGGCGTCCGACAGATGGCTGCCGATGAATCCCGCCGCGCCAGTGACGAGATATTTCACCAGCTGTCCAGTGCGCGCCCGTACGCGATGTGCGTGAGCGGCGATTCTGCGATCGCGGCCGCAATCGCCCGATGGCCTGAACGGTCCGGATGAAAGTCGTAGGGAAGGCTTGTTTGCCCCAGCCGTGTCAAGTCAAGCGTTGGAACTCCGTCACGTCCGAGCGCGAAGATGAGGCCGGGAGGAAATCTGCCGCCATCGTCGAGCAGGATTACCGCGAATGTCGTGCCCTTCAAGCGCGCGGCCTCCGTCATCGCGGCCAGCGTCGCGTATGCGAGTTGCGCCTCCTGTTCCAGGAGGGTGGGCGTATCGTCGACGAATGCGACGCTCGACGGCAGGTCGCGCGAGACGAACCGGCGATCGATCCATTCGAGCCGCCGCTGCTGCCCAGCGGTTGACGGAGGCCTCAAGTGCGAGCGGCGCAGGTCGTCCGGGATGATCGCAAGAATCACAGCGTCAGGGTAGGGCGGGGTGGCAAGCATGTCGGTTAACGCCAGATGGGCCTGCGTCAGACCCCAGCCGTCAACCGCGGCGTTGACGACTCGAAGATTCTGCCAGTGCTCCTTCGCCAGCACGTAGGGATACGTTTCCTGGTCCCCGACGCCCAGCCCAAACGTGAATGAATCGCCGAGGAA
>Ga0075428_100003651_pt1 | contig 16870 bp, 11 predicted proteins | sample RhiMetdeltSRZDD2_FD_75291 | JGI IMG/M metagenome (GOLD analysis project Ga0075428, IMG submission 75291) | Populus rhizosphere microbial communities from Tennessee, USA - Rhizosphere MetaG P. deltoides SRZDD2 | ecosystem: Host-associated > Plants > Roots > Rhizosphere > Soil | place: USA... | reverse complement strand
CAGAAGAGCAGAATACAGAACCTGGCGACCAATGGTTTGATAGATCTAGGCTACACGTTTCTAACGCGCGGAGAATTCAAAGACGCGCGTAAATACTTCGAGCAAGCACTGGATTTCGCTCAGCGCGACAAGGCGCCTGGCGCCGAGGCCCGGGCTATGCGATTTCTTGGCAGCTTGAATCAACAACAAGGCAACACCGATGAAGCGATATCCTTCCTTGAGGCAGCGCTGAAGTTCTATCAGCCTGGCGGGTACCGAAAGGAGGCTTCGGGGGCGCTGCTTCTTTTAGGTCGAGCCTATCGTGATAAAGGTGATCACGAGGTGGCAATCGAAAACTTTGAAAAGACCCTTCAGCTGGCAACGGAGCTGGGCGACCCGGCTCTTATGACTGCGTCACATCTGAGCATCGCGATTCTGCGCGGTCGCGAGCAGGAAAGATACCCTGAGGCGCTTCCTCATTTGGACGAGAGCTACAAGATCGACGAGTCGCTGGGAGCGCGAAGAGATATGGGGTATGACCAGATGAATCGCGCTGCATTTCTCTGGCGACTCGGGCGCTACCAGGAAGCACGTGACGCTCTCGATTTGGCTTTTAAGATTGCAACCGAGCCCAACGCGAACCTCAAAACTGTGCTTGCATGGGTGCACTTAACTCATTCTCAAATGGCGTTGAGCGAGCGGCGTTTCGACGAAGCGAAAGCAAAGTCTCAGCAGGCCCTCGATCTGGCCAGCCAGGAATACAGAGACGTGGCTCTTCAGGCGAAGTCAACGCTGGGTTTGGCGCAGGCACTCTCGGGCGCGGCTCAACAAGCCCGCAAGCCTTGTGAGGAAGCGGTTGCCATGGCAAAGGACGCGAAGAGCCCGCGGTTGCTTTCGAGCGCGCTTCTGGTGCTTGCCGAGGTATTGCTGATGGGCAACGACGCGCAACGCGCTTTAGCGTCTACCCTTGAGGCTCAGGGAATGTTCGCGCAGGCGGGCCAGCAAGACTCAGAGTGGCGTGCGTTGCTGATAGCAGCGCGCGCGAGCCAGCTCTCCGGCAACAAATCAGCCGCACAAGATTATGCCTCCCGCGCTGATCGCCTCTGTTCGGGCCTGCAGCAAAAGTGGGGCGCAGAAGCCTACGACGGCTACTTACGCAGATCCGACATCGATACCTATCGAAAGCAGATGTTGCAAATACTCGATCGCAGCAGATGACCTAACAGCCAACTCAAAAGGAGACAACCATGACACCTGTAACTCAATCGCCTACTTTTCACATTAGCTACTCGCCCATCTTGTATTTTGGAACGGATGAAGGTGATCCCGGCGGCGGGGGCACCGGCGGCAAGCGGCCAACCAAGCCCTCCAAAAAAACTGGAGCGAAGACCGGAGCAAAGCCGGCGAAGAAGACAGGGGGGAAACGGAAATAGACGAGCCGGCCCTCGCTCATTTCAGAGAGTGAATCCTTGAACCGTATCGGAGAAGCGTGGCTTCGGCGCTGTAAACGGGCCGAACGAATCGCCGAAGCCGCGCTGCCCGTTCGCGCTCACAACTAGAGCGGCTCCTTCGAGCCGCACCGCGCCGCAAATCCGAATCATCTCCTGGAACCCGTGTTGAACACCGAACCGACATGATCAACACTAAAGACATCGGAGCAAGACTAAAATTGGCCGCCGCCGAAGAAGCGACAAAACGTCGGCCGGCGTCGACGATGCGTCTCTCCGAGTTTCTCAAGCTCTCCGCAAGAAAGGGGCGAATCTCGAGAAGGGAACGGCTGCGGATCGTCGAGCAGGCATTGTTGTTGTTGAACATGAACTACGTTCACCTTCCGCTCAAGCGCGCCATGCACGCCGTCGATCCAATCCAACGACTCAAGCTCCTTCGGTTTCGTCTAATGGGCATGAAGGATGGTGAGTTGCCGAACGAAATGCTCTTCCATCAGAGAATGCTCGAAATCTTCGCATCAACCCGCGATCTTCATACGATGTATCTGTTGCCCGCTCCTTTTAAGGATCACATTGCCTATCTCCCATTCCTTATCGAACAGTATTTCGAGAGCGACAAGAAGGGCGGACGAGTCGAGAAGTTCATGGTGTCGCGCGTTGCCGAGTATTTCCACCGGTCAATTCCTGATGCCGGGCCCGAGGTTCTTGCATTCGAGCCTGGCGTCGAGGTGCTTTATTGGAACGGCGTGCCCATCAAAAGAGCTATCGAGCTAAACGGCGAGTCTCAAGCCGGCAGCAACGTTGACGCGCGGTTTGCGAGAGGGCTTGATAACCTCACGATAAGACCGCTGGAAACCTCTCTCCCACCCGACGAGATCTGGGTGAACGTTACATATAGATCCCGGAAAGGCCAACTGTTTACTCTCACTCAGGAGTGGTTGGTTTATGAGACCGGCGGCGAAACGAGTCAAGTGCCGTCGCAGACAACAAGGAAAAAGAGAGCGGCGATCGACATCAAGAAGACGAAGATCAATCATTTGAGAAGGACTCTGTTTGTGCCCCGTAATGTGTCAATTCGAAAGTCTCTGCGACATAAGATGTACGCCGAGACCAGAACCGTGGAGGGGCGAGAGTTCGGTTATGTTCGTCTTTTTAGCTTTGACGTAGACGACCCGGACGAATTCGTTAAACACTTTGCATCGGTAATCACTTCTGACGGGTTTCCCCAGGAAGGTCTTATCATTGATGTGCGTGGCAACCCTGGGGGGAAGATTAGAGCTGGCGAGCGGCTGCTTCAACTGTTTACGCCACGGAGGGTCAGTCCTGAGCTCTTCGAGTTTCTAAACACACCTCTGAACCTCGATATCTGCCGGCTTGCGCCCGAGCGATGGAACGTTGCCCGATGGGCTGATTCGATCGCGGAATCGGTAGTCACCGGCGCAACTTATTCGAGCGGGTTCCCGCTCAATTCCGAAGAATCCTGCAACGACATCGGCCAGCGGTACTATGGTCCGGTCATATTGATTACCGATGCGTTGTCTTATAGCACGACCGATATGTTTGCGGCGGGTTTTCAGGACAACCAGATCGGTGAGGTTCTGGGAACAAGCGACAACACCGGAGCGGGCGGGGCGAATGTCTGGTGGTATGAAGATCTGGTTAGGGCGGTTAAGGACAGCCCTCAGTCGCCCTTCAAGCCTCTTCCGCGCGGCGCTGATATATTACTCGCGGTTCGCCGCAGCATCCGCGTGGGTCTGCACGCCGGCAGGCCTCTCGAGGAACTCGGGATCGTTCCCGACCACCGTCACTATATGACCAGCAAAGACGTGCTCGGTTCGAACGAGGATCTGATCAGACGGGCGGCCAGAATTCTGAACAGCAAACCGGTCTACCTGCTTAAGGTCAAACCGTCTGACCGCGAGGACGGCATTCGCGGAATCGTTGTCACGGCGCTGTCGAAAGTCACGCCGCCTGACGCTAAAAAGAATATCTCACGAGTGGATGTTTATGTGAACGGACGGCCGGTTAGATCTCTAGACGCTACTCGGGGCGCATTGAAGGCAAAGAGATTGATCCTTGGAGAAAGCCGTAACGCTAAAATCAACTTGTTGCTCGAAGCCAGGGATGGTGCAAACAACCTTGTTGCGGTCTACCAGCGCACATTGAAGCGGGGGCAGACCTCATAGCCTAAACATATGAGCCGCCGGTCACCAGGACGCAATGACCAGTTACGTAGTCCGACAGCGGCGACGCCAAAAACAGCACCGGACCCGCCGCTTCCTCTGGAGTGCCGGCGCGTCCGAGAGGAATAAATTGCGCCGCCATCTGGCGCATTTGATCCGGGATGCCTATCTCGACTTGCTTACCTTCGCGCTCGATCGTCTCGTGCTTCTCCTTCGCCTGGGTGAGACGCGTTTCGATGAATCCGTAGGCGACCGCATTCACGTTGATGTTGAATCGTCCCCATTCTTTTGCCATCGTTTTGGTAACGCCAATAATTCCCATCTTCCCTGCCGAGTAATTGATTTGACCGGGATTGCCAGCGACGCCCGAGGTCGATGAAACGTTTATGATCTTCCGGTGCACCCGTTTCCCTTCACCAATCTCCTGCTTTGCTACTTCTCGCATATACGGCGATGCGGCGCGAATTATGCGAAACGGCGCAGTTAAATGCACATCAATCATTGCGTACCACTGTTCGTCGGTCATGTTCTGCACAACTGCATCCCAGGTATAGCCGGCGTTGTTGACGATGATGTCGATGCCGCCGAATGACTCAGCGCAAGTCTTGACCAGTCTGTCCGGAAACTCCGCATCGGTGACGCTCCCGGAACACACCGCCGCGCGTCCGCCCGCTTCATTGATCTCGCCCGCGGTCGCCTTTGCGACATCCTCATCAATATCGTTAATGACAACCGACGCGCCGTGTTCGGCGAACAGCCTCGCGACGCTGCGACCGATGCCCCGTCCTGAACCAGTTACAATTGCGGATTTACCTTGAAGCAACCTGTAGTCATTCATTGAGCTTCTCCCTCCCCCAACTCCAGAGATTGTGTCAAAAGGCAATACCACCAACTGAAGTTGGTGGTATTCAGTCCCAGTTTTATCACCCACTCGAAACTGATTAACGCATCTATCTTTGCGGTGAATAGTCGGTCGACATCATAATAACCGAGTCGATCTTCTCGGTTAACTTGCCGTTCTTCTCGCTCTCTTTCGCCGCCGCCTGCCACTCAGGGTCACCGCGAAAGTCGCGCCACGCTTTATCACGCGCGTCCCGGCTGGGGAAAGCCAGAATATAAACCAGCGTGTTCTCGGAACCTTTCTCTTTGTCCGTGGGCCCCCAGAAGCCAACAACCTCAAGGCCGTGCTTCTTGAAGAGCTTCAACGTGTGATTGCGAAAACGAGCGTGGAGTTCTTCAAGCTTACCCGGCGCAGCGTAATAGGTCCGTAGCTCAAAACAGCGCGAATTCTTGGCCAGCGAAGGACTGGGCGCGATGGTCACCGCTTGTGCTGGAGGATTTTGCGCGTTGGTTATCGTTGAACAAGCCATACAACTCATAACCAAGATGAATATCGAAACGGTTGTTTTCATAGTTACCATCCTTTCCTGTGTTGATCAGACAAGACCTATGGCGCGGCATTCGCCGTTCGGTTCAAATGCACGGATCGAGATTGACGCCCTCAAAATCCCAATTGCCGGGGGTCTTTCGGCAGGGCCACAACGGTTCCTTCATCTGCGCTTCCCACCTTGAGAACTCCTTCTTCAACTGTTCGACGATGTCAGGGTGCGCGAAGGCAAGGTTTTTGTGCTCGCCGATGTCTTTCGAGAGATCGTACAGCCAATAATGATCGCCGCCTTTGAACAGCTTCCAATTCCCTTTCCGAACCGCGGCATTCGGGCCGTTTCGCCAAAACAGTGCGACGTGCGGCGGCGGTCGCTTGCCCTTCGCGGTTAGATAGGGCAGCAAATTCACACCATCGTACGGCCGGTCGGTGGGCAACGAACCTCCCGCCAATGCAAGCGCGGTCGGGAACAGATCGAGTGACGAGATTATCTGGTCGTTCACTGCTCCGGCGGGCAGACTGGACGGAAACTGCATCGCGAATGGGACTCGGAAGCCACCTTCCAAATGCGTGAGCTTACCAAATCGGAGCGGATCGTTTGTGCAGGCTCCGGTGTAAGTCGCGCAGCCGTTGTCGCTCATAAAAACCACCAGCGTGTTTCTTTCTAATCCTGTCTCGCGCAACTTCCTGAGGATCGCGCCGACGCCGTCATCGAGCGCGCTGACCATAGCCATATAGACACGCCGGCGCTCGTCCTTGATGTGCGAGAAACGATCGAGGTACTTTTGCGTTGCCTGGAACGGTGTGTGCGGCGCGTTGAAAGGCGCATAAAGAAAGAACGGTTGCTTCTGATGTCGATCAATGTACGCGACGGCTTCGCGCGCAAAAGCATCTGTTAGATATTCTTCCTCCTCGACGGGCGTCGTGTTGCGATAAATTGGGTTCTGCGGTGAGCGCCTACTCGACGGCGGTGCTCCTTCAGCCAGTGCGCCGGCGCGGGTCATCACCCCGGGTTTCTCCGGATCAATGTAAGAGTTGGCGCCGAACAGAAAACCGAAGTACTCATCAAATCCGCGCTGCGTGGGCATGTATTTGTCATTCATGCCCATGTGCCATTTACCAACCATCCCCGTGGCGTATCCCGCCGCCTTCAAAGCCTGCGCCAGCGTGATCTCGCTAAGCGGGAGACCCATATCTTTGTTGCTGATCGCTCGTGGAAGCGGACCGGCGTTGAATTCAAAGCCAAACCGCTGTTGATAGCGCCCGGTGATCAATCCGGCGCGAGACGGGCTGCATACCGGAGCCGTCACATACGCGTTGGTGAACTTGATGCCGTTCTTGCCGATCGAATCAATGTTGGGCGTCGGGATTTCTTTGCATCCGTACATGCTAACGTCGCAATATCCAAGGTCGTCCCCCAAAATAAACACGATATTCGGCTTGCTCGGACCCTGGCCGGCACTACCGGTAAGCGCGACCCGCGAAGCCGACACACCCCCGATTCCCATGAGCAGGAATGCAATCACGAGCGTTAAAGCAACCAGGCCTTTTCGGTTCACTTTCTTCCTTCTGCTACTCGATCGGCGCATTGCCGGCTAGCCGTGCATTCATCTTCCGCTCACCGGCAGGACGAGAGCGGATGGATGTCTGGCATCGGCAAAGGATTATGTTATGCAGATTCCACCATCGACAGGGATGACGACGCCGTTTACATATGCACCGGCTCTCGACGCAAGATAAATCGCGACTCCGGCCATATCGGGTGGCGAACCGATGCGTCCAAGCGGGCATTCGGCTTCAATCTTTTTTTGAAAGGTCTCGAGCAGCCACTTGGTCATCTGGCTCTCGAAGGGTCCGGGCGCGATGGCATTGACGGTGATGCCGCGCGGACCAAGTTTTACAGCGAGGACTCGAGTCAGATGATGGACTGCTGCCTTGCTCGGCGCATATGCGTAGTTCTCAACGCCGGGCACCTTGATGCCGTCGATCGAACCGATGTTTATCACTCGGGCCGGGTCACCGGGACGGGCGGACTTCTCGAGCATCGAAGTCAGGTCTCTTGTCAGAAAGAAAATTGACTTCACGTTGGTATCCATTACTTTGTCCCATCCCGCTTCGGGATAGTCGGCTAAGGGCGCCCCCCAGGCCGCTCCAGCATTGTTTACAAGAATGTGAAGCGACTCCTCTCTAGACGACAGCTCTTTAACTAAATGCGCGGAGCCTTCAGTCGTCGACAGGTCAGCGGGGATTGAAACACATTGACCTATGGCCGAAAGCTCGTCAGCAACGTTGTCGCAGACTTCCTTTTTGCGGGAGGAGATGTAGACCTTCGCGCCGGCCTCGACGAACCCACGGGCTATCATCAGGCCGATACCGCGAGAGCCGCCGGTAACCAGTGCGACCTTCCCTTTTATGGAAAACAGATCCTGAACATTGATTGCGTGAGACTGATCGCTCATCGGGCCTCCATGATTTAATGTGATCGATTTCCTGGAATGCGCCGAAGTGCGCAAGGTGTTTCTTCTCGGGGCGCATCGCCGAAGGACGCAGCAATATAGCACAGGCCCGGAAATCATGTGAAGTTTGCGGTCGGCGGATGCGGATTGGTTCGGTTTGCTAACTTGACACGTTGAGCGCGAGCAAGTATTTTGCGATTTCGTTGACACACCAACTGTTGTAAGCCGCTTGGCGCAATTGAGGGATCGCGGTATATTGGCGCTGAAAGCCGCAAGCAACAAGTCAGCACTCTTTACGACATCGTTGGTTAATGGTGATGCTATCGCAATAATGAGGACAACCAAGAATCCGTTCAGCGTTTCCGCCTCGGAGGAACCCGATCGTTTGGCCGAGATCTACCGAGCGGCGGCGCAGATCATTTGCGACAAGGGGTACGATGCGACGTCTATGAATGACATCGCGGAAGCCGTCGGAATAACGAAGTCGGGCTTGTACCATCACGTTTCCGGAAAGAGAAACCTCCTCTTTAGCATAATGAACTTTGGAATGGATTCGCTTGAGGAGCAGGTGATAGTGCCGGCTCGCGCAATTGCGGACGCAGAACAACGACTGAGAACTATTATTACAAATCACGTTCAGCTGATCACCAGCCGCAGCACTGCAAAAGGAAACAATCCGGTTACGATAGTGGTGGACGAGGTTGCCGGGCTTACTCTTGCGCAGCGGCGCAAGATCGATCACCGCAAGCGTGTGTATGTCGACCTGATTCGAGAGGCGCTCACCCAGCTCAAGGCGAGCGGAAAATTGAGAGACCTGGACGTCACCGCGGCGACCTTTAGTCTGCTAGGGATGATATTGTGGCTCTCCCGATGGTACAGTCCAGCCGGGCGCCTGACACCAGAACAGGTCTCGGAAGAGGTAACCAAGATCGCGTTGTCCGGCTTGCTCCGTCCTGAGGCTCAAAGCAATTGAAACGCGGAGCGCCCACACCCTGATAAGCTTTTTTGGCCCGATTATCGCTAGGTCCGGAGCAAGATTCCTTGATTGACAAGGATAGTCGCCTGAGATAATATCCGGACCGACTGACCGGTCGGCAGTTCATGCCGATTTGGACGGTATTCAGCATTTCTTCTTCTTACAGGCTAGTTTGGATTCTTTCAGGGGTACTACTCTTGTTTCAAGCGTAGTGCTCTGCGCCGAATACGATTCGTAGCATTGGGAGTCGGTCGTTTTTTAGATTCAGCGTAACGCAGTCGAGGGTTCGCTTTGTCGTTAGGTAACTAACCGGAAGCGGCGGCCCAGGACCAATGCAATTCGAGGAGTTCTGTTCTTGGGGGAATTAGAGCCGCTACTCTCACCCTCTCTTCGTACGTCTTTAGACGGGCGGGCACACGCCTGTAACTCAGAACGGCACTGCATCATTCCGGATGATGCAACCAAAAGGAGAAGGTCTATGCAGACTAACGTCAGGTACCTATTCCGCGCACTTACGATTTCGATCTTGTCGCTGAGCATTGGTATTCCATCCTTTGCGCAGAACTCGACAGGAGCAATCAGGGGGATCGTAAAGGATCCCAATAATGCAGTAGTGACAACCGCAATAGCTACGGCAACCAGCAAATCGACCGGCGCCTCCAGAAAAGTGAAGGCGGGCAATGACGGCCTCTTTGTTTTTGAGAGCCTGCAGCCCGGGGAGTATGAGGTCAAAGTCGAGGCGCAGGGTTTCTCAACCCAGACTCAAACGCTGACCGTTGAGGTAGGAGGCACAACGACCGCCGACTTCTCTGTAGCCGTTGGCGCAGCCAACCAGACAGTAGATGTGACGGCCGACGCGCCTGTTATCAACACCACCGATACCACGGTCGGGGGCGTGGTCAATCGTCACCAGGTAGAAAACCTGCCCACAAATGGGCGGAGCTTTTTATCGATCGCCCTGTTGGAGCCCGGTGTGACTGTCAACTATAACGCCAGCTCCGGTGTTGCCAATCCCAACAGCTACTTCACGGTCTCGGTTGGAGGAGCTCCGTCCCAGATGACGCTGATTACCGTCGACGGCGCGAGAGTCAACGACCGGATAACCGGAGGCACTTCGCAGAACTTCTCCAGTGAGAGTGTGCAGGAGTTTCAGATCAGCACCAACGCTTTCGACCTTTCTAGCGGAACCGTTTCGGCGGGGGCTGTAAACATCGTCTCCAGAACCGGGACCAACAGCTTTCATGGAAGCACTTTCCTCTTCTTCCGCGATCACAATATGGCCGCGTTCCCGGATTTTAAACGCCCGACCGAGCGCAATGCAGCGGGTGTGCCTCGCAATATCCTATGCGTGAACCCCAATTCTGAGGGTTGCAAGCGTGCGCTTGACCCCTTCTTCGTGCGCAGACAGTACGGCGGCACGTTTGGCGGACCAATCAAGAAGGACAAGCTATTCTTCTTTGCCAATTACGAGCGTAACGACCAGGTGGGCGCTCGCACGATAACCTTTACCGATCCGGTTCTCTCTGCGTTCAACCACGTCGCCGGGCAGCCTCAGGACGGTCATCTCCTCGGCTTCCGTCTCGACGCCACATTGAGCTCGAAGCATACCGCGTATCTACGAGGCAACATCGACGCCAATGACGGTATTGCTGGTGGAGGCCTGGAGTCGACATGGATCGCCTCGAGCAACTACGCATGGCAATCGCAAATTGGGGTTACCAGTGTATTAAACGCGACACTGGTGAACGATGCCAGGTTCTCCTTCTCGTATTTCAGAAACTTCCTGAACCCGCCCACTCAGGCCGACTGTGAGGCTCTTGGTGGTGGCTCTCTCACTTGCTTCGGTGTGGGCGGCCCACGAATCAGTTTCTTTGGCGGGCTTACGATCGGAAACGATCCGAACGTACTTCAGAATCGCAACCCGCGGACAATTCAGATAAATGACAACGTCAACTGGACCAAGGGCTCGCACCGCGTTCGATTTGGCGGCAATTGGGAATATAGCTATGCGCACGGTGGATGGGGTCGCAATTACGAAGGCACGTTCACTGCCTTTAGCCCGACCCAGATCCTCGGCAACCCCGGAACTTTCGGTGCCGCGAATATTCCAGCCGGCTTGCTGCCAGGTGGAACCGCCACCTTTGCCGATCTGCTAAAGCTTCCGATGACCGGCAGCCTGAGCATGGGCGTCGGAGATCCGGGTCAGCCTGCGCCCTTCAATTACAACGAGGCGATAGGCAACCACCACGTTCGCTTCTACGGCCAGGATGCATGGCAGGTATTCAAGGGTTTTACCCTCAACTATGGGGTGGGCTGGGCCTTTGAAAACAAGGTGTTCTATCACGATCTTAGTTTCCCGACGACAGGTTATCTAAAACCTCTGTTAGGAAATGACGACGGCAAGATACCCCAAAGGTACAAGAACTTTGATCCTGCGTTGGGATTTGCCTGGGCTGTTGGCGCCGATCAGAAGACTGTCCTCCGGGCGAGCACTTCTCTTCATCACAACTCCCAAAGCGTAAACTTCTTCAGCCTCGAACAACGTAAGATTCTAGGACCTGCAGGCAACGGGCTGCAGCAAGTCACCAGCGTGACTATGCCGAATCCCGAAAACCCAACCGGGTTCTTATCATTCACCGCGCCCACCAACTGGACCATTGCGGATATGTTGGCTTACCTGTCAACCGCCAGAGGCCAGTTCCTCGCCGCTCTACCCTTTGATGGAAAAGATCTCACGTTCAGAGGTATTGATACGAAAAAGGCGGTCGTCGATGCGCAATTCCTGGATGCGATCTACAACAAGGATTCCGCGCGGACGCCGTATACGTTCCAGGTCGATGTAGGCGTGCAACGCGAAGTAGTGCGCAACCTCTCGGTTTCGGCTGACTTCGTTATGCGTCGTGGCGTTGGATTCGGATCGGGTCACTCGGGGTTCGACCAGATGTTTCCGGATCTTAATTTGTGGAACAGGTTCGTTCCTAACACCTATACGCTGGCGGCAAACGGCAGCGTCAACCTTGCCACACTTGTCCGTAATCCGGTTATTCGAGCGTGTACGACTGCCGAGAGTCTGTTGTCACGAACGAATCCTAAGGCGTTTGCCGCGATCCCCTGCTCGCTCGGAGAAATCCAGTATGGGATGCCGGGGATTCTCTCGAATTACAAAGCGCTTCAGATAAAAATCGATAAGCGCTTCTCAAAGGGCATCCAGTTTGGTGGGGCCTACGCCCTCGCCAGTTACAGGACGTGGTCGGGCCGGGTCGTCGACAACACTGACTTCCATAAGAGCATCGGCACCAGCACCGGCAATCCGAAGCACCGCTTTACTGCCAGCGCCATCTGGGAAACGCCGAAACTAAAAGGCGGCCAGGGATGGATGCGAGCCATTCTGAATGACTACCAGCTGTCGACGATCGTGCAGATGGCAACAGCGGCGCCGACTTCGGTCAACATCAGCGGGGGTAACGCCTCGTTTGGCGGAATTGGCTTTGGTGGCTTTGACGTCGAAGGCGACGGGACGTTTACATTCCGTCTGCCGGGAACAACCATCGGCTCCTTCGGCCATGACATCGATGCCGACGGCATCAGAAAACTCGTCGCTCAGTACAACGGCACCATCCCGGCGGGTAAGGACGTTCCTCTGTCCCAGATTCCAAAGGGCTCGCAGCGCGATATAATCGGGACCGCATTCCCCTATATCGTACTGCCGGACAAATTCGCTTTTGGCGACAGCTTTATCACCCATGATCTCCGGCTGACCCGCATCATCCGGATTCGTGAAAACCTCAGGCTCAATATCATCGCCGAGGGTTTCAACATTTTCAACGTTGCGAACCTGACCGGCTTTAGCGGCACTCTGGATCAATGGATTCGGCCGATCGCACCGACTACGGCAAACCCGCTGGGTACGCCCGGTCGTAATCCGGATTTCGGTTTTGGTCAGGCCACCGGCCGGGTCAATCCGATCTTCGGCTCCGGCGGTCCGCGAGCGTTCCAGTTCGCCGCAAGGTTGAGCTTCTAATCGAACCCTCTAACCGGGGCGGTGGGAAAACATTCTCCGCCGCCCCGCTTCACATTTTTCCGAATCACATCCCGAAACTCTCTTCGCCATTGAAACCATCCGGCTATTGGATCAACGGACCTATTCGCTCGATGCGCCCTCGGCCACAAGAATTCTGCGAGTGGAGGCTGACATGAAACGAATATTTATTTTCTTGCTAATTGCTACTCTTCTCTTCTCATTGAGTCTAAGAAACGGCGCCGTAGTTGCGCAGTCAGCGAAAGCAGGGCTGCCTGTTGCGAGGCCAGATCAGGTGGGAATGTCAGCGGAACGGCTGGCGCGCATTCGGACGGCAATGCAGAGATATGTTGATCGTGGGCTCGTCCCAGGCGTGGTAACGCTTGTAGCCCGCCGAGGCCGCGTGGTCCACTTCGAATCGATCGGCTATCGCGATGTTGAATCCAGAGCTCCGATGACCACCGACACCATCTTTCGCATTGCGTCGATGACTAAACCCATTGCTTCAGTTGCGTTGATGATGCTGTACGAGGAAGGACATTTTCTGCTGTCGGATCGTATATCCAAGTTCCTTCCTGAATTCACCAATATGAAAGTCGCGCAGGCTGCGGCGCCTACAGCAGGCAGCGAAGCGCCCTTCAAACTGATTCCCGCCACCAAACCGATCACGTTCAAGCACGTCCTGACCCATACAGCCGGATTCCCTAATAACTATCGGGGGATCACAAGTGCCGAATTCGCGAAGACGTACCCGCGGAAGAACACCAACGAGACAATCGCCGATGTGGTCAAGCGGCTGTCAACGATGCCTCTCAATTTCAATCCGGGCGAGGCCTGGGAGTACGGTCCGGCCACCGATGTCGTGGGGCGGCTTGTTGAAGTCATTTCGGGGATGTCCCTAAACGAGTATCTGCGGAAACGGATTTTCGAACCGCTGAAGATGACCGATACGCACTTCTATGTGCCGGCCGACAAATTAAGTCGATTCGCCGCGAACTATCAACCCGACTCAGCTAACGGAAACAAGATCAAGCTGGTCGAGGCTCCAACCGCCGATAGCCGATATGTGAAAGAACCCCACAATTACTTTTCCGGCGCGGGCGGGCTGGCATCCACTGCGGCTGACTATGTTCGGTTTCATCAAATGATGCTAAACGGAGGGGAACTTGATGGCGTTCGCATCCTTGGACGTAAGACCGTCGAGTTAATGACAACCAATCACATTGGCGATCTGCCCGTCTGGCTGACTGGGCCTGGCTTCGGTTTTGGTCTTGGTTACAGCGTCGTAAAGGACATTGGCGTCACCGGTCAGGCAGGGTCGGCCGGCACTTACGGTTGGGGCGGCGCCTTCTGTACATACTTTCAGGTAGACCCCAAAGAAGAGATGATCGGCATCGTGATGACTCAGGTACGGCCTTACGACCACCTTAACATCAGGCAGGAGTTCATGGCGCTGGCTAATCAATCCATCGTTGATAGCGCAAGACCGGCGACGGTAGACGCAAGCCGCGCCGCTATCCGTTAGTCCGTAGTCCGTGGTCCGTAGTCCGTAGTCGGTGGTCAGATGCAGGTTACACGCTACGGGCTACGGACTACGGACTACGGACTCCACGTAGTGAGGTCAGATATCTATGCGATCCATCACATCCAACGTTCTTGCGTTGATCGTATTTGCGACTGCCACACTGTTAATGAGCGCGCCAACAAACGCGGCCAGGGTTCAGGCCCAGCGGAAGCTCACCAAGGCCGACATCGATCGGATGATGACCGAGCTCTCGAATTGGGGGCGATGGGGCAAAGAGGATCAACTTGGAGCGCTAAACCTGATCACTGCGGCGAAACGAAAACAGGCTGCCGCGTTGGTGAAGGAAGGTGTCTCAGTTTCCCTTGCTCACGATGTGGAGAAGGAACGGGCAGCCGACACAACTAGCCCGTTCCAACACACAATGACCCTGACTCCGCAGTTCAGCCTCGACGCTTACTCAGTCAACTATCACGGTTACGCGCATACGCATCTCGATGCGCTCTGCCACATGTTTTACCAGGGAAAGATGTACAACGGGTTCTCGCAAAAAGAGGTTACCGAGAAGGGCGGAGCCAAGCTTTCGATTCTCAACGTAAAACAGGGAGTTTTCACCCGCGGGATTCTAATGGACATGGCGCGATTAAAGGGACTGCCCTATCTCGAGCCGGGAACTCCGATCTATCCGGAGGATCTGGAGGCGTGGGAGAAGAAGGCAGGCGTTAAGGTGTCGAGCGGCGATGTAATCTTCATCCGAACCGGCAGATGGGCGCGCCGAGCCGCACTTGGTCCATGGGATGTGGGTAGACATGCCGCCGGGCTTCACGCTTCGTGCGCGCCGTGGCTCAAGCAACGCGGCGTGGCGATCATTGGGAGCGATGTTGCGAGCGATGTGGTTCCTTCCCAAGTGGAGGGAGTGATCTTGCCGATTCATCAACTCGTACTGATAGCCCTTGGAGTACACATCTTTGACAACTGCGACCTTGAAGCGATTGGCGAAGCTGCCGCCAAACGAAATCGATGGGAATTCTTGTTAACGGCGGCCCCGCTAGCAGTGCCCGGGGGTACCGGCTCTCCGTTGAATCCTATAGCGACATTTTGATCCTGCCCGATCGACCCACTCTACGTTGCGTTCCATTAACACCTCACTTCAGTGAGGTCTTGGGCACGCGGCGTTGCGAATGCAAATGTCCAACTCCACATAGCTGCCCCACACAATGAAAGCATGCGCAGGAATACTGACGCGCGAAACCATCTCGGTATACTATTCAATCCTATGAAGAGAATATTCTTTGTTGACCTTTACATCTTGCGTCTGGCCGGTCTGACGTGCGCTCTGTTGCTCGCGTCGCTAACAGTTCGCGGCCAGGAACTCGCGTGGCCGCAGTTTCGTGGTCCTGAATCGAATCCAGTTGGAACGCATGCTCGGCTGGCCGAACGCTGGTCGAAGACCGAGAACGTCGAATGGTCGCGAGAGATTCCAGGGCGCGGATGGTCGTCGCCAATTGTGACGGGCGACCAGGTATTCGTGACCACCGCAACGACGGAGGGGAAATCAAAGCCACCGCAGATCGGGACCGAGTACAGCAACGAATACGTCGCGGAGCTGCAGAAACAAGGGCTCTCGATGGAGCAGATACTGCAGCGCGTAACGGAGCGGGACATCGAATTGCCAAAAGAAGTGAGACTCCATTACTTCCTCTATTGCCTGAGTCTGAAGAGCGGCAAGGTTGAATGGCTGAAGGAGTTTTTCACTGGACAGCCGCCTGGCGGACGTCATCGCAAGAACAGTTTTGTTTCAGAGAGCCCGGTGACCGACGGGAAGTTTGTTTACGTCTATGTTGCGAATTTGGGGCTGTGGGCATTTGATCTGCAAGGGAAGCTGGCGTGGAAGACTCCGCTTGAAGCGAATCCGATCTATCTTGACTTCGGGACGGGAAGTTCGCCCGTCCTCGTGGGGAACCTGCTGGTGATCGTCAATGACAACGAAAAGCAGCAATACATCGCAGCTTTCGACAGACAAACGGGCAAGCAGGTCTGGCGCACCAATCGGGACATCGGCGGCAAGGGACAGCCAGCGCAGCGATCCGGTTGGGCGACGCCTTTTGTCTGGCGCCACCCGCTGCGCACCGAAGTTGTTACCGTCGGCCCGGGAGAAGCTGTGAGTTACGATCTTGCCGGGAAAGAACTGTGGCGCTTGTCAGGAATGGCGGCGACCCCAATCCCGATGCCTTTTGCCTACGACGGACTGTTGTATGTTGATGGAGGCCGGGGACGGTCTTTGTTCGCCCTCCGTCCCGGCGCCGCGGGCGATATCTCGCTCGGAAAAGATGAAACCTCAAACGCGTATGTTGTTTGGTCGCAGGCCCGCGCCGGGACGTATCTGCCGTCGCCCGTAGCTTACAACGGCGGGATATACGTGCTGACCGAGACGGGAATCTTGAGCCGCTTTGAAGCCAGGACTGGAAAGTTGACTTACCGGACGCGGATCGACCCCGCCGCAGCGGCTTTCACGACCTCGCCCTGGATCTATAACGACAAGCTGTTCTGCCTGAGCGAGGAGGGTCAGACTTTCGTGATCGCGACAGGTGAGAAGTTCCAGCTATTGCACGTTAATGAGCTGGACGATATGGCGCTTGCATCCCCGGCGCTCGTAGGTGAGCGATTGTTGATACGCACGGAGCATCGGCTGTACTCGATCCGCCGCCAAAAATAACGGGATTCAGCGAAGCCGCACAAAGCAAACGCAAAAGTTCAGAGCATGCCCAACAGCGTTTTCTTAAAGTTCTCCCTTTTTGTTTTGCTGCCGGCGCTTGTTTCATTAGCAATCCAAACATCTGCGAAGGCTGGATTCCCTCCCTGGATCTTAACCCAGAAACAACCAGCTTCGGAGGACCGCAATCG
>Ga0075428_100003648_pt1 | contig 16882 bp, 15 predicted proteins | sample RhiMetdeltSRZDD2_FD_75291 | JGI IMG/M metagenome (GOLD analysis project Ga0075428, IMG submission 75291) | Populus rhizosphere microbial communities from Tennessee, USA - Rhizosphere MetaG P. deltoides SRZDD2 | ecosystem: Host-associated > Plants > Roots > Rhizosphere > Soil | place: USA... | reverse complement strand
TGGACGCCCGATCATGCTGCCACGGGTTTGCGCGCCGGCACAACCGGATTTGAAGGATGAAGTCGAGCAGCTCTCGGCAATCCTGTTGACCTTGATATGCAGTGTCGGCAAAACCGCTCGCGGGGTTTGGCGGCGCCTCGGTTCTTGAGATCGTGGACGATTTTCAAACTGACACTTATCGCGCGGTGTACACGGTGAGGTTTGCGGATACAGTTTATGTCCTGCATGCCTTTCAGAAGAAATCAAAGAAGGGAATTGCTACGCCGAAAGCTGTCCTGGAGCTAGTTAAACGGAGGCTTAGAATAGCAGAGGCAGACTACCTGGCGCGCTCAAGCGGCGAAACAAAGGAACACAAGAAATGAACACCAAAGTTGGGCGAAATAAGACTGCCCGGGATCGGAAATTGAAGGGTGAGAAGGTTGAACGCAGTAGCGGAAACGTCTTTGCAGATTTGGGGTTCCGAGACGCTGAGGAACGGATATGGAAAGCTCAGCTGGCTATCAAGATCTCTCGGTTGATACAGGAAAAAGGTTGGACGCAAGCCCGGGCGGCGGAGCGCGTTGGATTGGATCAACCAAAAATATCGCAATTAATGCGCGGCGTGTTGACAGGCTTTTCGGCGGATCGTTTGTTCGTCATACTGAACCGCCTTGGTTATAGTGTCGAGGTACGCATCTCTACGAAGGAGCAGTCTCCGGAGAAGACTCACACTCGTGTAATGATCGCTTAGTTTTCGCTTGATCGACTGCAGGGATCAAACCATCACATTCTTGCGTACCCTGTGACAATGCATCAAATCTGAGAATTGAAAGCGTCTATCTAGGATTTAGATTTGTTTTGGCAGCAGTGATTTCGATTGATACTTCTCGATGTGACGCGTATCGGTAGTGGTGAGCGCTGTGATTACTATTCTCGACACTGTTATCCACGCCAGAGCTTCGATGGCCGCAAACGGCAAAGGTTAGGCCATCACGTTCTTGCGTACAGCCTCGTGTGCGTAAGGAATCACAACCTCGGCAATCAACATCCCATCTTTCTTGATCGAAGCGACGCCGGCCGCTACCGCGGTGCGCACCGCTCCGACTTCTCCCGCCATTACCACCAGTCCCTTGCCGCCGGGTTGATTGCGCGCTTCGATAAGCTTGACGTTTGCGGATTTAACCGCGGCATCTCCAGCGTAGATTGCCGGCGCCACTTCTTTGGTTTCAATGATGCCGATGGCCTCTACGTGATCGACCTTCACCCGGCCTCGGATTGCGGGAAAGAGCTCGCTGTGAACGTTTGGAATTATGAAGTGATCCAGGACCAGCCCGACGGCCGTCTGAAGACCGGCTCGAACGGAAGACTCGACGTCGGCCACGTTCCCGCCGATCATTATCAGATATTTCCCGCGAGGAATGATCGTAGTCATCAGCAGCTCGACGTCGGCCATCTTCATCATCGCGTCCGTGGCCTCGATGCCTTTGGCGATTGAGCTGGTCTCAATAAAGCCTATGCAATGATGATGATCTGTAGGAGCGATTGCGCTCATTTGATCTCCCCTCTCATTTGTTTTGGACGGCGACAACCCCGATGTTGGCGATCGTCGCGCCTTTTGTCATCGACGGCACGGCGCAGATGTAAAGCACGACTCCCGCGGCTGTCGAGTGCGCCTCGGAGATAGTCTTTCCGAAATAGTCGGTCACATATCCGACTTTCATTCCCTGTCCGACGTATGCGCCGCGTTTCACCAGCGGGTAGAAGACTCCTGTATGCTCGCTTACGATGGGGACGATCTTTTCAACCCACACCGGATTCTGTACCGGGGATGGTACGCCGGGCAGCATTTTCAAGTAGCGCATCACGCTTAATGAGCCGTCGATCAAAGCCCCGACGTCGTCGGGTTCGACCGTTCCGGCGTGGCCCGCTTCAACGGTGATCGAAGGCTTGCCACGAGTGGTCGCGGTGTTTTCCAGGTACCGCGAGGCGTTAGGGTCTTTTGGGCGCTCGGTTGAAATTATGATGTGATCGAGCCCAAACGCCAGCACCATCTCTCGGGAAATTCGATCCTGATTCTCATTCCCGGTCCGGGTCCAATAACTGTATTGCCGCAGACTCTCATCGAGATCCCCGCCGTGCAGATCGATCAAATGATCGCATTGCTCAACAACCTGTTTGGTAATCAGGTAGGAGGCGCGGTCGGTCTGCGTGCCGTCCATTTTGCCGGGATACATCCGGTTCATGCTCTTGCCGTCGACGGGATTGACGTGGACGACTTTCTGCTCGAATGAAGGGATGTTTACGAGCGGGACGATGATAACGGTGCCGGATATTTCGCTGGGATTGAGTAACCCGATCAATTTTTCGAGTGCGATGATTGATGCGTATTCGGTTCCGTGAGAGCCTGCTACCAGGGCAAGCACCGGACCGGGCCTGGCTCCGTGAACGATAGCAACCGGGATGTTTGTGGCGGCGTCGGCGCCGGCCGGAACCGCAATGACGCCGGTAGCTTTTTGGCCGCGTTTTGCGGTTGCGGTGCCCACGGTAAAGCTCGGGCGATCCTGGGCGATGACGGCGCCGCTGAGCACGAGAGTTAAGGCTAAAGCGAAAAGTGCGCGTTGCATTGTGGACCTCCAGTGGCAGCCGGCAAAAAGAAAAGCGGCTCAACCCGAGTTTGGCGAGCGTATCGCGAAATTGTGTGCATTGCAACGAAATGCAGTTAGGTTTTCGGCTTATTTGGGTTGCGCGCTCTTTATTTGGAGTGCGCCGCCCGATTTAGCATTTTTGTTTATCGCATGCGTGGCGGCGCTTTCGTATATTCCGAGTTCGAGCGTCCGGATGGTTGTCGCTTCGATGCATACCAAAGCGCCGCCACGCATGCGAGAGTTGTTTAATGACAAATAAGGCGGCGCACTCCAAATAATGCCGTCGCATTCAAATATTGACAGCAACATTGAGAGCGAGTAGGTTCAGCACACAGCGACCGTTAAAGCGGTCAACGTTCTCTCGCAACGAAGAAGAGGTGCCGCGGTATGGACGACCAGGACGCTTCCCGACGTTTGTTTCTGATTAAGTCGCTTACCGGCGTAAGCGCTGCCTGGCTCGCATTGCGCATGCCTGAGATCGTCGCTGCCCAGGAACACGCTCATCAGGCGGTTCAGTCTTCGGCGCCGGTCAAATTCGAATTCCTTTCGCCCGAACAAGCCGTGGAGATCGAAGCGGTCGCCGCGCAAATCATCCCGGCCGATGACACACCCGGAGCACGTGAGGCCCGGGTGATCTATTTTATCGACCGAGCGCTTTCCACCTTTGATAAAGAGAGACAACCTCTTTACGTAAAAGGCCTCAAGGATCTTCAGGCTAAACAAAAGAAGATGTTCAAAAACGCGGCGAAGTTCTCGGAGTTGAATTCAGAACAACAGATCCGAGTGTTGAAAGCCTTCGAAAAAAACCAATTCTTTGAGATCGTCCGCGCACACACAATTATGGGTTTCTTCAGCGATCCTTCCTACGGCGGAAACTATGACAAGATCGGTTGGAAGCTGATTGGTTTTAAAGACGAGTTTTATTTCAAGCCGCCGTTTGGTTACTACGATCGCGAGTACAAGGAGACGCAGTAGGAGCAGAGGGCAGAAGGCAGAAGGCAGAAGGCAGAAAGCAGAAGGCAGAAGGCAGCAGGTGAGCAGAGGGGCGGAGGAGCAGATTGATTGGTGACGGTTTGTTCATGAACATACAACTCCCAAAGTTTGATTCTCAGACGCAAGTGGACTTCGTGGTCATCGGAGCCGGGGCGGCCGGCGGCGTCATCGCAAAGGAACTCTCCGCGGCAGGATTTCAAGTGGTCGTTCTCGAGCAGGGGCCTTATCTCAAAGAAAAAGATTTCGATCACGATGAGATAAAGACGCTATGGCAAAACGCGCTGACCAACGACTGGAAAACCCAGCCCAATAGTTTTCGCAAAACGACAAACGCCAAGGCCACGGTTCAACCATCGGTTCTTTATGGCCGGATGGTCGGCGGGGGCACGACGCACTTCACCGCGAATTACTGGCGATTTCGAGAAATCGACTTCATCGAACGAAGCAAACTTGGCGCAATCTCCGGGACCGGATTCGACGATTGGCCGATCATTTATGCCGAGCTCGAGCCATATTACACAAAGGCCGAATGGGATCTCGGCGTTTCCGGCCAGCCGGGGCCGATGGACTCGCCTCGCTCGAAGCCCTATCCGCTGCCGCCGTTGCCAATAAAATCCGCGGGCGCGCTTCTGGCAACCGGCGCTCGCACGCTCGGCTGGCACTCGCAACCGGCGCCCATGGCGATAATCTCTCAACCCTATCGCGGGCGAAGCGCGTGCTCGCATTGCGGGTTCTGCGAAGGGTTTGGATGCGAGATCAAAGCAAAGTCCAGCACGCTTGCCACGGTATTTCCAGAGGCTGAAAAAACGGGTCGCTGCGAAATTCGTTCGGGAAGCTACGTCCGCAAGATCGAAACCGACGCCGCGGGCCGGGTGACCGGGGTGATCTACTTCGATCAAAAAAAGACCGAAGTGTTTCAGCGAGCGAAAGCGGTTGTGCTTTGTGCCAACGGAGCCGAGACGGCGCGTCTGCTCTTGCTCTCAAAATCGAATCTCTTTCCGAATGGCCTGGCAAATTCGAGCGGCTTTGTAGGCAAGTATCTAATGTTCAATGGAGGCGGGTTCGCTACCGGTGTCTTTGAACACGAACTCAATGAGTTCAAAAGCGTAGCGGTGACTCGAATTACCCACCAGTTTTATGACTCGGACCCTAAGCGCGGGTTCTATGGTGGTGGAGGAATCGATTTGCGATTCGACGTGTACCCGATGGGCTTCGCGCTCGGTGGGGGGCTGCCTCGCGAGGCGCCGCGTTGGGGCGCCGAGTACAAAAAGATTGTGAAAGACTCCTACACGCGGTCAGTGTTCAGCTTTGGCCACACGACGTCGCTGCCGATGGAACGCAACAGCATTTCCCTTGATCCGACGGCAAAGGACGCCTGGGGGCTTCCGGTGTTGCGGGTGACCTACAAGGACCATCCTGACGATCTCAAGATCATGAAATTCTTTTCGGATCGCGGGATGGAACTGCTGGATGCTGCCGGCGCAAAGAAGAAATGGGCAGGTCCGGTCGAGGAGCAGACGTTTGGCGTCCATCTGCTAGGCACTTGTCGCATGGGCAACGATCCAAAGCGGTCGGTGGTGAACAAGTTTCACCGGGCGCACGACGTCCCGAATCTGTTTATATGCGACGGGAGCAGTTTTGTGACATCGGGACGCGGACAACCAACCTGCACGATTCAAGCGCTTGCATATCGCGCCGCCGATAATATCGCTCGAATGGCGAAGAACGGTGAGATAAAGAGCGGTTAGTCTGCGGCGTCGCCAACGCAAGACTCTGCGAAAACTTCAGCAACACCCCCAACTTCAGTTGGGGGTCATTTAGTTTTACCCTACGTGGCGCGATTGGCGGCGCGGGACCGGATCGTCACGAAGCGGAAATAGGATGCGCCCGGGCCCTCCTAGGTTGAAACTAAAGAACCCACAACTGAAAAATTATGGGTGTTGGGAATTCTCGCACAGTCTCGGAGGTGATAGAACTACGGCAATGAGTGTTGTCTCAGATAGGATGCTTTTTCGCGTAGCGATACGCGGTATAAGCCGAAATCAGATGACAGACCCAACCAAACCACCCGCCTGTACCTAACCATATTCCTGGCGTGACAATCAGCCAGAATACTCCGCGTAGAATCTTGCCGTTGTAGATCTGGCCAATGCCTGGAATGAAAAAGCTCAGTACGGCCGCGATGCCAGGATCTCTCATTTTGCCTCCGCTTGATGATACGATGGCCTAGCGGTCGGAAGTTCGCGAAGTCCATTAGGAAGACTCTCGAATTAACCAGAGAAGAACTCAAAAACTTGCATTCGATCGGCAAACCTTGTGCGTACTAGAGTATGGTGGGGTGGGAAGGAACAATCGCATTGGATAACGGGACGGTAGCCCGGCTCGATGACACGCTGGAACGGTCGGCGCTGGGCGATCAATTTGCCTTTGAGCAGATCGTTCGCCAGCACCAGAGCATGGTCTTCAGCATGGCCTGCCACTTCTTGCGGGATCGCTCGCTTGCGGAGGAACTGGCTCAGGAGGTTTTTCTAAACCTGCACCAGAACCTCCACTCGATCAAATCGCCGGAGCACCTGGTGTACTGGTTGCGCAAGGTGACCAGCCACCGCTGTATCGATCAATCGCGGCGGCTGAAAGTCCGGCCGCAAGTGAGCCTCGACGACGTCCCGGAACCGGCGACTAACGCCAGCGAGAATGACTTGTTCCTTTCTGAGATGCTGCGGCGAGTGGTAGATACGCTGCCGGAAAAGGCCCGATTGGTGGTGATTCTTCGCTACCAGGAAGATCTCGATCCGGGAGAAATAGCCAGCGTGCTCGATATGCCGCTCAACACAGTAAAGAGCCACTTGCGGCGCTCTCTCTCGAGTTTGAGAGATAAACTCAGCCGCACGTTAGGGGAGGTAGTTATATGAGCCGTCTTGATGATGAACTGCGAAAGGCTCTTAGACGCGAGCAGCCGCCGGATGATTTCACCGCGCGATTGCTCAATCGAGTCGCTCGGCAGCCCGAACCGCGAGCGCGCTGGTGGCAGAGGCTCGCGATACTTCTCGATCCGCCAAAACTCAGATGGGTGGCGATCGGTGTCACAGCCTCCTTGCTGCTCGCGATAGGCGCGGCCCAGTATCGAAGGCTCAATCAACCCGCGGTTAGCGATGACGGAAAGCTCGCGACATCGGGTGCTTCCGCTCCAAATGCCAAGTCGGCGGAGCCACCAACTGTAACCAAGGAAGAAAAGGCAGCCGAACAAAACGCTACGACATCGAGTGGCATGTCGAAGCCATCGATAAATCGAAGCTCGCGCCCAGCCCATCAGAGAGGCAACCAACGGCACGAATTGGCGCGCACGCGAGAGGAGCGGGCGCTAAGGACCGAAGGTGAAGCGGCAAAAGAGACCTTGATGCTCGCGCTTTCGATCGCCAGCTCTGCGCTTAGCGATGCGCAGAAGGCGGTTCACGACGACGGGCTCAAACCGTAGCTCTTGTGAAATCGGTGTCCGACAAAACTCTTCAGTTTGTGGTCGTAGACGCCAGCTAGTTCCGAGGTCGATACCTACTTATTCTTCGAAATTCCGAGGAGGAATTATGAAATTGATTATTCCCAGGTTGATGAGGGCGGCCGCGTTGTTCTCGGCGCTCTCAGTTTTCGCGGCGGTTCCCGCTTACGCGCAGGATCCCGCCAGGATTGATATGAGCCATCTCGACAAGTTCGCCGAACGCGCCGACAAAGTCATAAACGTCACGGTGGACGAACAACTGCTGAGACTGGCCGCCTCGTTTCTCAGCCCTACGAAACCCGATGAAGCAAAGATCAAGGAGCTGATACTCGGGCTGAAAGGCGTGTTCGTTAAACGCCTGGAGTTCGAGAGGGAAGGCGAATTCACGCTTGCCGACATCGAAGCGATCCGCTCGCAGTTGCACGCGCCGGGCTGGGCAAACGTCGCCAACGTGCGCAGCAAACGCGAAGGCAACTACGATGTGGCGTTGATGAGCGAAGGCAGCATCATCAAGGGTCTCGCCGTGCTGGCAGCTGAGCCGAGAGCATTCACGGTTGTGAATATCGTCGGCCCGATTGATCTCGCGAAGCTCGCCGAACTCGAAGGAAAGTTTGGCATACCGCACTTCGGCCTCGAGCAGATCCCCGGCGTGACCGTCAAAGACAAAAAGAAGGACCGGACTGCCGAACCTGCCAAGCCGCAAGAGCCGCAGGGCGCCGAAACCATAAAGCGTCAGGAAAAGAAACCGCCGATGTTGATACGCGAAGTGAAGCCCCCAACGGAGTAACCAGCGATGACGACATCAAAGAGATTGTTTACCCGACTCTCGATCATTGTAATGCTGGTGACTCTCTCACCCGTCGCTTCGATGGCCGGCGATGAGAGCTTCAGCAAGGTGGTCAAGCACATCAAGTCAAGCTACCGCGCGAAGCAACAGGGCTTTTTTGGAGCGATGATGCTCGCCCGGTTCGCTGTCAAAGTTATCAAACCGGCAGGCGTCAAGAATTTCAAGCTAGTCCTGCTGCGAGACCTTGATTATGCCGAGGCGCCGAGTCCTCGGAACGGCCAATTCCACTCCTTTATTCAGAGCAAAATCGATCCGAGATGGGCTCCGCTGGTGCAATACAGCTCGCCGCGCGAAAAACAATGGACGTATGTGTTCTTCACTCAGGAAAAGGATGACGTAAAGGTGCTGGTAGTAACTCTGCAACGGAACGACGCTGTGGTACTACAGACAAAGTTCAGTCCCGCAAAACTGGTCGAGTTCATGAACAACCCTCAAATTATGGGGATCTCGCTCAATGACAAGTCAAAAGACGGCGTCGCGCGAACCGAAAATGCCGACGATGACGACGAGGACGATCCACCAAGACAAACTCCGCCGGTAGTAAAGCCGCCTCAATGAATAACTGAAGGCTCAGGGCTTTGATTGCGGATTGCGGATTCACGACCGAGTTCCCAATCCGCAATCCGCAATCGCAATCCTATAAATTCTGCATTATCCTTTCGTGCAAGGGCGTCTTACCCTAGGAAGGGCCTTTGGCTTAGAGGAGAATGCAATGTCCAGATTCCGCGTTGTTGCGAGCGCGCAACGGATGCGTGGCTGTCCTGAAGTGGGGCAACAATCCTAAGAACGGGCACGTTGCTTTTTACGTCGGGGCGGGAACAGCAACATCCGGTTGGGGGAGGCAATCAGGGGGATCAGGTAAAAGTGACTACATTCCCCAAGAGCATGGTCTTGAGTTATCGCTGGCCGAGTCAGTAGATTCGTGAGGTCAATCGTTAGGAGAGGATCGGAGGGAATATGGCGGGAACTGGAAAATTCGTTTTCACTTTTGAGGATCTCTACGGGGAAAAACCGCAGGAGACCGTTAGCGTGAGGGCTCAACACCGGGAACTGAGCAGCTTGGCCACCGCTCCGAGGCACGATGCCACCAAGCCACTCAAGATTGAAGAACTCAACAGCTCGAACGGCGGCGTATACCACGTTCAGGTCTTTTCAACGCGCTATCGGCCTGAGAGTCTGTTTTTGAGAGTTCGCGAAGATGAGACCGTCAAGAAGACGTTTGTCCTGGTACCCCACCCGGGTCGAGTCAGCGTAAAGTTTCCCGCCTTTGCCTCCCTTGGCGCCGACCTGAAAAAAGTTCTTGAGAATTCAAAGGTCGAAGGCAATGAGGACAAGAAGGGAAAGGCGTTGTTTGAAGCCTTGCAGGACCTCCGCGCAGCCGGGCTGCTCAATCTATACGCGAAGATGAAGGCGACAAAGTTTGACGACGGGACTGATGCGTTTTCGTTTGTCACCTCTCTCCGGCGTGTGCGAGGCGAGAGATTCTTTGCGGACGTGAAGAAAGACTTTCGCGATGCGATTAAGAACAGCTTACTGACCAATTTATTCGAGGAAGTGTCAGGCTCGTTGCACACACCACCGCCGGGCTACGTTTCGGATGACAGCTTCAAAACGCAAGACGGTCACGGGAACCTGCAAGTGACTTTTTTCCGAAAGGCAGACGCTCTCGAGTTTATTGCAGACGTAGACATCGATGGATCGAAGGGGCTGGAACATGCCTTTGATGTCATAAGTCATTCGATCACCGGCAAGGACTCACATCCTTATGACATCCACGCGATTCTTCTGAAGACTCAAGAGATCGACACCGGATACAGGCTCGTAGTCTGAAACGGCTCTAAGCCGGTTGACGTTCTGCGAGCAACCAAGGGTTCATGGCTCGTTGCTTACGGCGAGTGCAGACAGCCCCATTTTTCGCAGCAGTTCGGCGTATCGTGGATCATCTCTGAGCCTATCAAAGATAGGCTCTACCTTTATGTAGGTAAGAATGCCGTGACGCTCTTGAAAGGTTTTTTCCAGACACTCGAACGCCTCGTCTAGTTGACCCAGCCCGATGTGAACTCTGGCTAAGCTGTAAGGCGATACATACCTTTCTTTTGCAATGTCATTGATACGATCCAGCATGCCTTGCGCGTCTGCATCGCGGCCTGCGGCCGCATACATATAGCTCATCGCCGACATTGTCTCGGTGTCGTTTGCCGAGATTGCGAGCGCCTTCTTGAACTCGGCTTCCGCCTCCTCGAACAGTCCCTTCTCGCCGTAGGAAATTCCCAGCCGGCGGTGGGCGATCAAGTAGTCGGGATACATATCAATTGTTTTCCAGCACTGTTTGATCGCATCATCAAACCGCCTCGCGAAGTGAAGTATCCTCGCCAGATTGAGGTTTACCACACGCGAGAGCGGCTCCAGATCTAGCGCCAGCCTGATCTCAGAGAGCGCCTCATCCATCCTTTCAACTGCCGCAAGGTAGAGCGCGAGCCAGAGGTGAGCGGTGGCATAATTGGGATTCAACTCAATAGCCCGCCGCCATACCCGTTCCGCTCCTTCCCAATCAAATTCGCGCCAGAGTTTAACGGCCGCCAGCGCCGCATGGGCTTCCGCGAGCTTGTTATCCAGACTCAGCGCCTTCAAGGCAGTCGCTTTTGCTCGCAGCAAAGGTGTTGCAAGAGGCTTCGTGCTGTAGCTCGCAAGGAGATTGTAAGAGTCGGCGAGCCCGGCGTAAGCGAGCGCAAACTTTGGATCGCGGATGATCGCTTGCTCAAAGTACTCGATACTCTTTTCGATTCCTTCTTCGGTTCGCTTGTTCCAATGATAGCGACCCTTTAAGTAGAGCTGATATGCCTGGGAGTTCTCGGTACTGCTTTTTGTAAGACTCTTCTTCTGCGCGTTGGAAAGCTTCAACCGAAGGTGCTCGGATATTTCAGTGGAGATTTCCTGTTCGAGGGTGACGATGTCCGACAGTTCACGAGAGTATTGTTCACCCCAGAGATGGGCGCCGTCGTTTGCATCAACCATCTCGAGTTTGACAATCAGGCTGTCCCCTCGTTTCAGAAGTCTTCCGATTACCACCGCTCGAACGCCGAGCTCGGCACCGACTTGCTGGGCGTCCTGAAGCTCCCGCCCCTGATAGCGAAAGACAGTGCTTCGGGCCATCACCCGCAGCTTGGTAAGCCGAGAGAGACTGTTGATCAGCGCTTCGGTGACTCCATCGCTCAGATAATCCAGCTCAGGATCTCCGCTCTGATTCACAAGAGGCAGAATAGCCAGCGAGTCAATGTTCTTTCGGGCTCGAGTCTTGCCGACAACCTGGGTCTGGCGTCCAAGCCCGGCGGTTGCTTGTCCGGGGCCCGAATCGCTGTCGCGTTGCAGGTTGCGCAAATCGATTATTAGATCGCGAACGGACTGATAACGCCGCTCCCGGTCCTTCTCGAGACACTTGCGCACGACCCGGTCAAGATCGGGGGTCACCCCGTAGTTCAACCGTGTGAGGGGAATCGGCTCGGCGTGGAGAATGTTATCAATGGTCTCGTTGGGAGTCTCGCCGTCAAATGGCAGCCGCGCCGTCAGCATTTCATAGAGGACCGCGCCGAGCGAGAAAATATCCGACCGGCGATCGAGGTCTCTGCCGATGGCCTGTTCAGGCGACATGTACGAGACCGTTCCATCTGCGAGCCCGAGAGCGGTCGGCTGGCCGACTTTTTTTGTGTGATCGTCGACATCCGCTCCGTTAGAATTCGCGGCCGCCGCGATCCCAAAGTCGAGCAGCTTGACCATGCCGCGCTCGTTGACCATCAAGTTCGAAGACTTCACGTCACAGTGCACGATGTCCAGCGAGTGCGCTTCGGACAGTGCATCGGCGATCTGCGATGCGAAGTCGATCGCATCGCGTATCAGGAGAGGGCCGCGTCTGAGCTTTTCCGAAAGCAGTTCGCCCTCGACGTACTCCATAACGATGTACATCGAACCTTCGTGTTCGCCGATGTCGTAAATGGCGGCTATGTGCGGCGAGCGTAGAGCGGATGTTGCACGCGCTTCGGCAAGAAACTTTGTGCGGCGCTCGGGGTCGTACTGATAGGACGCAGGCAGGACTTTTATGGCGACCTGTCGTCCCAGCCGGGTATCCTCGGCTAGATAGACCTCACCCATCCCGCCGGCTCCGAGCTCTTTGATAATGCGGTAGTGAGAAATGACATCGGAGATCACCAGCGGCATACCTCGGCTTGGTTGGTGCTTCGAGCGCAGAACATAATTCGCAGGCTGCTCCTCTCAGCCAATCGCAGATTCTCCCGATGGCGTGTTCGTCTAATCTATTTCTACCATAGAATAGTATAACCGCGAAGAGACGTGACCCCGGAACCAACCCGTACCGCTCATTGACAACGGCTCGCGCCGGGCGTAGAAGGAGGGCTCACCCGGAAGACACTTAACCAGTGGAACACACCCGACCATGAGGAGGGTCGCATGAAGCTTGTCTGGGTAATAATGTCGATCTGTGTTGTCATACTCCTAGCAATATCTGTCACTTCTCGCTCCTACGCTGTGAGCGGTGATTCAATCAGCGATCAAGCTCGAAAGGTTCACTTTTCGTCGATTGTGCTGGATACGCACATCGACGTGACACCCAAATTGCAAACCGCCTGGAAGTTCAGCGAAGAACATAAAGAGGGACACATCGATCTGCCCCGGATGAAAAAAGGGGGGCTCAACGCGCTTTTCTTCTCGATTTACATGTCCGGCACGGTCACCGGACCAAAGGCCGTCAATGACGCGATCGAACGAATCGCCGCGGTTCATAAACTTGCCGAAGAGTTTCCCGATCAAGTCGCGGTGTGTGTGACAGCCGAGCAGGTCCGCAAAGCTCACAAGCAAGGCAAGATCGCCGCGCTGATGGGAATGGAAGGCGGCCATATGATCAACAACAGCCTTCCGGTCCTGCGCATGTTCGCCGAGCTTGGTGTCAGATACCTGACCCTGACTCATTCGGTGAACACCGAGTGGGCGGATTCTTCGGGAGATCAACCAAAGCACAATGGTCTGACCGATTTCGGAAAAGACGTCGTTCGCGAGCTGAACCGGCTGGGCGTAATGGTGGACATCTCGCACGTTTCGGACAAGACATTTTTCGACGCAATTGAAGTGAGCAAGGCGCCGATGATCGCCTCGCACTCTTCTTGCCGAGCGATCTCGGGTCACGCTCGTAACATGACGGACGAGATGATCAAGGCCCTCGCGGCGAAGGGCGGGGTCATCCAGATCAACTATCTCGATCAGTTTATCGATAACGATTTGTTTCAGTACTCTCAGAAGAGTCTGTCGCTGATGCGCGAACTGCAGCAGAAGTTCCCCGGCCGCGAAAACGCTGGAAAACGCCGAGAGGAAGTCGCCAAGCAGTTCGGCCCGGCCCCCAAAGCCAGCTGGGAACGTATCATTGACCATATCGATCACGCTGTGAAACTGGTAGGTGCCGATCATGTGGGGTTGGGATCGGACTTCGACGGCGGGAGCATGCCGGAGGGAATGGAAGACTGCACTCTGTTGCCAAAGATCACCGAGGCGCTTATGCGGAAGGGCTATTCAGCAAGCGACTTGAAGAAGATCCTCGGCGAGAACACGCTGCGGCTGCTGGCGGATGTTGAGCGCGTATCGAAGCAGGTACGCATGGGGAAATGACCTATTTCCATTTCCCATTTTTCACTTGTCATTTTTGGGAGCGCGTGAACTGCAATCACCAAACCAATGACAAATGAAAAATGACAAGTGGAAAATGGAAAATAAGACGTTTGTGTAACAGCGCGGACGGACTCACCTGGAACTAGTAAACCTTCCGAGCCGTCTCCGCGACTAACCCGCGCAGCCACCCGTGCGCGGGGTCTGAGTCAACGCGCTCGTGCCACAGCATCGCCAAGCGAAACAGCGGTAATGTGAACGGGACCGGAAGAACTTGAAGCTTCAGAGCTTTGCTGAATCTCATTGCCAGCCGTCGCGGAACTGTGGCGATCAAGTCTGACTCGGCTACGATAAACGGTACGCTTGCGAAGTGCGGCGCCAATACAGCTAGCTGGCGAGTGAGCCCCTCCTGAGCGAGAAACGTGTCAATCACTCCGGGCCCTTCTGACTTGTAAAACACTGCGGCGTGCCGAGCGGCCGCGTATTGGCGGATCGTTATCCTGGATTTGATTGTGGGGTGACCGGCCGCAGCGATGCAGACATTGTCCTCGTCAAACAGCGCCTCAGATCGGATGCTGGCATCCAGCGATAATGCGTCGGGAAAAAACCCGATCGCCAAATCAAACGAGTCAGACAGCGCAGTACGCGAGGGCGGTTGAAACACGTTTGGAGGCCTATGGACCCGAATGCTCACGCCCGCAGCTTGCTCGCGAAGCTTGCCAATCAGCGGCGCAAGCAGGACTATCTCGGTGTAGTCGCTTGTCAGCACGTGAAACGCTCGCTTCGATGCGGCAGGGTTGAACGCCGGTTTCTCTTCAAGCGCTGCGCGAAGGTGTGAGAGCGCTTCGCGGACGGCTTCGATAAGCGACTGTGCAGCCGGGGTCGGGGTCATCCCGCTGGGCGTTCTGACTAACAACGGGTCGCCAAATGTCCGTCGTAATCGAGTAAGCGCATTGCTCATCGCCGGCTGGCTCAACCCGACGCGCCGCGCAGCACGGGTCACGTTGCGCTCATCCATCAGCGCCTCGAACGCCACCAGCAGATTCAGATCAATTGCCTGGAGATTCATATCGTGAATGCCCGATATTACCACAATCCATAAAACGAATTCCCGAACTGTGCGTTAATGGATGAAGAGGGACAACCTTCAACGGGATTTAAGGGGAGAACCACTATGAAACACTCGGTGAACTTTACATTCTTGAGGCGTGCAAGCGCGATCGCGCTCTTTGCGGCTCTTGTCGCCGTTCCGGTGACTATCGCGTACCAAAACAACCAGGCGGCCCAGGCGAAGCCAGAGTTTCCGGCCACGCCCGAGGGCAAGCTCGCGCGCGCACTACTGGATGCCATAAACACCGGCGATAAGGCGTCGGTGGAAACCTTTATCAAAGGCAATATGTCCAGTCGCGTCATTAAGGAGGAAAGTGTCGAGGGACTTGGGTCGCTCATTCTGAAACTCAATTCACAGAGCGGCGGATTTGAGTTGATGCAAGTACTGCCACCTCGAGCCCCGGGAGAGGTTCGTTTCAGTGCTCGCACCAGGCGCGGAGCCTATTGGATACAAATGAGCACACGGCTCGAGAAGGATGAGCCGACCAAGCTTGACGGGTTTGGTTTCCGCCGGATACCCGATCCGGAAACCGAAAAAGCCGATGCCTGGGCAACTACGAAGATGAGTGAGGCAGATGCGATCAAAGAGATTGAGCGGCACATCGCCAAAGCCGCCGCCGATGACAGGTTCTCCGGCGTCGCGCTTGTTGCCCGGGGTGATCGCGTGATCTTCCACAAAGCGTACGGGCTTGCCGACAAGGCTCATAATATTCCCAACAAGCTCGACACCAAGTTCAATCTCGGATCGATGAACAAGATGTTCACAAGCGTCGCGATCGCCCAACTGGTGCAAGCGGGCAAGCTCTCGTACGACAGCACGCTCGACAAAGTACTTCCCGAATACCCAAACAAGGAAGTAGCAGCAAAGATCACCGTTCATCAACTTCTGACTCACACCTCCGGGCTTGGTGACTTTTTCAAACCCGAGTTCTTTCAAAATCGTGAGAAGTATCGCAATCCCAAGGACTACTTCCCGGTTTTCGCGAACGACAAGTTGCGATTCGAGCCCGGCACGAGTTGGTCTTATAGCAACGCCGGTTTTATCGTGCTAGGCGCGGTTGTAGAAAACGCTTCAGGGCAGAACTACTTCGAATATGTGCGCGATCACGTCTTCACCCCTGCCGGAATGAAGGACACGGGATCGTACGCGGTGCACGACATAGTTCCCAACCTTGGGACCGGGTACACGCGGTTTGGCAGCGGCGACCCGTTGGGGATCGAACCAAGGCGCAACAACGTGCTGACGATGCCGATGCAGGGCAGTCCGGCGGGAGGCGGGTACTCGACCGCGCCTGACCTGTGGAAGTTCACTCAGGCACTTCGCGCGAACAAACTCATTAACGCCGAACTGACCGAGAAGGTGACCGGCGGAAAAGTTGACACTCCGATGGGCTCCAAATACGCGTATGGGTTTATCGAAGAGACAATCGATGGAAAGAGCGTGCGTGGACATAGCGGCGGTGCGCCGGGGATTAACTCGTATCTGAATATCTTCTGGGACGGCAGCTACACGGTGATCGTGCAGGGCAACTATGATCCTCCTGCGGCCCAGGACCTGGGCGGAAAGATCACTCGGTTTTTGGCTAAGCAATCGTCGGCGGAGGCAAACGCCAAGGCGGCGAATTAGTTATAAAGCGGTTGTTCAGACTTCTTCACTGACAGGGGCGCTCGAGGGCGCCCCTCGTCCTTTGCGGCGGGCGCGGGACCGGAGCTTCAGGCAGCGGAAAGAGGATCCGCCAGGGCCTTCGTAGGTTGAAACCAAAGAACCCCCAACTGAAGTTGGGGGTATTACTTGAGCTTTCACTCAGTCTCTAGAGGTTCAGGGTGCGACAATGTTATAAACATTCTTCGTATGTCTGATCAGTTTGTCTGCATCCACGGGCACTTCTATCAACCCCCACGCGAGAACCCCTGGCTCGAAAACGTCGAGGTCGAAGACTCCGCGGCGCCTTATCACGATTGGAACGAACGCATCACCGCCGAGTGCTATGCACCAAACGCGGTCTCGCGCATCTTAGATGGCAGCGAGCGAATCGCGGAGCTTGTCAGTAACTATGAAAAGATGAGCTTCAACTTCGGCCCAACGCTGTTGTCGTGGCTTGAGCGCCATCGACCCGAAGTCTATAACCGAATACTCGAAGCCGACCG
>Ga0075428_100003644_pt1 | contig 16887 bp, 10 predicted proteins | sample RhiMetdeltSRZDD2_FD_75291 | JGI IMG/M metagenome (GOLD analysis project Ga0075428, IMG submission 75291) | Populus rhizosphere microbial communities from Tennessee, USA - Rhizosphere MetaG P. deltoides SRZDD2 | ecosystem: Host-associated > Plants > Roots > Rhizosphere > Soil | place: USA... | reverse complement strand
TGGCGGGCCGAGGATGCGTAGGTGAAACGGTGTGGACGGCCGTTGAACGGGTGGCCGCGGTGCGGGCAGGGTTGCCGTCGGCGAGGTGTCTGTACGTAATGCTTGCCCTATGTGGGCGAGCGCGGCCGAGTCGAGGATGTTGAGTCGTCCGATGGTCGTGGACTTGCCGGTGCGTTGGCCGGTGTGCATGTGGGTGTGCTTGTGGCTGATGTATCCGTGGGGGTCCACCGACCATGTGGCCCCGGTGGGCCATGGCCCGGCGACGATGACGCGTACACGCAGGTCGCTGCCGAGCTCGGCCAGCGCGCTTAGACGTCGGGGATCAGCCGGCGCCTCGATGAGCAGAACCAACGGCGGATGCTGGGCCACGACGGTCGAGTCGTGGCTGGTCGGGTCGTGGCTGGCCAGGAACCGCCAACCGATCTCCAGCTGTACGGCATGCATGGCGTTGTGGGCATCGGCTGCCACCGTGACGTTAGATGTGGGCGGGTGCGGGGCGGATAGCCGGTGCAGCAGGTCGCGTGGGATGACGACGGTGGCGTCGGCGGCGACCGCGGCTGCGGCCAGGACACCGCGTAAGGCGGCATCGCTGCCCGGCCCGGTCAAGCCCACACCGCCGCCAGGTAGGTCGTCAAGGCCGATCGCGGTGTAGTCGGCGGTGTGGCTGACCACGCCGCCGCCACCAGCACCAGCACCAGCACCAGCACCAGCACCAGCACCAGTGTCGGCATTGATGCCGAAGGCCAGTGAAGCGTGGGTGAGTGCGTCGTGTTCGAGGGCAGCCAGGTCGTCGGTGGTGGGTGCCGGTGGCTCTTCCGTGGTGGGATCGATGGCCCGATGACGCGCCGCGCGGAGGGCACGCACCAGGGAGGAGGCAGCCGGCGGGGCGTAGCGGCGCAGCAGGGCCGTCGCGGTGGCCGAGAGAATGCCCAGGGCCACCGGCCACACGATCCACCCGCCCGGGATCTGGATCCCACGGCCAGTGTGGACAGTCTCTGCCGGGGGCAACCCCGCAGCGTCGGCCTGACCGGCGAACCCGTCAACGGTGTGAGCGCCTTGCTGCGGTGGCGGCACGACAGCGCGTGACCTGCTCGTGCCACCCTCAGCCGATGAGACCAGTGGATGGTCAGACGCCGCCGGTGAGGTGGTGGCGGTGGTGGCCGAAGAGCTGACGGTTGCGGTGGCGGCATGGCCGGGCGTGGCGAGGGTGAGCACGCTGGTGCCCACCAGGCCCGCTGTCAGGACACGCATCGGTCTGGGCAGGCGCAACGGGATCGGTTGCTTCGAGAGCCGGATCCACAGCTCCATCCCTATCGAGGCGACCAAAAGTAGCCACAGCAGCCAGCCGGCGATTGCCACCGCGGCTTTGATAGTGGTGGCGGTCAGCGGTTGTTCGGCGAAGGCGATCCATTCGCTGGCAGATGGCCAATGATCGGGCAGTGGCCAGCCTGCCCACCACACCAAGCCTGCGGCCGCTGCGCCGAGCACGACGGTCACGACGAACAGATTCCACAGGAGGCGAACGATCGCCGCCACACGCGCCATCAACAGCGGTCCACCACCCTTCGCCCGTGCCTCCCAGGGACTCGATCGTCCCCGCTCTCCATCGTGGCCACTGGCCGATCACCTCGCAAACCCCATCGACCGTCGTGGACATGATCGGTCAGACTCTTCGGTATGCACCCACGTACCCGGCTGGCCGTCGACATCGGACCCGTGAGCACAGTGGCTGCCCTCGACCGCCACGGACACCAAACAGCGCTGGTGTTCGGCGACCGCGTCACGCTGCCCACTCCCACCATGGACGACGGCCGGGACGTGATGACCGCGCTCGCTGCCACCCGTGGTGAAAACGCCGAACCCGTCATCGAGCGCATGGCTCAGCATCTACGGGCGGTGCTCTCCCACACGGGCCTGGTCGGCGCCACCGGCCTAGCCGGCGCCATCGATGTCGATGTCGTGGTGCTCACCACGCCACCGTCATGGGGGCCTCGACAGCAGGAGAAACTCGCAAGGGCAGCAGGGCTGGCCGGCCTGCAGACAGCACAGGTGATCAGCGAACCCGCCGCAGTGGCCACCCGCCTGTTTCCCCATGCGCCCCAGGACGCTTGGGTGCTGGTCTGCCACCTGGGCCAGCGAACAAGCCATGCCACCGTGGTGCAGCATCACCAGGACAGCTGGGTGCGTGTGGCGACACAGCCGATGCCCACCGCGACCGGCGACCGGCTCGACCACGCCCTGGCCCAGCGGCTGATCGGGCACACACCACCCGTCGACGGCATCGACGGCATCGCCGACGACCCTGCTGTCGAAGGTGTTGGTGTTGTTGACGGTGCCGCCGACGGTGTCACCGGCGGTGTCGCCAGCCGGGTGGGGCAGGCGCGTGGGCATCTGGCCGCTGGTCACCCAGCCGCGATCGTCCTACCCGACCAGCGTAGGCCGATCAGCCTGTCGGCGGCGGATGTGCAGGCCGCTGCCGGTCCGTTGCGGCAGATGGTGGCCGACTGCCTGGTGGACACGCTGGACGCAGCCGATGTAGACGCGCACCAGCTACACGCAGCGGTGATCTACGGTGAGGAAGCCGACGCTCTGGCACCCGCTGTGGGCGATGACCAGCGGCTCGGTATCGCCGTCACCCCGGCTGCTGATGGTCGACTCACCGCCGTCTACGGTGCTCTGCAGGCGGTTGTCGGCCATCCCGTGGCCACCGGTGCGGCTACCGGCATCGGGTTACCGGCCGGGTGGGGCAAATACGGTCAGTGGCTGGTGGCACCGCTGATGGCCGCCCTTACTGGTGGCGTGCTGCTGTGGCAGAGCTTCGAGATTGTCGAGCGGCTGATGCCGCGAGGGATCTACCGCCTGCCCTCGGACTACGAAAAGCTGAGCGTCTACTTCGATACCGCCGCGTTCGCCGTGTCAGACATCCCATGATGTTTTTTGTCAAGTAGCAAGTTGTAGATCTTGCTGGATCGGTGTCCAGGCTTTGTTTTCGTCGTAGTGTGTGCCTGTTTTGAGGCAGCCGTGCAGGATGCCGACGAGGCGGTTGCCGAGCTGGCGTAGCGCGGCGCGGTGGCCGGTGCCTTTCGCGCGGAGTTGGTCGTAGTAGGCGCGGGCGCCGGGTGACGCGCGTAGTGCGGCGAAGGCTTGCAGGCCAAGGGAATCGACGAGCCGGTCGTTGTGCACGTATCGGGCCAGCACGATCTTTTTCTTGCCGGACTGGCGGGTGATCGGGCTGGTGCCGGCGTAGTTCTTGCGGGCTCTGGCATCGGCGTAACGATCCTTGTCATCGCCGAACTCGGCCAGCACCCGGGCGCCGAGCACGACACCGAGGCCGGGCTGGCTGAGGTAGACCTCAGCGTCCGGGTGCTGGCCAAAATTTGCCCCGACCTGCTCCTCCAAGGTCTTGATCTCGCTGTTCAGCGTCCCCAGGATCGCCACCTGGGCACGGACAGTGGCCGCGTAGGCGGCCGTCACGACCGCGGGCTGCCCTAGGTGCTCGGCGCGCAGCGCAACAGTGATCGCCTCGGCCTTTGCGGCCCTGCCGTGGCGGCGGGCGCGTTTGAGCGCTGCGGTGATCTGTTGTGTGGTCAGGGCGGCCGCCGAGGCGGGGTCGGGGGCGGCGCCGAGCAGTTCCAGCGTGTCGACGGCGGCGAGATCGTCGAAGGCGGCCAGCGCGGCCGGGAAGAACTCACGCAGCGCATGCCGTAGCCGCAGCAAGTGGCGGGTACGTTCCCAGATCAGCGTCTTGTGCGCCCGGGTAAGGACTTTGACTGCCTCCGCTTCGGTGCTGTCACCGGCGACCGGGCGTAGCTGGTGGCGGTCAGTACGCACCATGTCGGCCAGCGCGTGCGCGTCACGAGTGTCGCTTTTGGCCCCGGAGACACCGTGGCGCTCGCGGTAGCGAGCCACCTGCAACGGGTTGATCGCGTAGATCTGGTAACCCGCCGCGATGAGCGCCTGTACCCACGGGCCGCGTTCGGTCTCGATCCCGACCACCACCGTCATGCCGTCTTCGTCGCCCAGATGCTCGCCGATCATCGCGTGCAGCCTGGCGATGCCCGCGATACCCTCGGGCAGCTTCGCCCTGGCCAACACCCGGCCAGTCTCATTCTGTAGCTCGACGTCGTGGTGCTCTTCGGCCCAGTCGTCCCCGACGAACAGCAACCCGGTACTCCAATCCATAGTGGACAGTATTGCCTGGCTAGCCTGCGGGAGAACGACCAGCGACCTAATAAACAAGTGCTCACGCCAACCTCGGCAAGGCACGACATCCCATCAGCGGTCTGGTCTCCCGACCACCAGCAGGGGCACGATCTGACACTAGGACTGCAAGCGTCCTGGCGGGGAGAGTGCTCACCTACCGGCGGCTACCGGACCCGAGTATGACTCTCGTCCACCCGGTAGTTCTTATTAGGTTGGGCGCTGGCCCTGGTATTTCTGGTGGCAGGCCGCAACCTCGCCGCCGCACTGCAAACAGATGACTCCGAGAACTCCGAGAACTCCGAGAACTCCGGTGACTCGGGTGACTCCGGTGGCCCCGGTTCCGGCGCTGGCAAGGCCGGTCAGGTGTATGCCTTCTGCGGCCTGATCGGCCTGACCGCGGCCATGTTGCAGGGACTGCTGGCGCAAACCTGGATCGGCGGGCCGGCCGCGATGGCCCCGCCCTACCTGACTTCCGCCCTGGCAGGTGCGATCATCCCCGCCACCATCGCGATCATTATCGGTCTGGCGGCACCGTGGCTGCGGGGACAGCCGCCCTGGACCGAACGAGTCCGCTACCCGATCTCCTCTGTGGTCCTGGCCGCGGTCGGCATCCTTGCGATCCGGGCGCGCACCTCCGGACTGCCCATCGACAGGGTTCCCAACGCCGTCACCGCCTTGCTGGGCATCTGCGGTGCCGGGCTGCTCGGCGTCGCCATCGCGGTCACCCTGGTCACCGACCGGCGGGCAAGGCTGGTGATGGGCGCGCTACTGGCCGCCGCCTGCATGGCCATCATCGGTCCGAGCAACCTGCACAGCACCATCGTCATCTACCTGGTGACGGTGGTGTTGTGGTGGATACGCCGTGCCAGCCGGATCACCGTCGACAACCTGCCACAACGGTGGCGGCAGGCTCTGGCAAGCACCGTCCACATCTCCGACAACGGGCGCCGCGACCAGTGAACGTCCGCGGCGCCTAGGCCGACCCTCCGATCGGCTAAGGCGACCTGGTCTCGCTCGGATCCGGCCGGTCCGTCTGGGTGCCACCACCCCCGGCAGCCGCCGAGACCCCCGCCACGCGGTGGGCAACCGTGAATGCCGTCACTGCGGTAGGCCCGGCAACCCACCCTGTCAACCCGTCTAATGATCGTCTTACGGTGGCGCTGACAGGCGCTGACCTGCGGTGTCATGGCGGGTCATGGCGGGTCATTTCGTGTCAGCGGCCCAGATGTTGACAATGCCTGCCACGGCTGGTTTGAGTGGGTTCAAGGCCACATCGGCCGGCATCCCCGAAGCCAAAAACGGTCAGCGGCGCGCCACGTCACGAGCCCGCCACCGATACACCCTGCCCGCCAACGTTTTCGCCTGCGCTGCGCACAGTGCGCATCACCACGATGAGACGAGCAGGCACATAGGAGGCACGCCCATGACCATCTGTCGACGAGCCGTCGCCATCCTGGTCAACACCGCCAGCATCTTGGCCGTCGTGGTCGGGGCACCCATGGCCTTGCTGCACTACCTCGGCAACCCGTACACGCTGATCGTCGAATACCTACCGGAATTCGACGACCAGGAGATGTCCCCGCAACGCCTGACGCTGGTGGCGATGGTGTTCGGCTGGGCGCTGTGGCTCCTGCTGATCGCCAGCCTAGTGATCGAGACCATGGCGCGGCTGCGCGGCATCCGTGTCCCCCGCCTGCCTGGGTTGCGCCCCATCCAGGCGCTGGCCGCTGCCCTGGTTGCCGGGCACACGGCCGGCCTGCTCGCGCCGGCCATCGCTGTCGCGGCTCCAGCCACGACCACAGCGCAGGTTCACCATGGCTCCGCTACCGCTACCGCCACAGTCGCGACAGTCGCCTCGGCTGCTACGGCGGCGGCGCAAACCGACACCCACCGCCCGGTCACTGTGGTAGTGGGCAATACCAGCTACAGCTACACCGTCAAACGCGGCGACCATCTATCGAAGATCGCCAAGGCGTGGTTGGGTGACGCCGACAGATGGCCAGAAATCTGCTCCCTCAACAAGCATCGCCACTTTCCCACGGTCGGTGGGACCCTTCGCAACTGCAACCTCATCTATCCCGGCTGGGACCTTCGCCTACCGGCCGACGCACGCCCGCCAGCCGACGCCACCCCAGCACCACCACCGGCCACGCCTAAGGCGCCTCCAGTACCACCGGTGCCCACGGGGCCGCCAGTGGCGCCGCCTGACGCCTCCGACGACGGGGTGACCCCCGCACAGCCAACACCGAACGCGAGCACGAACCCGCAAAGACCGGCCAGCCCGTCGAGCAGCCCGACAGATACGGCTAGCCCGATATCAATCGCCGTCGGCGAAACCTCAGCCGGCTCACGGGTTACGACGCCCGCCACGGACAGCCACGGGGTGCAGTTGCCCGGCGGCACCTGGGTGACCTGGACCCTGGCGGCAGCGATCGTCGCCGCAGCAGCGTTGGTGTGGCTTCAACGCCGTCGCCGGTTCACCCTCGAACCCGACGACGACCTGCCGCTGACCCAGCTACCCCCACCGGTCACCCAACTTCGACGCGCGATCGCGCACCGCCCGCAGCAAACGCACGCCGGCGACCAGGCTGAGCAGACCGCCGCGCCGGGTGCGGTAGCCGAGCAAACCGAGCTGATCGAGCTATTCGAGCTGGCCGCTGGTGGGATGGGGCTGCAGGGCGAAGGGGCCCACGCGGCCGCTCGCGGCGCTGTTGTGGCCGCCCTGGCCTCAGGCGGCCCGCATCACCCTGACCTACGCGGCGAGGTCGTCATCGACGCCACCACGATGACCACGCTCATTGGCGCGGACGCGGCCACCCTCGTCGCGTGGCCACGGCTGCACCTGGCCGACAACCTCGACCATGCACTGACCATCATCGAGGAACGGCTACTGCACCGCTCGCGCATCCTCGACCAGTACTCACTGTCCGATCTGGACACGCTACGCAGCCAGGCACCCGACGAGGAAGCCCTCCCGCCGATCCTGCTGGTCTGCGAGGTACCGCCGCCAGGCGCGCAGATGCGCACCAAGGCCTGCCTGGTATTGGGCGCCCCGCTACGAGTGTCAGGCGTGCTGCTCGGCCAATGGGCACATGCAGCCACCGTGCACGTTGCCGCCGACGGCCACACCCACCTTGTCGCCGGGCCGCATTTCCCACCGCGGTCCTCGCGGCCGATCCCATCACGGCTGCCGGTGTTGCCACCTGACGCCACGGTACAGATCCTTGCCACCCTACGCGAAGCGCACACCGGCCAACCACCAGCCGCAACTGTGACCGTCGGCGTCGGCAGCATCGGCAGCGTCGGCGCCAGCGGCGTTGCTTTGGCAGCCAGCCGCACCGCACCCCCCAATATGCCGACCGTTGAGCCGACCACGTCGCATGAAGCGGCCACCGCCGCAGCGACACCCGGTGCCGCGAAGCCAGGTGCGGGGAAAGGCAAAGCGCAGCTGTGCGTGCTTGGCCCACCCCGCATCACCGATATCGCCGCACCAGGGCGGCCGCTACGGGCCAAAGCCCTCGAACTGGCGGTGTACCTTGCCTGTCACCCCGGCGGGGCATCAACGCGAGAGATCGGCGAATACCTGGAACCCGACGCCCGCCTCAGCCAAGCCGACCAGCGAGTCCACACCAACGCCTCCAACCTGCGCCACAACCTGGCCCGCACCCAGCACAGCACCAATAGCACCAACAGCACCAACGGCACGAACGGTGCCAACGGCACCGCGACCGGGTACGTGGTCAAAGTTGCGGGCCGCTACCGGCTGGATCCGGCCACGGTCGAGGTTGATGTGTGGCGGCTGCGTGATCTGCTTCGCCAGGGCAGCACCGCTACCGGCCCACGCCGCCGCGCCCTGCTGGGCGAAGCCTGCGATCTGTACACGGCACCACTTGCCGACGGCCAGGACTACGAATGGATCAACCCGCACCGCGAAGCCGTACGCCGCTGGGGCATCGAAGCACACCTGCTGCTGGCCGACGACCTGCTCGCCTGCGACCCTGGCGCGGCCTCGCGCCTCCTGGACAAAGCCATCGGCCTGGACTGCTACAACGAAGCCCTTTACTGCAAGGCCATGCACGCTCGGCACGCCCTGGGCGATACCGACGGTATTCGTACCCTGCTGCGTGCGCTGACCAGATCACTGTCGGACCTCGATGCCGAACCTGAGGAAGAAACCCTTGCCCTGGCCACCAAGCTGCGTACCAGCCCGCGGTCAGACACCACCACGTCCGTCACGCTCGTCGCATCCACAGCGGCGGCTACGCAAACCACCGTGACGGCCGCCGGCAGCGGCCACGACACAGAACCGATCAAACGGCAGCCGCCTACCGGCACCGCTCAGGTCGACCAGGAGGAGGGAGCATCAAGGTGACCTTCGACGAGCTCAGCAGCTGGTACCACGCCCACCAGGCCCTCGCAGTGGGCGTAGGCGCTGTGGCCGGTGTGGGTCTGCTACTGGTGATGGCGCACCGGCTGCGGGCGATGAAAGAACACCGGGCAACGCTGCTGCTGGCCAACACCCTGACCGTCATCGCCGCTGCCCTGGCCACGACAGTGTCGGCCTCAGGCATGTGGAAATTCTTCACCGACATCCTGGGCCAAACCCCGCTGCGCATAGCCTTCTTCGCCTTCCTCGAGATCGCCCTGTTCGCCTCCGCGCTGCTGGCACGTTCCCGGCTGCTACGCGAGCCGCAGCAAGGCTCCACCGGGGTAGACGGCACCGCGGTATGGGTGCTGGCCGGTCTGACCGCCGCGCTGTCCGCCATGGACAGCGACAGCTTCCGGGAAGTCTGCCTACGGCTGATCGCACCACTGGTGGCGGCATGGATGTGGGAACGCGCCCTGGCAGCCGAACGCCATGTACGCCAAGGCACCACGTCAAGCCGCAGGCGCTGGAGCATCACCAGCGAACGGATCCTGGTGCGGCTTCGTCTGGCCGACGCGACCGACCGCGACGCCTCCGAAACGGACACAGCGCGCCGCCGCGCCACACTCGCCCGTGCCCGCCTGCACCTTCACCTACTGCAGAACAAGAAAGCATTCGCCTGGCGAACCCGCCGCGCCCACCGCAAAGTGATCAAGCAAGCGATGCGGGCCGCCGAACACCTCGGCCTGGCCGAGTTCCCCCACGCCACCAACGAACGCCAAGCCATCCAGATGTACATGGCCACCCTCTACGGGTTCGTCGAAGCCACCTCACCCCAAGCGGTAGCCCACCTCAACGCCTGGCAGCCAACACCAATGCCACCACAACATCACACGACCAGTGCCCAGACCAACATCACGCAGGATTCGTCAGCGCAACCGGGCATGCTCGCCTTCGCAGGAACCGGCAACGGCGTCGCCAAGCACGCCTCGCCTCAAACTCCCCACCACAGCAACGGTCACGGCGAGTTTAGACTCAGCCCGGCCGGGCCAGACGAACGTTCGATCCGCGACGATACGCCGGACGTGGCCCAAAGCCAGAGCGACCGTCAGCTCGAGCAGGCAGCTCCAGCAGACTCTCGCCAGGAGAAACCACCCAAGCACCACACCGGCGGCGGTAACCTCACCGACGAACACCATGACCAACCAACCCGTCCCACCGCCATCAAAACCATGCGTCACTTCTGGGACACCCAAGTGGCCACAGGCCGACTCCCAAGCGGAGCCGAACTCTCCCGAGCCGCCGGCCTGCCCCCCAGCACAGGCCTTGGCCGGCGAAAACGCCGAGAATGGACAACCGAACTCCCCGAACCGCTTAAGGCCGCCGCAGAGACTGACAAGTAGGCCGCCAGCACATGCGAGGAAGCGTTAATTCATAAGCAGTTTCGGGGGTTCGGGTTGTGGACCCAGAATCGGATGGGAAGCGGCTGGTCCACAGGAGCCACCGCTGATGATCCGTGAACAGGGTCGACGCCAGATCAAGACTCTCTTCTAGGACACACATCACACGGCTGTCATCGCCATAGGCCTTGCCACACTCGGCGTGGCTCGGGTCATCGGCATAGCCGCGCCTGAGCATGCCGGCCAAAGGTCGGTATTGCGGCGGTCGAGAGGTTCGGATCGTTGCGTCGGCGAGCGCGACGAGTGTTTGCTACAAACTGCGCTGTGGTCACGTAGGAGCGAGGCCAGCCAAGGGGTCTGTCGCTGTGGTCCAATACGACCGGCACCTTGTGCTCGATGCGTGGGAGCCACCCATGGTTGTCTCTGTGGCGCCACCGGGGACCCCGCCGCCCATCAGGTGACACTTCGACGGCGGCCACGGTCCCGACACTACCGACACGAACTGACTGGCACGGCATGTGTTCCGGCCCGGCTTTGATGTGATTGGCCCAGTACCGCCGCTATGGGCATGTGATCGAACACACGGTCAGCAGGGCGAGATCAAGCGCTGCCTCAAACTCGACTGACCAGCTGTGATCAGTCGTAGCCGTATGCTGGTTGTCAGTCACATCTGCTCGTGGAGGCGTTGCCAAACCTTCAACGAGAAGGCGATCAGAGTGAGCGATGATCAGGTTGTCAAAGAGAACGCCGAGCGGACGGCCTTTGCTCCGGCGCAGCGCCTGAGTGAAGTTCTCGTGCTATGGCATCGCCGTCGGCCTTCGGCTGACGACGAGTTACGTTCCTGCTTTCGCCGCGGTCGGCTGGGCTGCGCTGGAGAGTCCGGGCGCGATGATCGAACGTGTGTCGGCAAGCGCCCGGATTAGCTATTCTAGGTGCCTAGCAGACGTGGATGCCGTCGATCTTGTCGTTGTTCGACGTGCCCACCAGGTTTCTTGTCCTTGGCGCGGTCAGACCGAACAGTTGGTCCCAGGCATTGACGCCGTTCCAGTTGTAGAATATGGAGTAGGTCCCGTCCGTCTGGTGGTTGTATATCGACGTGGTCTTGTCGTTCCACTTGCCGCCGGACGGGAAGTCCCATCTGCCGAGGTCTTCGAATCCGCAGTAGTAAAAGCTGAGCTTGTAGCCTTCACCGTTGGCTTCGCTGTAGAGGCAGACCCATTCGTATGCGCACGAATAGGCCTGTGGCCCTATGACAGTGGACGCTGTTGGAAGGGTAAGGAGGACTCCGGGAGCAAGACGAATGGTGTCTGCGCTGACCACGACGGACCCCGGGTAGCGATCAAGCAGCGACTGGATCTTTGCGTCGGGTTGCGTGCCGGTTGAGGTTGCGACGCCCGTCGGCAGGGCTGGTTGTGCTTGCGCGGGATTGAGGACGGTGGCCAGGATCATCATGGAGGCTGTGGTGATAGCGATGAAGTGATTCCTAAAGAGTGGCTGGCTTCGAATCATGACTTGCCCCTTCCCTTCGGTTGGCTGATCGATAGTGCCGTCACGGCTCTCCACGCGACCCTGGCGTAAGCAATGCCACTAGAACTTTCCGATGAACGGGTCAGGATGATCAGACGTACACCGGCTTTCGCGGCCGTGGCCGAGTTGAGTCGTGATCTCATGCCTTATCTCCTGATTCGGCTACGCCAATAGGTCGATTGAGAACCTGCCCGCTGTCTGGACGGGATGGCCTTGATGGATCATGTTCTTGGTTGCGGAATCTTCTTGCGGTCGCAGGATTGGCCGATCCCGTAGGCACGGCCGTGTCAAACTCCGGCCTGCGTAGCGGACCTGTGTGCCAGTTGTTGAATCTCCCTATGCCAGGTTCTGACGACCGCGGTGTGGCTTGGCTCTTGAGCGACGGATGCGTGTGAATGAATGTCCTTCTACGATCTGAGATAGGACGATGGCGCGGTATCCCATGTGGCAGACAGAAGCCGGTGTGAATGTCGTCGCTTCTTGGAGATGCCAGAAAGTTGACGTGTCGATCATGCAGGACGACGTGGAGCAAGTCAGGCAAGAGGTCCGGGCTTTGAGGAAGGGACGAGGCGTTCTCGCCGCCGATCTTGAAAAGAGACTGGGCCCGCAGTTGCGTCAGCTGGCGGGTGATGGCGGTGATCGCCCGGACGTTCGACGACGGGCGTTGGTGGCGGAATTGAGCGTTTTGGCTGCCCGCATGCCAGCTGACCTACGCCTGGCGGTCGAGGTCAGCCTTGGGCTCTGCGTGGATACCAAAGACATGGCCCATCTGGAGGATCGCGTCTCGTGGCTGACGAGCAAGCTGGAACGCGCCCACCGCACCGTGCTCCGCAGAATCGACGCCGCGGAGATTCTTCTGGCGGAGGAGATCATTCGTGAACTGGACCGTCGCAGCGGGCGGCCGCATGACGCGCTGCAGGGCTGGTTTTATGACGAGCTGCGCACGATCCTGCGGCTGGACACGGCGGTGCCAGAGGCGTACGAGCATCGACGCATCACGGCGACCATAGACGGCCTCGATCAAATCACTCTTCCGCTTGGTCTGCCGTCGAGCCCGGCGAATCCGCGCCCGATACCGGCGGTGGAGGTCCTGTTCGGGGGTCGACTGGTGGCTCTGGAGCATCCGTGGCCACACCGGTACCAGTTCGTGATCCGCCTGCCGATGCGGCTGGCCGCTGGACAGCAGCACGAGTTCGGGCTGCTGGTCAGGGTTCACGACGGTATGCAGCCGCATTACGTGTTCACGCCCGAGTGCAGATGCAACCGATTCCTGCTGCGTGCGCGGTTCGATGCGAAACGGCCGCCCAGATGGGTGCGGCCGGTCCGCGGGGAAACGGTCCGTATGTTCGAGGCACCCAGACCGGCTATTGATCCTGCGCGGCTGGATGAGGCCGGCGAACTCGATCTGAGATTCGACGGTCTTGTCATGCATCTGGGTTACGGAATCCAATGGCAGCCGTAAGTCCACGCTTCCGCAGACGCCGGCCTGGGTGAAAGGGATCGGCTGAGCCGAAGGCGTCCGTGAGCCCGGGTCACCTCCAGCCCAGCTTCGATGCTAGAGCTACGCTTGTTTCACATCGCTGTCCATGCGGTGCCGGTGATGGCGGGGACGGGTACCCATCCGAGTTCCCGTCATCACCACAGCCACACCAACAGCATCGTGGCGACGAACTCGAGCACGGTTTCGGTGAAGCTGCCGATGACGCGTCCAGGTTCCATGCTGAAAAGATCACCTCCTTTCTCGGCGAAGCCTGCACTGGGCAACGCCCGCTTGCTGCAGCACGACATCGGTGTCCTTGGACGGTTGGCGTCCAAGGCCGCCGCCGCGCGACCGGGAGTTGGGACGCAACGGGTTGTTGTGTCCGTTGAATACAGGCTTCGACATGGTTGATGTTCGATTGGAAGGCCGCGGCCAACCGTTGAAGACGACCTTGACGCACGAGCTAATGTCGCCCAGCAGAGGGGACAAACTCCTCCTTATGCTGACGGCAGCGTTGGCGTGATCAGATCTTGATTATTGTCTCTGGATCGTCGGTCTAGACCTGGACTAGTCTTACTGTGGCAGATCTGATCATCGCTTCTTATCTGCCATGAGCGTACAGAACCGAGTTGGCGCTGAGAAGAAGGATGGGAATGCCAAACTCAACACCCAAGGTGGCGTGATATGTACGATGCGCGCGAGGTGTTGTTCTCCGAGCTGCGGACTCTTCGTGCTCAGGCTGGAAATCCGAGCTTCCGATCCTTGTCACGAGATATCGGAACGGTCAGCCATACGACGGTTGCGGAGATCTTCGGCAGTCGCAGGATCCCTTCTTGGCAGGTACTGGCAGAGGTGGTGCGATACCTCGGCGGCGATGAGGAAAGACTTCGCCGCCTGTGGGCGGACGCTTCCGCCGATCAACCGGAACTAGCCAAATCCATCCCGGATTACCTCCCGGGAGTGCTTCTCCCAGATGCCCACAACAGTCCCATGGGGTACGGCACTGATGCGCCGATGTTTCGCATGCTCGGTCCGCTCGGGGTAACGGTCAAAGGCGTGTTTGTTGCCGTTCGGGGGATGAAGAAGCAGCGTATGCTCGCCCGGCTGTTGCTGAATCCCAACGCTGCCGTCTCGACCGACGCTGTGGTCGAGGCGATCTGGGATGACACGTCGCCGGACACCGCCGTGCGGCAGATCCGCAACACCGCCTCGCAACTGCGTCAGATGATCGGGTCGAGATTGGAGCTCGCAGGCGATGGCTATCGCCTTCGCGTTGGCCACGAACTCGACGCAATACAGTTCGACCGGCTCATCGCCGCGGCCGACGCTGCCATCGAACGCGCGCAGCAGGCTCGCCTACTGCGCGAGGCGCTCAAGCTCTGGCGGGGCCCCGCGCTGGAGGGCATCGACAGCCGACCGATCCGGGCCAGCGCGGTGCATTGGGACAACAAGTACCTGGCCTGCTTGGAACGATGCATGGACGCCGAGCTTGAGCTTGGCCACCACGCCGAGATAGCAGCCGAACTCACCACCCTGGTCAGCCGCTTTCCCCAGCGGGAACGTTTCGGCTACCAGCTGATGCTCGCGCTGTACCGCAACGGCCAACCTGATGCCGCGCTCGCCGCATACCAAGAAATGCTCAGAACGCTGGATGCCGGTCCGGGGAACGAGCCCAGCACCCCGCTTAGCGAGCTGAAGCAGCAAATCCTGCGCCGCCACCGCAAGCTCGATCTGTCCGAGCAGGAACCAAAACCTGTGCAGCTGCCGCCGCCCGACGGCCACTTCACCGGCCGCCAGGCCGAGCTGGCCCAGCTGCACGACGGTCTCGGCCAGGTCGACGCGTCACAGATCGCCCTGATCGCGGGGCAGGGCGGCATCGGCAAAACCGCCCTGGCCGTCCACTTCGCCCACCAAATCAAAGAAAGGTTCCCCGACGGGCAGATCTTCCTCGATCTGCGGGGGCACGACCCGATGGGGGCGCTGACCGCAGGCGAAGCCGTCCTGCACGTCCTGCGCAGCCTTGGCGCGACCGGATCGACATCGCCCTCCGATCTCAATAGTCAGATCAACCTGTACCGCAGCGTGACCAGCGGCAAGCGTCTGCTGATCATCGCCGACAACGTCAGCTCGGTCGAGCAGATCCTGCCCCTCGTGCCGTCGGATATGACCAGCTTCCTCGTCCTGACCAGCCGCCACCGTCTGAGCCAGCTGACGCTCAAGCACGCCGTGCGCCGGGTGACCCTCGAAGCACTCGACCGCCAGGAGTCCCTCGACCTGTTGCGCCGCGTTGTCGGGCCTCGTCTGGACTCCGAGCTCGACGCCGCGCACGAGCTGGTCACCCACTGCGGTGGCCTGCCGCTGGCGGTGCGGCTGATCGCGGCACGCCTTTCCAGCCGGACCCGCCTGCCACTGGCCACCATCGCCGACCAACTACGCGAGCAGGGTACACGGATCGATATGGTTTCCCAGGATTCAGGGCCCTACGGGCTGCGCAGCGTCTTCGACGCCAGCTACCAGGCCCTCAGCGAGCCGGCCGCGCGGGCGTTCCGGCTCCTGGGGCTGCACCCGGGTCCGGCGTTCTGCAACCAGCTGGCGGCCTGCCTCATCCAAGCGGGGCAGGTGCAGGTCGATGAGATCCTCGACGAGATCGCCGAGGCGCACCTGCTCACCGAGGTGTCCGACGGTCACTATGCCTTCCACGACCTGGTACGGATCTACGCCCGTGACCGGGCCAACTCACTGTCCGATCTGGACGATGCGCTGCATCGGCTGCGGCAGTGGCACCTGGGGCTAGCGGCACTGGCCAACCAGACGCTGACCCCACACCGGACCCGGGTCGACGCCACACCGCTGGACATCGACCCGCCCGGCGGGCTGCTCGCCTTCCTCGACACCGAGCAACCCAACTTCGTCCCGTTCATCCAGCACACCGAGGCGCAGGGCGACCTCACGGCCGCCTGGCACTTCGGCTACCTCATCAACTCCTACTTCCTCTACCGCGGCCACGCGGCCGAATCGGTCTTCGTGCATCAGGCGGCGCTGCGAGCGGCGCACGAGACCAGTGACCTGGTCGCCATCAGCCTCGCCAGCAAGAACCTCGGGGTCGCCTACCGCCGCGCCCGCAACCCGCAGGCGGCCATCAGCCACTTCACCGCCGCGCTCGAAGCCGAACAGGCCATCGGCGACCAGCGGGCCGCCGGTTTCACCCTCAGCCAGCTCGGCATCGCCTACACCGACCTCGAGCGCTACGTCGAGGCGATGGCCACCTACCGCACCGCCATCCAGATCCTCACCCAGGCCGGCGACCGCCGCGGCCTCGGGGTCGCCTACAACAACCTGGGCGAGCTGCACAACATCCTCGGCGACCACACCGAAAGCGAACAGTGCCTGCGGCAGGCGCTGTCCATCGCCCGCGAACTCGGCGACCACCGCGACGAAGCCATCACCCTCACAGCTCTAGGTACCGTCCACATCAGACGAGCCGAATACGACGCAGCAATCACAACACTGCACATAGCACTGAACCTGCAACGCGCGATCGGCGAAACTTTCACCAGGGCGGAGACACTTTGTGGACTCGGGACGGCATACCTGGGCCGTGGCGACACAGACCAGGGCCTGCGCCACCTGCATAAGGCGGTGAGCCTAGCCAGGCAAACCGGCGACGAGCGTTGGCTCGCGCACGCACAGCGAATGATCGACGCACACAGCGATAGCGACAAACCCCCACAAGCGACTGCGGTCATAGAATGAATCGGTGCTGCTACGTCGAGCGATTCTGTCCGTTGAGGGGTCCGATCGCGATCGTTGCCATGCAATGATTCGTAGGATCATCCTTTGATCGCTAGGTATCTCATTCGCCGGGTCCTCATCGGACACCTGTCACTTGTGTCGGAACGGAACCCGCGCCG
>Ga0075428_100003638_pt1 | contig 16898 bp, 13 predicted proteins | sample RhiMetdeltSRZDD2_FD_75291 | JGI IMG/M metagenome (GOLD analysis project Ga0075428, IMG submission 75291) | Populus rhizosphere microbial communities from Tennessee, USA - Rhizosphere MetaG P. deltoides SRZDD2 | ecosystem: Host-associated > Plants > Roots > Rhizosphere > Soil | place: USA... | reverse complement strand
GCCGCCAGTCCGTGGACGTACGTGAATGCGGCGCCCGTCACGGCGCTAGTCGGTAGCCGGATCCACTGAGGCGCGGGAGACGGCATTGGGCCCCCGGACGGCGACGTTCGGGGGCCCGTGTCACGTACGGGCTGCTTCATTCGCGACCGGCGACATGCCGCGCCAGAGCATCGCGCCAATCCGGCATCTCGATTCCGACTTGCCTCAGCTTGTCGTTCGACAGCGCGCAATACAGCGGCCGTTTCGCGCGTAGAGAGACTGACTCCATCGTCGTTTGGACGAGCGTTGGATGGCGGCCGAGAAGTCGTGCGGCTTCTTCCGCGATTCCAAGCCAGGTCGTGATGCCGCTGTTGACACAGTGGTAAAGGCCTGACGGCGGCCGTCGTTCTAGCAGGCGCAGCGTGGCGTCTGCGACGTCTGCCACGTAGCTCGGCGTCACCGTACGATCGACGAACACGCGCACGGGGACATCTTGCCGAATCGCGTCGAGAATCCGATCGACGCTGCTTTTCGCCGGCCGTCCGCCGAAAAGACTCTCCACCCTCAGGACATAATGGGAAGGCGCATCGGCCGCGAACCACTCACCTAATAACTTCGAGAGTCCGTAATTGCTTTGCGGCGAAGGAGGGTCGTTCTCGGTGTACTGGCGGGACGTTTGTCCATCGAACACGAAATCGGTGCTGTAGTGCACGAGAACCGCCCTGCTCTCTCGTGCAGCACGAGCGAGCGCCAGAACACCAAAGGCATTGACCTCCAATGCCTGCGTCGCCTGGTCTTCCGCGACGTCGACGTGATTGTATGCGGAACAGTTGACAATGACGTCCGGTCGCGTCGCGCGCACGACCTGTAAAACATCAGCGTCGCGCGTGATGTCGAGGGCCGCGCGCGTCAGGGGCGTCACCGAGCCAACTAATGACAAACGCTCGACCATCACAGAACCAAGCTGTCCAGCAGCGCCTGTCACTAAGAAACGCATCACACCTCGTCATACGATCGCTCGCCTGCGCACTACGATACCATTGCAAAACGACATGACGCATGACGGAGTGTGATTGCGAATGGAAACAGTGGACACACTGATTATTGGTGGAGGCGTGACAGGACTGGCCGCCGCTGCTGAACTCGCCGCCGCCGGCCTGTCAGTCGCAGTGGCAGAGCGGCATCCTCGATTCGGCCAGGAAACGACGACACACAACAGCGGCGTCATCCATGCAGGCATCTACTATCCTGCCGGATCGCTGAAAGCACAGTTGTGCGTTGAAGGAGCCGAGCGTCTATACACATTCTGTCAAACACATAACGTGGCGCACGACCGGTGCGGCAAGTTCATCGTGGCGGCGCACGAGCACGAACGTCCGGCGCTCGAGGCGCTCGCGAAAAAGGGAATCGCCAACGGAGTGCAGGGGCTCGAGATGGTCGACCTCTCGTTCCTGCGCAGTCGCGAGCCGCACGTCTCGGCCAAGGCCGCGTTGTGGTCACCGGCGACCGGTCGCGTCGAAGCCGAAGCGCTCGTGAAGGCACTCGCCCGGCTCTCGGAGTCTCACGGCGCCATACTGCTGCGCGGCGCGCGTGTCATCGAAGGCACGCCGCGCGCTGACGGGTTCGAGGTGCGTCTCGAACAGGAAACAGTTTTGGCTAGGACGGTCGTCAACGCCGCGGGGCTGTTCGCCGACGACGTGTCGCTGGCGCTAGGCGGGGAGAGCTTCACCATCTATCCGTGCCGCGGTGAGTACGCACAGCTCCGGACGTCGAGGCGGGACTGGGCAAACGGGCTCGTCTATCCGCTTCCACACGCGGCCGGACACAGCCTCGGTGTGCACCTCACCAAGACGCTCGGCGGCGCAGTGCTGCTTGGACCGACCGCGCGTTATCAGACCGACAAGGATGATTACGAGCGGGATCGGATTCCTCTCGAGGACTTCGTCGAACCAACCCGCGAGCTTCTGCCGCAGGCGACCGTCGACGACCTCACATATGGCGGCAGCGGCATTCGTCCGAAACTCGCACCGCCCGATCAACCATTCGCCGACTTTCTGATTCGTCCGGATCGGCAGCAACCAGTACTGATACACGCTGCCGGGATCGAATCACCCGGTTTGACCGCGTGTCTCGCGATTGCCAATCGGGTCGGCAAGTTGGTCCGGGAGAGACTCGCCTGACGGCCGAGTCAAGCCGCATCAGTTCTTGACGGCGTCGGCAAGCGCGCCGACGACAGCGCGCTGCTGCTCCATCGTCAGCTCCGGATAGATCGGCAGCGCGAGAACGGAATCGGCCGCCGCCTCCGCATTTGGAAAATCGCCTCGGCGGTGGCCGAGTGAAGAGAAACATTCCTGCAGATGGAATGGCACTGGATAGTAGATCTCGGTGCCAATGCCGCGATCGTCGAGCACGCGTCGCACGTGGCCGCGCTCGGCGACACGAATGACGTATTGATTGAAGATGTGACGTCGATCCGATGGTGTAGTCGGCAGTGTCACTCGATCGGTCAGCCCGGCGTCCTCGAAGAGAGTCTTATACCGTTCGGCATTCCGCTGGCGCATCGACGTCCAGCGTTCGAGGTGCGGCAGCTTGACACGCAGCACGGCCGCCTGGAGCGCATCGAGACGAAAATTGCCGCCAATCCGCTTGTGGAAGTACTTCGGCTCCGCGCCGTGATTTCGCAACAGCTTGATCTCGCTCGCAAGCGTCGAATCGCTTGTCGCGATCAAGCCACCCTCGCCGAACGCTCCCAGATTCTTGCTCGGAAAGAATGAAAAACAGCCGATCGCGCCAATCGTTCCTGCCTGCCGCGATTGATACGTCGCGCCAATCGCCTGCGCCGCATCCTCGACAATCGGAATGCCTTTCTCGCGTGCGACTGCCAGTAGCGGATCCATGTCCACGCAGAGCCCATACAAGTGAACCGGGACAATGGCCCGCGTGCGCGGCGTGATCGCACGTTGAACGAGCGCGGGATCGAGATTGTACGTAACTGGATCGATATCGACGAACACCGGAGTTGCGCCAACGCGAGCGACGCAACCGGCCGTCGCGAAGAACGAAAACGTGCTGGTGATGACTTCGTCGCCGGCGCCAATGCCAAGCGCCATGAAGGAAGCCAGCAATGCGTCAGTGCCGGAAGAGACCGATACCGCATGCGCGACACCGAGATAGGCGGAAAGCTCACGTTCGAGCGCGTCGACTTCCGGGCCGAGAATAAATCGCTGACTGTCGCAGACGCGCGTGATAGCGGCAAGGATCTCAGCGCGCAACGGCTGGTACTGCGCCTCGAGATCCAGCAGCTTCACCGGCGTCCGGATCGCAGAGGTCATCGAATGAAGACTTGCGGCTCGGCGATGAGCGCGAGATCGTTGTTCCTGTCGTCGCCTTTCCCCGGCATGCTGTTGTTGGTGTTGAAAATGACTTCCACCTCTTCACCGGCGTACTGCGAGACGTCGACGAACACCGGAATCCAACGGCGGTCCGCCTTATTGTGGAAGGGATCGACATGAAGCGTCAGCAGGTCTTCGAACGTGCGGCCGTCGGAGACGCCAATGCGGAAATAGACGCCGTCGCCTTCCTTGTCCCACGTCTCGGGCTTCATCCCAAGCGATGCCTTGATCCAACCGTCGTCGGGCACCTTGACCTTCCAGATCATCCGTGTCGGCGCCTGAGTAAAAATCGCGTGTTTTTGTTCGCCATTCAGGTCAGCATCGACGACCTGGAAAACGGCCCCGTCCGGTTTCTTCGTGGCCGACTCGAAGGTAGAAATCAAATCGATGGCGGGCCCGCGATTGGTGCGCCTGAACAGCCACCATCCGGCAATGATGAGAACGACGACAACGATCGCGGTCAGGATCGCGCGATTCCCTTTCATACTTCGTCTACCCCTTTAAATGGGAAAAGCGTCAATGTATCACTATCTCCGGCGTTCTTTCACCGCGGCACGCGTTTCCCGATCGGCCTCCCGGCGTTTTATGGTTTCGCGCTTGTCGTGTGCCTGCTTACCTTTGGCCAGGCCCAGCGCAATCTTGACGTGCCCGTTCTTGAAATACATGCGCGTTGGGACGAGGGTCATGCCTCGTTCGACGGTGCGGCCGATCAGTTTGCGGATTTCCTGACGATGCAGGAGCAGTTTGCGTTTCCGCGTCGGCTCGTGATCCGAATAGCCACGATGGCTGTAGGGATTGATGTGGATGTTATAAACCCACACTTCGCCATCGTCGACGCGCGCAAAGCTGTCGCGCAGATTGACGTTGCCTTCGCGGATCGCCTTGACCTCGGTTCCGACCAGCTGGACGCCGGCCTCGAACGTCTCGAGGATGTGGTAGTCGTGAAACGCCTTGCGGTTCTCCGCGATGCTTTTCTGCGCCTGTTCTCTTTCAGTTTTCATGGGCTCAGCGAGTGCTGACGCTCGCAGCCAGCCGCGCCGCAAGCTTGATCGCTTCAATCAGGCTGGACGGATCCGCGACCCCCTTCCCCGCGATATCGAACGCCGTGCCGTGGTCGACGGACGTGCGCACGATCGGCAAACCGAGCGTGACGTTCACCGCCTGGCCAAACGCCACCAGCTTGATCGGAATCAATCCTTGATCGTGGTAGCAGGCTACGACGGCGTCAAATTCTCCGCGCATCGCGCGCACGAAGATCGTATCCGCGGGAAACGGGCCCGCAACCTGGATACCCTTTGCGCACAGCGCCGCCACGGCGGGCGCGATGACTTCATCGTCTTCTGTCCCGATCACACCGTGCTCGCCGGCGTGAGGATTCAGGCCGGCCACAGCAAGCCGTGGGTACGCGATCCCAAAACGCGGCAACTCGCGCGCAGCCAGTTCGATCGTTCCCTCGACGACGTCTCGCGTCAGCGCGCGCGGCACATCCGCGATTGGAATGTGAACCGTCGCGAGCACGACGCGCAGCGTCTCAGCGTAGAACATCATCGCCACACGCCGAGAGCCGGTGAGATGCGCGAGGAGATCCGTGTGACCTCGCCAGGGGAGTCCCGCTGCCGCAAACGCTTCCTTATTGATTGGGGCTGTGGCGATCGCGTCGATCCGGCCGGCGCTCGCGTCGGAGGTCGCCGTGACAATCGCGTCATATGCGGCCCGGCCGGATGCCTCCGATACACGACCTCGCTCGAACCGTGCAATCTCTTCGTCGGAGGATGGGCCGTAGAGAATCACCTCACAGATCGACGATACCCGTGCGTCGGCCGCCGCTTTGCGCGCGATCTCGGGACCGATGCCGGCGGGATCGCCCACCGTGACGCCGATGCGCGGCCGTGCGATCACCCGCACTTCCCGCAGCCGCCGGATCCACACGCGCCGCAGCCGCTGCTGACGCCCGGACCCGTCGGATTGCTGCAGGACCCGCACCCGCCTTCGTCGGCGCAGCCACCGTGCTTCACGCCCTTCCCGTTCGGCAGCTCATAGCGCAGGCAGCACTTCAAGCGACCGCACATGCCAGACAGCTTGGAAGGATTCAGGCTGAGGTTCTGCTGCTTCGCCATCTTGATCGAGATGGGTTCGAAGCTCTGAAGAAATGTGGTGCAGCAGAGAGGTCTGCCGCAGGATCCATATCCGCCGAGCATCCGCGCTTCATCGCGGACCCCAATCTGCCGCATCTCGATGCGGACGCGGAAATGCGCTGCCAGATCGCGCACCAGCTCCCGGAAGTCGACGCGCCCTTCCGCCGTGTAATAGAAGATCAGGCGCGAGCCGTCGAACAGCTGTTCGACGCGAGCCAGCTTCATCGCAAGGCCTCGCTCGCGGATTTTCATCAGGCAGATCCGATGTGCTTCCTTCTCCCGCTGCTGATGTTTCAGCCGGGTGATGACGTCCTCGCGCGTCGCGCGCCGCACGACCTGCAGTTCGGATCCTGTAGGGGGACACTTGCGTGCCGCAAGGTCGTTGACCGAGCGCGTCACGGTTCCCAGCGCGCGTCCTTCGGAGGTCTGCACGATCACCGTATCGCCCGGGTTATATGCCGCTGCTGGTGGAGGAATTGCTGGCGCCTCTCGCTCGGAAGGGGCCGCGGATCCGTCGCTGTCGAGTGCGAGCTCCGGGATCAGAAACGAATACGTGCGGCCAACCGGCGAGAACTTGACGCTGACGAACGGGCGGTGCGGCCCGGCACTCATGTGTCTGCCTCTATGAGCGGTCTAACACCGCGCCCTCGCAGGCGCTAAATCTGAAACGCAACCCAGTCGGCAACGATCTTTGGGCTCGCGTTCCGGTCGAGCGCCGCTAGCGCACGATCAACCGCCGAAAACGCGCGAAGGACACGGTCTGAATCGAACGATCTCCGCAACCGCTCGAGGAGGGGTTGCAGATCGCCGTTCGCCAGACAGCGTTCGTCGGCGCGGGAAAGAAGGGCACCCAGATCTCGAATTATCGATGAAAGCGCGCACAGTCGGCGCGCCAGTTCCTCACGATCGCTCCCTCCGGCCGCCGATCCCGTCAGTGCTTTCGCGCCGCTCAGCCGGCGCCGCGGATCGGAGGATGTTGCGACCGATTCCAGCAACGACGCCGCGGCCTGCCGGGCGTCGACGAACTCGTCAGTGGCTCCCTCGAGAGCGCGTCCGATGCTGCCATCCGACAGCGCTGCCGCTGCGTGAGCGTCGGCTTCAGCATACTCGTGATCGCGCCTCAGCACCTCAGCAATCTCTGCCGGCGCCAGCCGGCCAAACCGCAGACGCTGACATCGTGACACGACGGTCGGCAGCAACATATCCGGGCGGGACGTGACCAGAACGAAGGTTGACGCGGCGGGCGGCTCCTCGAGTGTCTTCAGAAGCGCATTCTGCGCCTCGGCATTCAGCGACTCCGCGTTGTCGATGATGACGACACGCCGCCGCCCTTCAAAAGGGCGGTACGCGGACCGCTCAACCGCGTCGCGGACCTGATCGATCTTGATCGTGCCGGTGTCGCCGGGCTCGACGACAAGGACATCGGCGTGAACACCGCGCGCAATGCGCGTGCAGGCCGCACAGGTTCCGCACGCGTCGACTGCGTCCGTGCCCTTCAGCGCCAGGCAGTTCATCACCTGCGCGAGCGACACGGCCGCGCGTCGTTTCCCGACACCTTCCGGTCCGGCGAAGATGAGGCTCGGCGGCAACGTACTGCGCACCGCAGCACGCGCGATTAATTCGAGGAGAAGGCGATGGCCGGTAATGTCGCGGAAGGCTATCTTAGCCACCCTTCTTCTTTTTCTGATCTTTCTGTTCTTGCTCGTCCTTCTGATCCGGCTTCTTGTCGCCTTTACCGAAAATCTTCGACCAGAAGCCGCGTTTTTTCTGCGGCGCCTCAGCCTGGGCGTCTTTGGGTGCTTCCTCCACGTGCGGCTGCTGTGGGGGGGGCGCCGGTGGATGCGCGCCCGCCGTTCCGGTTTGTGCAGGCGGGAGAGCCGCTTCGTCCGCGCGGGTCGGCTTATTCGAGTCGCCGCCGCCGAACATGCCGGCAACACGGTCCATGAAACTCGTCGACGGATGCAGCGGGCAGAGATCCGTCGGCTGCGTCCCCTTGACGAAGTACTCGGTGTAAATCATCGACCGGATTTCTAAGCCACCGTCGCGGTTGGCGACCTCGACGCGATCGCAGCCGCCGTTGGGCAGCTTGCCAGACACGCGGCAAACGTTCGCGGCGACGACGTTCGCAGGGCGATTGAACCACTCGGGCTTGTCTCCCTTGGTTGCAACCTTCATGAAGTTGCCCCAGATCGGGACCGCCAGCTCGCCCGCATACCCATTGCCGATGATCGTCGTCGGCTGATCGAATCCGAGCCACACGCCAGTCACGAGATGTGGTGTGAACCCGATGAACCACGCGTCGTTGTAATCGTTGGTCGTTCCGGTCTTCCCCGCTGCCGGCAACGTGAATCCCGACTGTCGGGCGCGATACGCGGTGCCCGCATTGATGACGTCGGCGAGCATGCTGGACATCAAGAACGCCGTCGATTCACTGATCGCGCGATGCGACTTTCCTGCGTCCTGATAGAGAACGCGCCCATCGCTGTCCTCGACGCGTCTGATCAGCACCGGCTGTCGAACGATTCCACCGCTGGCGAACGCGCCGTATGCCGCCGTAAGCGACACCAGGGTCACGTCGCTGGCACCGAGCGCAAGCGACGGCACACTCGGTGGCGTGCCGACATCGAGTCGCTCCGCGTAGCCGACCGCGTTCTTGATGCCGATGCTGTTCAGGAGTTGCACCGCCGCGCGGTTGCTCGACGTGCGCAAGGCGGTCCGCAGCGTCATCGCTGTGGCTGACGAGTGTTCGTCCTCCGGCACCCAGCCGCCTTGCGGCGTTGCGATCGGCGCGTCGAGGTTCTCGATCACCGAGGCGGGTGAATAGCCTACCTCGAGCGCAGCGGCATAGACGAACGGCTTGAACGCGGATCCAGACTGCCGTTTCGCCTGTGTCGCGCGATTGAAACGGCTCTCGTTGAAATCGCGTCCGCCTACCATCGCGCGCACGTAGCCGTTGGTCGGATCCATCGCCACGAGCGCACCCTGCAGATACTGCGGAAGTCCGGCGTCGCTCGCCGCCGCACCGTTGCCCCGCTTAGGGTGCTTGTAACCCGAACGCTTTTCGATATCCGATAGCCCCTTTTCAACAAGGGTTTCGGCTGAACGTTGCAGGGCAGCATCGATCGTTGTGTAAACCCGCAGTCCGCCTTGATAGACACGCTGCCACCCAAATCGCTCCACGAGCTCACGACGGACCTGCTCTTTAAAGTAGAGACCGGACGACTCTTGGATCTCGAGACCGTTGATGAGCCGTACCGGAGCGCGACGAGCTCGGTCGGCGGTCGACTGGTCGATTGACCCGGTGGATACCATCGACTGAAGGACGACGTTGCGGCGGGCGATTGCGCGTTCGAGGTTCACTGAAGGTGCATAGCTCGACGGCGACTGGATCAGACCGGCGAGCAACGCCGCTTCATCGACCGTCAGATCATGCGACGACTTCGCGAAGTACCCTCTAGAGGCGGCCTCGACGCCGTAGAGCCCGCCGCCGAAGTACACCTTATTTAGATACAGCTCGAGAATTTCATTCTTGTCGTACATCTTCTCAATGTATGCGGCAAGAATGACCTCTTGTAGCTTCCGTCGATAAGTCTTATCGCGGGTCAGGAAACTTTGTCGCGCCAGCTGCTGGGTGATGGTACTGCCCCCTTCAGCCCGGCGGCCCGCTTCGATGTTACGAAGTACGGCAGCGGCCATGCGGATCCCGTCGACCCCGCTGTGGTCGTAGAACCGCTGATCCTCGATCGAGATGACCGCCTTGATCAGGTTCGGCGACACGCTCTCGATTGGGATCTCGAGACGCTGCTCCTTGAAAATCGTAAATGCCGGCTTATCCGAGGCGTCAAGAATAGTCGTCGCCTGGGCCATCTCGCCTATCGACTTGAGTGCCTGGCGATCGGGTAACCCGGCGGTCAACTCATAACTGAACCAGGCTGCCCACCCGCCCGCGAGGAAGACCAGTAGGGCGAGCACGGCCACCGAGGCGACGACAAGACGAGGACGACCGGCAAGCGCGCGATGAACGAAGTGGAATCTGGGGAAACGGGGGAGCATCAATGTTACCGCACGTTACCGCACGCAAAACGAAGGCCCAGTTAGGACATCAGTTTTGTTAGAAACGGCTCGGCTACCGACGATATCGTAATTCAATTCTCAGTTTGGTTATGTCGCCTCAGCCGTTGCCAGCTGTTTTCGAACAAAACCAGTACATCCCCAGTTTACTCCCGAGGCATGGCCGCTCAGTCGCGAAACATCGTATCGCTAACGCCCCGCACGCCGGGTTGAACGGCGAATAGTCCGCCAGCGGCTGGGGCAGCGAGCAGCTGCTGCTCGCTCATCTCCTGCCGCGACGAGGTCACGAATAGTTGATCGAGCGAATCGCCGCCAAATGCAGCACAGGTGAGGTTACGGGAGGGTACGGGAACCTCGAGGAGAAGCCGACCGTTCGGATCGAATCGTCGCACGACGCCGGCGGCCCAGACAGCGTTCCACAAACATCCTTCGCTGTCGACGATCGATCCATCCGGTAAACCACGTCCCTCGGCATAGCGAGTGAATTCCCGCACGTTCGCGACGCCGGCTGAATCCGCATCGTACTCGCATTGCCGGATCACGCCGGTCGGCGAATCGCAGAAATACATCGTCCGCCCATCGACACTGAAACAGATGCTGTTGGGAATGACGACGCCGCCGACATCGAGGCGGCGAAGACCAGATCGGGACGAGTATTGGTAGAAGCTGCCGCTCGGCGCGTCCTGATCTTCGTTCATCGTGCCGAACACGAAGTTGCCGGCGCGATCGATGCGCCCGTCGTTGATGCGGGTTCGAGCCATGTCTGGTTCGATTGGAAGGAGTGGAACAACCGGCAGGCTGGAGCCTGTTGCGGCATCGAGATCGGCGAAGGCGAGGCGCTTCGCGAGACCGAGCAGCAATCGGCCGGATTCGCACAACACAAACGATCCCAGGCGATCGGGCAGCGACCACTGTCGCGTGAGTTTATCGTGCGGGCGATACATCCAGAGCGCGGATTCCTCGATGTCAGTCCACAGAAGGCTCCGTAGTCGCTGCGACCAGACAATGCCTTCGCCAAGTGTGCATCGACAATCCAGAGCGAGTGTTGCGGTCCGCGTCATGATTCGAGATCCTTCGACAACATCATCGGGCGGCACGCGCGCGATCGATTTGCGCGATCATTGCAGCAGCGACGTTGTCCGCATGCTGGACGCCATCGACAACGCCAAATGTGGGGCGCTTGCGGTAATGATCGATGACGGGTGTCGCGTACTCTGCGTATGCCGCAAGCCGCCGACGGACCGTCTCCGGTTCGTCGTCGGGACGGCGAACGAGTGTGCCACCGCAGTAGGGGCACGGCTCGCTCTCGGGATGGAACGCGTCGGCGACCGATTGCGTCAACCGGCACGAGTCGCACACACGGCGCGTCCCCATCCGGCGCACGATCTCCGCATCCGGCACCTCAATCAAGATCACGATCATCGGCGCGCTTGCCAGCATCGCATCGAGTGCTTGCGCCTGACGGACCGTCCGTGGGTAACCATCGAGCACAAATCCGCGCGCCACATCCGGTTCCTTGAGTCGTGCTCGGACGAGGTCGGTCATCAACTCATCGCTGACGAGCGAGCCCTTGGCCATGATGTCCGCGACCTGCCGCCCAAGTTCCGTCCCGGCGCGGACTGCCGATCGAAGGATCTCGCCGGTGGAAATGTGCGGGATGGCGTATCGCTCAGCCAGACGGACCGCCTGGGTACCTTTTCCGCTTCCTGGGGGACCGATCAGCACGACGTTGACAGGCGCGATCGATGCCGGCCGGCCTGAACCTGTGGTCACGCTTGACTCTGGATGAGAATTCTCCAACGACACGCCCCGACATTGTGACATGGGACGTGCATTGGGCTTATGATCCGAGTCGAATCGGCCGCGCGCCAGCTGGCCCAACCGTCTCGGAGGCGCCGTGAACATTTTGCTTCTCTCGATGCCCGATTCATTCGAGCACACGCCCACTCTGACCATCCGGATGCCGAACGGGGCCCTCGCCTCGCTGGCTGGGAATGTCGACCCGCATCATCGCGTGGCGGTTGCCGATCTCGTCCTCGCTCAGTCGTCGGTTCGCGACACGATTGAGCGGCTGGTTGGTGAGATTCAGCCCGATGTCGTTGGTTTGTCGGTGATGACCTTCCAGCGTTCGACCGCGCGCCGGATCATTGCGCTCGTCCGAGCGCTCGCGCCCCACGTTCGCATCGTTGTTGGTGGGTACGATCCGAGTCTCGCGCCCGAGGCGTGGACTGATCCGGCAATCGGCGTCGACGTGATCGTCCGGGGGGAGGGTGACATCACGCTCCGCGAGTTGATTCGCGCGTGGGAAGAGGACCGGCCGTTATCCACCGTTGACGGCATCTGGTTTCGCGATGGCGCACTATTCGTTCGCACGCCTCAGCGCGCGGTCACCCACCTGGACGCGGGCGAGATTCATCTCCCCAACCGCGGCGCGCGCGTGCTGTCCGGCTACACGATGCTCGGACGCCAGATCGACGTCATCGAGACCTCGCGCGGATGCACGTTCGACTGCAGCTTCTGCTCGATTATCGAAATGCGCGGACGGAATTTTCACCGGTTCCCGATCGATCGTGTCATCGCGGATATCCGCGATGCCGCGGCGCGCGGGGCCCGCAGCATCTTCATTGTCGACGACAACATCACCCTCGATGTCCACCGATTCGAGGAGATCTGCACGGCGATCATCCGCGCCGGTCTGAATCGCATCGACTACCTGGTTCAGGCGATGACCGCGTCAATCGCGGCGCACGGTCAGCGGCTTGCGCCGCTGATGCGCAAGGCCGGTTTTCGCTACGTGTTTCTCGGCATCGAGAACATCCTCGACGAGGATCTTGCGTTTCTCAAGGCTCGATCGAAAAACAGCAGGCATCAAGAAGGACGACGCACGAACACTGCCGTCGCCGCCGTCGACATCCTGCATCAGCACGGCATGCTCGTCGTCGGCGGCTTGATCGTCGGCAATCCCGACGACCGCCGTGAATCGATTTCGGCGAACCTCGAGTTCGCGAAAAAATATGTCGACTGGCCTTACATTCAACACCCGACACCGTACCCCGGTACGCCGATGACGAAAGACTTCGAAGCGCGTGGGCTCGTCGTCAACTCTCGCGTCGAAGAATACGACGGGACGACGGCGGTCACGCGCAGCGCGCACCTCTCATCGGAAGAGATCGAGTTCATGCGGTGGAAGGCCGAGCGCTGGATGAAGGTGCGTCATCTTCCGGCCGTATTACGTCACGATCCGGGGTTTGTGCTGCGACATGTTCACCAAATGATGGCGCACACGTTCAGAGGCAGCGGCTGGAAATCGGTGCTCGGACTGGAAAGCAGCCACACCGTCTTTCGCCGGTACAAGGCGATCCGCGACCGGGAGCGGAACTATGTCGACTGGCCGGATCCTGCGGCCAACGGACCGACCGCCAAAGGTCAAGGGAGTTGGGCACGAGCTACAGCTTTCGCAGGTACGCAAGCAGCGCCTGCCGCTCCTCGGGCGCGATAAATCCGCGATCGATAACCAGTCCGTTGGACGACAGAATCGCCGGCAGATTAGGCGGCGAATTCAAGCGCGTCGCCCGTCTGAAGAAGGCCTCGTAGTGATCCAGCACTTCCTCGAGCGTCGCGGCGGAGTTGTTGTGAAAGTACGGCGCGGTTCTGCCGATGCCGCGTAGTTGTGTGGCGTCCATCACGCTGAGGTCAGCTGGCTGTCCCGTCAAAAGAAGCCGGCCGGGATCAGACGTGGTCACGGTCTGGAAGGTGCCGTCCGCCAGCGTAATTCGATAGGTGCGCGCGTTGCGCGCGAGCCGCGGCGGGCACGGCGCGAAGCCGTCGGTTGCTGGACGCGGGCAGGCAGTCTGAATGTTGTGATAGCGAATAATGATGGGCCGCCCCATTCCCGTCTCCGGCGTGGACGTGCTGGGATGCGTCGTCCCGCCGTGACAGGTGGCACACGCACGATTGAAGACGACCTTGCCCTGCTGCTCGAGCTCGTTCAGTTCCGGATCCGGATCGACCACGGGACCGCCGGACAGGATCGCATCCGCCAGCTGCTCGACGCCAAGCGACGAAAACAGGGTGCGCTGAAACGCCGCGAGATCATCGAGCATCTGCGCAGGAGGCTCGACCGTCGCCTGCGCGTGCGCGAGGAGCGCTCCTCTGGCCTGCTCCTGCAGCGTCGCAAAGCGCGCGTCATGCTGATACCCGCCCTGCCTGTTCGGACCATTCGGATCCTGACTCATGATCGGGACGCGCGGAGCACCAGGCGGCCACACTGGCAGCTGACCGTCCGGCCCGGTGATGGCGACGTTGAACACAGGGATGACCGCGCGCCAGAGATCGACGGTGGTCTCGGCCGTCGGCTGGCCGGTGGCGCTATCGATCATCGTCACGTTTGCCGGCAACGGCATCGTCACGCGAACGAGGCCATTCTCGACAACGTTTGAAAAGTTGCTCGCGTTGTCCCCATTCACCCGGAAATCATCGGCATCGACGGGTCGGAAGAGCGGATCGTCCGCGTTCTTGTTCTGCGCTCGTTTCGCCACCAAAGCCTCGAAGCGGGCCCGGGCGATGGACGGGGACAACTGAAAGGCGTCGGACGGCATGTGGCAGTCCGCGCACGCGCGTCCGTTTCCGCCAAGATCGCTGAGATTGCGATCGTTGAACGCCGCACGTCCTCGCGCGACGCTGTCGCATGGCTGGGTGTCGCAATTGAGGTTCGTCGCGCCGTTGCCCTGCGCATTGAGCCGCACTGCGCCGGTGTGAGAAAAAGCCGCTGCCACGAGGCACACGACGGCCGCAGCCGCCGTCGCCCAGTGCGTTGTCTTCATGGATGTTCTCCTTGCTACTTTGGAAGGCGCAAGGAGCGCGGCGATTCTGCAGAACGGCGCAGTGTCGTGTTATCGCGGAGGGACGGGCCCGAGATATCGATCGAGCCAACCGAGTACCTGGTCGATGAGTTCCTGACGTCGCCAGGGCAAGTGCCCGCCCTCGAGTACGGCGTGGTGCTTGTGCTCCGGCGGAGTCCCGAGCATATCGAACAGTAAGCGCTGCGCGGTATCGACGGGGAGCTCAAAATCGTATCGTCCGTTGACCATCAGCGTCGGCACTCGGACGCGAGGCGCGAAGTTGATCGGATCGAATTCAGGAGGCGGCTGCCCCAAGAGCCCACTCCCTTGAAGCACACTGACTCTGAAACGCGGCTCGAGCGCGCTCAGAATGACTCCAGTACTGCCGCTCACGAAATGGAAGCCAATGCGCTCACGATCGATATCCTGGCGCGTTTCGAGGTAGTCGATCGACCGGCCGAGATCTCTGGACCACGCGATTCGTAGCTCGCGCGCAGCCTGCACGCCAGCGACCGCTGGCTGGGCACGCTCGTAGGTGCCTTTGTAGACCGGGTACAGTAACGCCCGCCCGCTTCGGATGATGAAGTCGGTCGAGCTGAGCGATGCATCGCGGCTCGGACGCGCGTGGAACGCATCTCCTCCCGGGAAGTAGACAACGGTCTGGTAGGGAGGCGACGCGTTCTTCGGCAGATACAGGTGCGCACGGAAGCGCTCACCGCCGTACCCGGCGTCCAACATGACCGTTTCTTTTCGCCAGAATCCCGTTTCCTCGCGCCCCTCGACGACGGCATTCAAAGGACTACGGTCGTAGTTGTACTGCCGGCGGTAGATCTCGAAGATCTCGTCGGACACCGGCGCCTTTCTGCCCACGTCATAACGCAGAGTGCTGATCGGGATCGATGCGGACAGGGTTTCGGCGACTGGTCCGATGTACTTTGCCAGACGAAAGCCGTACGTCTCGTGCCGATCGAATGGCGACTTGGCGTCATAGTCGGCGAACACATAAGGCAGCTCGTTCCAGGCGCCGCCCATCAGGAAGCGCAGTCCCGCGGCTTCGTTCCAGCACCATTCCTTCACGTTGCCCGCCATGTCGTAGGTGCCGAATCGGCCGAGGCCGGCGCGACGGCCGACTGGAGCAGGACCGGTCGTGTCGAAATTGCTGGCGACAAGTATCCCTTCGTTGAACAGGGCGACGCCGGCCGCATGGTGCCAGTGATACAGCGAGGGCAGACTCTTACCGGAGAACTCCGCGTAGGCAGCCGCTTCGTACCAGCTCACGCCCCCAACGGGATAATCCTCCCGGCCTTCCGGGTACGTTCCGTGCGCCCACGTCGCGGGGCCGGCGGCGCCTGTCGAGTCGCGAAACCTCGCCATGGCCTCATCCCACGACAGGGTTCGGCTGCCATCGACGAATGCCTGCCGCCAGTACACAGGCTGGCGATACCCGCCCTGATCGACGAATTGTTTGAACTGACCGTTCGTTACCTCGAACCGGTCGATCCAGTAGTCATCGACATTCCCGACGATTCCGTTCCGAAGTTCTTCGGTACCAGCCATCACGCGAACCATCCCTGACGGCGCCATACCGACCGTATCCAAGCGATAGGGGACGGTTCTACGCGCTCCGGAGACTTCGATCGGAACGAAGCCAGTCTTGGAGATCTTGAACCGAAGCATGGTGCGCGGGGTACGGATGCCTTCGAGCGGCGTGCGGCCGAGCGAGTACCAATCCGCTGTCGAATCGCCGTACGGCTTGAATGCAACCTCAGCGCCTGAGGGTTCGCCCGTCACAGCCATGGGAACCGACACGTTCAGCCACAGCTGCCTGAGTTGCGGATCGTCGGGCAGGACCTCGAGTGCCTGACGTGCGAGGCGGTATGCGCTGACATAGTCGTCGTGATCGACGAGACGCTGGATTTCTGGCGCGGCCACGGTCCGAGCCCATCGCGCCCGTTGCGCCGCGTGCGCCGATCGCCACGCGAAGGCGGCCAGTGTCGCGATTGCAATCGAGAGCACAACCAACACGACGGGACGACGCAACAGCGTCCACGAGCTCGGCGGAGGTGGCAACTGGCGTTCGCGCGCGACGGCTTCGAGCGCCGCCGTCAGATCGGCAGCGCTCGTAAACCGGTCGTTCGCAGATTTTGCCAGACAGCGATGGACGATGGCCGAGAGCACCTGTGGGACATCCGAATTGATCGTTGAAACCTCCGGCGGCTCTTTCGTCAGGACCGCGTTCAGCCTCTCGTACGGTCCGACTCCTTGGAACGCGCGGTGTCCGGCGAGCATTTCGTACATCAGCGCGCCGACCGCAAAGACATCCGCCCGTGCATCGACCTCGGCACCCAGCGACTGTTCCGGCGCCATATAGCCCACTGTGCCGAGGATGACTCCATGCCGCGTGTGGCCTCGCGTTTCGTCCGTCTCGGTGACGAGCGCCCCGGGGTCGTGGAGTTTTGCCAGACCGAAGTCGAGAATCT
>Ga0075428_100003637_pt1 | contig 16903 bp, 10 predicted proteins | sample RhiMetdeltSRZDD2_FD_75291 | JGI IMG/M metagenome (GOLD analysis project Ga0075428, IMG submission 75291) | Populus rhizosphere microbial communities from Tennessee, USA - Rhizosphere MetaG P. deltoides SRZDD2 | ecosystem: Host-associated > Plants > Roots > Rhizosphere > Soil | place: USA... | reverse complement strand
CGGGCGCATGCCGCCGACGAAGGCGCCGATCGCCTGTCCGGTCGCGACATCCAGCTCGAGCGCCTCGACGTCGGCTTCGGCATCCTCGAAAATCACCCGTGCGCCCGACCCGTCGCGCGCGATCGCCCAGACTCTGGATCGGTCCGTGCCATTCATTCCGACGGCGAGCACCGCCTTGCCATCGGGCGCGAGCCCGCCGAGCTGCAGGACTTCACCGGTCACGCGGTGGATGTCCTTCCATCCGCCGTCGACCTTCGCCAACACCGTGAACACGTCCCGCTCCGCGTCCCAGTCGCCGCGTGCGACCGCCTGGCCCTGGCTGTCGACGGCGAAGTCGCGGGTGAGGGGCGAGCCGACCGCCGTTGGCTTGCCCTGGCCCGTCCGGGTGTTGACATCGAACAGCGTCAGCACCCATCCCGAGTCGCGCCGTTCATCCCTGAGCCGCGTGTCACGCGCGCCCATCATCTGCGTCACCGAGTGATCCAGCGTCGACATCGCGACGATCTGGGACCGGCCGGTCCTTGTCGCACGCAGCGTCGACCCTGTCACGAGCTGGCGCTCGGGATCGTCCAGCAGCATCGTGCGCACCGAGCCCCGATCGACGTCGACCGACAGCGTGCGCGCCCACTCGTCGGTGTGTATACCGTCCACAAAACCACCCATAGTCTGGGTAAAGCTGACGTCGACGAGCAGTATCTTGTCGCTCGCCCAGTTGAGATCGCGCAGCTTGTGCTGCTCCTCAAGCTGGAGCGTGCGGCGCACCTTTGCGGCAGCCGTGTCGTAGATCTCGACGACGGTACCGGAGTCGGTGCGGCGATCCGCCGCGAGCAGCGTCCCGTCCGGCGAGATCGATACGAACTGTACGCTCGGCAAGCTGCCGAATACCTCCGCCGGCGGTGGCGCGGCCGCGACCGGGATCGGCGGGGCCGCGAGAGCTGCGCAGATGAACGGGATCGCCAACCGGGACGCGTGGTTTCTCTTCATTTGTGCTGCGAGGGTTGTTGGAATTCTGTTGGTCGCGGTCGGCGTGCTCAGCGGCTCCCGGCCTCGAGCGCGGGCGCCCGCAATTGCCCGAGCCATGCGTGTACATCGCGCGGCTTGCGGTTTTCGAGCCAGTCGAAAACGACCCGGTGCCACGCGACCCGCTGCACGTAGGTGCGTGTTTCGTTGTACGGGATGTTCTCGACCCAGACGTCGTTCTCCATTGCGGTGCCGGGTAGCCAGCGGCGTACCGCGCCTGGGCCGGCGTTGTAGGCGGCGGTCGCGAGCAGGACCTGGCCGTCGAATTGCTCGAGCAGGCTCGCGAGCTCGCCCGCGCCGATCGGGACATTGACCGAAGGACGCAGCAGGTCGGCACGACTCGGCGACTCGAGCCCAAAGCGCCGCGCTGCGCGCCGTGCGGTCGACGGCAGCAGCTGCATCAGGCCCAGCGCCCCGGCGTCCGAGCCCGCATCCGCGCGGTACAGACTTTCCTGCCGGATCACTGCGTAGATGAGCTCCGCGGGCAGATCGGTGAGACGAGCCGCTGCGCGTACTTCCTTGTCGTAGGGACGCGGATAGAGCAGGGGGTAGTCGTTGAAGAGCATCTGCTGCGCAGCGGCGGCGATGGCTTGGGTGTGCCAGCCCCAGCGGTCGGCGAGGCCGATCGCCTGGCGCTTCTGCGCCGGTGCGAGCAGCTCGTACGCGCTGCGCCATTCGGCGCCGGCCTCCGACACGAGGTCGCAGAGCAGCAGCTCGCGGGTGCGCACCAGGCCCGGCGCCAGCGCAAGCTCGTCGATCGCGCGCTCATCGAGTGCGATCTCCTGCAGCGTGGGCGCGAAGCGCTCGCCCAGGTGGGCCGCCGACAGCACCGCGTACCAGTTGTCGGTCGGGACGATGCTCGAGTACCCGGCGCGTGCTCCCTCTGTATCGCCTGTGGCTTCTCTCGCGCGCGCCGCCCAGTACCGCCAGCGATTCTGAGTGCGCAGCGCCTCCGGCATCGCCTCGATCGCGCGCGTGGTCCGCGTCCAGTCACCGGCCCAGAGTGCGGCGCGTACATGCCACTCGTGTCCGACGTCATCGAAGTCCGCCGCGTCTACGCGGTCGAAGAATTGCAGCGCCCCGGGGTGGCGGCTCCACGCGAGCCCGAGGGCGGTGGCTAGCGCGTACGGGCTGGCCGCGTGCTCGTCCATGTCGCGTGACTCGACGAGCGACGCGAACCGGGACGCGGCGCCGTCCGGATCGGTGCGGGCGAGACCCGTCCATCCTGCGAGCAGCGCTTCCGCCTCGACGTCGCGATCCTCGTGAGCGATCAAATCGTCGATCGACGGCGCCGGTTGCTCGACCAGCGCCGCCCACTGCAGAACGGGTGCCGCCGTTCGATCGGGGAGCGATTTTGCGAGGTAACGGGCCAGCTGAGTCTCGCCGGCAGAGAGCGCGAGGCGCGCGCGGCGTTCAACTAGCTCCGGGGTCAAACCCTTTCGCTCGCGCAGCCAGTCAAACGCCGGGTCGCAGACATCGGGCAGGCTCTCCGGGGTGAGCCACTGGGCGGCGATGGCCTCCTCGAGTCCCTCATCACGACCGAGCGCGGCGCGGGCGGCGAGCGCATGGCAGCGAAGCATGGGGTGCCTGTCGATCTCCTCGTTGTAATGGCGCAGATACCGCTCCCATTGTTTGCGTCGGCCAAGATCGCCGAGCCAGGCGCCGCGCAGGCTGCGAGTGTATGGCGCCGTGCCGTGCACCTCGAGGTACGCGGCAATTGCGGAATCCGCGTCGAGATCCTGACCAAGCCGCGCAACTTCCAGGTACGGATAGAGCGGATAGGCGCGGAGCGCGTCATCGTCCGAGGCTGCGGAACCGGCGCTACCGGCCTGCGCCGCGGCGTAGGCCACGCGAAACCTCGTGCGCACGCTCTCGTACTCGTCGCCGTACGTATTCCACGGCGTCGCGAGCGCACCGATCATCAATGTGCCAATCCACGTCCATCGGGGCATCGGCCGGAGTGTACCTGCCTCGTGCGTCGAATCGCCGTGCCCTGCCGGCGCCGGCACAACCCGAGTCCGAGCGCGGCGAGAACCAGCGACGACCAGTCGAGCGAGCCGCCGCCGCCACCGCCGCTCCCGGACGGCGGGGCAGGAGGGGCGGCAGGCGCCTGAACGTCGATCTCAAATGTCGTTGCATTGTCAGCCGGGTCGCTGTCGTCGTCGGTAAGAGCCTCCACACGGGCTGTGTATGTGCCGGCCGTTACCGCGCGCAGCTCGAGATCGAGAGTCCGTCTCTCGCCGGTCGCCAGCGCGCCGAGATCGCAAATCACAGCCGTCGGGCCAACCTCGCAGGTGCCAATATCGGGAGCGGCGCGCTCCACAGCCAGACCCTGCGGCACGGAAACCTCCAGGGAGACATCTTCGGTTTCCGAGAGAGACTCGACGGTGATCACCGGGGCGGCGAATCTATCGCCGACCGATCGTTGGATCCGCGTCGGTGAAACGGCGACGGCGGCGTTGCCGATCGGCATGACGATGAACGATGCCTGGCGCCACTTTCTGCCGAGGTTGATAACGTTCGCGCCGTCCACGGATACACGCATTACCGCAGTGCCGGTCGTCACTCCTCGCAATTCGAGGTCGATGCGCGCGGTGGTCCTGGCAGCCATTGTTCCCAGCGTGCAAGAAGCATCGCCATCGACCAGCTCGCACACTCCCTGTGATGCCGTCACCGAGAGAAGCTCGTACTGGCCGGATATGGGCTCTGCAGCCGTCCAGAACAGGACGTTGTCGACCGGGTGCGAGGCGGTGCTGACCGTCACCGCGTAGCGGATCGTGCGGCCGATCTTGGCCTGCACGACTTCCGGCAGCGGATCCACGCTGACGTCGATGTTCGGGACGATATCGAGAGCGGTGATGGTCGCATTGTTGTCAGGATCTGCGTCATTCGCAGCTCCAGCCGTCGCCGACAGCGTGTAACTGCCGGGCATCAACGCCTGCAGCGTCATCTCGATGTCCGAGAACCCATTCGGCGGCAGAGAACCGATTTGGCAGCGGACGGACGACGTTGAGATCGTGCAACTGCCGACGTCCGCAACGGCCTCGGACGCTACGACCCCAGCCGGTAGCGAGACGTCGAGAGTGGCCGCGTCCACTGCCGCCAGACCCCCGGACCAGACACGCCAATTGACGCGAAACGGATGCGAATCATATGTGTTGACATCGAGTCCCGCGTGCAATTCCACATCCGCCGATTCACGTACGTCGACCGGTGAAGCGGCGCTCGTGCCCAGCGGACCATCGAAGTGCTCGTTGTCCGGAGACGAGACGTTCGCAACGACGGAGGCACTGCCGACTCCCACGGCAACGAAACTCAGGTCCGCGCGCCGTGTGCCTCCGGACTCGAGCGGTGCCTGAAAGACGCACTCGCCGAAGTTCTCGTTCAAAACCGTGCAGGTCGCGCCCGCAGCCGAGATGCTGCGGACCTCCAGCGTATTTGGCCACGAGAGTCGGAGCCTTGCCTCGCGCGCCGCGCGAGGTCCAATCGAGAGTACCGTGAAGCTGCGCGCCACGGAGGTGCCGCGCTGGACCTGCTCGTCGGCTGGCTCGGCCCTCACGACCAGATCCACCAGAGGGCTCACGCGCACCTCGTGAGCAGCGGTGTTGTTCTCGCCGGTGTCGTCTGTCGTGCCGGTCAGCCGGTGACCGATTCCGAGCGATGCGCCCGCCGTGGTGCTGCGCACGCGAAGGGTGACGCGGCGACTCGCGCCAGGCGCGATGTTGCCCAGCTCGCAGATCGACGAACGGGCTGTCACGCTGCAGGTTCCCGACTGCGGTGTCGCGGACAGGATCTGGAAAGTGCCAGGAAAAGTCTCTACGGCTGCGCGCGACAGAGCCTGTATTCCGCCGACGCTGACTACGTAGCTGACCACGAGCTCGTCACCGTTCAGAATGGTGGCGACCTCCGGCTCGGCTCGAATCGCCGCGTCCGTCGCGGGGTCCAGCGCTAGCTGGAACTGGCGCTCGTTGTTGGTGTCGTCTGCGTCATTCGTTGCGGCCGCACGGACCGACCCAAACATCACACCGACCCGCGAACCCGTCAGATCCAGCTCCATTCGCCGCCGCTGGCCCGCCGGTATCTGCCCGAGCTGACAAGTCAGTCCGCCTGAGACGGAGGTGCAGGTGCCACCCTCGACGCTAGCCACGACGATCGACACGGATCCATCCAAGGCTATGTCAACCGTCGTTCCGTTCGATGCCACCGTTCCAATGCTTGCCAGATCGACGCTCAGCCGCTCTGCGATACGCGTGTGGCCGGATAACGCCGCTACAGGGAGTTCGATCGCGACGTCGACATACTTACGCGCCGCGATGCAGCTCGATGCCGCTATCAACGGTGCCATCTGATCCAGGCTGCACTGCGAGAACGTGCTGCTGCCGTTCAGGCTCGGCGACATCAGGAAGCCGAAGCCGGTGTTCTGGCACGGCGATCCCGATTCAGCGTCGTGCGGGGCACCGAAGTTGTGACCGAACTCGTGCGCCGCGATCAGCGCCGAAAAGAACGGGTCGGTGAACCGCTCGCTCAGCGAAACGCCGAACCGGGCTTCGCAGACACCGGCGATGTAGGCGATGCCGACTGTCGAACCGATGAGGTCGCGCCCGGTCACGAGATGCGCGAGACCGGTCGCGGCGATCGCGGGTGTCGCGACGCGGTAACTGCCTACCTGGTCCAGCAGCGTCTCGGCGTCGTTGGTGGTAAAGGGATCGGCGGAATTGTCGAAAACCTTGAGCTCGCTGGCAGCGATCAGGACGCCCACCTGTTCGCTGAAGATGCCGTCCACGACATTCAGGCGGCTGAGCAGCTCGCCGAGCGGGTCGGTCTCCTGCGAGAAGAACTCGAAGTCTCCGATCATGGCGACATCGAGCTCGCGGGTGGCGATGGCAGCGGCGGCCGACGACTGGCGCAGCTCCTGGAGTAGCGCCCGGTACTGGTCCGCCCCGGTGGTCGGCCTGGCTGCGGACCCGTCGTGCTCGATGGCCAAGCAGAAACCAGGTCCAGTCAGCACGTCGACGTCGGCGGCGCGGTAAACGAGCGGCTGTTCGGAAGTGCGTGGCGCTACGCCACCCAAGAACTCCGCGAGCGCGTGTGCCGGCGCGATCGAATAGAACTCGTTCCCGTCCCAGATTGCGCCGTACAGGCCGTCCGGCAGACGGGTCAGTCGGACCCACGAGCCGGGCAGCCCGGCGACTCTTCCCCGATACAGGTCGTGGGGCGGCAGCTCGCTGCGCCGGGTGGCGGACAACCGACGCAACAGACGGTCGTTCGACTCGAGCTCGAGGTCGAACCGGCGGCCATAGGCGTCGAAGACCAGGCGCGCCGGCGCCCCCGCCTGGGCTACCTCTGACGAGCGGGGTAGCTGCGAGACGGGAATCTGGGCAGGTTCGGCGTATCGAATCCGGCTCTTGGGCTCGGACGCCTGGGTCAAGGGGGACAGGAGCGCTAGAAAAACCAACAGCGGCGCGCAGATACGCGCGCCGGACGCGGCCAGCTCCCCCCTGACGGACATCGCCCCAACTCGTTCTTGTGGTCCGGCAGGACTATGCGGGACGCGCGTGGCCGGGTCAAATCCGATCTGGTGACTGCACTCCTTTGACTCCCTCTCCCCCCGCGGACGGGCACTGCAGGGCCGGGCGCCGGCAGAGGCGTCCTTCCGCCCCCACCCCGGATTGGGCAAGCTAGCCGGGACGCCGGGGGGAGGTCGTCGACGCCATGTCGGATAAGTCGCGTGCGAGCGCCCGCTGGCGTCAGATCGCCGCCGACTGGATCCATCGACTCCTGGTCACCCTGCCAATTCGAACGGACCCCCGCAGCAAGACGATTCGCGCGCGAACGCTCGCGGTCCTGGTCGCCGTCGGGTTTGCGCTGATCGGGGTAATGCGCGAGCTAGAGCTGGTCGGCTTCGTGTTCAACCAGCCCTTCGACCTCGACTGGGCGCTCCGCACGGTCTCGCTCGGCTGGTACGAGCCGGACGATACACTTCCCGTTACGGTCGTCGACATCGATGAGGCGACCTATCAACGCTGGGAGTCGCCGGCGATCACGCTACGCGGCGAGCTCGCGCAACTGATCGAGGTCGTCACTCGCGCCGAGCCGAGCGCGGTGGTCGTCGACATCGATCTGTCTGGGCGCCTCGGCGATGCTCCTGCAAAGGACGAGCGGCGCTTGATGGCGTCGTTGGCCTCATACAGCGGTGCGGCTCCCCTCATCTTTCCGAAGCGGATGGAGCCTGGTGAGGACGGGATCCGCCAGGCGGCGGCAAGCCAGTACGACTATCTCTTCGACCGCCGTCCGAAACTCGAGTGGGCGCACGCGACCTTCGTCACCGACGGCGACGGTGCGGTGCGCCACTGGGAGGAATGGCAGGCGGTGTGCTGGAAGGACGGGCCGGCCTCGTGGCTTCCGGCCGTGCCGATCCGAGTGGTGAACGCGCTCGCCGAGGCTGGCGAGAATATCGATCCCGCGCCCGAGCCGCGCACGACCGCCAAGTGCCGGGTCACCGAACCCGCATCCGAGCGGCGACTGCTGGTGGGACCGCGAATCACGGGCCCGTCCGCCAGCCCTTTCGCACGCGACGCGCGCGCGGTGTCGGCGAAGATGCTGCTCGATCCCAAGATCGACCGCGACGACCAGCGACTGTTCAAGGGTCGCGTCGTGCTGATCGGGGCGACGCACAGCGCTTCCGGCGACTTCTGGATGACGCCCGGCGGCGTGGTGCCGGGTGTCGAGCTGCTCGCGAACACCATCCACTACGCGCCGATCGATTCCGGTGACGGCCCGGTGTCCGAGATCGCATACCGCGGTCTCGCCACGCTGCTGTTCCTGGTCTTCGTCGGCTCCACGTGGTGGCTGCGCGGCATCGTGGCATTCTTCCTGGGTCTCATTGCGGCACTGGTCGTGGTCGCAATCGCCATCGGTGGCTGGCAATATTTCCGCGTCTTCGAAGCGCTCGAGTCGGCCATCTGGTTGACGGTCTTGTATTTCGCACTACAGGCCACGCTCGATCTGGCCGAGGATCTGAAATGGCGCTGGAAGAGCTTTGCTCCCGGCAAGAATCGCTTCCTGCGCACGCTGCGTGCCGCCTTTCTTGTGGATGAGGAGTGAGCGGGCCGGGATGAAAAAGTGACCGCGCCGAGCGTGACCCGGATCAAAGGCGCACGCAGAATTGGATTCTGGGGGAGGGTGGGTCGTGGCTGGACAACAGATCGCCTTGCGTTATCGCCGGCTGGCCGTGCAGGCCGCCCTGACCCTCGTGATTGCCACGCCTATCGGCGTGCTGGCGGCGGGAGACACGGAAATCGGCGTCGTGGCGGCGTATCGACCGCCGGCGGACCGGTTCACGTTCGTGCGCGCACCGCGCGACGAGGCTGTGCCGGTGCGCATCGGCACCGTGGTGATGGCCGGCGATCGAATCACCCTTCCGGCACGTGCGTCGCTCGTGATCCAGCTCGCGAACGGAAGCACCAAGGAGCTCGGACCTGGCGAGCACAAGATTCCGGATTCGGGCGCGCTCGGTAAGCTCGCGGCGGTTTTCCATTCGATCTCCGGTGTGTTCGACGACGAGTTCCGGCATGAGGGTCTGGCCGGATCGCGCGGCAACGAGCAGTGCGCCGCCGAAGGCCGAGAGGTCGAGTCGATCGCGGTGCCGATCCTTGCCCCGGGCGCGCGGATCGTCGCCGGCGACCGCGACCTGCCCCTCGCATGGCGCGGCGGTTGCGCGCCGTTCGTCGTGACGGTCCTCGCGGGCGGCCAAAAGCTTGTACATCGCGAGTCGATCGAAGGCCGCCAGATCCGTCTCGACGACGTGCCGCTCGTTCCGGGGCGCTACCTGGTGGTTATCACCGACGCGGACGGCCGCCGTTTCGAGGCGCCACTCGAAGCGGTTAGCCAGGGGCCCGCACTGCCTACGGAGATCGCGGCCGACACGAGTTCGCTGGGTGTGACCGCGCAGTCCATCTGGCTCGCGCAGCACGAGGACGGTCGCTGGCGGCTCGAGAGCTTCGAGCGACTGCGGCCGTTGATCCGCGCCGGGGATCCGCTCGCCGGCACGATCGGCGACGGCGTGCTGTGGGGCAAGGCCGCGCGCTAGCGCCCGTCGCCCACGATCACAAACGGACCCCAGTAGGACGGGTGCGATTCGACGGCGCTCGCGGCGCCGTCCTTGCGTACCGCCTGCATCGCCTGCTGCAGGCTGGTGGCGAGCGCGACTCCCTTGCTCTTTGACCGCTCGACGGTGCCGACCGAGAGTTGCACGGCGGCGCCCGACATGACCGGCCAATGGCTCACCATCAATGATCGCGTGCCGGCCGCGAAGAAGGCCTGCGTCAGCCCGGTGAAGGTTTCCGCGCGCGGGCGGCCATCGGCGCTCGCGGTATTGCACGCGGACAGGATCACGAGATCGGCATCCAGGGTGAGCCCGGCGATCTCGCGGCTGGTGAGAATGCCGTCGAAGCGGTCGCGGCTCTCGCGCTCGAGCGCCAGCATCACGGCCGGCTCTGGTACATCCGCGAGCTCCCCCGGCAGGAAGCCGTGTGTCGCGAGCACGATCGTCCGGTAGTCCTTGAGCTTCGCGCCTTCGAAATGACGCTCACTGGCCTCGGGCCCGAGCCACAGCGTCGAGTTCGCCTCGCCCATCACGCCCGCAAGCGCCCTGATCTCATCGACCGACTCGGCGAGCCTCGGCAACCGCTGCAGATCGTCGAGGGTGAGCCCGGCTTCGCCACTGCCCGCGAGCTCGTAGGAGCGCGAGCGTGGCGCGCCTACGATCTCCTCGGTCGTGAGCATCGGCGCGCCGACACCGAGGAAGCGGGCCTCCGACTTTCCGCTCGCCGGCCGGTCGCGGTGCCAGGCAAAAAGAGACAGGTCCGCCAGCGCGGCGAACGCGTGTCGATCCACGAGAAACCGCGTCGCGGCGAATTCTGCCGGCGTGCGCAGTTGCGGCTTCGCCGGCGGAGCGGTGACGAGCACGGCCGGCGGCACGGCTCCGAGCGGCCCGTGGCCATACCAGACGACGTTGGTCACGCCCTTGAGCGCCGCCGCCGATGGCTCGAAGATCAGCCGGTAGAGCTCATGCGCCACCGCAGCGTCGAAGGCCGGCGGGCCGCTCGCGGCCGGGAGCAGCCCCGCGCGCAGGCGCTGCACCTTGTCGGCGATCTCGCGCGCGGGTGTAGCGTGACGCGTCAGCGTGACTCCCGAAACGGTGATCGCCCAGACGTACAGGTCGAGCGGCGTCACGAGTGTGGCGACGACGGCCTCGTGACCCTGCAACCGACGCTGAAACTCCCGCACCGGGAGCGGCCGCGGCGTCGCAAGCTCGGTCACGCCCGGAGCCTTCTCGCGCACGAATGCCACGTACCTGTCGTACTGCTTCGCCGTTTCCTCGTGGTAGACGTCGAGGGGGAAGAAGACTTTCCACAGGGTCTCGCCGTCCGGCGGCGGGCCGCCCGGGGCGATGCGGATCGATTCGAGCCGGTCGCGCAGGAAGTCGCTGCTCTGGGTCGTCATCATGAAGAACCGCTCGACCTGGCTGCGCGACGCCGGATCGATGCCGGCTCGGTCGATTTCGGCCGACAAGGTCGCCAGTGTCAGTCGGCCGAACGAGCGCAGCTGCGCGAGCCGGAACGTCGAGTCGGCGATGTCCGCCTGCGAGCGCGGCATCGCGGCATAGAGTTCCGTTTGCGCGTGCAGGTTGTTGTCGATCTTGTACTGGAAGAACGCCTGCTCGCGCGCATCGCCGACGAACTGGTTCTGCGCCTGCCCGAGCAGCGTGTCGTACATCCCCATGTACGTGGACAGCGTCTTCGCTCCGAACGCGGGATCGCCGCGCGCGAGGGTGGCGAGATCCTTGCTGCGGGTGGCCGCGAGCTCGTCGAGCGCATGGCGGTAGAACGGCATGGGAAAGCGCTCGAGCCCGCGCATGCGACCCAGCATCGCGAACGCTTTGCCGGCGAGGCGGCCCATGTCGTCGTACTGCTCCTGCGTTTCCGCGGCCATCGACAGCCGCAGCAGCGATTCGAAAGCCGCTTGGCTGTCGTTCAGCCCGGCGGGCGGCTCGTCGGGACGCAGCATCGCCCGGAGACTGGCCGCGTCGGCGGCGCCGTTGCGGGCGAGCGCGACGTCGTAGAGCACGGGCATCGCGCGCCACGCTGCGTTCTGCACGGGTGGCTGCCCGGTCACGGTCAGCGACTGAAGCGCGAGCTGCTGCGCCTTCGCGGTGTCGCCGAGGGTCATGAGACCGCGGCTCGCCGTCGCGAGCAGACGGCTCGATCGCTCGGCCTGGTTCGCACGGATGGTGGAACCCGCGATCGTCACGGCGCGGGTCGCAAGCAGGGAGATCGCCGTGCGCGATCGCGGCTCGATCGAAACCGAGCGCAGCGCCAGGAGAAGGGGCCAATCCTCGACCGGGTTTTCCGGCGGCTGCGCCGCATACAGCTTCGCGAGATTGTCCGCGAGGCGGTCGACGGTCGCGAAGCGCTCGAGCTCGAGGCTCGCATCGATGAGTTGCGCGCGCGCGCAGCGCGCTGCCTGACGAAACGCCGCGTCGCCGGTCTCGGCAGCGTAGCGATCCGCGAGCACGCCTACGTTCAGATACACGTCGTTGCGTAGCGCCTGGTCGTTGACCTGGTCTGCCCACCAGCCGATCGCGGTGAGCGCAGTGAGATGACGGAAGCGCGCATGCCGCTGATCCCGCGGCGGTCCGCGGAAGTACGCGGTCACCGACTTCGCGTCGATCGGCGCGGGGAGGAGCGGGGCGGCGAGGGTCTGCCGCTCGGCTTGGTCCGCCAGACCGGCGCAGATCAGGTCGGACTGGGCCTGCTCGAGCCAGGTGACCGAGCCGGCGGGCGCGGCCCAGGCGAGCAGGCCCAGGATCAGTGCCTGCGCCAGCCTGTGGACCTGGCGCGCCGGACGGGTACGGCCGCGGCGCCCAGCGGGCGCCAGGGCGATGCTGCACAGCATCACGAGCCTCCAGGCGGCGCCGGATTGTTGCTATGGGGAACTTCCCGGAGCGCCGAGCATCGGAACTTTAAGCCGCATTTCCGGCGCCGGGAAGATTGCTCTTACACTGATACCCATGCCCGCCCGATCCGACGCATCGAGGAAGCGGACCTCCGCGCCGATTCCGATCAGCCGCGAGCGCGCGCTGATGGATCTTGCGCGCTCGCACGCCGAGCGGGATCACGACAAGCCGCGGCGGCCCGTGTGGGTGACGGTCGTGGGCGTCCTGCTTGCCGTCTTGGTCGTCGCGACAGTCGGGCGCGGCTTCGATGCCTTTCTCGGCGGTTTCCAGCGCCTGCTCGAGCGCATCGCGCAGCAGGAGGCCGAGGCGGAGGCCCGCAAGCCGCAGCCGATCTTCGTCGTGCCGCAGGAGCAGCCGACGGAGGCAGACAACGGCGATGCGCAACCGCCCGCGGAATGAGCGTCAGCTCCGTGCGGGTACGGTCGAACCGTCCTCGATCGCAAACGACGCAAAAACGCGCGAGCCGGACTCCGGCTCGAACACCGTGTCCATCGCCACCATGTCCACCTGCGCCCGCTCGCTGCGCAGATCGATGCGAAGGTAGCCGCGGTACTGGCTGCTCCCGATCAGCAGGCCCGGGTTTTCCTTGAGGCGATCCTCGATCATCTTCGCCGGCAGCCCCTGCGAGGTGATCGACGTGGTGACGAACTCGCTGGCGACGACCGTGGACTCGGGATCCGCGGCGTCGCGACGCAGCGTTGCGGCGAGGAAGGAATGGATGTCACCTGAGAGGCAGATTGGGTTGTGAACACCCGTCGTCTCCAGCGCTTCGAGCAATCGCTTGCGCGCCGCCGGGTAACCGCTCCAGCCGTCGGTCCAGTACGTCTCGCCGGGACCAGGTTTCTCGTCGATGGGCGCGATGACCGTGCCCTGCGCGAGCAGGGTCCAGCGCGCTTTGCTCTCGGCGAGCTGGGCGCCGAGCCACGCTTCCTGCCGGGGTCCCAGCTTCGAGCGGTCGGGCGCGGCCAGCTCGGCGCAATTACTCACGCGGTTCGAACCGCGCCGGCCGGGCCTGGGGCAGGCGTGCGGGCTGCGGTATTGCCGGTCGTCCAGCAGCAGCACATTGGCGAGATCGCCGAACGCTCGTTGTGCGTGCATGCGCATGTATGGTCCGTAGGGAAGCGCGCGTCGCGGCAGCGGCTGATGCTCGTAATACGCGCGGTAGGCGGCGGCGCGCCGGGCGAGAAACCATTCGGGCTCGTCGTCCTCCTCCGAGATGTCGGCAGCGTAGTCGTTCTCGACCTCGTGATCGTCCCAGGTCAGGAGCCACGGGCAGGCGGCGTGGGCCTCCTTCAGCATCGGGTCGCTCTTGTAGAGCGCGTAGCGGGCACGATAGTCGTCCAGAGAGTGACACTCCGGCGCGCCATGCTGGCGTATCCGCCGCTCGCCCCACGACAGCTCGTAGATGTAATCCCCCACGTGCAGCACCAGGTCAGGCTCGTCGGCCACCATGGCCCGGTACGCCGTGTAGTAACCGTGCTCGTACTGCTGGCAGGAGGCGACGGCCAGCCTGATCCGCGCAGGCGAAGCGTTGCGGGCAGGGGCCGTGGCCGTGCGTCCGACGGGGCTGCGTGCGTCGCCGACGGTGAAGCGGTACCAGTAGGGGCGCGCGGCCTCCAGTCCGCCGGGCTCGACGTGCACGGTGTGCGCCCAGTCGGCCGATGCGTACTCGACACCCGACCGGACGACGTTCCGGAACCCGGCGTCGGAAGCGACCTCCCATTCCACGGGAACCACCAAGGGGTCCATCCCGCCGCCGGGGGCGGCCGGTTCAGGGGCGAGGCGGGTCCAGAGAACGACGTCCTCGGGCGTGGGATAGCCGGAAGCCACCCCCAGAGTGAACGGATCGCGCGTGAAACGGGGCGCTGGCCCCGCACGGAGCGGCGTCGGCCGCAGAAGCGACATCCCGCCCAGCGCGCCGAGTTGCTGCAGCAGACGTCGACGGCGCAGGTTCTGCGCGTTCCGCTTGTTCACGGGCTTGTTGTTGCGACCAGGCGCATGCGCGGAGTTTACAGACCGCCTGCTGCAATTCGTCGCCGGCGCGCGGTGTCGCCGCGCAGCGCCCGCGATCCTGCCGCTTGGTAGACTTGCGCTCGCAGCGAATGCAGCACAGCCGCGGCACCGCCGGAGGCCGGACCATGAGGCACGAGTCGATCCTGGACACCATCGGCCAGACGCCCGCGGTGCGCATCCGACGGCTCGCGCCTGCGGGCGCACGACTGTACGCCAAGCTCGAATCCTTCAACCCGATGGGCTCGGTGAAGGACAGGCTCGCGATCGGGATCATCGAGGACGCGGAACGCAGAGGCGAGCTGCGTCCCGGTCAGACCGTCATCGAGGCGACCAGCGGCAACACCGGGATCGGCCTCGCGATGGTCTGTGCCGCGAAGGGATACCCGCTGGTCGTCACCATGGCGGAGAACTTCAGCGTCGAGCGCCGCAAGCTGATGCGGTTTCTCGGCGCCCGGGTCGTGCTCACGCCGGCGGCGCTCAAGGGCAGCGGCATGCTCGCCAAGGCTCGCGAGCTCGCGGAGGCGCACGGCTGGTTCCTGTGCCGGCAATTCGAGAACGAGGCCAACGCCGAGATTCATTCGCGGACGACCGCCCGGGAAATCCTCGCCGACTTCGCCGGCGAGCGCCTCGACGCGTTCGTGACCGGCTACGGAACCGGCGGCACCCTGAAGGGTGTCGCACGTGTCCTGCGTGCCGAGCGGCCCGACACGCGCATCGTCGTCTGCGAGCCGGACAACTCGCCGGTGCTCGGCAGCGGAATCGCCCAGTCGCGCCTCGCGGACGGGACACCGGCCGCGAGCCACCCGATGTTCCGGCCGCATCTCATGCAGGGATGGTCGCCGGATTTCATCCCGAAACTGACCGAGGACGCCGTCACGCTCGGCCTGATCGACGAGGTGCGGCCGATACGTGGCGCGGATGCGCTCCGCGTCGCCCGCGCGCTGGCGACGGACGAGGGCATCCTCGTTGGTATCTCGGCCGGCGCGACGCTCGCCGGCGCCATCGCAGTGGCGCAGGCGCTGCCACCCGAGGCGGTGGTGCTCTGCATGCTGCCGGACACCGGGGAGCGCTATCTGTCGACTCCGCTCTTCGCGGACATCGGCGCCGACATGACGGAACAAGAGCTCGCGTTGTCGCGCTCGACGCCCGGTCAGCGCTTCGATGCACCGCCTCCGGTCGTCGCACCAGCCGCCCCCCCGCCCGTGGTCGAGGCGACGCCCGAGGCGCAGCAATTCGTGCACGAGACGATCGCCGATCCCGCGCAGCCCGTCGTGATGTTTGCGCTCGAGTGGTGCGAGTTCTGCTGGTCCGTGCGCCGGATGCTGTCGCACTACGGCGTGGCGTTCCGCTCGATCGACCTCGATTCGGTCGAATTCCAGGCCGGTGATCGCGGCGGTGCCATCCGTGCGGCGCTGGCCGCACGGACCGGCGCGAGCACGCTGCCGCAGATCTTCATCGGCGGCGAGCACGTTGGCGGTTCCACCGACCTGGTCGAGGCCTGGCGCGCGGGGCGCGCGCAGCAGCTGCTCGAGCGACACGGGGTCGCGTTTACGGGCGATGCTCCCGAGGACCCGCGATCGTTCCTGCCAGGCTGGCTGCAGCCGCGATCAGCGGCCTAGGCCACTTCTCAGCAGCCGATCTGGACGATCTCAGCCTCGCCATCGCCGAACGGCGCGGTGTCTCCCACCTCGCTGCCGAGCAGCGATTGCGCGAGCGGCGAGACATAGGAGATTCGCCCTTCGGCGGGCGAGGCCTCGTCTTCGCCCACGATCCGGAAGGTACGCTGCTGACCGCGGACCGGAACGAGTGTGACCGTCGACCCGAACCGCACCTTATCCGTGTCGGCCGGCGCGGGAACCAGCTCCGCGCTGCCCCGGCGCTCGGTCCAGTAACGCAGGTCGCGGCGATGGCGGGCGATTTCGGCACGATCGCCGGAACTGCGCGCCGCGGCAAGGCCGTCGCGTGATCGCCGCAGCTCCTCGTCGAGCTGCGCGAGACCGTTCGCGGTGACGAGGTTGCGGTGCGGGCTCACGACGCGGTCAGGGATGTCGTCGGCTCCCTGGTCCTCGTCCTGGTCCTTGACGAAGGCGCGGCTCATCGTTCGTTCCCGGATCTCACTCCCGCCACCATTCATGTCGGCACGGGCGGCGGCACACCCGATCGCTTCCTGCATAATCCGCCCGGCCACGCCCGGAAACAAGCAAGCAGAATTCACGGCTCAGAGGCATGTTCGGACACGACGGACCAGGCATCGCAGTCGTCATCTTCGCTGTAACCGTTGCGGCCAGCCTGTACGGGCTCCGATCGCCGCAGTTCATTGAGCGTTTCGTCTTCCGGCCCCACTGGTTCCTGCGCGCGCAGCGCTACGAGACCATCGTCACGAGCGGGTTCATCCACGCCGACGTCAGCCACCTGCTGTTCAACATGGTCACGTTCTATTTCTTCGGCTTTCCCCTCGAGGCGCGGATCGGGCCCGCGCGCTTCGCGCTCCTGTACCTGCTCGGCCTGATCGTGAGCGACCTGGGCACCTACTTCAAGCATCGCAACGACCCGGACTATGCGTCGCTCGGCGCCTCGGGCGCGATCTCGGCGGTGCTTTTCGCCGCGATCGTCTACGCCCCCGAGATGCAGCTCTTCATCATTCCGATTCCGGTGCCGATCCCCGCGCCGCTCTTCGCCGTGGGCTACGTGGCGTATTCCTGGTGGTCGGCGCGGCAGGCGCGGGGGCGGATCAACCACGATGCGCACCTCGGTGGCGCGCTGTTCGGCGTGCTGTTCGTGGTGCTCACCGATCCGCAGGCGTGGTCCGGAATGCTGCGAACAATGTTCGGCTGATAAAGGGAGCGTCCGCTG
>Ga0075428_100003634_pt1 | contig 16909 bp, 12 predicted proteins | sample RhiMetdeltSRZDD2_FD_75291 | JGI IMG/M metagenome (GOLD analysis project Ga0075428, IMG submission 75291) | Populus rhizosphere microbial communities from Tennessee, USA - Rhizosphere MetaG P. deltoides SRZDD2 | ecosystem: Host-associated > Plants > Roots > Rhizosphere > Soil | place: USA... | reverse complement strand
GAGTTCCGCTTTTTCTATAACGATCGCTACCGGCCGGTCCTCGGCACGAAACACCCGGCGTCGCTGGCTGCGCCCGGCGCGGAAATCTTTCCCGAAGTCTGGTCGGTCGTCGGTCCGGAATTCGAGCGTGTGCGACGCGGCGAAGCTTTTGCGATTGACGACTGGCTCCTGCCACTCGATCGCAATGGCTATCTGGAGAACTGCTGGTTCACGCTGTCCTACAGTCCGATCCGCGACGAAACCGGCGGCGTCGGCGGCGTGCTTGCGGTTGTCGCCGAGACCACCGGCCGGGTCGAAGGCGAGCGCCGGCTGGCGACGCTGCGCGAGCTGGCGCGGCGGGCATCCGACGCGAAGTCCCCGGAACAGGCGTGCGCCAACGCCGCCGCGGTGTTCGACGGCGACTCGATTGACGTGCCGTTCTCCCTGATTTACCTGCTCGACCGCGAGGGGACGACGTGGCGCCGCGTGGGCTGCGCTGGCATCGATCCGGCGCATCCCGCGTGCGTCGAAACCGTCAATTCGGCGCGCGATGACGTCTGGGGTTTCGCCGACTGTGTGCGCGGAGGCAAGACCATTGTCGTCGACGATCTCCCGCAGCGCTTCGGCCCGTTGCCGGGAGGACCGTACGACGAGCCCACCCACACCGCGGTGCTGCTCCCCCTGTGGCGCCCGGGGTTGGACCATTCGTACGGAGTGCTGGTTGCGGGCGTCAGCCCCCGGCGCGCGCTGGATCATCAATACCGTGACTTTTTCGAGCTTGCCGCCGACCACATTGCGACGGCCATCAGCAACGCGGTCGCGCTGGAGGACGCGCGTCGCCGCGCCGAAGCGCTGGCGGAGATCGATCGCGCCAAGACCGCGTTCTTCAGCAACGTCAGCCACGAGTTCCGCACGCCGCTGACGCTGATGCTCGGGCCCACAGAGGCAGCGCTGTCCGAACCCGACGCAGCGCTCCGTGGCGAGTCGCTCGAGATGGTGCATCGCAACCAGCTCCGGCTGCTGAAGCTGGTCAATGCGCTGCTCGATTTCTCGCGGATCGAGTCGGGCCGCGCGCAGGCGACCTATCGTCCGACCGACATCAGCGCCCTGACGCGCGAGCTGGCCGGCGCCTTCCGCTCGGCGATCGAGCACGCCGGTCTGAGGTTCGACGTCGACTGCCCGCCGATCGCCGCGCCCGCGTACATCGATCGCGACCTGTGGGAAAAGGTCGTGATGAACCTGCTCTCCAACGCGTTCAAGTTCACGCTCGAGGGATCGATTCGCATTGCCATGCGGGAGCACGACGGTCACGTCGAGCTGACCGTCGAGGATACAGGCGCCGGTATCCCCGACGATCACGTCAATCGTGTGTTCGAGCGCTTCCACCGCGTCGAAGACGTCCGTTCGCGCACGCACGAAGGGTCCGGCATCGGCCTCGCCCTCACGCACGAGGTCGTGCGGCTTCACGGAGGCGACATCACCGTTTCGAGCACGTATGGCGTCGGCTCCACTTTTACTGTCCGAATCCCTGCCGGAAGCTCACACCTTCCGCAGGACAGGCTGGCGCTCGAGCCCGGACCTTCGACGACAACGCGGGGAGCGTCGGCGTACGTGGAGGAGGCGACGCGCTGGCTGGTCGAGGAAGACGAGCAGGCTCCGGCGCACGGCGGCTCGCGCGAGCGGATCCTGGTCGCGGACGACAACGCCGACATGCGCGACTACCTGCGTCGCCTGCTCCGGGGGTGGGAGGTTGAAACCGTGGGCAATGGTGCCGACGCGCTCGAGCGCGCGCGCACGTTGCTGCCGGATCTGGTCGTGACCGACGTGATGATGCCTGAGCTCGATGGCTTCGGCCTGTTATCGGCGTTGCGGGCTGACCTGCGAACCAGCGACATTCCGGTGCTGATGCTGTCGGCGCGGTCGGGCGAAGAGGCGCGTGTCTCCGGACTGGCCGCTGGTGCAGACGACTATGTCGTCAAGCCGTTCAGCGCGCGCGAGCTGATCGCGCGGGTGAGATCGCTGCTGGCGCTGGCCGAGGCCCGGCGGGAGGCGATGCTGCAGAAACAGCATCTCCATGTTCTTTTCATGGACGCGCCGACGCCGATCGTCATCCTTGAAGGGCCGAATCACCTCGTCGAGCTCGCCAACGAGATGACCTGCCGGCTGTGGGACCGCGACCTCGGCGATGTCCTGAATCGGCCGCTCTTCGAGGTGCTGCCGGAGCTCGAGCGGCAGCCGTTCAAGGTGCTGCTGGATAAGGTGTTCGCGACCGGTGAGCCGTACTTCGGCAAGGAAGCGCCGGCGCGGCTCCGGCGCGGAGATGGGTCGATTGAAACGAGGTTTCTCAACTTCGTCTACCAGCCGCGGCGCAACGTGAGGGGCGAGGTCGAAGGCATCCTTGTGATCGCGTTCGATGTCACCGACGAGGTGAAGCAGCGTAACGAGCTGAACGCGCTGCGGGCGGCAGAGCAGTCGGCCAGCCGCACCAAGGACGAGTTCCTGGCGATGCTCGGCCACGAGCTGCGCAATCCGCTCGCACCGATCCTGACGGCGCTGCAGCTGATGACGCTGCGCGGCGATACCGGCGCCGAGCGCGAACGCACGGTCATCGACCGGCAGGTTCGCCACCTGGTTCGGCTCGTGGACGATCTGCTCGACGTTTCGCGAATTGCCCGCGGCAAGATTGACCTCCGCCGCAATCCGATTGAAATCGGCGACGTCGTCGCGTCTGCGGTCGAGGGCGCCAGCCCGCTGCTCGAAGAACGGCACCATCATCTCGAGCTGCACGTGCCCCGGCAGGGCCTGCGCGTGAACGGCGACATCACGCGGCTGACGCAGGTCGTGACCAACGTCATTACGAACGCGGCGAAGTACACCGAGCCCCGCGGCCGCATCAGCGTGACCGCGGCGCTCGCAGGCGACCGGGTCGAGCTTCGTGTGAAGGACAACGGCATCGGCATCGATCCGGTGCTGTTGCCGAGCGTGTTTGAGATGTTCACCCAGGACCGGCAGGCGCTGGATCGCTCGCAGGGCGGCCTTGGTCTGGGGCTGACCATTGCGCGCAGCCTCGTCAAGCTGCACGACGGCACCATCGAGGCGCGGAGCGAAGGGCGCGGGAAGGGCAGCGAGTTCATGATCACGCTGCCGGTGATCGCCAGTGCACTGCCTGCGGCCGACAGCACCGATCCACCTGGTGTGGCGGTCAAGGCCACGCCACGCACGGGCCGCCGCGTGCTCGTTGTGGACGACAACGTTGACGCGGCCAGGCTGATCGCCGCCGCGCTCGAGGCGGTGGGACACGAGACGCGCGCAGCGTTTGACGGTCCGGCCGCGTTATCGATCGCCGCCGGCTTCCAGCCCGACATTGTCCTGCTCGATCTCGGGCTGCCGCTGATGGACGGGTTCGAGGTCGCCCGTCAGCTTCAGGAGTCGAGTCTGCCCGGCTCATCGCCGGTGCTCGTGGCGGTGACCGGCTACGGACAGCCATCCGACCGCGAGCGCACCGAATCCGCCGGCTTCCAGGCGCATGTCGTCAAGCCCGTCGATGTCCACGAGCTGATTACGCTGCTCGACAGCCTGCTCACCGACCGAGCGATCGCCTAGGAGGGTCAGACCGAGGGTCAGACCCGGGGTCAGACCGAGGGTCAGACCGGGGGTCAGACCCCAACCCTTATCTAGTGGTCGTGATTTTCGGACCGCTATATATCGCCGTCTGGAACGTGGCCGGCGCGGAAGGCCGCCACCTGTTCCGGCGTGAACGGCCTCGAGAACATCGAGGCCGTTTCGGCGTACGCCCGAAACAGGTGCGTGATGTAGTGCATCCGCTGGCGCAGATCGCACCAGTCGGACGCCGCGCAGGCGATGCCGCCGGGCGGGCAGGGGTCGTACTCCTGGACGAAGCTGGCGAGAAACGGCGGCGCCGCGCCGGCGAGCACTTCGGGCACCGGCGCGTCGAGGTCGCGGCCAAGCGATAAGACCGTACCCGGCACGCTGAGGACCATCATCGCCTCGGTGACGACTTCGCGCGTCACTTTCACCGCGTCCCGCCGGACGACGAGCGCCAGCCCGCCAAGCGCGTATTTGGCGGGTCCGTGCAGGACGCCTGGCCAGTTGCAAGACGAGGGGATCAGCGCGTGCAGCACGCGCGCGCCCAGATCCGCGGCGGTCGCCAGCGGTGCATCGACGGCGGCCGCAATCTGCGGCTGCAGACGAATCTGCTCGTGACACCCGATCTTCAGGTTGGCCAGCAGGACCCATGCGGCGCGCGCACCGGGATCCGTCTCCTGCCGCTGCCGCTGATAGCAGGCGAACGCCTCGCGCAGCAGGTCCTGGCCGTCAGGCGGCGTGCCCGGTTGGAGTCCGGCGGCGAACGCCACGAACGCGTCGGAATCCTCGCCCGCATCCCCCGGCACCGACGCCATGAAGCGCGCAAACTCCCGTCCGATCTCCTCGAACACCTTCAAGTTGCCGCGCGCGACTTCCGTGCTCGCGCGCTCGAACGCATCGAACGGTGAATGGATCCCGGCGACGATCCGCCCCAGGGCAGAGTCGGGTTGAAAGAGACCCTTGCGCAGCAGCAGCCGGTTCAACGACGCGAGCGGCGCGGCCAGCCACCTCTTCCTTCCCAGACGACGATCGAGGTTGTCGAGCAGGTCCTCGCCGCGAATCGTGCTGCCCGCCTGCCGCGACGCCCACGTCGCGAACGTGCACCAGTCCGCGGCGCCGCCCGTCCGCGCGCGCATCGCCGCCGACAGGTCGGCGTAGCACTCGGTAATTTCCAGGTTGCGGATGACGGGATTCTCCAGGGCGGCAATCCGCGCGACGTCCGCGACGCCGGGCGAGGAGGACGCGGTCCCGTGAGGCATGCCGTTATTGTGCAATCGCCTGCGCTCGTCGTTTAGACTTATGTGCCTCATCCTCCTCTATGAGTGAAGCTCGTCTTCGTGAACAACTCGCGCGCGTGCTCGACTGGGAAGAGTCGCACGTCGGGTTCGATAAGGCGGTCCAGGGCGTACCCGCTGACAAGCGCGGGGCCCGGCCCGCCGGCTTCGATCACTCCGCCTGGCAGCTGCTCGAACACATGCGCATCGCGCAGGAAGACATCCTCGACTTCTGCGTCAATGCGAAATATGTCCACAGCCGCCACTGGCCCGACGATTACTGGCCGAAGGATCCCGCGCCGCCCGACGCGAAGGCGTGGGACGCCAGCATCGCCGCCTTCACGCGCGATCGCGAGCGGATAAAACAGATCGCCCGCGACACGAAAGACCTGTATGCCAGCGTCCCGACCGGGGACGAGAAGCAAACCTACCTGCGCGCGCTGCTGCTGCTTGCCGATCACAACGCCTATCACGTTGGGCAGCTCGTGGCTGTCAGGCGCGCGCTCGGCATCTGGAAATAAGGAGGAACGCATGAAACGCTGGTGGCTCCTTCTGCTGCTGTGCATCGCAGCAGGCTGCGGCGACGGCGATGGTCCGACCTCTCCCTCGGGTGGACCTCCGCTCAGTTTCTTCGTTACGAGTGCGACGAGCGTGACCGGCAATCTTGGCGGGCTGGCCGGCGCCGACGCCCTGTGTCTGCGGATGGCAACCGCCGTGGGGCAGGGGAGCGGACGCTTGTGGCGCGCCTATTTGAGTGTCGAGCGCGACGCCTCGAACGGCAATCGTCCCACCAACGCGCGCGACCGGATTGGCCTGGGCCCCTGGCACAATGCCAACGGCGTCGCCGTCGCCAACAACCTCACTGAGCTGCACACCCGCTCGGGCGACGCGGCGATCTTCATCGACGAACGTGGCCAGCGGATCAACGGACAGTGGACCGGGTCGCCGGGTCCCACTGAGCACGACATCATGACCGGCTCCAACGCAGACGGCACGCTTGCACCCGGATTGACCTGCGCGGACTGGACATCGGGGTCTGCAGGAGACATCGGTCAGGTCGGGCACTCCGACGGGATGGGTCCCAACCAGAGCACCGCCGGCGCGCTGGCGTCGTGGAATGCCGCGCACACCAATCAGAACTGCTCGAACACGGCGCCGCGCGGGGGCGCGGGCCGCATCTACTGCTTCGCCCGGTAACCGGGTAGCTCGGTAGCTGGGTAGCTCGGTAGCTGGGTGGCCTGGTCGCCGGGTGACTCTCTTCAATTCGTTGGGGCGATCCATAAGGCCGGGTCCCGAATTCCGGGCCCGGTCGAATCGTTTGCGCAGGTGTCTAACGTAAGCAAAGGCATCGGCGAGGTACGCGCCTTGCCTCTAGCGCTCCGCGAGTAAGACCCGATCCGGATCGGCAGCACACAACTCACTCTGGAGGTGTCGCCATGCGCCTGCGCATGTGCGTTGCTGTTGCCGTGTCTGTCGTTCCCGGCCCCGCTGCAAGAAATCCCCGCAGCCCCGTTCTAGGCATAGCTGCCCTCGGTGAAAGCGGCAGCACACAACTCATTCTGGAGGTGTAGCCATGCGCCTGCGCATGAGCGTTGTTGTTGCCGTTGTCTGTCTCCTTGTGACCGTCTTCAGCGCCCAGGCCGATCGCGGCCGGATCACGGGCGTCATCACCGATACCGCTGGCGCCGCTCTTCCGGGCGTCACCGTCACGCTGGCCGGTCCTGAACAGCGCAGTGTCGTGACCAACGATCGCGGCGAGTTCACCTTCAACAATCTCGCTCCTGGTCGATACACACTGCGCGCAACGCTGGCGGGATTCGTCGACCTGATGCGCGACGTCTCCGTCACCGGCGCCGGAGTGGAGCGCCTAAGGCTGCAGATGGCTGTCGGCTCGCTTCAAGAAACCGTGACGGTCTCGGCGGAGGCGCCGGCGGCCCGTGACCTGGCGCGGTCCGGACGAATGCAAGCCGGCGTTCCTGGTGGCGTTCCCGCCGGCGTCATTGGCGGCGTCATCGGCGGTCGTGGGAATGGCGCCGCCTATCGTGTTGGGGGCGATTTCGATACCGAGACCTACGATCACATCGAAGAGAGCGGGCTTCGTCGCGTCGCCAATGATCCCCTGTCGACGTTTTCGATCGACGTCGATACGGCATCCTATGCGAATGTCCGCAGATTCCTGACCGACGGGTCGCTGCCGCCCCCGGGCGCGGTGCGCATCGAGGAGCTGATCAACTACTTCCGCTTCGATTATCCGCAGCCGGATGGCCACGATCCGTTCTCGGTGACTACCGAACTCGCGGCCTGCCCGTGGACCCCGAACCATCGCCTCGCGCTGATTGGCATTCGCGGCCGCGAGTCGGTCCACGAGGAGCCGCCGCGCCGGAATCTGGTGTTCCTTCTGGACGTGTCCGGCTCGATGGAGCCGCCAGACAAGCTGCCGCTCGTCCGCAACGCGATGCGGATGCTCGTCGACACGCTGACCTCGCAGGACCGCATCGCGATCGTCGTCTATGCGGGCGCCAGCGGGCTGGTGCTGCCGTCGACGCGAGGGAATCAGAAAGAGGTCATCCGCCGGGCGCTGGTGCAGCTCGAGGCCGGCGGATCGACCAATGGCGCGGCCGGCATCAGGCTCGCCTACCAGGTCGCCCGCGAGCACTTCGTCGCGGGCGGGGTCAATCGCGTGATTCTCGCGACCGACGGGGATTTCAATGTCGGCGTCACCAGCCAGGACGAGCTGATTCGCCTCATCGAGCACGAGCGCGAAAGCGGCGTGTTCCTGTCGGTGCTCGGTGTCGGCACCGGCAACCTGAAGGACTCGACCATGGAGAAGCTGGCGGACAAGGGCAATGGCAACTACGCCTACCTCGATTCGCTGCAGGAAGCGCGCAAGGTGCTGGTGCGCGAGGGAGGGGCCACGCTCAACACCATCGCCAAGGACGTGAAGATCCAGGTCGAGTTCAACCCGGCGGTGGTCGCCGCCTACCGGTTGATCGGCTACGAGAACCGGGCGCTCCGCAACGAGGACTTCAACGACGACCGGAAGGATGCGGGCGAAATCGGCGAAGGGCACACTGTGACCGCGCTCTACGAAATCGTTCCGGCCGGCGCCGAGGTCGGCACGCCGGCGATCGATCCGCTTCGTTACCAGCAGCCTGGAGGCCGGACGCCGGCGGCCAATTCCCGCGAGGTGGCGACGGTAAAGCTGCGCTACAAGGCGCCGGATGGCGACTCCAGCCGGTTGATCGTGAAAGTGCTGCCCAACGCGACTGCACGGATGTCGGCAAATCTCGGGTTCGCGTCAGCGGTCGCCGAGTTCGGAATGCTGCTGCGGGATTCGGAACACAAGGGAAAGGCCAGTTATCGAGCGGTGGCGGCGCGCGCGCGCAGCTTCCGCGGTGCCGATCCCGACGGCTATCGCACGGAGTTCATCGAACTAACGGATCTGGCCGCGGCGCTGGAGGCGCCGGGTAGGCGGGACTAGACGTTGTGCGTGCGCAGACGGCTGTTGTACGGCGACGTGGTCTGCGTCTGTGGGTTGCGAACCTGATTCACGATTTCGCACATGAAAATCGCGACGATGATCGCGTAAATCGTCATGACGGCGATACCGAACTCCCGGCGGGCGGGTGGTTCGCTGTCGAGCTTGATCCGGCGGAATAACGAGGTCATGACGGGCGAAGGATTCAATTCCTGCGCCCGTCTGCCCGCGTCGCCGTTTCGCTGAAAACCCTAGAAAACAGAGGACTTCCGACAGGATTGTTAGCGGTTTCCGACGGCATTTCGACGCCCGTGACGGCTCGCCGGACACCACTAAAGAGTAAAGGGTCAGACCTGGGGTCGGACCGAGGGTCAGACCGAGGGTCGGACCGAGGGTCAGACCGAGGGTCAGACCGAGGGTCAGACCGAGGGTCAGACCAATCTACCCCGCGGCGGTTCCAAACCGCTCCGCCGACCGGGCCCGCGCCCTGGCCGCTTCCTCGTCGCGATTCTTTGGCGGCGCGTGCGTCTCGAGCGAGTCGATCAGCCGCCGCGCCACGGCCGCGACCTCCTCGATCGCCCGATTGAAGGCCTTCTCGTTGGCGCGCGACGGCTCATTGAACCCGCTCAGCTTGCGCACGAACTGCAGCGACGCGGCGCGAATCTCCTCGTCAGTGGCGGGCGGATCGAAATTGAAGAGCGTCTTGATGTTCCTGCACATAAATTCATTATCTGATATCGCCGTTTTTGAACCACGACGGTCACGACGGTTACGAAGATCACGAAGAGAAAACATAGCCCTTCGTGTCCTTCGTTAACCATCGTGTCGTCGTGGTTAGGCTCGCGCGTTGCGCAAAATGGTCACACTTGACACCGCCGCGCTGCAGCGCGCATACGACGGAAACGTGCAGCCGCAGACATCCCCGTAAGAACAGGAATCGCCAGGCGATGCCGATCTTGTAATCCACTTCCCCCGTTAAATCGCGTCGCTCGTGTCCGTTCGAATCTGTAAGCGGCGAGCGATGAATCACTTGCCGAGCTTGCCGACGCCGTTCATTGCAGCGGTACAAAATCCGCTGTGCGGACGGAGCCGTGATCCCAAACCCCTCTACCCCGACGCCGATGCAGCCGAACGTGACTTTCGAAGATCGTCTGGGCACCCGCTTCGAGGCGGTGAGCCCTGAAGGCGACCCCGTCGAAGTCCTCGAGCTGAAACACCAATTCGCCAACGTCCCGTCGTTCGAGTTCTCGCTGCGCAAGCGGGTGAACACGCTGACGGCCTTCCGCGACCCGTCGTGCGCCACCGTCCGCGGCGTCCGCCTTGGCGGCGGCCTCGCGGTCGTGTCCGATCGCGTGCGCGGCACCAGGCTCTCGACGGTGCTCGAAGCCTACGAGCGCGACCTGCTCCCGATCGAATTCAACGCCGCCGTCTGCGTCCTGCGCCAGCTCGTGCCGGCCGTGGCCATCCTCCACGAGACCATGCCCGAGGTCTGCCACGGCACGATTGCCCCGGAGCGCATCGTCATCACTCCCGAAGGGCGCGTTGTCATCGTCGAGCACGTCCTGGCGTCGGCGCTCGAGTCGCTGCGTTACTCCGATCAGCAGTACTGGGAGGAGCTGCGGATCGCAGTGCCGAAAACCGCGGGGCCGTCGTGCTTCGACCAGCGGTCCGACGTTCTGCAGATCGGCCTCGTCGCGCTCGCGTTGATCCACGGGCGTTCGCTGAACCTCGAAGAGTACCCGGTGCCGACGGCGTCGCTGTCCGAGCGCGCGTGGGCCGCGACCGCGTCTGGCGGTCTCGAGCCGCTGCCGTCTGCGCTGCGCATGTGGCTCAATCGGACGCTGCAGCTCGAGCCGAAGCAGGGGTTCAACACGGCGTCGGCCGTGTGGTCGGAACTCAAGCACGCGCTGCCGCAAAGTAATTCCGCCGAGCTGCCGGCGCTGAAGGCCGCGCTCGCGCGCTACGGCTTTGATTCGCTGCCGGCGCTGCCGACGCCGAGCAAGGGATTGATGGCTTCCGCGGCCGGATCGGCTCCTGTCGCCGCAGCGCAGCCACTGACACCCGCGCCAAAACCTGCCGCGCCCGCACCGGTTACGCCAGCGCCGCGCCCGATGACGCCCGCGCCTGCCGCCGAGGCGCCCGAGCCGGTCACGCGGCCCCTGATCACGCCAAAGGCCGCTGCCGCGCGCCCGGTCGATCCGCTGCCGGCGGCGATGCCGACGCCGGTGCGCATGCCGATTGCCGCGCAGACGCCGGTTCGCACACCGATGCCCGTGCCGGTTCCGCCGCCGATGGCGACGCCCGCGACGGCCCGGATGCAGCCGTCGCCAGTTGCCGCGCCGACGCCGGCCCCGGCGAAACCCGCGTTCGTGCCCGCGTCCGTGACGTCGGCGACGTCCCAGTCCGATTCCGGTCCCGTCACGCGCACCGTTCGGGCCAACGTTCGCGACGTCAGCGCCAGTCAGCCTGCCGCGCCCAAGCCGACCGAAGACTCGACGACGATCAGGACGCCGCGGGCGAGCAATCCGATCAGCGCGAACACCACCAGCACAGTCGATCGCCCCTTTGAAGCGCGCGTTTCCGCCGCCGCGCCGGAGCCCGCGTACAAGTTCGCGGTCCAGGAAGAAGAAGAGGAGCAGAACGACATGCCGTACAACATGACGTACAACACTCCTCCGTGGTGGCGCCGGCGTTCGACTGCGGCGGCTGTGTTCGTGGTCCTGGCGGCAGCGGTCGGCGTCGCCGGCCGCTCGCTCTTCTCGCCCTCGGCCGACGCCGCCGTTCCCGGCACGCTGGTCGTCGAAACCAATCCGCCCGGCGTGGCCGTCGTTCTCGACGGCAAGCGCAGCGGTCAGACGCCGGTGCGGCTTGAAGTCTCGGCCGGCTCGCACGTCCTGACGCTGCTGACCGAGCCCTCGCCGCGGACGATTCCCGTGTCCATCACTGCCGGCGCCACCGTGTCGCAGTACGTCGAAGTGCCGAAGGTGGTTGCCGAGACCGGCCAGCTGCAGATTCGCACCGAGCCCTCGGGCGCGCGCGTCGTCGTCGACGGCCAGTCTCGCGGTTCTGCGCCTGTGACAGTTGAGAACCTCATGCCCGGCTCCCACACCGTGGACGTGTCAAACGAGAACGGATCGGTTCGCCAGGAAATCACTATCGTGGCCGGTACGACCTCGTCGCTGGTGGTGCCGATGCAGTCGGCGCCGCAGGGGGCGCTCTCGGGCTACATCTCGGTGGCTGCGCCAGTAGACGTGCAGATCTACGAGGATGTCCGGCTCGTCGGCAGCAGCCGCAGCGATCGCCTGATGGTGTCGGTGGGCAAGCACGAGCTCGACATCGTCAACGAGACGCTTGGCTTCCGGACGCGGCGCGTCGTCAACGTCACGCCGGGCCAGGTGGCGAACATCAGGCTTGACTGGCCGAACGGGTCGATGGCGCTCAACGCGCAGCCGTGGGCGGAGGTCTTCATCGACGGCGAGCGCGTCGGCGAGACGCCGATCGGCAATGTTCCCGTGCCCATCGGTCCGCACGAGGTGAGGTTCCGTCATCCCGAGCTCGGGGAGCAGGTGGTTCGTTCGACGGTCACGCTGGGAAGCCCGGCGCGGCTCAGCGTCGACCTCAGGAAGAAGTGACTTTATGAAGCTCTTGAAAATCGTCCTGACGTGCGTTGTTCTGCTGCTGGCTGGAGCGGCGCGGGTCTACGCGCAGGCGCCGCTCGACGTCGCGCGTGATCTCTACGCGACAGCTGACTACGAGAAGGCCCTGACGCTGCTCGACGATCTGATTTCGCGCGAGATGGGGCCAAAGCGGCAGGAGGCCGAGCTGTATCGCGCCCTGTGCTTCCTCGCGCTCGGCAAGCGTGACGATGCGGACCGGGCGGTGGAGACGATCGTTCAGCGCGACCCGCTGTATCGCGCGCCCGAAGACATCGCGCCGCGGATGCGCACCGCATTTGGCGACGCCAAGAAACGCCTGCTCCCCACCATCATTCAGCAGCACTACAACGCTGCCAAGGCGGCCTTCGACGCGAAGGACTTTGGCACGGCGGGTGAGGGCTTTCAGCGGGTGCTCGACGCGATCAACGACCCCGACATGAAGCACGCGGCCTCACAGTCGCCGCTCGTGGACCTGAAGACGCTGGCGTCCGGCTTCCGCGATCTGAGCGTCCAGGCAACTCCGGCGCCGCCGCCCGTCGCCGCGATTCTGGCCACGCCGCCGCCGGTGCCGCAGGTGCAGGCGCAGTCGCAGGCCGTGTCCGCGTCCAGGATCTACAGCAGTCTCGACAGCGGTGTGATTCCGCCGGTGGTGATCATGCAGGAGTTCCCGAAGTACCCGGGCCGGGTGCCGCAAGGCGGTATTCTCGGCGCCGTGGACATCGTCATCGATCAGACCGGCTCCGTGGAGTCCGCGTCGATGCAGACCCCGGTGCTCTCGGGCTACGACGCCATGATCGTGCAGGCCGCGCGCGCCTGGCGCTACCAGCCGGCGAGGGTGAACGGCCAGCCCGTGAAGTTCCGCAAGTCGATCCGCATCACGGTGGTGCCGGATCGCGTCGGGACCAATTAGTTCGTAGTGTCCGGCTTCAGCCGAACTCGCGACAAATCGTAGAGGCGGACCTTCAGGTCCGCCTTTTTCTTTCGTGGGGGCCGGCTGTCGCAGGGGCCGGCTTTAGCCGGCCCGTCTCCGATCGATACAATCCGAGAGTGTCCTTCCCGATCGATCCCCCGATTGAGCCCATGCTCGCCAAGCTTTCCGAGTCGCTACCGGAAGGCCCATTCCTCTACGAGCCCAAGTGGGACGGCTTTCGCGCCATCGTCTATCGCGGCAAGGGCGACGTGTATATCCAGAGCCGCGACCTGCGGCCCCTCGACCGCTACTTTCCCGAGCTTCACGACACCCTTCTCACTGCACTGCCCGACCGCTGCGTCGTCGACGGGGAGATCGTGATTGCCTCGAAGCGCGGCCTCGATTTCGACGCGCTGCAGATGCGCCTGCATCCCGCGGCCTCGCGCGTGGCGAAGCTGGCCGCCGAAACGCCCTCGTCGTTCGTCGCCTTCGACGTCCTGGCGGCGGCGGGGAAGGACGTGCGCGGCAAGCCGCAATCCGAGCGCCGCACGCTGCTGGAGAAGGTGCTCGACGGCGTCCAGCCGCCGGTGCACCTGACGCCAGTGACGCGCGATCTCAAGGTGGCGACCGACTGGCTCTCGCGCTTCGAAGGCGCCGGCCTCGACGGTGTCATCGCCAAGCCTGAGGACGCGATCTACGAACCCGGCAAGCGAGCGATGATCAAGGTCAAGCACGTGCGCACCGCCGACTGCCTCGTCGCCGGCTTCCGCTGGCACAAGGACGGGAAGGACGAACGCGTCGGCTCGCTGCTGCTTGGTCTCTATGACAAGAAGGGCAAGCTCCAGCATGTCGGCGTGACGTCAGCGTTCTCCATGGCCACGCGCGCGGCGCTGGTGAAGGAGCTGGCGCCGCTGCGGAAGAACGCGATGAAAGATCACCCCTGGCGCGACTGGGCGGAGGCCGCCGGCGAGATGACGCGAATGCCCGGCGGGCAGAGCCGCTGGAGCGCCGGTAAAGATCTCTCGTGGGAGCCGCTGCGCCCCGAGCGCGTGTGCGAGGTGAAGTACGACCATATGCAGGGAGACCGCTTCCGCCACGCCGCTGTCTTCCTGCGCTGGCGCCCCGACAAACCGCCCGAGGAGTGCACCTACGATCAGCTTGAAGTCACGACGCCGTACGAATTAGCCAAGGTCTTCAAAGCCGTAAGTCGTTCACAACGATAGCCGGAGGCCTTCAGGCCTCCGAACGTAGTGTCCGCCTTCAGGCGGACCCGCTCGGATTGAAATGCTGGACGTTGTCATCATCGGGGCCGGCGCAGCCGGAATCGCCGCAGCGCGAGAACTGCACGAGCAGGGCCTCCGGCTCACCGTCCTCGAGGCGCGCGAGCGCATTGGCGGGCGCGTCTGGACGCATCGCGACCCAAAGACCCCCGTGCCTATCGAGCTGGGCGCCGAGTTCATCCATGGCACCGCGGAAGAAATCGAAAAAATCCTTCAGGACGCCCATCTTCCCGTCGTCGACATCGAGGGCCGGAGGTGGATGGTGTCGGGAACACGCTGGACGCCGCTCGACGACTTCTGGACTCGGCTTTATCGGGTCATGCATCTACTCGATAAGGGATCGAAACGGGACCGGAGCTTTCAGGCGTTTCTCGACACGCGCCCTGGCGGGAAACGGCTCGCGCGCGACCGGCAGCTGGCGCGGCAGTTCGTCGAAGGGTTCCATGCGGCGGATCCGCGTCTCATCAGCACGAAGGCGCTGGTCGAGAGTGGCACGCCGGGCGAGGAGGTCCGCGAAACGCGCCTTGGACACGTTGTTGACGGCTACGATCGTCTGATCGAATGGATGGCGACGCCGGTCGCCGATCGGATCCGGCTCGGCGCGATCGTGACCCGCGTAACGTGGTCGCGCGGCCATGCCCTGGTGGAGGTGAAGCACGCAGACGGCCGAGATCGGTTCGAGGTCGAGGCGCGCGCCGTTCTTGTGACCGTGCCGCTCGGCGTCCTGCAGGCGCCGCGTGGCGACGTCGGTGCGATTGCCTTCGAGCCGAACCTCGGACGGGTGAAGCGCGCAGCACTCGACAGTCTTGTCTCCGGCTCGGTCGTCCGCGTGGCGCTGCATCTGGGCGAGCGCGTCTGGGCATCAGAGAACTTCGGAAAGAAGGTAAAGGACGAGGAGACGGACGCTCTCAGCTTTCTACATTCCAACGATCCGGACTTTCCCGTCTGGTGGACAGCGTACCCGCTCCGCGTGCCTGTGATTGTCGGCTGGCGTGGCGGCCCCGGCGCCATGCGCCTGTCGCAGCTGCCGCCCGACGAAATCGAAGCGCAGGCGATCGCGTCGCTGGCGCGACATCTCAAGACGACGACGACGCGGATGCGGTCGATCGTGGAAGGCGTGTGGACGCACAACTGGGAGCTCGATCCCTTCGCGCGCGGTGCCTACAGCTACCAGCGTGTCGGAGCCGCTAATGCGACCGACGTCCTCGCCCGCCCGTTGAAACGCACGCTCTTCTTTGCGGGAGAGGCAACCGGGGCCGGCGGCAGCACGGGAACCGTTGACGGCGCCATCGGCACCGGCCGCCGCGCGGCAAAGCAGATCATGCGCGCATTCAGTACGTAGTGTCCGCCTTTAGGCGGACCGGCGGACCGGCGGACCAGGCGGACACCCCTATATAATTCACGTCCCATGGCAAACACCTACAACGCGATCGTCGTCGGCGCGCGCTGCGCGGGCTCGCCCACCGCGATGCTGCTTGCTCGCAAGGGATATAAGGTGCTCGTCGTCGACCGCGCGGCATTTCCGAGCGACACCATTTCCACGCACATCGTCCATCCGGTTGGGGTCGCGGCGCTCAAGCGGTGGGGACTGCTCGACCGGCTGACGGCGACCGGCTGTCCGCCAATTGACACCTATACGTATGACTTCGGTCCGATCACCATCGCCGGCTCTCCCGGCACGCCGGACTCTCCGGTGTCGTACTGCCCGAGGCGCACCATCCTCGACAAGCTGCTGGTGGATGCTGCGGCGGAAGCGGGCGCCGAGATCCGCGAGAACGTCGTCGTCGAGGAGATTCTCCAGGAAAACGGGCGTGTCGTCGGCATCCGCGGGCGATCAAAGACTGGCGCTCCCGTCCTCGAACGCGCCGACATCGTGATTGGCGCAGACGGCCGGCACTCGCTGGTGGCGGAGACCGTCCGCCCCGAGGAGTACCACGAGAAGCCGCCGCTCCTGGCCGCGTATTACGCCTACTGGAGCAACCTGCCGATGAATGGCCGGTTCGAGACGTATATCCGGCCCAATCGCGGCTTCGCCGCCGCGCCGACGCACGATGGCCAGACGCTGACCGTGCTGGGATGGCCGTACAAGGAATTCGACGCCAACAAGAAGGACGTCGAGGGCAACTTCATGAAGGTGCTCGCCCTCGTGCCCGAATTCATGGAGCGCGTGCGCGCAGCGAAGCGGGAATCGCCGATCTCCGGCGCGTTCGTGCCCAACTTCTTCCGCAAGCCCTTCGGTCCCGGCTGGGTACTCGTGGGTGACTCCGGCTACAACAAGGATCCGATTACCGCGCAGGGAATCACCGACGCGTTCCGCGACGCCGAACGCTGCGTGGCCGCAATCGAAGAGTCCAAGTCAGGCGCACGCCCGTTCGACGCGGCGATGGCCGACTACCATCGCGAACGCGACGAGCACGTGCTGCCGATGTACGAGTTCACCTGTCAGCTCGCCATGCTCGAACCGCCGCCGCCGCAGATGCAGCAGCTCTTCGGGGCGATCGCCGGCAATCAGAAGGCAATGGACGGCTTCGTCCAGATGAATGCCGGTACGATTTCGCCGGCAGCCTTCTTCGCCCCGGAAAACGTCGGCAAGATCATGGCCGCCGCGCAGCCAGCACGTTCATGAAGAAACGAACTGCATAACGACTGTACGTAGTGTCCGCCTTCAGGCGGACGAGACGGACCATGGCCACCGCACCGGTAGCCGGAGGCCTTCAGGCCTCCGG
>Ga0075428_100003633_pt1 | contig 16911 bp, 13 predicted proteins | sample RhiMetdeltSRZDD2_FD_75291 | JGI IMG/M metagenome (GOLD analysis project Ga0075428, IMG submission 75291) | Populus rhizosphere microbial communities from Tennessee, USA - Rhizosphere MetaG P. deltoides SRZDD2 | ecosystem: Host-associated > Plants > Roots > Rhizosphere > Soil | place: USA... | reverse complement strand
AGTCGTAACAAAACACCCGCGGTCGCGCGTTCGACAGCGAACCGCTTCCCCCGCTCGGCGCCGAGGTACCGCGTCGCGATCTGTTCTCGCGCCTGCTGTGCGCCATCGCGGGTCAGCACCGGCTGGTCCGTACCCACCCGGATACCGCGGAACGGCAACACCGCTTCGAAGACCACCAGCTCGCATCGCGGACGGGCCGCCAGGTGTCGCAGCTTCACGTCATCCTCGCCGATGACGACCTCAAAAGCGTTGTCTCGGAATTGGAACCAGACCGGGGAGACCGCCGCCGTGCCGTCTTTGCGATAGGTGGTGAGCACGGCCGGAGACGGCGCCTGTAGCAGCGAAACGGCAGAACCGTTTGGGCATGCAGGGCCAAGAAGATCCGCGTAGTCCGCGGCGGTCAACAACTCATTGGTCGATGACTCGTCTGTCGGTAGAACGGCGAACAGCCAGCCGGCGTGGTAAGGGTCGCACGCCACGACTCCGGGATCCTCGCGCACTGCGGGGTTGACAGCTGCGACTAGCCCCGTGATCGGCGCATACACCGGCATGGCGCTGAGCGGGCTGGTCCATATCAGCGCGCAGGGCTCGCCCGCTTCGACTTCGGTGCGGACCCGCGGGAGTTCCACCGCGATGATGTGAACTCCTTCGACGGGCGTCTCGGTGATGCCCACCCGCAATGCCTGATCGCCCAATCGCTGATCAGGTGACAGCGACAGCCAGCTATGAATGTCGGTGTACCGGCGGTCATTCGGGACCGGGTTCGTGGTCATCTGTGTACCCGTTGCAAAGTCGACTTCCAAGCAGCCGAATCAGTTGCGGCCGACCGGTTCTGAGTCGCTGGGCTGTTGCTTGGGCTGGTGTCGGTAGAACGGCACCGTCGCGGGCGCCAGCGGCTGGTTGCCGAGAATCAGGTCGGCCGCCTTCTCGGCAACCATCATCACCGGGGCGTAGATGTTGCCGTTGGTCACGTACGGCATAACCGACGCATCAACAACTTTCAGCCCCTCCACACCGTGCACGCCCATCGTCTGCGGATCGGTCACCGACATCGCGTCGGTGCCCATCTTGGCGGTACATGACGGGTGCAGCGCGGTTTCGGCGTCGCGCGCCACCCATTCGAGGATCTCCTCGTCGGTGTCCACGCTTGGCCCGGGCGAGGTTTCGCCGCCGTTGAACGGCGCCATGGCCGGCTGGTTGAGGATGTTGCGTGCCACCCGGATGGCCTCGATCCACTCCCGGCGGTCCTGATCAGTTGACAGGTAGTTGAACCGCAGAGCCGGATGCACTTTCGGGTCACGGCTGACGATCTTGAGGGTGCCGCGGACATCGGAGTACATCGGGCCGACGTGCACCTGATACCCGTCGTCGCCCTCTGGCTGGGAGCCGTCGTAGCGCACGGCGATCGGCAGGAAATGGAACATCAGGTTCGGATAGGCGACGTCGTCGTTGCTGCGGACAAAGCCCCCACCCTCGAAATGGTTTGTCGCCCCCGGCCCGCGGCGCAGGAACAGCCAGTTGGCGCCGATCCATGGCCGGTACCGCCACTTCAGGTACTTCTGCATGGTCACCGGCTGCTTGCACGCGTACTGGATGTACACCTCGAGGTGGTCCTGAAGGTTCTCGCCGACGCCCGGCAGGTCATGGACGACGTCGATGCCGAGCGCCTGCAGTTCGCCGGCATTTCCGACGCCCGAGAGCTGCAGCAGCTGCGGGCTGTTGATGGCACCGCCGCACAGCACGACCTGGCCGGCGCTGACGCGCTTCGCGGAGCCGAAACGCCGATACTCGACGCCAACCGCGCGCTTGCCCTGGAAAACGACCCGCTCGACGAACGCCCTGGTGACCACATCCAGGTTCGGTCGGTTCATCACCGGATGTAGGTAGGCGCGGGCGGCCGAGAGGCGCCGACCGTTGCGGATATTGCGGTCGAACTTCGCGAAACCCTCTTGGCGATAACCGTTTACGTCATCCGTGCGCGGGTAACCCGCTTGCTCGGCGGCGGTGAAGAACGCCTCGAACAACGGATTGGTGGCCGGTCCGCGCTCGAGCGCAAGCGGACCGTCGTGGCCGCGGTATGGGTCGTCGGGTTCCGCAGCCAGGCAGTTCTCCATGCGGTTGAAGTACGGCAGGCAATGCGCGAAGTCCCAGTCGCCCATACCCGGGTCAGCGCCCCAGCGCTCGTAGTCCATCGGGTTGCCGCGCTGGAAGATCATCCCGTTGATGCTGCTCGAGCCGCCGAGCACCTTGCCGCGGGCGTGGTAGACGCGCCGGCCGTGCATGTGTGGCTCGGGTTCGGACTCGTATTTCCAGTCATAGAACCGACTTCCGATGGGAAACGGCAGTGCCGCGGGCATGTGCACGAACACGTCCCACAACGAATCGTTGCGGCCCGCCTCCAGCACCAGCACCTTGTTGGCCGGGTCGGCCGACAGGCGGTTGGCGATCGCGCACCCCGCCGATCCGCCGCCGACGATCACGAAGTCGTACCGCGTCGATGTCATGGCTGTTCTCCTATCGCTATTGAAGCGTGATACGCATTACGTTTCTCTATGTGCAACGGCGTCTCGTATAGTTGCGTTATGAGCAACCCGCGGGGTGAAAGCGCTGGCGGTGTGCAGTCCGTCGATCGCGCCGTCAGCGTGCTGGAAATCCTGGCCCAGCGTGGTGAAGCCGGCGTGAGCGAGGTCGCCGCGGACATCGGCGTGCACAAGTCGACGGCATTCCGGTTGCTCGCGGCGCTCGAGGAGCGCGAACTCGTCGAACAGACCCAAGATCGTGGCAAGTACCGCCTGGGCTTCGGCATCCTGCGACTGGCCAGCGCGGTGCCGGGTCAACTGGATGTCACCCATCAGTCGCGCGCGATCTGCGAACAGCTCGCTGCTGAGCTCGGCGAAACGGTCAACATCGCGGTGCGCCGGTCGCACTTCGTCGTGAACATCGACCAGGTGCGCGGGCCGAGTGCGGTCGCCACGCACAACTGGGTCGGTGAGCTGACGCCGTTGCACGCCACCTCCAGCGGCAAGGTGCTGCTGGCGTACATGACACCCGAGCAGCGCCGAGAAGTGTTGACCTCCTCGGGACTTGCCCGACTCACCGCGCACACGATCACGTCGCAACGGGAGCTCGAGGCGCAGATCGAGGCGGCCGCCCGGGACGGATACGCGATCTCGGTCGAGGAACTGGAGGACGGGCTCAACGCCGTCGCCGCCCCGATACGTGATCACACCAGCGGCGTCATTGCGGCGCTTAGTGTTTCGGGTCCGGTCTATCGATTCACCGAAGAGCGGATGCGCGAGGTGATCCCAGCTATCGTCGCCGCCGCGGCGGCGATCAGCCAACGGATGGGCCACCTCGACTGACGCGGTCATTTCGTCAGCTGTGCCTGCACCCAGTGGTGGAACTCGCCGATGTGATGCTCGCTGGGCACCAGCACCCCGCCGTCACGATATGTGCGTGAGCTCATCGCCGGTTGGCAGCGCTCGCATGCGGCGAAGTCCTGCTGATTGACTCGGTCGAACAACTCGACCGAGCGGCTGACGTCCTTGCCGGATTCCACGACATGGGGCAGGTACAACCAGTCGCACTCGATGATTGTGTGGTCCGCTGCCATGGGGAACATTCGGTGCACGATCACGTGGTCGGGCACCAGGTTCACGAACACCTGCGGCTTGATCGTGATCGCGTAGTAGCGCCGGTCTTGCTCCGCGGTGACGCCGGGGATCTGGTCCAGTCCTTCCGAGCCGTCGACGGTGAATCCCTGGACGTCCTCACCGAATTCGGCACCGTGCCCGACGTGGTACTGCACCGCCAGTCCGTCGGCGAACTCGGGCAACACCTCGGTGAGCTCCGGATGGATGGTGGCGCAGTGGTAGCACTCCATGAAGTTCTCGATGATGAGCTTCCAGTTCGCCTTGACGTCATAGCGGATCCGGCGACCGACGCGCAGGTTCGCGACGTCGTAATGGTCGATCGAGTCAACACTGCCGAGGCGATCGCTGACATCCTTGCGAACGGTCTCGTCGAACGACGGTGGCGTATCCGCGAGGCACACCCACACGTAGCCCAGCCACTCCTGCACCGTGATGCGGCGCAGGCCGTACTCGACCCGGTCGATGTCGGGCATCTTGGTCAGGTTCGGCGCAGCGACCAGCTTGCCGTCGAAGTCGTAAGTCCAAGCATGGTAAGTACATTGGAACGCGCGCTTGACCTCACCGGTCTCGTCGGTGCACAACTGCGCACCACGGTGCCGGCAGACATTGAAGAACGCGCGCACCTCGCCGCTGCGGGACCGGGTGATCAGCACATTCTCCCGTCCGACCTGAACCGTCTTGAACGCGCCGGGCTTGTCGAGGTCGGCGGACCGCACGGCGCAGAACCACATCGACTCGAATATCTGGGCCTGCTCCATCGAGAAGATGGTGGCGTCGGTGTAGTAACTGCCGGGCAGCGTCGAGATCAAGCTCTGCGGCAGGCCGACGGTGGTCATTGCGATCTCCTCTACTGGAATCGAAGTCATGCTGGAACGGGGACGACGGTCAGTTGGCGACGCCACCGGGTGAACAGCTTCGGTTGGTCGACGCCGAGCACGGCGACGGGTTCACCACCGCGGCGATATACGGCGAGGAAGCTGGTGTCGCGCGGGCCGCCCACCTCGAAGGTGATCTCATCGCCGGGATCGGCGATCCCGGCGAACTGGATCCGGCGGTTGTACTGGTCAGACCAGAAGTACGGGGGTTTGACCGGCCTCCCGTTGTGCCGTCCACCGGCGAGCAACGTCGCGACTGCGACGGCGGGGCGCTCCAACGCGCCTGTCCAATGCTCCACACGGTGTGGCCAGCCGACGGACGGCTCATGCCAAGCCGCGCAGTCGCCCACCGCGACCACATTCGGGATTGACGTCGCGCCGCCCTCGTCGCATACGACGCCGTTAGCCAACTCGAGCGGACTGTCACGCAGCCACTCGATGTTCGGAATGGCGCCGATTCCAACGACGACGACGTCAGCGGCGAGCCGGCGCCCGTCGGCCAAATCCACACCGGTCACGCGATCGCTGCCGATGAGACCCGCGACCGGAGCCCCGCACAGCAACCGGGTGCCGTGCTCGGTGTGCAGCCGAGCCACTGTGGCACCTAGCTGCACGCCAAGCGGGCCGGCGAGCGGCGCCAGCGCCGCCTCGACCACCGTGACATCGAGGCCCAATTTCGCTGCCGTGGAAGCGACTTCGCCACCGATGAATCCGGCGCCGATCACCACCAGCCGAGCCCCCGAGCGCAGTTCGTCGCGCAACGCGATGGCGTCGTCCACCGTGCGCAGCACGTGAACGCCGGCGAGCCCCTCCGAGGCCGGCCACGACCGTGCCCGCGCTCCGGTCGCCACGACGATGCCGTCGGCGGCGACCGTGGTGCCGCTGTCGAGCTGCACGGCGCCCGCGGTCGCGTCGAGGCCGGTCGCTTGCACGCCCAACAGCCACCGGGCGTTCAGATCATCGTCGTCGGCTTCCAGAGCCAAGGCGTCCTCGCCGATGGCACCGGCAAGAAACTCCTTTGACAGCGGGGGACGGTCGTAGGGCCGTCGCACCTCACCGCCGACGATCGTCAGTTCGCCGTCGAAACCCTGTGCGCGCAACGCGCGGGCAGCCGAGAGCCCCGCCAGCGAAGCCCCAATCACAGCAACGCTTTTCACTGCGCCGCCTCGCCGGCCGCGCGGGTGGCGACGCCGGGGGGAAGGTTCGGCGGGGCATCGTCGAGCACGACGTTGATCACCCCGTCGACGATGACCACTTCGTGGGTGCGCACTGGAAGCTTCGCCGGAGGCTCGTCGACCTCACCCGTGCGCAGGTTGAAACGCGAAGCGTGCAGCGGGCATTCGATCTCGCAGCCCTCCAGCCAGCCGTCGGCGAGTGACGCGTCCTGATGCGTGCAGGTGTCGTCGATCGCGAACACCTCGCCATCGTCGGTGTGGAAGACGGCAATCGGCGGGTCCGCTTCGACCCGCCGCGCCTCGCCGCGGGGCAGGGCCGCAAGTGGACAGATTTCGAGCACGACCTCAACCTCCCCAAGTAGGTGCTTTGTAGCGGATTATGAAACTCGATTCGTAATATGCAACAGCCTGATGGAAATGGCCGGGCCTTGTCAAGAGCTGCGGCCCGCGAGTTTTGACGTCGCGCACCCACCCTGAACAGCGGTGACTACGCTGCGTTCTCGGCTCCGGTGCCGGCCAGCCACTTGGCCACAAGCTGCGGGTGTGCATCGATGAACTTCTTGGCCGCCTCGTCGTCACTCATCCCGTCCATTGCGATCGAGCGGGCGACGGAGTTCTGGTCTTCGGCCGTCCACTGGAAGTTCTTCACCAGCGTGTAGGCCGGACTGCCGGATTCGGCGAACTTGGTCGAGACGATCTTGTCCAGGTCGTACGCCGGGTAGTCGCAGGCAATCTTGGCCGGGTCGGCGTCGCAGCCGTCCGTGTAAGGCGGCAGGTCGATCTTCACCATCGGCACCTCGCTCAACAACCACTGCGGCGAGTAGAAGTACGCGAGCAGCGGGGTCCGTTGTTGCTGTGCCTGACGAATGCTGGAGATCAGCGCCGTTTCGCTGCCGCCCTGCACCACCTTGTAGTTCAGGTTCAGATTGGAGACCAGAGCGTCGTCGTTGGTCACATAGGCCGGATCGCCGTCGAGCAGCTGCCCCTTGTCACCGGATTCCGAGGTCTGAAACAGGTGGGCGTACTTGTTCAGATTGCGCCAATCTGTGATGTCCGGGTATTTCTCGGCCATCCACGGCGGCACGTACCAGCCGATCTCGCCCTCGATGCCGGTAGAGCCGGCGCTCTGAGCGACGCCCATGTTGTCGATGTACTGCTGCCGCAGGTCGTCGTGACCCCAGTTCTCTAGGATCGCGTCCACCTGCCCGGTCGACATGCCCTGCCAGGAGACCTGCTCGGCGATGTGTCTCTGCTTGACGAAGCAGCCCAACACGTTCTCCGCGAGATACGTGATCACTGCTGCATTCGCCTCGTACCCGACCCATGAATTAATGGCCAGGTTGAAGGTGCCGCACGGTCTGGTGCCCGGCTTCAGTTCGCCGCGGCTTTGCAGGTCCGACACCTTGGTGGCGTTGCAGCCCGATATCAGCAGCACAAGCGCTGCAGCCACGATGGCAATTCGTCTCATTCGCCTGCCCGTCCTATCCGTTTCGATGCGGCCGCGGTCGTGCGGTCGAGGATCGTGCCCAGCAGCACGATCGCCAGGCCTGCCGCCAAGCCCTTGCCGAACAGGCTGGTCTGCGCGAAGCCAGCCACCACCAGGTAGCCGAGCGCGCCGCCGCCGACCAAGCCGGCGACCACCACCATGGAGAGCACATATATAAGGCCCTGGTTGGTGGCCAATGTCAGGGACCGGACGGCCATTGGCAGTTGCACCTTGGTGATGACCTGCCAGGTGTTCGATCCCACGGAGCGGGCGGCCTCGACGGTCTCGGGGGACACGCCGCGGATCCCGTCGGCCATGATCTTGATTGACACGGGCGCGGCGTAGACGATCGCCGCCACGATGCCGGTGAACCGCGATGCCGAGAACAGCGCCAGGAACGGAACCAGGTACACGAACGACGGCATGGTCTGTGCGGCGTCCAGGAACGGTCGCACGACCTTGTCTGCCGTTGGGCTGCGGCCCATCCACACGCCGACCACAATCCCCAGCGCGACGACTATCACCGTGGCCACCAGCACCGCGGCGAGGGTGTCCATGGTGGCCTGCCACAGCTCAAGCGGCCACGCAATCAAGCCGAGGCACACGACAGTGATGAGCGCGGCCATGCGGCCTCCGATGATCGCCGCGATAGCGGTGATCGCCACGAAGGTGAGCCACCACGGTGAGCTGTCCAGCAGCGTCTGCAACGGATCGAGCGCCACTGCAGTCACCACGTCCTTGATGCCGTTGGTCACCGACGCGAAACTGGTTTGCGCCCAGTTGGTTACGGCGTTCGCGGCGTTGATGATGGGCGTGCCGACATCGAGTCCGATGTGCACCGACCCGATCTGCAGCGATGACGGGAAGAGCGCGACGAGCTGGTAGGTGTAGGACAGCCAAATCGCAATTGCGGTGACGACGGCACCGATCGCGATGCCCGGACGCCGATACTTGTTGGGCTCGGCCGACTTTCGCCGTTGGATTTCCACGCGCTCGCTCGCGGCCGTGGTGGTCCGGTCCAGGATGATCGCCAACAGCACGATCGCCAGTCCGGCGTTGAATGCGGTGCCGACGTCCTGGGTCGACAACGCCTGGATCACCACTTGGCCGAGGCCCGGTGCGGCGATCAGCGCCGCGATGGTCACCATTGCCAGCGCGGCCATGATGGTTTGGTTGATGCCAAGAACGATGGTGCGCTTGGCCATTGGCAGCAGCGCCCCGAACAACTCCTGGGACCTCGTGGCGCCCAGCGACTCAACCGCTTCCCGAGACTCCGAGGGGACCGATCGGATGCCGTGGGCAGTGAGCCGGATGACCGGGGGAGCCGCGTAGATCACCGTCGCGATGATCGCTGCGGCAGGGCCGATCAGGAACGCCAGCGTCAGCGGCGCGAGGTAGACGAACGACGGCAGGATCTGCATGAAATCCAGCACCGGCGTGATGAACCGATTGAACCCGTCCGATATCCCGGCCCAGATGCCCAACGGGATTCCGATGAGCAGCGATATCGCGACCGCTGCGATCGTCAGCGCCAGCGTCTCCATGCTGTCCTGCCACAGGCCCTGCAGGCCCATGAACAACAGGCCGCACAGGGTGAGCAGTCCGACCTTCCAGTTGCCGAGCATCCACGCCAGGAACGTGAACAACACGACGACGCCGAGCCAGCCGATGTAGGGGACGGGTCGTGCGTCAACCGGATGGGCGATCAGGTCGGCGATCAAAGTGCCGAATGCGTCGATCACCGATCGGATCGGATTGAAGAAATAGGTGAACAGCGGGTTGGTGTTTCGCCCCTCGCCGACCGAGGTTTGCAAATCGGAGAGCCACACGTGCAGCGGTTTGGTGTCGGCCGGTGCGAGGGCGAGGGTATCGCGGCCGCGCAGCAAGAAGAACCCCACGATCCAGACACCCAACACCGCGCCAATGGCCGCGATGAACTGCGCCGGACCGCGTTCGGAGAACCACGACGTCCGCGGCTGTGCCTCCGGCGCTTGCGGTGCCGACGGTGCCCCTACCGCGAGTGTGGCCATCACGCACCGCCCTCGTCGACCTTGCCGATCACCGCGAGGATCTCGCTGCGGCCGACCATGCCGATCAGCTTGCCGTCGGAGACCACCTTGATAGGTTTGTCGGCGGCAAGCACTGGGTCGACGGCATCGCGAATCACGGTGCTGGGCGCCATTTCTGGGCCATCGAGCGCATCGTCGGGCCGCTGCTCGCGCATGATCCACTTCAGGGTCAGCACCCGCGAACGCGGGACGTCGCTGACGAATTCGCGCACATAGTCATCGGCGGGAGCGCCGACGAGCTCATCGCCGGTGCCGACCTGAACCGGCGCTCCGTCGCGCATGATCAGGATCCGGTCGCCGAGCTTGAGCGCCTCGGACAGGTCGTGGGTGATGAACACCATCGTCTTGCCCATCTCGTGGTGCAGCCGGATCACCTCGTTCTGCATGTCGCGACGGATCAGTGGATCCAGCGCCGAGAACGGCTCGTCGAACAGCAGCATGTCCGGATCGCTTGCCAGGGCACGAGCAAGGCCGACCCGCTGCTTCATGCCGCCGGACAGCTGATCCGGGTAGGAGTTCTCATATCCGGCCAGCCCCACCAGCTCGGTGACCTCGCTGGCGCGCTTCATCCTGTCCTTCTTGTCGGTGCCACGGACCTCGAGGCCGTAGGAAACGTTGTCGATCACCCGCCGGTGTGGCAGCAGCCCGAAATGCTGGAAGACCATCGAGACCTTGCGACGGCGCAAGTCCCGTAGCTCTTTCTCGCCTGCGGCCGTGACGTCGGTGCCCTGGAAGACCACCTGACCCTTGGTCGGCTCGATCAGCCGCGTGAGACATCGCACGAGCGTGGACTTGCCGGAGCCGGACAGGCCCATCACCACGAATACCTCGCCGCAGCCGACGTCGAAGCTGACGTCGCGCACGGCGACCGCGCACCCCGTCTTCTTCTTGATGTCCTGGACGCTGAGCCTCTCCATCGTCTCATCGCATGCGACGTCGGATGCCTTGGCGCCGAAGACCTTCCACAGTCCTTCGACGCTCAGTTCCGCGTCGCCGCGGGCTGGGGTGGGCGGAGCGACCACCGCCGTGGGCGCGCTCTCTGTGTGGATAGTGGCCACCGAAATCTCCTAACTTCTTGGGCTGTCGGTCAATTGGAGTGCTGCGGGCCCCGGGTCAGCCCCGGAACCACCGGTCTGGCCGGGGGTTGGTGTTCTGCCAGATGTGCTTGATCTCGCGGTATTCGTCGAGACCGGCGCGGCCGAGTTCGCGGCCGTTGCCGGAGCGCTTCATCCCGCCCCATTCGGCTTGTGGCACGTAGGGGTGGTAGTCGTTGATCCAGATGGTTCCGTGCCGCAGGCGATGTGCGACACGCTGTGCCTTGCCGGCGTCCTGGGTCCAGACCGCGCCTGCCAACCCGAAATCGGTGTCGTTGGCAATCCGAACCGCGTCGTCTTCGTCGGTGAAGGTCTCGACGGTGAGCACCGGGCCGAACGATTCGTCCTTGGTCACCGACATGCCCGAGTGGCAGCCGTCCAGCACGGTCGGCGGATAGAAGAAGCCATCGCGCAGACGCGGGTCGTCGGGTCGGCGGCCGCCGCAACGCAGCACAGCGCCTTCCTCTATACCTGCGGCCACGTAGGCCTCGATCTTGTCACGGTGCGCCTCGGAGATCAGCGGGCCCGTTTCGGCATCCGGGTCGAATGGTCCGCCGAGCGTGATCCTCTCGGCGCGCCGGACCACTTCGTCGACGAACCGATCGTGCAGTGACTCCTCGACGATCAGGCGGGCACCTGCCGAGCACACTTGACCCGAATGCAGGAACACCGCGGTGAGCGCGAAGTCCACCGCGGTTTCGAAGTCGGCGTCGGCGAAGACGACGTTGGGATTCTTGCCGCCGAGTTCCAGTGCGACGCGTTTGACGGTCGGCGCGGCCGCCGCCATCACCCGGGTGCCGGAGGGGACGCCGCCGGTGAACGAGACCATATCCACGTCCGGGTGCTCCGACAGCGGCGCGCCGGCGCCGGGCCCGGCGCCGAGAACCAGGTTGGCGACGCCGGCGGGCAGCCCTGCTTCCTCCAACGCGCGCATGAGAAGGACCGCCGTCGAGGGCGTCAGCTCACTTGGCTTGAGCACGAAGGTGTTGCCCGCCAAGAGGGCCGGGGCGACCTTCCAAATCGCTTGCAGCAGGGGGTAATTCCAAGGTGTGATCAGTCCGCAGACGCCAATCGGCTCATAGACCAGGCGACTGATCGCATCCGCCCTGCCGGTATCCACCACGCGGCCGGCCTCGGTGCCGCCGACGCCGGCGTAGTAGCGCAGGCACGCCACGACATCGTCCATGTCGTATTCGGCCTCGACGATCCGCTTGCCGGTGTCGAGCGCCTCGGCGCGGGCGAAATCCTTACGGTCGCGGTCGATTAGATCGGCGGTGCGCCGCAATACGTCGGCCCGCTCGCGTTCCGGTGTGTGTGGCCATGGGCCCGCGTCGAACGCTTCGCGCGCGGCGGCGATCGCCTGGCGGGTGTCGTCGCTGGATGCTTCGGCCGCGGTGGCCACCAGCTGACCGTCCGCGGGACATCGGATCTCGCGGCGAGCTCCGTCAGCAGCGGGGCGCCATTCACCCGCGATGTACAGATTCAGGTGTTCCGCCAAAGGCTCGGCCTCTCGCCCCTGCAACATATCGTTGCGTATCGCGCAATAGAACCCTCTACATGCAACAGACTGAACCGCGTGGACAGCGCTGTCAAGGGCAGGAGCGAAACGAAACTCGCTGGTAACAAGGCGTCGGGCCGCACCCTTGACCGTCAAAGCTTTACGCAGCTATGATGCGGGTCACAATCTGATATATCAGTTAGCGACAATCTGGTATTCATAATGTCGACCCCAATGAACGGAGCATCTGCATGAGCGTGCTGGACGCACATCTAGTGGATTTCGACCCCGAGGTGGCCGAGCTGATCGGCAAGGAACTCGAACGCCAGCGCAACGGACTGGAGATGATCGCGTCGGAGAACCACGCACCGCTGGCGGTCATGCAGGCGCAGGGTTCGGTGCTCACTAATAAGTACGCCGAGGGTTACCCTGGCCGGCGCTATTACGGCGGCTGCGAGCACGTCGACGTCATCGAGCAGATCGCGATCGATCGAATCAAGGCGTTGTTCGACGCGGAGTTCGCCAATGTACAGCCGCATTCCGGTGCGCAGGCCAATGCCGCGGTCATGCATGCACTGCTCAAGCCGGGGGACACCATCCTCGGGCTCTCGCTTGACTGCGGCGGTCACCTCACGCACGGAATGCGGCTGAATTTCTCGGGCAAGCTATATCAAGTTGCCGCGTATGGGGTTTCGCCCGACGACTATCTCATCGATATGGATCAAGTGGCCGAGGCCGCCCGCGAGCATCGGCCCCAAATGATCATCGCGGGCTGGTCGGCCTACCCGCGCCACCAGGACTTCGCCCGATTCCGGGAGATCGCCGACGAGGTCGGTGCCTACCTGATGGTCGACATGGCCCACTTCGCGGGGCTCGTCGCCGCAGGACTGCACCCGTCACCAGTTCCACATGCTCATGTGGTGACGTCCACCACGCACAAGACCCTTGGCGGCCCACGTGGCGGAATCATCCTGACCAACGATGCCGCCATCGCCAAGAAGATCAACTCGGCTGTCTTCCCAGGCCAGCAAGGCGGACCGCTGGAGCATGTGATCGCCGGCAAGGCGGTGGCGTTCAAGATGGCCGCCATGCCCGAATTCGTCGAGCGGCAAATGCGATGCATCGACGGCGCGCAGATTCTCGCAGGGCGGCTGTCGCAGCCCGATGTCCGTGACGCGGGTATCGCGGTTTTGACCGGCGGCACCGATGTCCATTTGGTGCTCGTCGACCTGCGGAATGCGGACATCGACGGTCGGCAGGCCGAAGATCGGCTGGCGGCGATCGGGATCACGGTGAACCGCAACGCAATTCCATTCGATCCGCGCCCGCCGATGGTGACCTCCGGGCTGCGGATCGGCACGCCGGCCCTGGCAGCTCGAGGTTTCCAGGCCGAGGACTTCGCCGCCGTGGCCGACCTGATTGCGCAGTGCCTGATTGCCGCGCCGGACGCCGACACCGCCAAGCTGACGCGTGCGGTCAGTGAACTCGCCGAGCGCCATCCGCTCTACCCGCAGCTATAGCCAGGGGGACTGTCAATGACCATCAGTGTCTTCGAGCTCTTCAAGGTCGGTATCGGTCCGTCGAGTTCGCATACCGTCGGCCCGATGCGGGCGGCCGCGAATTTCGTCGCCGATCTCGACGCGATCGGGGTACTCGCCCGGGTGTCCGATGTCCGGGTCGAGCTGTACGGGTCGCTCGCCGCGACCGGCCGGGGCCATGGCACGCTGCCAGCCGTCCTGCTCGGTCTCGAGGGGTACCGCCCGGAGACAATCGAATCCGAGGAGATGGAATCTGCGCGGGAGCGGCTGCGCAACACCGGCAAGATCATGCTCGGCGGGCGGGTTCCTATTGCCCTGTCCGAAGAGGACATCTCGCTGTACACCCGGACCGTGCTGGATTTCCACCCGAACGGCATGACGCTGACCGCCCATGCCGCCGATGACAGCACCCTGCTTCGGCGAACCTACTATTCCGTCGGAGGCGGTTTCGTCGTTACCGAGGGTGAGACGGCTACCGAATCCGATGTCGCCCATGACGACACAGCATTCTCCTCAGCCGCAGAACTGCTCGCGCTCGCCTCGGGCAGGTCGATCAGCGACGTGATGCTGGCCCACGAGTGCCGGACGCGCAGCGCCGAGGAGGTGCGCGCGACGCTGCTTCACCTTCGCGACGTCATGGTGGAATGCGAGCAGCGCGGCATCAGCCGCACCGGGCTGCTTCCCGGTGCGCTGCAGGTGCGTCGACGGGCGGGGCAATGGCATGAACGTCTCAGTCAGGAAGACCCGCACCGCGATCCGCGCTTCGCCGAGGATTGGGTGAATTTGGTGGCGCTGGCCGTCAACGAGGAGAACGCCTCGGGCGGGCGCATCGTGACGGCACCGACCAACGGTGCGGCAGGGATCATCCCCGCGGTGCTGCACTACGCAGTGCACTACACCGAGGCGGGCGTAGCGGACCCAGATGCTGTGGCTGTGCGCTTTCTGCTTACCGCCGGCGCCATCGGGTCGCTGTACAAGGAGCGGGCTTCCATTTCCGGCGCCGAGGTCGGCTGCCAGGGTGAGGTCGGCTCGGCGTCGTCGATGGCCGCCGCGGGACTGGCCGAAATCCTCGGTGGCACACCGGAACAGGTCGAGAATGCCGCCGAGATCGCGATGGAGCACAGCCTCGGGTTGACGTGCGACCCGATCGCGGGGCTCGTGCAGATCCCGTGCATCGAACGCAACGCGATATCTGCCGGGAAGGCCATCAATGCTGCGCGCATGGCGCTGCGCGGAGACGGCGAGCATCGTGTCAGCCTTGACGAGGTGATCGAGACCATGCGCGCGACCGGGCGCGATATGAGTTCGAAGTACAAGGAGACGTCCACCGGCGGGCTTGCCGTAAACGTGTCGGTGAACTACGTCGGCTGCTGAACGAGGATGAGCTCGGCGAACTGTTCAGGACACTCGAGCGGTGTGAAATGTCCCGCGCCGTCACCAAAGTGAAGCCGCACATCGGTGAAGTAGTGCTCCAACTGGTCTGCCCATTCCGACGGGAACAACGGATCATGCTGTGGCCACAGCACATCCGTCGGCGGGTGAATCTTGATGGCGCGGTCGGGGGGCAATTCGGTGAGCGACTGCGCGACCATTCCGGCGCCTGCTCGGTACCACGCGATCGATGCGGTGAACGCGCCTGGGAGGGCGTAGTCGGATACCAGGCGGTCCAGATCATCTTCGGAGACACTGAAATTCGGCCCGGACCAGTGAGTCCAGAAGTGTCGCAAATACTCTCGCACGGCGTCAGGATTGCCGTCGATCAGGTGAGCGGCCAGCGGAAGCTGGTGGAAGGCCTGATACCAGAACTCGCTCTGCGCATGTGCGGTGAGCACGCGATGGCCCGCGCCGGGTAGTGGGGGAGAGAGTACGAGCGCCTGCACCAGGTCGGGATGCATGCGGGCGACACTCTGCGCGACGCGGCTGCCGACGTCGTAGCCGGCGATGACAACGTTGGACAGGCCCAGTTCCTTGATCAGTCCGACGATGCTGCTGGCTTGGGCCGTGGCGCTGTAGAAGTGCTGCACCGCCACTTCGTGCTTGTCCGAGCCGCCGAAACCCCGTAGATCGGGAACGATGATGTCGGCGACCTCGCGGAGTATCGGGACGACTAGGCGGTAGTCGTGCCGGTTGCCCGGCCATCCGTGCAACAGCACGACGGCTGGAGCACCCCTGATCCCGAAGCGGTCGAAGGCCAACCGAAACCCGTCGACGGGCGAGCTGCGCGACCACATTGGCCCATTCTGGCCACATATCAGCTGGATTGGTGCAAGGTTTCCGAATCCCCGGTGATGACCGCGAGAATGTTGCGCCACGCATCAGACGGCCAGTTGAGAATATCGCTGTGCGCCTGCGGGCCGGCCATCAACCGACCATCGTCGTAATACCCTGTGGCTAAACGGATTACGCCGGGCATCTCGTCGGTGTCGGCGCCGTGCGGCCCGCCGGGGATCCCTTGTACCGCCTCAATGAAGTCCCCTGGCGCGGTCATTGAAAATCTCAGCACATCGGGGTTGCGGTTGTGCCAGTCGCTGGGGTCATCCACGCCCACACCTGCGCCCGCCGCCGCCACAAAGAGCGTCCTATCCGATGTCAGACCCAGCGCCTCGGCAGTGCCGACGATCGATCCGCCGTACGAATGGCCGACGTAGGTGACGGGAACGGGCCGTCCGGTCGCGTCGACGGTGCGGTTGACGTCCTCGCTGAAAGCGACCAGCCGCGGCGCCATCGCGAGTGCGTACCGCGGGTCGGCGGCGTCGACAACCCCGGCTACCGGATTACCGCGGGGGAAAGGGCCGCCCAGATAGGTGATGGTGGCGACATTGCCGCGGGTGGCCGTGACGAACCGGCGAGAGGTCTGCATATTGGCGGCCGAACTCTCGATCGTGGTGTTCAGGCCCGGCACTAATACAGCCACACTCTTTGCGGTCGACAGGTTGCCGTTGAGTTCCACGAGCGACGCGCGGGCGGGATCGAAAGCAAGGATTTGCCGGTCGATGCGCTGACCGTTGCGGGTCGGGTCATCGATTTCACCTAGCAGGGTGCGGTAGAACGCGGTGCGCCGCTCGGCTGCCGGATCGCCGAGGTTGTCGACGATCGCTTGGGAGATGTTGACGCGGTTGGCGGCGACTCGCATGTCCCAGGGCACGCCGTCGGTGTTGCCGACCTGCTGCGGGAATTCGGCGATGAGGCGCTGCCGCTGCGCTGGCGTCATCGCGGCGATCTGCTCGCCGATGCGGTCCTGGCTCATCGCGGGCCATCCCGCCACCACGTCGGATGCCTGAACCGGCCATGCGCCAGCCGGCACCGTCGCGGCGGCCTTGGGGAGCGGTGACGGTGCGAACGCCTCCTCGATGTCGCGGGCGGCGTCGGCGTCGGCGGCGCCAAGTCGATCCAGTGCGTCGGTGATCTGTTGGCTCAGCTTGTCGGCCCCGCATCGTGAGCATGTCGTGCGCGACGGCGGGGTCGCCGCCGGACAGCGCGATGAGCAGCGGCGGCGGACCGGCGCGAATCGTCACCGTGCCGT
>Ga0075428_100003631_pt1 | contig 16918 bp, 14 predicted proteins | sample RhiMetdeltSRZDD2_FD_75291 | JGI IMG/M metagenome (GOLD analysis project Ga0075428, IMG submission 75291) | Populus rhizosphere microbial communities from Tennessee, USA - Rhizosphere MetaG P. deltoides SRZDD2 | ecosystem: Host-associated > Plants > Roots > Rhizosphere > Soil | place: USA... | reverse complement strand
TCACGCTCCTTCATCTGCCCGTGTCCCACGGCGACGCGCGCGCGGGGAACAATGCGACGGACGCGATCCGCGATGGCCTCGATGGTCTCGATGCGATTGTGCACGAAGAACACCTGCCCGCCCCGATCGAGCTCGCGGGCGATTCCCTCCTCGATCAGCGCCTCGTCCCACGGTTCAACGAACGTGAGCACCGGCGACCGGTCGCGCGGGGCGGTCTGCATGAGCGTCATGTCGCGAAGCCCGGCGAGCGACAGGTGCAGCGTTCGCGGAATCGGCGTCGCGGTGAGGGTCAGGACGTCGGTCTCCAGACGGAGATGCTTGAGCCGCTCCTTGTGCTTCACGCCGAAGCGATGCTCCTCATCGATCACGATGAGGCCGAGGTTCGCGAACTTCACGTCCGGGCTGAGCAATCGATGCGTGCCGATGACGATGTCGACCTTCTTCGCGGCAAGATCGGCCAGGACGTCGGTCTGCTCCTTCGTCGACTGGAATCGGCTGAGCGCCGCCACGCGGATCGGAAAATCGGCGAATCGATCGCTGAACGTTCGCTGATGCTGATCGGCGAGAATCGTCGTCGGCACGAGCACCGCGACCTGCCGATCCGACTGCACCGCCTTGAACGCCGCTCGGACAGCGATCTCCGTCTTGCCGTAGCCGACGTCGCCCACGAGAAGCCGGTCCATCGGCCGCGGCTTCTCCATGTCCTCTTTCACGTCGACCGTGGCCTTCCGCTGGTCGGGCGTGTCCTCGAACAGGAACGACGACTCCAGCTGGCGCTGCCAGGGCGTATCGGGAAAATGGGCCGGGCGCGATGCGACCTGGCGCCGAGCGTAGAGATCGAGGAGCTCGACCGTCATCTCCTGGATCGCGGTACGCGTCCGATCGCGCTGCTGCGCCCAGCGTTTTCCTCCCAGCTTGTGCAGGCGCGGTGGCGGAGCCTCGCCGTCGGCGTCGCCGGCTGCTCGGTAGCGCTCGATCTGGTCGATGCGATAGAGCGGGACGTTCAGTCGGTCGCCACCCTCGTACTCGATGACGGCGACTTCGACGGTGCTCTCGCCGACGAAGATGGTCTGGAGCCCGCGGTAGATGCCGACGCCGTGCTCGAGATGCACCACGAAGTCGCCCGACTTGAGCGCGGTGATGGCTTCGAGGGTCGCGCCGGTCGAGTACCGGCGCGCGCGACGAATCCTTCGCTCTCGGCGGAAGATTTCGTGGTCGGTCAGAACGCGAAGGCCGGGAACCCGGAACCGGGAACCGGGAACCGGATCTCCGCGCGGAGTCACTGTTCCCGGTTCCCCGTTCCCGGTTCCCGGAATTACAAAGCCACCGTCCAAGACGCCAATCGTTAGGGCGGCGGGCGACGGGCTGAACGTGTCTTCGTTCAGCAGCTCATCGAGGCGCTCGGCCTGGCCTTCGTTGTCGCAGAGGATGATGGTCGGCATCCCGTCGCGCACGACGCGACGGAGGCGCTTGATGTCGCGGTCGATCGCGTCCGGGTGTCGTATCGGGAACACCGCGTCCGCCCCGGTGCCAGCGCCTGGCACGACGGCGATCGTTCCGAACTCGCGCAACGACTGCATTGCATCGGCCGGCGACTGAAAGAGCTCGTCGCGCTTCGGCACGTCCTCACCACGCCGCCTGGCGAGGTCGAGGTGATGCTGCGCCTCATCCCATGTACGCTGCAGCTCCGGGTCGTTGTGCGCGTCGCTAGGCAGGACGACGATCGTATCCGGCGGCCAGAGCGATGGGATCGACACGCGCTCGAAATCGCTTCCCTCGTCCTCGGCAACGTGGCCGTCGACGGGGAGAATGATGGCAACATCGGCTTCGCGCGTGGAACGCTGGCTGTGCAGGTCGAAGTGCCGGAGCTCGATGATCTCGTCGCCCCAGAACTCGAGGCGCACCGGGTCCGCCATGCCGAAGCTGTAGATGTCGAGGATGCCGCCACGCACGGAGAACTGCGCGACGTCATCGACCATCGGCACACGCTCGAACCCGACGCGCTCGAGATGCTCGGCAATCTCCTCGGGGCGCCTAACGTCGCCCTTGCGGAGCTCGAGTCGTGCCGCGCGAAGCGTGGTGGGCAAACGCGTCCGCTCCAGAACGGCACGCGCCGTGGTCAGAAGCACCCGCACGTCGCCCCGTGAGACGCGTTCGAGCGTTTCCACCCGCTCTCCCGCAATCTCCGCGTGCGGCTCCGCTTCGCCGAACCCCTCGCGAGGGGGGTATAACGCCACCGGCGTCTCGTCGAGGATCGCCTGCAGGTCGGCGAACCAGCGCTCGGCCTGCGGAACGCCTTCGGCGACGACGACGAAGAATCGCGTCGGCAGGCGCTGAACGAGCGCCGCGAGCGTCACGGCGTCGCTCGAGCCGGCGAGACCACCGATGGTGAGGCGTTGACCGGGCGTGGGGATCGTGTTCAGGACACGCGCGAACGCCGACAGCGACGAGATCGCGTCGACCAGGGTCGGGAGGGCCACTACGCCGCCGCCTTCACCGTCCCGCGAGTGGAGCGCTCACCACTGCCGCGCGCGATGATGGCTTCGGCAAGGAGAACGAGCGCGGCGAGAATCAAGATCGGAGTCGATAGCGGCCGACGAGCCGACCCGGTGTAGGCATCGCTCGCCCAGCGTTCCCCATCCGTCGTCAGGGTCACGTCGCGGCCGTCGAAGCGTGCTCGGAGCGCCGCCGCCGACAGCCGCGCGAGCGATGATTCCTCCGGCTCGCCGTTCACGACGACGGCGCCACTCTTGTTGCCGCCGCGGCGCATGAAGTACACGCCCGCGCGGTCCGGCGCGACGATCTCGCCATTCGAGATGGGCACGGGCTGACCGGCCGCGTCATCGACAGCCTGGACGCCGGCAGGTGCGCGCAGCCGCGCGCCCGGAGTCGCGGAGAGCACGATCCCCGCATCGCCCGCGAGGCGCTGCGAGGCGGCTTCCGCGAGCCACGGAAGAAACCCGGCCCTAACGGGAAAATCGGTTGCCGAGGGGTCCAGCGGCGACGCGATGATGACGTATCGATCGCCGGCAACGATCCACGGTTCTGCGCCGACGCGCGCGAGCGTGTCGGCGGCTGGCTCGCCTTGAGCGGTGAGCGGGAACCGCATCGACACAGTCGCGCCATCGACGTGCTTGAGCGATGCAGTCGCCCCTTCGCGAGCGGTGCCGGTCTCGTGACGCGCGGCACCAAACCTCCACGGAACACCCAACCGCTCGAGCGCACGGTTGGCCGCGCCGATGCGCACGGGATCGGACGGCGCGACGATCAGCGCCGGCAGTCGTGTGAGCGCATCGGCCGAGACGATCGCGGCATCAGGCCCGAGGCGCAGGCGATCGCTCTGGACGAGTGCGTCCGTGGCGGTGCGTACGAACGTCCCGAGGCTCGGATCGACCGTTACCGACGGGGCCGCGCCGATCCACGCCGCGAAGTAGCGCACGTCGTCGCCGCGAAGCTCGTCGGGCTCGAGCTCCACGGACCCGGCCACCCAACCTCGCTCCGGCGGTGCGGCCCTAACGAGTATCTCGCCGTCGGCAACGGCGGTTCCGCGCGCGAGCGTCCGCGCTGCGACCCCCGTACCACCGATCGCAATGCGATACGTGGCCGAGTCGGCACCGAGCGTCCGGGCGACGACGCTGCCGCGTGGGGTCCAGCGGGTGGGGCGAGCGTCGGCGACGATCACCGCGTGATTCACCGGCGGGGTGCTGGCAGGAACGAACGCGCTCACGCCGACGTCTGGAGTCGAGGTCGCGCGACGCCATGATGTCGCCTGACCGTCGGTCGCCACCGCCACATGACGCGCGGCAAGGCCGGCGGCGCGTACCAGGCCAACGGCGCGGGTCACCGCATCTGGCAAGTCTCCGGCACCGGCGATCGGCTCGAGTCGTTGGATCGCGTCGCCAACCGAGGAGCTCGACCCGCCGACGACGCGGCCATCAGCGGTGACGAGCCAGATACGGTCCGATGGCGTCGCGTGACGTGCAGCCGCGAGCGCCGCCGTGCGCAGCCGGCGAAAAAGCGGGGCCCCATCGATGATGGTCGACGTGCTGAGGGAGTTGTCGACCACGATCGCAACGGCGGTTGGCGCATGCCCGGACCCGATCAGCCGTCCGACGGGTCGTGCCGCCGCAAGGGCGATGAAGAGCACGGCGAGAATGCGGAGAAACATCAACAGGAAGTTTCTGAGCTTGAGCTTCCGCGAGTTCTCGCGCTCCGCGCGAAGGATGTAGCGCGCCGCCGGGAACTCTACCCGAAGCGAGATGCGTCGTCGCAGCAGGTGAAGCAGCAGCGGGACAGCCGCAGCGCCCGCCAGCAGCAGGTAGAGTGGTTCGAGGAAGCTCACGGCAGGCGCTGGCGAGCGGCGAACGCTTTTCGCAGGGGAACGCCGAACGGCTCGTCGGTCGTGAAGACCTCATAGCCCGCGCCTGTGGACTGCAGCGTAGTGCGCCACTCCTCGATCGCTTCCTCGACCGTTTTGCGATAGGCGGCGCGGACGTCGGCCACGGTCGCGGTCACCTCGAGGCCCGACTCCGGGTCGGCGAATACGGCTTCGCCGCCGATCGAGAGATCGCGTTCCGCGGGATCCATGATGTGGAGGACGGTGACGTCATGACCCACCGCGCGAAGCATCTTCACCGCCTCGGCGACGGCTGCGGGCTCGACGAGCAGATCGGAGATGAGGACGACCATACCCGGCCGCCGGATGAGTCGCGCCGCCTGCAGGAGCGCCTCGGGAGCGATCGACGCGAGGCCGGCGCCATCTTCCTCGAGCGCATGCAGGATGCGCCGCCACTGCGCGGTGCGCGCCTTGGGCGGAATGACGGTGCGAAGCTTGTCGTCGTAGCGAATGAAGCCGACGGCGTCGCGCTGCCGAATCAGGAGCAGCGACAACGCGGCCACGAGCTGTTCCGCGTAGCGCTGCTTGGAAAGAACGGTTGGCGCGCTGGACCATGCCATCGATCGACTGACATCGAGGATGATCGTCGCGCGGAGGTTCGTCTCTTCCTCGAATTGCTTGACGACCCATTTGTTCGATCGCGCAGCGATCTTCCAGTCGATGAAGCGCAGGTCGTCGCCGGGCTGATAGGCGCGGTATTCGGCAAACTCCACCGAGAAGCCTTTCTTCGGCGATCGGTGCAACCCGTTGAGAAAACCGTCAACGACGAAGCGCGCGATGATCTCGACGTGGCCAAGTGACGCGAGACTCGCTGGATCGAACAGGTCGGCGCGGACGGCGCGGGAGCTTTCCATCGGGGTGGGAAGATAATGCTCTGGCGGCTATCTTTGAGGGCTTTCGCCGTACTTCCTCGCCGGGACCTCCGTGAATCTCGACCACATCCGCAACTTCTGCATCGTCGCCCACATCGACCACGGCAAGTCGACTCTCGCCGACCGCCTGATCGAGACCACCGGCACGCTGCAGAAGCGGGAGATGAAGGCCCAGGTGCTCGACACGCTCGACCTCGAGCGAGAGCGAGGCATCACGATCAAGCTCAACGCCGTGCGGATGAACTACACCGCGCGCGATGGCGGACTCTACGAGCTGAACCTGATCGACACGCCGGGCCACGTGGACTTTACGTACGAGGTCTCGCGATCGCTCGCCGCGTGCGAGGGTGCGATTCTCGTCGTCGACGCGTCGCAGGGCATTCAGGCACAGACGCTCTCGAATCTGTTCCTGGCGCTCGACGCGGGACTCGAGATCATTCCCGTGCTGAACAAGATCGACCTGCCAGGCGCTGAGCCGGAGCGACGCAAGCAGGAGGTGCACGACCTGATCGGCATCGATCCCGACCGGATCCTGCTCGTGAGCGCGAAGGAGGGGCACGGGGTTCCCGAGCTGCTCGAGGAGATCGTCGCGCGCGTCCCTGCGCCGACCGGTGATCCCGATGGTCCGTTGCGAGCGCTCATCTTCGACTCGTACTACGACCGCTACCGGGGAGCCGTCCCCAGCATCCGCGTCGTCGACGGGGAGATTCGTCGCGGCATGGAGATCACGTTCGGCGCGAACGAGGCGAAGTACGAGGTGAGCGACCTCGGCTACATGCAGCTTCGTCCGGTGCCGACCGAGTCGCTCGGCCCGGGCGAGGTGGGTTATGTCGTGGCGAACGTGCGCAGCGTCCAGGAGACGCGCGCGGGCGACACGATCTTCGACGCCGCCAACCGCGCCTCCAAGGCACTCCCGGGCTATCAGGACGTGCACTCGATGGTGTTCTCGGGGCTCTACCCGACCGACACGACGCAATACGAGGCGCTCCGCGACGCGCTGGCCAAGCTCCGGCTCAACGACGCGTCGCTGCACTACGAGCCGGAGACGTCGACCGCGCTCGGGTTCGGGTTCCGCTGCGGGTTCCTCGGCCTGCTGCACATGGAGATCGTGCAGGAACGGCTCGAGCGCGAGTTCGACCTCGACCTGGTCACGACGGTGCCTAACGTCGAATACCACGTGCATCGCACGGACGGGACCGACGAGATCATCGAGAATCCGTCGAAGATGCCCGCGCCGGCCGTGATCGACCGGGTGGAGGAGCCGTACGTCAAGGCGCGCATCATGGCGCCGTCGGACTACATCGGGCCGATCATGACGTTAGGCACCGAGCGGCGCGGCGTCTACAAGAACATGACCTACCTCGACCAGGAGCGCGTCGAGTTCGACTGGGAGTTTCCGCTGGCCGAGATCATCCTCGACTTCTTCGATCGCCTCAAGACGATCAGCCGCGGGTACGCCTCGCTCGACTACGAGATGCTCGGCTACCGCGAGAGCGATCTCGTGAAGCTCGATATGCTGATCAACGGTGACGCGGTGGATGCGTTCAGCGTCATCATCCACCGCGACAAGGCATACGAGTACGGACGGAAGATCGCGGACAAGCTCAAGGAGCTGATTCCCCGGCAGCTGTTCGAGGTCGCGATCCAGGCGGCGATCGGCAACAAGGTGATCGCGCGCTCGTCGGTGAAGCCGCTGCGCAAGGACGTGCTCGCGAAGTGCTACGGCGGCGACATCACACGGAAGCGGAAGCTCCTCGAGAAGCAGAAAGAGGGCAAGAAGCGCATGAAGCAGGTGGGCGCGGTCGAGATTCCGCAGGAAGCGTTTTTGGCCGTATTGCAGGTTGAATAACCGCGACGTCCGCGCGCGGTGCAATTCTCCCTGGTCATCCAGACCTCGTTCCTCGGCGACGTCGTGCTCACGACGCCGCTCATCGCGGAGCTCGCGCACCGAGGTCCCGTGCACGTCGTGGCGACGCCGGCGGGGGCTCCGCTGCTCGCTCGCAACCCCGACGTGGCAGGCGTCACGATCTACGACAAGCGCGGCACGGCCCGGGGCGTGGGCGGGCTCGCGACCGTCGCCGCGGAACTCAGCACCGCGAGATCACGGGCAGCGAACGACGGCGCCGGCAACGCCATTGCCTACCTCGCGCAGGGCTCGGTGCGGAGCGCTGCGCTGGCACGCCTCGCGGGTTTTCGCGCGCGCGTCGGGTTCACGACGTCGGCGGGTCGTTGGCTGTATACGCGCCGCGTCCCCTATCGCGACGACCGTCATCACGCCGAGCGGCTCTGGAGCCTCGCCGCCGAGAGCGCAGAGGCGTCGCCGACACGTGAGCAGCTGCGCCCTCGCCTCTTCCCGGGCGGGGCCGAGCAGGAAGCGGTGGATCGGCTGCTCGCGAGCGCGCCGAACGCGACGGCACCGCTGATCGCGCTCGCGCCGGGCAGCGTCTGGGCGACGAAACGCTGGCCTTACTACGCCGCGCTCGCGCAAGCCCTGGCGGCGACGGCGCGGATCGCCGTCATCGGAGGCAGGGACGATGCGCCACTCGCGTCGGAGATCGTGGCGGTCGCAGGCGATCGCGCCATCGACGCCACCGGCAAGCTCTCCTTGTTAGGCTCGGCCGAACTGATCCGGCGGTGTGCGCTGCTGGTGACCAACGACTCGTCGCCACAGCACCTCGCGTCGGCCGTTGGCACGCCGACCATCACGATCTTCGGTCCGACCGTGCCCGAGTTTGGGTTCGGCCCGCTGGCGGCACATTCGGAAACCGCGGGTGTGCGCGGGCTGGATTGTCGGCCGTGCGATCGCCACGGCCCGCAGCAATGTCCACTCGGACATTGGCGCTGCATGCGTGACCTCGGTGCGGACGTCGTCGCCGAGGTGGTCGCGCACGTGGAGCGACATTCGTCATGACCACGTTCGGCGCCGTGCTGGCACTCGGCATCGGTCTCGTGCTGGGGCTTCTCGGTGGCGGCGGATCGATCCTCGCCGTGCCAACGTTTCTGTACGTATTTCACGTCGAGCCGAAGCCGGCAATCGCCATGAGCCTCGTGGTGGTCGGCATGAGCGCGCTCGTGGGATTCATGACGCATTGGCGGCAGGGCACGATCAACGTGCGCATCGCGCTGCTGTTCGGCGCGCTGGCGATGGTTGGCTCGTTCGGCGGCGCACGTCTCGCTCGCTTCGTACCAGCGTCGGCGCAGCTTGCCTTGTTCGCGGCGTTCGCGCTCAGCGCTGCCGTCTTCATGCTCCGGGACTCGCTGCGTCCACGGCTTGCGGGTGAGGTTCACGACGCAGGGCCGCTGCGCTTCTCCGCTCTGCTCGGCGCGCAGGCGGTCGGCGTCGGTGTCCTGACTGCGCTCATCGGCGCCGGTGGAGGTTTTGTCATTGTCCCTTCGCTCGTGTTCATGGCGAACGTGCCGGTGAAGGAGGCGGTCGGAAGCTCGCTTCTCATCATCGCGATGAACGCCGCCAGCGGAGTCGCTGGCTACGTCGGTCAGGTAGCTTTCGATTGGGCGCTCGTCGGTTGGTTCACGGCGGTCGCCGCGGCTGGTGCCGTGATGGGCACGCGAGTCATGACTCGCGTCCCCGCCGCGCGCATCAAGCAGGGCTTCGCTATAATGATCCTCGTTCTTGGCTCGTACCTCGTGATCCGCCGCCTCACGCACTAGGCGCACGAGCTCAGCGTTCTTCCGCGCGCTCCTTCGCGCTCGTGTCCCTCTTCGTCCCGACTCACATGCCGCCTCGAAAACGACAGCGCTACATCATCGGTGTCGACCTTGGCGGCACGAACATCGTCGCCGGCGCGATGCCCGAGGACGGGAGCCGCGAAATCGCCCTCCGCTCCGAGCCAACCCGTGCCGACCAGGGCGCCGATGCCGTCGTCGATCGCATCGCGCGCATGATCGACACCGTGATCGCCGAAACCATCGCGGAGACGAGCGCGAAGCGTGAGGATTTCGCGGGAGTCGGGATCGGCTCGCCAGGTCCGCTCGACCGTGAGCGCGGCATCGTAATTGTGACGCCGAACCTCGGGTGGAGGAATTTTCCGCTCCGGGACGAGATCTCGAAGCGCGTTGGGTTGCCGGCGTCGCTCGACAACGACGCGAATTGCGCGACGCTCGGCGAATGGTGGTGCGGCGCGGCGAAGGGCGCCCGACACGTCATCGGCATAACGATTGGCACCGGCATCGGCGGTGGCCTCATTCTGGACGGTCGCCTGTTTCATGGCGCGTCGGACGTTGCCGGCGAGATCGGGCACACGACCATCGACTCGACGGGTCGGCGGTGCAAGTGCGGCAACTACGGATGTCTCGAGGCGTACGCCTCCGGCCCCGCAATCGCGGAGCGCGCTCGTGAGGCGCTGGCTGGCGGAGAGCCGTCGATTCTCCCGAAGCTGGTGAACGATGATCTCGGCCGGATCACCGCGCAGCTCGTGTACGACGCCGCGAAGAAGGATGATGCCGTTGCGCGCCAGGTCGTGCGCGAGACAGCCAATTTTCTCGGCGCTGGCGTCGCGAATCTGTTGAACATCTTCAATCCCGACGTCGTCGTGATCGCCGGCGGGGTCACGCAGGCGGGTGCGCCGCTGTTCGAGCCACTGCGCGCAGAGGTTCGACGTCGTGCGTTCACGCCGGCGGTCGAGGCGTGCAAGATCCTGCCGGGAACGTTGCGCGGATCCGCGGGTGTCGTCGGCGCGGTTGCCACGTTCAAGGAGCAGGCGTTGGAAGGGGTGTGATGAGGAAGAAGCGCCTGGGCGTGATAGGAACCTTCGTCTGGGACGTGATCTACGGGCGAGACCCGCGCGAGCGGCCAGTGGAAGAATGGGGCGGGATCACCTATGCGCTCTCCGCGCTCGACGCCGCCCTGCCTGACGACTGGGAGATCGTTCCGCTCGTGCGCGTCGGCGACGACCTCGCGCACGAGGCGGGGCGCTTCATTCGCACGCTGCGACGCGCGGCGTCTGACGCGGTACCCATCGCGGTCCCGTACCCGAACAACCGTGTCGAGCTGCGCTACTACAGCGACGAGCGGCGCAGCGAACGTCTCTCCGGAGGCGTGCCGCCGTGGAGCTGGCTCGGACTCAAGCCGTTGCTCGGCGATCTCGACGCGCTGTACATCAACATGATCAGCGGCTTCGAGCTCGACCTCGAGACGGCGCAATTGATCCGCCATCACTATCGGGGACCGATCTACTGCGATTTGCATTCGCTCATGTTGAGCGTGCAGCCGACGGGATTTCGCGCGCCGCGGCCGCTCGAGAACGTCGCCGCGTGGTGTGCGTGCTTCGATCTCCTGCAGGTCAACGAAGATGAGCTCGCGATGATGGCCCCCGACCCGATGGCGCTCGCGGCGACCGCGTTCGCGAACGGGATTCGGTGTCTCGTCGTCACGCTCGGGAGTCGCGGGGTCGTGTACTTCGCGCCGCCCACGTTCGATGTGCTCTCCGACCTTACGCGCCAACCACTTGCCGTTACGCCGGCGATTGGTCCCGTGCGGACCGAGCTCGTGCCCGCCGAGCGCCTGCGCGGCACGGTCGATGCCGGTGATCCGACGGGATGTGGTGACGTTTGGGGCGCGACCTATTTCTCCCGACTGGTTGCCGGTGATAAGTTGTCCGACGCGATGCGCGCGGCGATGCGCGCCGCAGCACGCAACGTGGAGCACCGGGGTGCCACCGGGCTCGCGCACTACCTTCGCGGAGAGCTCAGCCCGACGTGACCACCGTCATCAACGTTCCGCCCTCGCTCGACGACGCGACGATCGAGCAGGTCCTGGATCAGGTGGCCCCGCTCCCGCGCGATCAGAAGGTTCTCATCGATGCCCGCCACGCGCGGTGGGCATCGCCGTACGCGCTCACGTCCATGCTGACGCTCGGCCAGACGCGTGCTGAGCGAGCCGCGTTCGCCGGCCCGGAGAACGACGACACCGCGTCGTACTGGGGGCGCACGGGCTTCTACAAGCACGCCGAGCAGATCTTCGATCTTCACGGTCACGTGCCTCGCGCCCGCAACGGTGGCGAGTCGAGCGTGCTGCTGGAGATCACGCCCGTCGCGAAGAGCGAAGACGTTCACGACGTGGTCGAGCGCATTCAGCAGAAGGCGCAGGCCATCCTCGTGAACGAGCTGCACCTCGATCCGCAGGCGACGATGCGATTCGCGATGACGCTCTCCGAGGCGTGTCAGAATATCGTCGAGCACGCCCAGCGCGGCGGATGGGTGGCCGTGCAGACGTACACCTGGCGCCAGCGGCTCGGACGTCGCGTCGTGCAGATCGCCGTCTGCGACGCGGGCATCGGCTTTCGCGCCTCGCTGGAGAACGCGCACGGGCGCCGCATCAGTGACCGATGGGACGATGCCATGGCGCTCGAAGACGCGGTGATTCGCGGCGTGAGTCGCTTCCGCGATCCGGGGCGCGGGCAAGGACTCGCCGGCGTTCGACGGTTCGTCGGCAAGTGGGATGGCAAGCTCTCGATCCGCAGTGGTACCGCGCGGATCGCGATCGTGCCGAGTTGGGACGAGGACGTCCCCTTGGCTGAGGACCTCGCGCCGTTCCCCGGCGCGCAGGTTCAGATCACGATTCCAGAACGGATACCTCCGCGGTGATCAACCATATCGATGTGAGCTCGGTGCTGCGACGCACCGTGTGCGACCTGTACTCCAACCTCGTGACGCGACCCACGGGCGCTGCCGTGCGGACGGAGATCGAGAATCTGCTCGCGGCGTGGCGCGGCCCGTCGCTCACGGTGATCGACTTCTCGCACGTCAACCTGCTGGACTTCTCCTGCGCCGACGAGGTGGTCGCGAAGCTGTTGCTGCGGTTCGAGGGTGGTGCGCCGCCCCACGACGCGTACTTTCTGCTGCGCGGGGTCCGCGAGGACCACCTCGATGCGATCGAGCACGCGCTCGAGCGCTATCAGCTCGCCCTCGTTATGCAGGCCGACGATGGCGCGCTGCTCCTCGTCGGCACCGTGAACGACGACCAGCGGCGTGCGTGGCAGGCGCTGCGCGAGCTCGGGCGCGGCGCAGCCGAAGAGCTGGCGTCGGCTCTTGGCGAGGAGCTGGCCGACGCCGCGGCGCTCCTCGCAGCGCTGCACGAACGAAGACTGGTCATGCGATTCGACGACACCTACGTGCCCCTCGGGGCGACCCCGTGAGCCAGGTCTACAATCCGCCGCTGCAGGTCGTCGGCTTCATCGGCACGCGCGCCGGCGATGAGGACCGAGGACCGCAGATCCGCCTGAACGCGGACGAGGCGCGGTTCCGCCTGATCCTCGACGGCGAGTTGGTGTGGATCTACGGGCCGCGGCGCCATGAGCTGGCACCGGTGGTCATCGACGACTCCGTACCGCGGGGCGGCGTCGTCGTGCGGGACATCGCGGGCGTCACGGTCACCGAGATCGTGCGGCTGGTGAAGCCGAACCTCGACGCACGCCCCGACCGCGGCGCCTACGCCTAACGCAGCGCGTACTGCCATGCCTCGACCGCCACGTCGCCTCGGCCTGTCCACCCTCGCCGTCACGGGAGGCGCGTCACATGGCGAGGCCGACACTCCGGTCGTACAGCCGCTCGTGCAGTCGGCAAACTTCATTCAGGAAATCGGCACCGCCGACGGCCTTCGGTATCCCCGGTACGGCAACACGCCTAACGCCGAGGTGCTGCAGAAGCGCCTGGCGATGATGGAGGGAGCGGAGACGGCGATCGTGCTCGCGAGCGGGATGGGGGCCACCGCCTGCGCCCTGCTCGCCCTGCTCCGCCCCGGCGATCATCTGCTGGCGAGCAGCTGGGTGTACGGCGGCACCCGGCTCCTGTTCACGCAGGAGTTCGCGACCATGGGTATCGACGTCACGCTCGTCGATCCAATGGAGACGCGCGCCTGGCGGAAGCGCATGCGCAAGGAGACGCGAGCCATCTTCGTCGAGTCGCCGGTGAACCCGACGTGCCGCGTGCTCGACCTGCGCCCGATCAGCTACCTGACCAAGGAGGGTGGCCTCGCGCTGGTCGTGGACTCGACGTTCGCGAGTCCGGTCAACTTCCGTCCGCTGGAGCACGGCGCGGACGTCGTCATTCACTCGGCCACGAAATACCTCAACGGCCACCACGACGTGCTCGGCGGCGTCGTGTTAGGCACCGCACCGTACATCGAGGAAGTGCGCCAGAAGATGGTGGTCTGGGGGCAGGCCCCCGACCCGTTCGCGTGCTGGCTGCTGGAACGCGGCCTCAAAACGCTCGACGTGCGCGTCACGCGACAGAACGAGAATGCCCGCCGGATCGCCGAGTGGTGCTGCGACCGCAAGGAGGTACGGCACGTGCACTACCCGGGGCTCGCAGACCACCCGGACCACGAAGTGGCACGCACGTTTCTCGATGGCTTTGGCGGCATGCTGGGGATCGAGCTCGTTGGTGGTGCCCGAAGCGCGGAGCGCTTCCTGCGACGACTCCACGTCATCAAGCACGCGCCGAGCCTGGGCGGTGTCGACTCGGTGGTCTCGGAGCCGCGCTTCACCTCGCACGCGCACCTGACCAGTGAGGAGCGCGCAACGCTCGGTGTCCCGGACGGGTTCCTGCGCCTGAGCATCGGCATCGAAAACGTGGACGACCTCATCGCGGATATCGAGCAGGCGCTCAAATGAGCGTCGTCGAGGTACCCGGCGAGTCGAGCCCCAGCGACCGCCGGCGCGACGAGCGACGGTTGAACTCGCGACTCGCCGATCTTCCGACGCCCGAGGTCCGACGAGCTGTCCTCACCTGGCTGCTCACGGCCATCGTCGTTCTCTTGTTCCTCTGGATGGTCCGGCGGGTGCTCATCGCCGGCATCCTCGGCATCGTTATCGCCGCCTACCTCCGGCCACTGTACCTGCGGATTCACCGCAGGACGGAGAAGCCGATCCTGAGCGCCGTGCTCACGCTCCTCGTGGTGATCATCCCGGTTCTGGGGGCGATCGCGTACAGCTATTTCGAGCTGGTGGATGTGCTCGGGTATATCGCGGCGCACCAGGAGGAGGTAGCGAGTCGGATCGATACCGCGATTCGCCGGCTGCCGTTCATGACCAATGCGAACCCGACCGAGACGGTGCGGGCCTATGTCCTGACCATTTCCGGTTATGGGACCAAGATCCCCGCGGCGGTCAAGGAGGAGGTGGTCGAGCTTTCGGTCGCCATCACGATCTTCCTGCTGACGGCGGCATATGTGTTTACGGATGCCGACTCGATCGTCAGTTATGTGCGGAGCAAGGTGCCGCAGCGCTATGACCGGCTGCGGGAAGCGCTGGTGACGAACGTCACAGGAGTGCTGTATGGGGCGATCTACTCGACTCTCCTCACGCAGGGCCTCAAGACGCTCGTCATTTTTCTGATGAACCTGGCGTTCGGCGTACCGCTCGCCGCGGTCCTGGCGATCCTGTCGTTCATCATCGGCTTTTTCCCGATCGTCGGGTCGTGGAGCGTGTATGTACCGGTCGCGGCATGGCTACTGGTGTTTCGGGACAGCCCGGTGCGCGCTGGATTGATGGTGCTGGTTGGGTTTCTCCTGAACACGTTGTTCATCTCGACGTACCTGCGCCCCAAGATCGCCGCTGAGCGCTCTGGGGTATTGAACTTCTACTGGATGTTCGTTGCGCTCGTGACGGGTGTATACACGTTCGGGCTTGCGGGCATCCTGCTCGGTCCGATCCTCATCGGGTTGCTCAAGGCGGTCGTGGACTCGATAACGGCCCACGCCAGCTGGCGGCTCGCCGACGCAGACGACGGCACCGGATAGCGAGCGCACGAGGAAGGTGGAGCGGTGATTCGGTTCCAACACGTCTACAAGGACTATCCGCGCACTGGCCTGGCGCTTCAGGACGTGTCGCTGTTCGTCGGCAAGGGCGAGTTCATCTTTCTTACCGGGCCGAGCGGGGCCGGCAAAAGCTCGCTCCTCAAGCTGATCTACATGGAAGAGCTCCCCACGAAGGGTGACGTGTGGGTGAGCGGCGTGCGCGCAAAGGGCGTGAAGCGAAAGGAAATATCGAAGCTTCGCCGAAAGCTCGGCGTGGTATTCCAGGACTTCCGTCTCCTCGAGGATCGGACGGCCGAGGCGAACGTGGCGTTCGCGCTCGAGGTCATCGACGTGCCGCGCGCCTCGATCCAGAGCAAGGTTGCCCGCGCGCTCGCGCAGGTGGGGCTCGCAGCCAAGGGCACGAGCATGCCTCGCGAGATGAGCGGCGGTGAGCAGCAGCGAGTGGCGATCGCACGTGCCCTCGTCAACGACCCGTTCGTGCTCGTCGCCGATGAGCCCACAGGCAACCTCGATGAGCGCGCCACACGCGGCGTCTTCCAGCTGCTGCGCGACATCAACGCCTCAGGAACCGCCGTCGTGATGGCGACCCACAACCTCGAGCTCGTGCGGCGCTCCGGCTATCGCACCATCGAGATCAATCGCGGCCAGGTCGTGTTCGATTCCGGCGACGGCGAGCGGGAGAAGAAGGTGGAGGTCCTGGCGTGAGACTCGCCCTCCGCGAGATGATGATCGGGTTCCGCCGCGCTCCCATGTTGAGCGTGCTGAGCATCACGACCATCGCGTTCTCCCTGTTCGCCTTCGGCCTGTTCTCGCTCGTCGCGGTGAACATTCGAAAGACGCTCACCGACGTCGAGTCACGCGTCGAGATCCGCGCGTTTCTCGCCGACGGTACTCAGGTAGAAACCGTGTCGGCAGCGATGGGCGACATCGGCGCGTTCCCGGAGGTGAGCCGCGTCGAATACGTGTCTCCCGATTCGGCGCTCGCGCGCGCGCGCGCCGAGCTGGGAGAGTTCAAGGACGTATTCGAGAGCGCGTTCCTCCCCGCATCCATCGACGTTCGGATGCGGGAAGGGCATCGCGATCCCGAGACGGTCAAGACTATCGCGAATCGGATCAAGTCCTTCGAGTTCGTGGACGACGTCAGATATGGCGAGGACTGGGTCGACAAGCTCTATCGCATCCGCAACGTGGCGACGGCCGCGGGTGTGGTGCTCGGACTCGCCTTCGCCGCCGTCGCGGTGATCATCATCGGGGCGACGATCCGCATGGCGGTCATGGCTCGCGCGCGAGAGATCTCGATCATGCGGCTGGTCGGGGCAACGGACGCGTTCATCCGCCGACCGTTCCTCCTCGACGGATTCCTCAAGGGCATCCTCGGCGGCCTGCTCGCGCTCGGGCTCACGTGGTTCGCGAGCCAGGTGATCAGCCGCAACTTCATCCAGACCGCCTTCTTCTCGCGAGGCCTCGCGTTGCTCGGGTTGTTAGGCGGAGCAGTGATCGGCGTGCTCGGCAGCTCCCTCTCGGTCGGGCGACACCTGCGGAAGGTCTGATGCGGCGCTCGCGGATTCTCGTCTGCGTGGCCGCGCTCGCGATGCCCGTGGCCGCGCGCTCGCAGCAGCCGTCCTCGCAAAACCAGACGAGTGGCGAGGCGAAGATTCGCCAGCAGCGCGAGGAGCTCGAGCGCATCCGGCGAGAGCGCGAGGAGCTGCAGCGCAACATGACCGAGCTCCAGTCCAGGGCGCACGACCTCGACGCCGAGGTGACCAACCTGCATCAGCAGGCGGACGCGACGGCGCGCGTCGTTCGATCGCTCGACGTCCAGCTCGAGACAATCACCACCGAGGTCGACGGTACGACATCGAGCTTGCTTCGCGC
>Ga0075428_100003628_pt1 | contig 16925 bp, 8 predicted proteins | sample RhiMetdeltSRZDD2_FD_75291 | JGI IMG/M metagenome (GOLD analysis project Ga0075428, IMG submission 75291) | Populus rhizosphere microbial communities from Tennessee, USA - Rhizosphere MetaG P. deltoides SRZDD2 | ecosystem: Host-associated > Plants > Roots > Rhizosphere > Soil | place: USA... | reverse complement strand
TCACGAACAGCGGCCGTCCCGCGTTGCCGGCACCGATCACCTGACCGGCGTTGGCGTCCATGATCTGGTTGATGTCGCGCTGCCGGGTCGCGACGTACCCGGCCTGCCCCGTGAATCCCCAACCCAGCTCCGCTTGTACGGTGGCGTTCCACGAGTGGATGTAGCCCCGCTTCGGCTCGTCCGGCAGCGCGCGCGCGCTGACGTTCAGCGGCACGGGGATGATCCCGGCGCTGATGTCCGGCACGGTAATCGCCGGGATGCCGTCGGCCAGTCGCCCGGCTGGCTGCAGCGCGTTCGGTTGCGGCACGCTCAGCGAAATAGACGAGGGATAGTTGCCGAGGATGTTGCGGACGAACGCCAGCGGATACGGGTCGTAGTTGATGCCGTAGCCGCCGCGTAGAACGATGTTCTCGGTGAGGCGGTAGGCCACTCCAGCACGGGGAGACCAGTTGCCCGGGCCCATGTCGTAGCCGCAGTCGGTCGGCACGGATCCGACGCCGCAGATGAGCATCTGGTTCGTGTTCGGATCGTAGCGCTCGAGTCCCCGTGAGGTGCGCGTGCCCATCGGGAACTTGTCGTAGCGTAAGCCGAGCGACGCTGTCAGCTTGCGTGTGGGCTGCCACTGATCCCGCGCGAAGAAGCTGAACTGCCAGTTGCGGCTCCGCGTGTAGTCGTCTTCGAAGGGAATCACGCTCTTCGAGATGCCCGTCGGCAAGCCAAGCACGAACGCCGCGATGGTATTGAACTGATTGCCGGCGGGCCCGCCCTGGATCTGCGTCGGACCTCCGCCGAAGGTGAAGCTGCCGGACCCGTCGCCGAGCTCGTGGCGGTTCATGGCCTGGCGTACGATGTCGCCGCCGAACTTGAGCGTATGCGCGCCTTTCGTCCAGGTCGCGTTCGCCGTGTACTGCACCTGCCAGTTGTCGTCGATGTAGGGTGAGTGGCTGCTCCCCGCGTAACCGATGTTCGAGTAATTGGTGATGTTGAAGTGGGGCCAGCCACCGTACAGTCGGTTCGTACCGTTGGTGCCGGGGATGCCGAGATACCCCGAGCCGAGATTCTCGTCGATTCGATCCGGTTCCGACGTGACTTCGATCGTCGTGACACCCAAATAGGCGTCGATCAGGAACGTCGGCGAGATCACGTGCGACACGCTGCCGGTAAAAGTGTACGTGTCGCCGAGGCCGGTTCCTGCCTTGGCAGCGGTCGAATTGACCGGCAGGCCGCCCAGATCACCGAACATGGGCGGGTTGCGGAACTCGTACCCGAGCCACCCGACACGACCCACGATCCCGAGCCTGGCGGTCGGGTTGTAGTTCACCTTGGCGTCCACGTTGTGGCGATCGAAGGTATAGTCACCGGTCGCGAAGTAGTTGTCGGCAAGACCGGCAAGATTCGGGAGCGGCAGGCCGGCGATGAGCTTCTGCACGATCGGATCGAAGCGCTCGCGCGGGATGATGTTGCCGGAGAACGCCGTGCGGCCGCTGCCGCTGGCCGCGCCGGTGGCCGGGTCGTAGATCGGGGTGGGCGACCCCGAGAAGTCCCCGTTGCGCATCGCCGCGGTTGGCACGGTTCCGAAGCGGTTGGCCACCTGGCGGTCGAAGGTGCCCTGGTAGCTCCCGAAGAAGAACGCCTTGTTGCGGAGGATCGGACCCCCGAGCGTGCCGCCGAACTGGTGCTGGCTGGCTTCGGGCTTTTGTTCGGTCGCGGGCAGGAAGTATGGGCGGGATTTCAGCGCCTCGTCGTAGAAGTACTCGAAGGCCGAACCGCGGAACGAGTTGGTGCCGCTCTTGATCAGCACGTTCGCCGACATTCCCCCCGACAGGCCCTGATCCGCGTCGAAGGTGCTCGTGGTCACGCCGACCGATTCGATCGCCTCGAGCGCAGGCACGTAGGCGGCCACGTGCGGGAGCCAGAGGTTGTTCGAGATCGCCCCCTCGATGCGGATCGAGTTCGCGTTGCGGGTCGTGCCATTCGAACTGAAGGCGAGGCCGCGCGCCGGGTTGACCGCCACCGAATGCATGTTCTCCGGCGGCGAGATGCCGGGGATCGTGACGAACAGGTTCTGATAGTTGCGGCCGACGGGCACCGGCAGGTTCTCGAGCTGTACCGCCGGAATATCGGTGCGCACTTCGGCGCGGTCGGTCTGTAGGATCGCCGCCGCTGCCGAGACGGTCATCGTTTCGGTGATCTGTCCGACCTCGAGCTGGCTGCTGACGCGCATCACGGTGTCTTCGGTGACGGCGACGTCGGTCGTGACGAATTCCTTGAAGCCGGTCAGGTTGACGCGGACCGAGTAGATGCCAGGCGGAATGGTGGCGAACGTGACGATGCCGGCGGTGCTCGTGACACCATTGCGGCTCCGATTCGTTCCGGTTTCAGTAATGGTGACGTCGGCCCCGGGGACAGCGCTGCCGCTCGGGTCGCGAGCTTCCACGACGATCGATCCGTAGCGCACCTGCGCATGCGCGAGTGCCGGCGGGCAGGCGAGGCCGGCGAGCGTCAGGGTCCACAGCAGTGCACGATTCAACAGGGCCTTCATCGGACCTCCCTCTCGTCTCGTCTGGCCGCGTCGTGAGAAAACGGAACCCCGAGATTGTGCGCCCTTGGTATAGCTGACTTTAGCGGTAAAGTAAACTCCCTTTACCGTTACAGGCCGGGGCGCCATCCCCGCCGATTTACGAGCCTGTAAGTCAATTGGGCAGCGAGTGAGCGTAGCGAGCGAGCCACGCGAGCGGAGCGGGGCGTGAGGGGCCCCGCGAGCGCGCGTGTAAGGGGGTCCGGGGGACGAAGTCCCCCGGTGAGAAAAGAGGACGCGATGGTCCGTGCGATCCGATCGGGATTCAGGTGGGTGCCCGCGGCGGCGGCTGTTGGTCTTGCCGTGATCACGACAGGCCAGGCCCCCGCGCCGGGGCCGATCACAAGGCCGTACACATCGTGGAAGGACTACGGCGGTTCGGCCGACTCCATGCAATACTCCGCGCTCACGCAGATCGACAGGACCAACGTGAGCAGGCTGGAGCAAGCCTGGTTTTACCCGGTGGCGGGCGATCCAGCGCGGCTGCCTTTCAACCCGATCGTTGTCGACAGGGTGATGTACGTCGCCGGCGCGAAGGGGATCGTCGTGGCGCTCGATGCCGCGACCGGGAACGTGATTTGGACATCGACCGAACAGGCTCCCGAGCGCGGCCTGACCTACTGGGAGAATGCCGATCGATCCGATCGTCGGCTGCTGCTCAATACCGGCGGCGGCCTCCGCGCGATCGATGCGACCAACGGCACGGTCATCAAGTCGTTCGGTCGGGACGGGTTCGTCGACATGCGGACGGGAGAGCCGCGTCGGCTGCCGGGGCCCAACAAGACACCCGGCCGCATCTTCGAAAACCTGATCGTCGTCGGATCCAACACCGGCGAAGGTTACGGATCGCCGCCTGGCGATCTGCGTGCCTACGACGTGGTCACGGGCCGGCTGGTCTGGACGTTCCACACGATTCCGCGTCCGGGCGAGTTCGGCTATGACACATGGCCGCCCGACGCGTGGAAGTACGCCGGCGGCGCCAACACGTGGGGGGAAATCACGATCGACGGCAAGAACGGCATCGTGTTCGCCCCGACTGGCTCGCCGACGCACGATCTCTACGGCGCGGATCGCGGCGGCAACAACCTGTTTGGGAACTGCCTGCTCGCGCTCGACGCACGCACCGGCAAGCGGCTGTGGCATTTCCAGACCGTGCACCATGATCTGTGGGATTACGATCTCACCGCGGCGCCCAAGCTCCTCACCGTCCGCCGGAACGGCAAGCCGATCGAGATCGTCGCCCAGGCGGGCAAGACGGGATTCCTGTATGTATTCGAGCGGCTCACGGGCAAGCCGTTCTGGCCGATCGAGGAGCGGACCGTCCCGAAGAGCGACGTGCCCGGCGAGCTCTCGTCGCCCACGCAGCCGTTTCCAACGAAGCCCCCGCCCTTCGCGCGGCAGACGTTCACGGCGAATGATGTGAATCCGTTCATGAGCGCCGAGGAGCAGGAGCAGCTGCGGCAGGCGGTGCGCGAGACGGATCACAAAGGGATGTTCACGCCGTCGAGCCACCTGCGCCATCACATTCAGTTTCCGGGCGCGTGGGGCGGCGCGAACTGGGGAAGCGTGGCGGCGGATCCGGCCACCGGCATGCTGTTTGTGCGCAGCCTGGAGATGCCGAGCTATCGCCGGATGGCGCTCAGCACCGAGCGTCAGGGACCGCCGCCGATCAAAGGCGGCCAGCGTGAACAAGAGGGCTATGCGGTGTACGCGCAGCTTTGCTCCTCGTGCCATGGTCCAGGTCAAGTGCCGATGCGAACGCCCGCGAAACTTGGCGCCGATGGCTTCCGTCGCTTGATCAGGCAGGGCAAGGAACAGATGCCTCCGTTCCCCGAGGCGGTGTTGAGCGTGGAGCGCGTGGACGCGGTCGAAGCGTACCTGCTCACCCTGCCGCTCGCCGACGCTCCCGCCGACGACTCGAGCGACGAGCGCATGCTGCGCCTGCCACCGAATCCCAACCGCTACTCGGGCCCGGTGACCCGGTATGCGGGATCGTTCTCTGCGGGGTGGTACACGAGCAACGGTCTTCCTGCCGTGGGTCCGCCATGGACGCAGCTCGTCGCGTACGATCTGAACGACGGCACGATCATGTGGCGTGTTCCCGACGGCCAGGCCCCCGGGCTCGCGGATCGCGGGATTCCACCGACCGGCACGGTCCGCCCTCGCAACGGTCCGGTCGTGACAGCGGGTGGACTCGTGTTCATCGCCAACTCACAAGATCGCATGCTGCGCGCGTTCGACCGGGACATCGGCAAGGTCCTGTGGGCGCACGAGCTCGAGGCGAACCCGGAGGGCATTCCCGCCGTGTACCAGCTCGGGGGCCGGCAGTACATCGCGTTCGCGGCAGGCGCTTCGTGGGGCACGGGAACCGATCCGGTATGGAAGAACCCGTTCCACCGCAAGCCGGCGCGGATCGAAGCGCAGGGCTATTACGTGTTCGCGCTCCCGCAAGCCGGTGTCCGACCGTGACACCCTCCCTTCAACGAGGACACCCATGCGCACGCAGTTCCCTGTCGTATTGACCGGCGCGCTCGTCGGATCGCTCGGCCTTCTGGCGGGAGCGCAGCAGGAGGCTGCCTTCCAGCGGGCGCCAGACGCGCTCGAGCGCGTGACGTGGCGAACCCGCACGCTGGTAAGTGACGACCGTCTCACGAACTGGAACTTCGCGATCTCTGGTCCCGGGCTGACGCTTCTCGAGACGGTCGTGCGCGGCGACGCGGCCGTCGTCACGTTCGTCGAGGCGTCCAGTACGCAGACGGTCGGCGGCGGGGACAGCCGGACTCTGGACTCGTCGTTCACGGCTGAGGAGATCGCATCGCTCAAGCGCCGCATGGGAGAAGTACGCCTGCTCACTTACCGTCTCGACGGCGCCCCCACCCGTGAGTCGGTGGAGAAAGCGCTGCAATTTGCGAGCGACATGGGAGCGGAGACCGTCGTCGTGCCCGCGGGAACCTCGCTCGAAGGCCTCGACGCGGTCGCCGATCGGGCGGGCGTCAACCTGGCGGTGATGGCCGACACCGCCCGACCGGCGGCGCTGCTGAAGGTCTTGTCGGCAAAGAGCAAACGGATTGGCGTGGGCATCGACACCGGACTCTGGGCGCAAGAGGGCGTCGCGCCGGCCGACGGTCTGGCGCTCGTCAAGGAACGGCTGCTGTACCTGAGGTTGCGGGACCGTTCCGCACGGGGGCCTGGCGGCCGAGACGTGCTCCTCGGCGAGGGCACTGGTGATCTGAAAGCGCTGTTCCTGGAAATGGAGCGCCTTCGAATCAGGCCCGTCTCGATGACGCTCGACCCGGCCGGCGTCGTCAAGGCTCCGGGCGATCTGTTCAAGGCCGTCGACGCGTTCGAAGCCGTCGTGCAGCCGGCGTACGGGATCAATTTCACGGCGTTCTCGAAGACACGCCCGATCCGCTGGGACGTCGTGATGCCGCCGAAAGGGGACACGCCGAATCCTGAGACGCTGCGCAAGGCAGGAGACGAGGTGCGCGCGAAGATCGTCGCGGCCATTCCGAAGCAGGCCTACGCGGCACCGAAAAAGCGCCGCAAGCTGCTCGTCATCGAGAGCCTGCACGGCATGTCGCACAACACGATTCCGCACACCAACGTGATGATCGAAGAGATGGGCAGAATCACGGGCGCGTGGGACGCCGTATTCAACAACGACCTCGACAATCTCAAGTATCCAAAGATCAAGGAGTACGACGGCGTGTTCCTGAACAGCATCGTCGGAGAGCTGCTGGCCGAATCCGCCGTCCGCGAGGGGCTCGCGCGGTTCGTGAAGGAAGGGGGCGGACTTGGCGGCATCCACGGCACGCCGTGGGCGTCGCGCAACTGGGACGAGTTCGCGGAGATGATCGGCGCACAAAGCGCCCCGCACCGGATCGAGCAGGGCGTGATGAAGGTCTACGACCCGGCCAGCCCGCTCATGAAGCCGTTCGCGGCCAAGGATCTGCCCTTCCGCGAGGAGTACTACCGGTTCGAGCATGAGGGACGGGGGCGGCTTCGGTGGGACAGCGTGCGCGTGCTTCTGACCGTCGCGCTCGACGACCCGACGATCGAACCCCGTCCCTGGAATGGCTACAAGCGTCCCGACAACATCTACCCGGTTGCCTGGATTCGAACCTACGGCATGGGCCGCGTCTTCTACAACTCGCTCGGCCACATGCCGGAGACGTTCATGACGCCTGAGATTGTCGGGCACTTCCTCGCGGGCCTGCAGTTCCTGCTCGGGGATCTCGCGGCGGATGCGACCCCGAATCCGGCGGGCCGCACGTCGGCACGGTGAGCGCGTTCACGCCTGGATCGGCCGTATCGCGCAGCGAGCGCGAACGCTGAAAAACAGGGCGTCAGCCACTAGAATGAGGTCGGGTGAGCAGTCATGCCTTCTGACTATCCCGGCAGGTACGGTCACACCGGCCGGCACCGCGACTGACGCCACCGGAGATCCAAGGCGTTTCAGAGGTTGGCCAATGACGAACCAGATTCCGCTCGGCCTCTCCGACTACGAGTCCTATCGCAATCTGCCGGCGCTCGCCGGCCTCGGCACGATAACCGACGCCATGGGCATCGGACTCTCCGTCGAGGAATGCGTCCGGCGTCTCAAGCGCCATCACTGGACCTGGCGTCGCCTTCACCAGATCTTCATCGCCCGGCTGACGGCCGAACCAATCTACGAGCTGAAAATGGGCTTCAGCCTGCATGCGCACTACGCCGCCGAGCACGCGGCGGCATGGCGCCGCCGAGTCGGCGAGATGCGCGAGCCGCCCCTCGGACTCGACGCGGTCCCGGACCCCTTTCTGGACGCTTTCTTCGATGAGATCGGCAGCGCGCCGGATACGGCGTCGCTGCTCGTCGGCCTCTACGAGCATGCGGTGCCGGCGCTGCACGCCGCGCTCGAACGGCACATGGCTGACACGAATTGTCTTTTCGACCAGCCGTCGCGGCGTATCTGCCGTTTCGCCCTGCTGGAAGTCGCAGACATGCGGGCTTACGGCGCACAGGCCGTCTCGGCGCTCGTTGAATCGAAACACCGGGAGGGGCTCGCAGGGTGGGAGCGGCTGCTCCGGGATCTCCTGGCGAACGCAGGTGGGCTGGACGGAACCGAAGAGACCCCTGCGAGCCTTGCCCCCCGAAGCGCGCAGCGCGAAGGTGGGCGACCGGACGTTCCCGAACGGCAGTTCTCGAGCGGCGATCGCACCTACGAGCGCGCACCGCGACGCGACGAGCGCTTTCCCGATCCCTACAACATGGGCGTCCATGCCGAGGCGTTCCTCTACGACCCGGCGATGCCTGCGGCACCGAAGACGCTGATGATGTATTACAAGCGGCTCCGTGAGATCGACGTCCCCGAAATGATGGCGTCGATCATCGCGGAAACTCCGGGACAGCCCTGGCCGTACGTCGTCGATATGACACGCCAGCTCTGGGACGAAGCGCGACACGCCATGATGGGCGAGGTCGGATTCGTTCGGGCAGGCATCGACTGGCGGCGATTCGTTCGGGTGAACTTCACCTGGTCCCTCGCACTCAACACTCAGCTGACGCCTCTCGAGCGCCACGCCGTGCTCTATTTCATCGAGCAGGGGTTGATGCCGAGCAACGGAAAACGGTTCGAATGGGAGGTCGGGTGCGAGTCGGGCGATCCCTTCTCCGCGATGGTCCAGGACTATGACTGGGCCGACGAGGTGCTCCACGCACGCATCGGCCGCGAGTGGTACGTCAAGCAAATGGGCGGACGGCAGCAGGCGATCGACTACGGGGATCGATGCTGGTCGAAGGTCCTGATCGACTGGAAACGATACCAGGCCGATGGCGTGACTCAACACGAGAACTGGTGGCCCGACCTGTACCGGGAGTGGTGCCGCTTGCGGCGAATCAATCCCGATCCGCATGTGCTGGCATTCCACACCAGCTACGAAACGGCGCGCGCCGACCTGCGTGAATTGAGCGGGTCGGGCTAAATCGCGCGAACCATGGAACACCCGGCAACCGTGCTCGAGGGAAGGGTCTGTGTCGTTACCGGAGCCGCGCGCGGCATCGGCCGTGCGCTGGCCGAGCGGCTGCTCGCGGCCGGCGCTCGAGTGGTCCTGAGCGATCGCGACGACGAGGCCCTCGGCCGCACCCACAAGGATCTTGCTCAGGCCAGTTCGGTCGCCGTAACGGCCGACGTCAGCAGTGGAGCCTCGATGGCGCATCTCGCCGCCGAGGCCGAACGGCGACTGGGCCCGATCGACGTCTGGATCAACAACGCCGGACTGGCGCGCCACCGGGCGATCGCCGACTACTCTGAAGACGAGATCGACAGCATGCTGGCCGTGAACCTGAAGGGGACGATCCTCGGGAGCCAGGCCGCACTGCGCGCCATGGCGCCACGCCGTCGCGGACATATCGTCAATATCGTCTCGACCGCCGCCCTCCGAGGGATCCCGAGCGAAACGGTCTATTGCGCAACCAAGTGGGGCGTCCGCGGCTTCACGCAGGGCCTGCGAGAAGAGGCCGCACCGTCGAACATTCGTGTGTCGGCGGTTCTCCCCGGCGGCGTCGATACCGCCTTCTGGCAACACGCCCTTCCGGGACAGGTCATGCCGGTCGACACCTTCCTGCAACCCCGCCAGGTCGCCGATGCCGTCGTTGCATTGCTGACGATGGACGAGGATGTGGTGCCACAGGAGCTGATCATTCGCGCGACGGGCGATCGCGATTTCGCTCGATGAGCCGGCTTCCCCGCGACCGTGTGCAGCGACCTCTGATTCGGTTCCACTGTCGCGTATTTTGCTGAGCTGTCTGCTGGTGCTTACGTTGCATCCCGAGATGCGCTGGTAGGTCTGAGGGATGCAATGTTGCTGACGCCTGCTCGTCCTCGCCATTGCCCTTCCATCTTTGTCCTTCCCGGTTCCGCCCGCCCCTGGGCGGCATGCACGGTTCCAATCACGACGGCCGACTCGAGGAGGTTACATGACTCGCGTGTGTAGCGTGCTTAAGCGAACCGGGATGATCTGCGTCCTCATTGGCTGGTTCGGCGGCTCGGCGGCTGCCGACCCGATACTTCTGTCCACGAGTCGGCTCGTAACAGGGAGGGCGACAATCGAGGTCGAACTCCTGGAGTGGTTCGATTCCGTGGAAGCCTCAACTGGTGTCCCAGGCCCCTTTAACACCGTGAAGACGACCACGGTGACAGGAGGAGGTGGAGTCGCTTCGGTCGACGTTCAACAACACACGACGATTTCCCCAACTGGATGGTCCGGCTCCGCTGGAGCCAGCACGCGCGCCGGAGGGCTTGCTGATGTCGAGCATGCATCGGCCTTCGCCGAAGCTCAGTCGGAGACGGCGATCGACTTCAGACTGACCGAGCCCATGTTCTATCGATTTACGGGAACCGTCAGTGGAGTTAGCGATGATTCAGGTAGTGGTGGCTTTGCTCTGGTTGCTCTTCACGGACCGGACTTCTCGTGGGTATTGGATTCTGACGGTCAGGCGGCACCTGTACTGTCTCGCAGCGGCCTGCTGTCGCCAGGCGACTACGCCTTCCGGGCGCTAGCACTTTCTTTTGCTTTTGACGGTTCTCAATCATCTGCCTTCAATTTCCAATTCGGTCTCTCAGACAAGGCTCCTGTGCCAGAACCCGCAACCCTGCTGCTCTTCGCGACCGGAGCAGCTTTTGTGGGACGGAGGGCGTGGCGACGCCGTGGGGAACAGTCCGTGGCCGGAGGCTCTGCCCCCCTCGAAGAAGCGTAATGTCGCTCACGGCAATCTAGTCGGCAACGCAATCACCGGAGCACGAGATCAGGACGTGACGATGCTCGGGCTCGACGCGACTCAACCTCACGCATTTCGAAGAGCTCTTGCCGATCGGGCATCTGCGAGCACAGGGACCATTCCGTAAGACAGACGGCGGGTGCCGTCGCCTTCGCCGTCGCTTGAGCGGCGGTATCATCCGCCAACCCACGGGGTCCTCAGAACAACCGATGTCGTTCCGCCGGCCTACAGGTCCCAATCCGAACGCCTTCGGCTCACTTCCTTGACAGAATCCCTCGTTCGACGCGTTTGAATCGCCGAAGGACAGCGCGCGAAACGAATCTGTCCGTTCGTCAGAAGACCCGTTTCAACCGGAGGTTGATGATGTTGTCCGCCGTCTTGAAGCCCTCATCCGTCGTGTCCCGCGATCGAGACCAGATGTAGAGCAGCTCGAATCTCCACCTCACATTGCGGCGGTGGCCCAATCCTGTCCGGATCCGCTGCCGATTGGCGAACCGCTCCGTGGGATCGTCGAGCGGGACGAACCATTCCCAATCGGCCATGAAATACCTGGCGCCGTCCTCGGCAAGCGTCGCCTTGTTGAGCGAAACGAGGAATTCCAGCCGGTTGCGGAACCGGACCGTCGAATCCCTGCCGGAACCGGCACCGGTGTAGAACGTGTTGCGCGACTCGACCAGGAGCCGGTCCCGGAGCACGACACGGCGTCTCGGGGGGAGCTCCCGCACGTGAATCACGCGGGGCTGATCGCGTGAGAGCAGGTGCAGGCGGATCCCGGCACGCGGCGTGACCTCAATCGAGTTGACGTCATCGGTTTGATGCGTGAAGCCGGTTCCGAGCTCGCCAATGAGATCGAGCCACGGCCTGGCCGCGTACTCCACATTCGGGGTCACGTCGAGGTTCCGCCACCCTGGCTCAGTGCTCGGCGCCACGACGAGCACTTTCGGTTCGAGATCGAGCTCGTAGGTCAGCTTCTCGCTTCTCACCCAGTCCAGCGTGATGTTTCCCCACAACTGCCCGTTGGTCTGAGCGGCGGCGGGCCGGGCGGCGAGCACCACCAGAATGGCCACCAGCCCGGGCAACCGTCTGCCCATCGAGGCTTTGCCCGGGAGAGCGGCCCGCGGAGAACCAGCGAAACATTCGCAGGCTCGCTCAATCACCGCTCTTGAAGTTGCCCATCGGACGGACCATGTGACACGCCCGCTCCTACTGCCGCGCCATCATCACCCGGACGCGTTCGTCGTGGTCCATATAGTATCGGCATCCTTGGCGTCCTCATCGAGATCGATCTGGACCCAAGCGATCAATGCGCAATAGCGTGCGCTAATTTTGTCCGTCATTCTCGTCTGTATTTGAAGAGGAGAATTTGCGATGACACGCACGAATTGGGGCGAGCATGCTCAGTCGTCGAACCGTCTCTTGCTGACCCTGATGTTGCTTCTGGCTTTGGCGGGAACCGCCACACTGGCACAGACTGGCGACCCAGGTGAAAAGGTTCTGATCCGTACCGCCAAGCCCTACGATACCTTGGTTGCGGACATCGAGTCGCGTGGGGGCCGCGTGACTTACCAGTACAAGTACGTAGATGCCATCGCCGCCGAAGTGCCTCGACACGTGCTGGCGTCCATGCGCGACACGATTGGCGTCGGCAACATCACGAAGGACGAAATCATCCCCCTGCCCTCCAGCGTGGACACGCTGCGGGGGAGGAATCTGACTCCCAGCAACGCCGCCAACGAGATTACGGCCAATTCCTTCAGTGCCCTCGACACAGCGGACATCCAGTCGATCGCCACCGTGAACCCGAATGGGTCCTTGACGAACCTGGAAGTTGCGAACGTGGTGAGCCTGCATGCCTCAGGCATTACCGGCGCTGGTGTCATCGTCGCCGTGATAGACACCGGCATCCGCCCGGGGTTTCTGGATGATTCGCTGATTGGCTGCGAGGACTTCGCCGGCGACGGGCTCGGGTGCTCGAATAGCGCCAACCTTCCCCACGGCACCGGAGTCGCCCTCGCAATCACCGACAGCGTCGTCCTTACCTTCTCGCCCGCGAGCGCCTTTCGGAATGCCGTGCTGGCAGAGTGCGCATCTTGCTTCTTGAATCCGCCTGCGAACACACAGATTCCGCTGATCGGCACAGCGCCGCTCTCCAGCATCTACGCGCTCCGCATAGCCGGCCCGACAAGCCCCTCACCCCTGTCGCGCACTTTGGCCGCCGTGGAGCGTCTGATAGAACTGCGTCAGAAATTCGATGCCGGCGAGCCGGGCGGGGTGAATATCCAGGTCGCCAACATGAGCTTCGGCCAAGCGACCATTTTCGCGGGCCGCGACCTCTTCGACACCGCCGTGGACGCGCTGGTAAATGCGGACATTGTGACCACGGTCGCCGCCGCCAACGACGGACCGAGCTCACTGACGGTCAGCAGCCCGGGCACCTCGCGCAACGTCATCACCGTGGGCGCCGCCAGCCTGCCGCACAACGAACGCATCCTGCGTCGGTTGCAGTTCGGTCCATCGGTCGGACCGCTCTGGCGTCCTTTCCCTGGCGTGCAGACAGCCTATTTCAGTTCGCGTGGACCGGACGCGAACGGCCTCAGCGATCCGGACGTGACCGCCTCAGGCTTTGCCGACATTGGCCGGGGCGGCGGGACGGTCAACCAAATCAGTATTTCCAGTGGAACAAGCATCTCCGCCCCAAGCGTTGCGGGCGTGGCGGCGCTGCTCCGCCAGGCGTTCCCCGCCGCCACGGCCAGCCAGATCCGCAACGCGATCATCGCGTCGGCGAATGCGGAGCTGCTCTCTGATGGTTCCACCGTGCTGGACCAGGGCGCAGGGTACGTCAACGGCGCTGGAGCCGTCTCGTTGATCGCGTCGGGTGGAGCGGCCAGCGTGTTTCCGACGCCGCCGAACTCCAACAAGAGCGTCAAGGTGAACGTCGAGCAGGGCTCGTTCCTTCGAGTGCGCAACGGCTTCATTACCGAGCATTTTGCCGGCCTGAAGCCCGCTGAGCGGCATGAGATCGTCTACAACATCACACCAAACACCAGCCAGGTCCTGGTCGTGCTGAGCAACGTGACACCCGCTCTGCCGCCCGCCCAGCAGAACCAACTTTTCGGCGACGACCTCCTGCTAGCGGTGCACTCGGCGAAGACCTCTGTTCTGTTTCCCGAGAGCCCCTACCCGGTCTTCGAGTTTTCCACCAGCGGAGGAACCTTCGTCATCAACGATCCGGAGACCGGCCTGATGCGCATCACCGTCAATGGCTCCTGGACGAATGCCGGTGCTATTTCCGGCGACGTGGCGATCGTCAGTCTGGCGAATCCCGTTCCCCAGTTCACCACTCAAGGGACGATCGCGGACCAGGAGCTCTTGTCGTTCCCCGTGAACGTCCCTGCGGGCGTCTCCCAGGCAGATTTCAGGCTGAGCTGGCGTGAAGACTGGGGCAACTACCCAGCGGCCGACGTGGACCTGATCCTTATTGCCCCGGATGGCACACTCAACTTCGATGGTGCCAGCTTGAACATTCCCGAGCACGTCGTCGTCAAGAACCCCTTGCCCGGCACGTGGTTCTCCATAGTCTCCGGTTTCGAGATTCACACGGGTACGGATAGGTTCGAATTACGTGTGGCACTCGACGGAACAGTCGTGAAATAAACCCGAGCTCGGCCTGGACCTTCGATCAGCGGTTCGGCAGCCGCGCCTGAAGCTCCTGAAACCAGTGTTCGGTGACGACGACTGATGTTGCCGTCTCCGATGGAACGGGCCTCTTGATCATCAGGAACCGGGAGCCTTCGTGATCGAGATCGTATGTGCGCCCGCTCAGCCCCGACCCGCCGCCCACGTACCTGGCACCGTCCAGCAGCTTGACGGGAGTGCCGAACGTCAATGTCGGACCGGACCTGACCGGAACGGCCATCAGCGCACCGCTGAAATCACGGTAGAACAACTCCTTGCCGTCTCGTGACCACAATGGCTGCCGGCCACCGCTGGCCGACACTCGCCATCGTCGGTCTCGAACGCGCGGGTATGAGCGCACATAGATCTCGAACTGTCCGGATTCGTTGGAATCGTACGCAAGCCAGCGGCCGTCCGCAGATACTTCCGCCCATCCTTCGGTGGCGTCGCTATCGAGGACTCTTTCGACCCGCCGCGGCGAGTCGACTGAAAGCGCAAGAACATCGCGACCCCCGCCCGGCGCGGCCTCGGATAGAAGCAGTCGTCCATCGGGCGCGAATATCATCGGTTGCTGCAGGCGATCAGTCTCCCAGAGGCGCTCAGGCTCGCCGCTGCGGTCCGACGCCTGCCAGAAGATGTTCGAGACACCGCTGCGGCTGCTGCCGAACGCGAGATGCCGTCCATCACGAGTCCAGGCAAGGAGGGCGTTCTCGGCTGATCGTTCGTGAAGCGATCCAAGGCCTTGCGAGAGATATCCCAGATCCAGATATCGCGATCCACACCGCCCACATCGAGCGCCACCCGCTTTCCGTCCGGAGAAAGCCGCGGATAGGAGTATGGTCGGAGCGGCGCGCCGAGGGACTCTTCCCGGCCGCGTCGATCGACCCACACGAGTTCCCCTCCTTCCCACGCTCCGCTGACGTAGGCCAACGTCCCTTCCTCAGAAACGGTGAACTCGGACGACCCCCTGTCTGGGATCAGTTCGACAGGTTCACCACTGATCTCGAGGCGACGAGGGTCGAACGACACTCCGTGCAGCGTCCCGTCGAGGGCGAACAGCAGATGACCTGTAGGCACATAGCGCGGGCGCCCTCCCCCGCGCAGGATCGTCATCTGTTTTCCGGTCGTGAGATCCAGAGCGTCGATTCGAGCCTGCCGCGACTGCGAAGCGGAGCCAATGATGTTCGTCCGTGTCGGCATCACTGTGAACAGAATCGCTCGATCACCTGGCAGCACCTCGGGAAAGGCGGCCTGCTCATGTGATGCAAGGTTCACTGGCAGCTTCTCGTGCGCCCCTCCATCTTCGGACACACGATAGAGGCCGGTGGCGTCGGCATAGACGATGTGCGGCCCGGCCCACGCTGCACTCGCATGCGTTGCCACTTTCACGATTTCAGCCGGTGCCCCACCGCTCACGGCCACCTTCTTGAGCGCACCGTCGCCGGTGTAGCCGATCCATCGAGCATCCGGCGACAGGAAAGGTAACGAGAATTCGGCAGCACGCCCGATCTCGATCATGTCGAGGGACACCCTGTCGCGGTGGCGGACGACAAAGCCACTTGCGGACTGAAGCACCATGCGCGAGCCATCGCGTGCAATGGCGATTCGACGGGTGGGCGGCCTTTCACGGTTCCCTTCTGACGGCACCACGATGGAGAAACGGCTAATCGGAGGTAGGACGGCGTTGGGCCGCACCCATGGCGAGAGGAGGAGAGCGCCGACGGCTACGCCCGTAAGTACGCCTCCTGACAGCATCTTCACGCGTGCCGGCGCCGTGACGGGACGATCTGGCGTCACATCCTGAGTGCGTACCAGCGCGTCGCTGATCTCGAGACGCGCATCTCCCATATCCCGCAGCCGGCTCCGTGGGTGCTTCGACAAGGCGCGTCGGAGCAGACGACGGATGGCCGGCGGCGTGTCGGGAGGCAGGACGTCGAGATCTGGCTCCCGGTCCAGCACGCCAACCAACACGTCGGCGGTCGACTGACCGCCGAAGGCCCGGTGCCCGGTGAGCATCTCGTACAGGACGCACCCGAACGCCCACACGTCGGCTCGCTGGTCGGCGGGCTCGCCGCGCGCCTGTTCGGGACTCATGTACGCTGGCGTGCCCATTACAGTATGTGGGCTCGTCAGCGTCGTGACCTTGTCAGTGATCTCACCGCACGCTTCAGGCGTCAGCATCGACGCCAGCCCGAAGTCGAGCACCTTCAGACAGCCATCGACGCGCACTTTGATGTTGGCGGGTTTGAGATCGCGGTGGACAACGCCTCGGTGGTGGGCGGCTTCCAGTCCGTCAGCGAGCTCACCCGCAAGCCGGAGGACCTCGTCGAGCGGCAGTCCGCGCCCGCGGCCGGAGTCGCGATATCGAGCGATCCGATCGTCGAGCGTTTCACCATCGACCAGCTCCATGACGAGAGCGGTGGTGGCTCCAGACTCTTCGATCCCGAACAGCGTGGCTATGTGGGGATGAACGAGCGACGCGAGTACAAGCGCTTCCCGTTTGAAGCGGGCCAGGCGCTCTGAGTCGAGCGCGTAGCGGTCGGGCAGAACCTTCAGTGCGACGTCGCGACGGAGGCGGGTGTCGCGGGCGCGATACACCTCACCCATCCCGCCGGCGCCGAGCAGTTCCTGGACCTCGAAGACACCAATGCGCCGTCCGGTCAGCGACTCGGTCGTCGGCATCTGATCCCCGCGGAGCGCCGCCTGCTCCCCGGTCAGTCCAGCCGGTGATTGCGCGTCTTGGTGCAGGACTTCGGCGGCCGCGCCCGCCACGTGGTCGTGCAGGGAATCAGCGGTCTGCCTGTCGAAGCGCAGGAGCGACTCGACCTCCCTGCGCAGGGCTGGATCGACGTCATGCTCGACGTAGTATGCCTCGCGATCCGTCGGCGATCGGTCGGCGAGTTGGCGAAAGAGGGTG
>Ga0075428_100003625_pt1 | contig 16930 bp, 12 predicted proteins | sample RhiMetdeltSRZDD2_FD_75291 | JGI IMG/M metagenome (GOLD analysis project Ga0075428, IMG submission 75291) | Populus rhizosphere microbial communities from Tennessee, USA - Rhizosphere MetaG P. deltoides SRZDD2 | ecosystem: Host-associated > Plants > Roots > Rhizosphere > Soil | place: USA... | reverse complement strand
CCACGACGATCCGTTTCGTGCTACCGGCGCGCGAGGACGTGTCGCTTGCGATCTATGATGCAAATGGGCGACTGGTGCGGACACTCGTGAACGAGGTTCGCGGTTACGGCTCGCACGAAGTCACGTGGGATGGCCGCGACGACGAGGGCGCCCCGGCCGGATCAGGTGTGTACTTCTATCGGCTGCGGGCGGGAAAGCTCGCGCAGTCGAAGAAGATGGTCCTTTCGAAGTGAGTGCCCAGCGAAGGGCGCGTCCAAAGCCCCACGGGGGTCGGGAGTCCAGGCATTTACCCCCACCTCCGCAGTTCGGAAGATCACCGTTGGCCATGGAGAATGTGGTCTACTCATCCGCCCCTGGCGTGGGGCAAGGCCTTCGTCAGTGGCCAGGCTTGTCGCGAGCAGAGAGGAAGCCGTGGCGGAGCGAATCTCGGTCGTTATCCCTGCCTACAACGAGGAGGACCTGCTACCGGACTGTCTGGCCGCGCTGCGCACTCAGGCCCAGAGGTCCGAGGCCGAGATCATCGTCGTGGACAACGACTCCAGCGATCGGACCGCTGCGATCGCCCTGAAGCTTGGTGCGCGGGTCGTGACGGAGAAGCGCCGGGGCTATGTGTTCGCGCTCGAATGCGGCATTCGGGCCGCACGCAATCCGCTGATCGCCGCGACCGACGCTGACAGCATGGTCGGCCCGGACTGGTTGGCGAGAATCCAGACTGCTCTTGCAGAACCGGGTGTCGCCGGTGTCACCGGCCCCGTACACTACGAGGGCCTCCCCTTGATTCATTGGCTCCGGGGTTTCCTGCCCCACGATTTGTGGGGCGCCAACATGGCGTTCCGCAAGGCGGATTTGGAAGCGATCGGCGGAGTGGACTGCCGCGTGAACATGGGCGCTGATTTGGCCCTGAGCGCACGGCTCCGGCGCCGAGGGCGCATCGCGTACGACAAGAGACTGTGCGTCCGCACCAGCGACCGGCGGTTTTCGGCTCAGCCTCTGCGTCAAAGTCTCTACCATACGCTCAATTACACCTCGCTCAAACTCTTGCGACGGCCGCTCTTCTGGCACTTCACGGCTATTCGAGACTCCGAGGTAGTCCTCCGGCAGCGCATGCGCAAGCGTCTCATCGGAGCGGGAGTGACTGCCTCTGTCCTCACCGTTCTCTATCTTTGCGCGTGGCCGAGCGCTCCCGTGTTCGGCAAGATCGTGGTGCGACCGGACGTCGACAGCAAGCTCGTCGCACTCACCTTCGACGATGGCCCCAATGGAGAGGCGACCCGCACCATCGTGGACATCCTCGCGCAGCATGGTGTTCCAGCCACCTTTTTCGAGGTGGGTCGCAGTGTGGAGATGGATTCCGCGACGGTGCGGTATGTGGCCGATCACGGCTTCGCCATCGGCAACCACTCCTGGGACCACGGGTACCGGCTCCCGCTGCGTAGCATCTCCCGGATCGAGCACGAGATGGCGATGACGGAAGACGCTATCACGCATGTCACTGGAAACCGGCCCGTGTACTTCCGACCGCCGCATGGCTGGCGCAGCACGCAGGTGTTCTTCGCCGCTCGGCGCCTGAACCTCCGCATCGTCAACTGGTCGCTGGATGCGGTCGACTACCTCAGCAACGACCCCGATCGGATTGCGCGCAACGTCCTGCACGGGGTCCGTCCGGGCAGCATCATCCTCCTGCACGACGGTCTCCAAGACGGGCCTCTGGCCGCAGAGTACCGTGATCGCCGCGGCACCATCCTGGCGCTGCCACGGATCATCGAAACCCTGCAGCGGCAGGGCTACACGCTGGTCACGATCGATGAGTTGCTGGCAGCCGCGGATCGCGCCAACACAGACTCGACGCCCCCTGTCCGCACCAGCTCCGGCACACGTCCGCCTGCAAGTGGCTGGAGCGCGGCGGATCGCGCCCGGCGCTCCAGCAGGTTCTCGGGCACGCCTCGATCGTCACCAAGCAGCGCTACGCGAAGCTCTCGGACGAGTCCGTTGCCGCGGAAGCGGGACGGGTCGTAGACTGAGCCGTAGACTGCGTGCGCTGAGTCCTTGTGGCCCCGTGGCTCAGAAGGATAGAGCGGCGGTTTCCTAAGCCGCAGCAGGGGCCAGAAGCCATAACCGTCCTAGGCCGCCGAAGTGAGTTACAAGCTGCACCCGATGTTTAGTGTGGATGAAGCTGCGTCGAGGGCGATGCTTGGAAAATATTCGTGGGCTCCGCCTTTTGAGACCGTTAACGATCGATCGAAAGCTGGTGTCGCCATGACGGACAACAAGACACTCGTACTCAAGGCGTTCGAGACGCTCTTCAACAAACGAGACTACGAAGCAACTGCCAAGTTCTGGTCGCCCAACTACATCCAACACAGCGCGCATATCCCACCGGGGAGGGATGGGCTCTTCAGCCTTGTAAAGGCGGCCCCGCCCGAGATGCGCTACGAGAATCACGTGGCCACCGCCGACGGCGACTACGTGTTGCTGCATGGCCGCTTCACCGGCAACGGGAGGCCGCGCGCCTCGAGCTTCCCCGTCCGCTGCTCCGGCTGCACCTCTGCCTCTACGAGGGACGGCCGGTGTTCGCGTCGATTCGTGATCGGCGCCCCCTTCTGATGGACCGCTCACCCGGGTAGGCCGCCGCTTGACAAACGGCGGGCGCAGCGAATATATTCGCCTCTAGCGAATTTTTTCGCCATCGTTCACACGAGGACCACTGGTGCCGCGACACGCCTTGCCGAATCTCACGCGCCGCGAAGCGCAGATCATGGACATCCTCTATCGCCGCCGCCGCGCGACCGTGGAAGACATCCGCGCAGAGCTGCCCGACGCGCCGAGCCCGTCCAGCGTCCGCAAGCTCCTCGACATCATGATCAACCGGCATCTGCTGTCGCGCGAATACGATGGTCCGCGGTTCGTCTACTTTCCCGCCGCGACACCGGAAGACGCCAGCCGATCGGCCCTCAGCCAACTGGTCCGGACCTTCTTCGGCAACTCACCCGGATCCGCCGCCGCGGCGCTGCTCGATATGCCCGGCGAGCCGATTTCAGACGACGAGTACAAGCGGCTGCGCGCGTTGCTCGAACGCGGGCGCAAACAAGGAGGCAAGCGATGACGCCGGCTCCGCTCGTGGACATCTTCGTCAGGATCACGCTGCTCCTTGCAGCCTCAGCCCTGCTCGATAGGGTGCTGCGGCGCCACGCGTCGGCCGCGACGCGGCACCTGCTGTGGTCGATCGCGATCGCCGCGCTGCTGCCGTTGTCCCTCGCCTCCCTGACGCTGCCAGCGTGGGAGCTTCGCATTCCCGTTCCGCGCGCATCCGTTGCACCGGACATCGGCGCCGACGCCGCCCCTCCCAACGGTGTGGCCGCCTCGAACACGGCACCGCGTGCGACCTCGGCGCTGGTGGCGGCCGCTCCCCTCGCCGCCACGCGTGACGCCACGCCGCGCGGCCCGGCTGTGGACGGTGCAGTCATCCTTTATGTGCTGTATGGCGTCGGCCTATTGATCCTGCTTGCGCGCCTCGCGCTCGAACCCCTGGCACTCGCACGCCTCGCACGGGAGTCGCGCGACGTGACAGATCCAGACTGGCGGCGGACCCTCGATGATGCGGTGCGGCAGATCGGTGTCACGCTGCCGGTCCGTCTGCTCCAGAGCGGCACAAACGTGATGCCGCTGACGTTCGGCACGCGCCGACCGACGATCCTCTTCCCGGCGTCGGCAGTCGCATGGACCGAGGAGCGCCGGCGCGCCGTCCTCCTGCACGAACTCGCGCACGTCGCGCGCCGCGACTGTCTGGTGCAGCGGCTCGCCTCGCTGGCTTGCGCGCTTTACTGGCCGCATCCGGGCGTGTGGTGGGCGGCGCGGCGGCTGCGCGTCGAGCGCGAGCTGGCGTGCGACGATCGGGTGCTCGCGGCGGGCGCGCCCGCGCGCGACTACGCCGGCCATCTGCTCGAGATCGCGCACGCGTTCGGCCCGGCGCCGGCGCCGGCCACGGCAATCGGCATGGCGCGGGCGACACAACTGGAGCAGCGACTGCTTGCCGTGCTCGACGAGGCGCGCCACCGCGCGGGCCTTGGCCGCGGCCCACGCAACCTCCTCATCGCCGCGTCGGTCGCCGGGTGCCTGCCGGTTGCCGCGCTGCGCGCCACCCTCGTGCCGATTGAGGTCGCGGCCGAACCCGGCAAACAGGCGACTTCGTCACGGCGGGCCGCCGCGGGCGGTCAGGATCTGTCCGGCACGTGGGAACTGCGTCCGTCGGATGAACCGGGACGGGTGCAACTCGATGTCCGCATGGGGGACGGCCGGCACGGCCGCACGGTGCCGCTCGCGCAGGTCGAGGCGCTGACGGCAGGGCAGATTTCCGCCACGACGAACGGGTCCGTGCAATTCCCGATCCGTCGAGAGCAGGGGACGTTCACGATCGACGGCGCCTGCCGCACCGGCGTCTGCGCCGGCACTTACGCATTCGAGCCGAGCCCCGCATTTGCGGAAGAGCTGCAGAGGCGCGGCATCGGGCGTCCAGCGCCGCAGGATCAACTCGCGCTCGCGATCGCGGACGTCGGCACCGCCTACCTCGATGCGCTCGACGTCGCCGGCTATGCGAAACCGGACGTGCGCCTGCTCGTCAAGGCGGCGCAGCACGGCGTCGACTTCGGCTACCTGAAGGACATGACGTCGCTCGGCTACCGCTTCGGCTCGCTCCATCCGCTCATCCGCCTGCGCGATCACGGCGTGGATCCGACATACATCCGCGGCATGGCCGCCAACGGCATCAAGGGGCTCCCGGCGGAAGAGCTCGTGCGGATCCGCGATCACGGCGTAGACCCGGAGTACATCCAGGGCCTCGCGTCGGTCGGCTTCACCGGGCTGTCGGTGGACGCGCTCGTCGAGGCGCGCGATCACGGCATTGATCCCAAGTACATCCGGGGCATGCAGGCGCAGGGCTACAAGCAAACGCTCGTCGATCTCCGCCGGACGCGGGATCACGGCGTGGATCCCGAATACGTTCGCGCCCTCGCAGCGCTCGACTATACGGGACTGGAGATCGACGAGCTCGTCACCGCCCGCGATCACGGCGTCGATCCGGCCTACGTCCGCGACATGGCGGCACATGGTTACAAGGGCGTACCGCTCGACGCGCTGATCCGGATGCGCGACCACGGAGTGGATGCCGAATACGTGCGGCGGCTGCAGAAGCGCGGCCTGACGAACCTGAGCGTCGACGAGATCATCCGCCGCCGCGACCGCGGCGAAAGCTGAGCGGGAAGCAGCTCCGGCTCCCGCCCACGCCGACTGGGATGCGATGATCACGAAGCGGTGAGCGATGCCTCCGCGATGTTGGCCGCGGCCGGGCTCCGTGGGTCAGGCCAGCAGCCCGTCCACGGCGGCGTCGATGACCTGGCCGATCAGCTTGTCGCGGTCGGCCCAGGCAAACGTAGGACGACGGATGAGGAGGGAGGTGATCCCGTGGGCGGCCGCCCACAACGCCTGGCTTGCGGCATCGACGTCCATGCGACGGAACCGCTTCTCGTCCATGCACCGCCGCACGAGGGACTGCAGACGCTCGTAGGGGACGTGGGGCTTATCGGGGCGCCCCCGCCCCGGGCGGCGCATCAGGAACGCGAACTCGTAGACGCTCGGGTTGGCGACGCCGAACTCCACATAGGCGCGGCCCATCTTCCGCACCAGCGTGACGGGATCACCGCTCCGCGCCGATTCGATCAGCCTCCGCATGCCATCGCCTAACCGATCGAAGCTCTCCTCGACCAGGCAGTAGAAGAGCGCCTCCTTGTCCTTGAAGTGCAGATAGAGGTTGGCGTGCGAGCAGCCGACCCTCTCGGCCAGCCTGCGCATCGAGACCCCCTCATAGCCATCCCGGACGAAGGCCTCCCGGGCGGCATCCAGGATGGCCCTCCGGAGGACGTTCCGGTAGCGCTCGCGGGGCGTGGAGATTTCTGCTTGACTCTTCATGACCACCGGTTATGATACTGACCATCGGTCAAGAAAGCAAGCCTCGCCAAGGAAGGTACGTCCATGCTCCATCGCCAGGCTCGCACGATTCCGTCCCTCGCCCTCATCCTTGCCCTCACCGCCACCGTCTGTCCCTTCGCCGCAGGGTCGGACAGCATCATCCAGCAGGACCGCGTCATAGCTGGGGGACCTAACAATTCTCTGGAGGTCCGCCACCTCGTCCTCCGGGGGACCAACGAGCAGATCGGGCGCGCGCTAGCGGAGATCGCGAAAGAGCGCTACGGCGCTCGTCTCGAGCCCGCCAGGGACCCCATGGTCGTGCGCGCCCAGCGCCAGTACCTGGAGCGGAACTACCCCATCCTCCTCGACCGCATGCGCGGTGTCGCGGCGGCATTCGGCAAATCGATCGAGGACGACGCCTGGGACTTTACGACGCTCTGGTTCGCCGACCTGCGGGCGGGCTGCTCCATCGCGCACCTGCCGCCGTCCTCCACGGCGAACGGCAAGAGCGTCGTGAGCCGCGACTACGACTTCACGACCGGCGCCCTCAACTTCAAGTTCCTGCCGCCAGGGATGCTGCATCCGACCGCGCGCCCGTACCTGCTCGAACTGCACCCCGATCGGGGGTACGCCTCGATCGCCATGGTGTCCTACGACCTTCTGAGCGGGGTGCTCGACGGCATCAACTCCGAAGGGCTCACCGTGACGATGGCCGGGCTCTTCAAAGACTCGAATGAGCCGACGCGGGGACCGGCCGTGGGCCTGGGCGAGCTTCAGACTATGCGCCTGCTCCTCGACACATGCGCCTCAGTCGAGGAGGCGAAGCAGGCGCTGCTGGCGACCAAGCAGTACTACGCGTTCGTCCCCGTCCACTACCTGATCGCCGACCGCAATGGCAACGCCTTCGTCTGGGAGTACTCCGAGGCGCACAACAAGGAGTACATCGTCGAGAACCCGGGTCAGCCTCTCTTCATGACGAATTTCTTGCTGCACACGCAGCTCGAGGACGGCAAGCCCCCTTCGGCGGAGAAGGCGAGGGCGGTCTGCAAGCGCTACGCATACCTCTGCGAGAAGCTCGCGACCGGAAAGCTCGACGACAAGACCATCCGCAGTTTCCATCAGAACGTGGATGCGCAGATGTCGCAGGCAGCGGACTCGACCAGCCCTCCGGAGCGCACATTCTGGCACGCGTTCTACTATCCGGAGGACCGTCGAGTGCGCCTGAGCTACTACCTCGGAGAGGAGCCGTACCCCGGCGAGCCACGCTTCGTGCGCCCGATCCGATCCGACTATCTGGAGTTCCGGCTGGAACCGACGGGGAGCGAGCCGATGAAGGTGGCGACGCCGGCGCCGTCCGCAGCGGCGGGCGCCTCCGCACCGCCTAGCCGCTCCGCGCCGTCGGACGTGCAGGCAGCCCTCGAGGCTGCGGGCGGAACCGTCAAGCTCGAGGGAACGCGGCTCGTCAGCGTGGGCCTCGCCAAGGCGACCCACTTCGAGACCGTGCTCCCGCTCCTCGCTCAGCTTCCTGACCTCGAGGAGCTGAACCTCGGCAACCCGGCAGTGACCGATGCCGACGTTCGTGCTCTGCAAGGACTGCCGAAGCTCCAGAGCCTCGGCCTCATGGGAGCGCCCATCAGCGACGAGGCGCTCGAGGTCATGAAGACATTGCCGGCGCTGCGCATCTTGAACATCTCGGGAACGAAGGTGACCGACGCTGGTCTCGTGCATCTGCAGGGTATCACCGCGCTCGAGTACCTCGGTCTCAAGGGCACCGCCGTCACCGACGCCGGCCTCGCCCAGCTGAAGTCTCTCACCCATCTCAACAACCTCGTCCTCGCCGACACCCAGGTGACCGACGCGGGGCTCGTGTACCTCGCCGGCATGACGCGCCTCGAGTCCGTGAACCTCACGAACGACAACGTGACCGACGCCGGTCTCGCGCACCTGGGTCGCATGAGCGGCCTCGCCGGCCTCAACCTCACCGGGACGAAGGTCACGGATGCGGGCCTGGTCCACCTGAAGCCGCTCCCGAAGCTGACCAAGCTCAACGTGACGGGAACCGCGGTCACGGAACAAGGCATCAACCAAGCGAAGAAGTTCCTGCCTTCCTGGGTCATGGTGACGCGGTAGGGGAGTCTTGGGCGGTCAAACCAGGCCCGGCACTTCGTGGGGAGACGGGCGCTCCCGTCAACCTCCGGTCTCTGGATCCTCGTCTTCGATCTGCGCCAGGAAGGAACGGCTGAGCGGCGAGGCGGGCGCGGCGAAGACGCGGTCGGGTGGGCCCGATTCCACGATGCGTCCCGCCTCCATGACGTGCACTGCGCTCGCCACCCGGCGCGCGAACGCCATGGCGTGGGTGACGACGATCATGGTCTGGCCCCCGCGCGCCAGGTCGTCGATCACCGCCAGCACCTCAGCCGCCATGCGCGGGTCGAGGGCACTCGTCGGCTCGTCAAAGAGGAGCACGTCGGGCGCAACGGCCAGCGCGCGTGCGATGGCGACGCGCTGCTGCTGGCCGCCCGAGAGCTGCTCCGGCCGCGCCCTCAGCTTGTCGGCCAGCCCGACGCGCCCCAGCAGCTCGCGCGCCGTGCTCTCCGCCTGATCCTGCGCATGGCCGAGGGCGTAGCGCGGCCCGATGGCGACGTTGTCGAGAACGGTCAGGTGCGGGAACAGGTTGAACTGCTGGAACACCATGCCGACGCGGCGCCGCAACGCGAGCAGCGTGGCGCTGTCGGCCCGGCGATGGCGATCGGGCTCGAGTACGATGTCCCCGACCGCGATGCGCCCGGACTCGAACGGCTCGAGCGCATTGATGCACCGCAGCAGCGTGCTCTTGCCGCCGCCCGACGGGCCGATGACGGCGGCCACGTCGCCGCGCGCGACCGCGAGCGACACGCCGTCCAGCACGCGGTGCGCGCCGTGGTGCTTCACCAGCTCCTGCACTTCGATCACGGCCGGCGCTCCTCTCTCAGGCCCGGAGGATCGTCCGGTGGCGCTCGAGCCGGCGCGTCAGCACCGACAGCGGATAGCTCATGCCGAGGTAGAGCACGGAGGTGAGCAGCGCCAGCGCGGCGAACGCTCGCGGCGTGTTGTTGACCAGGATGTTGTATTGCTTGGAAAGCTCCACCACCGTGATCACCGAGCAGATCGACGTGTCCTTGAACAGGTTGATGAAATCGTTCGTGACCGGCGGCACCACGAGCCGCACCGCCTGCGGCACGACGACACGCCGCAGCGCCTGGGCGCGCCCCAGGCCGAGCGCGAGCGCCGCCTCCGTCTGGCCGGCCGGGATCGCGAGCAGGCCGGCGCGGTAGATCTCGGCCTCGTACGCCGAGTAGTTGATGGCGAGCCCGGCGACGGCGGCGGCGAACGCAGCCATGCCGCGCATCGCGTCCGGGAGCCCGAGGAGCGGTAGGACGCCGTAGTAGAGGAAGAGCAGCTGCAGGAGGAGCGGCGTGCCGCGCAGGAGCTCGACGTAGGCGGCGAGCACGACCCCGAGCGGCCGCGGTCCGTACAAGCGCCCGAGCGCGACCACGAGCCCGATCGCGATCGCGAGCGGCATCGACACGAGGCTCAGGAGGACGGTCATGCCGGCAGCGCGCAGCAGGAGAGGCAATCCGTGCCGCGCGATGCGCCAGCCGCTCGCGCCCGGCTCGCGGGGGCGCAGCGTCTCGCGCAGATTCTGGACCTCCGGCGTCGCGAGCGTGGCCTGGGCCTCACTCCACAACGAGTAGCGCTGCAGGACCCGCCCGAGCGTGCCGTCCGCGATGGCACGTCTCAGGGCGGCATCGAGCGCGTCGCGCAGGCGCTCTTCGCCGGGCCGCAGGTACATGACGTAGTAGCCGCGCTGGCGCGGCGCGCCCACCTGGCGCACCGGGAACTGCGGCGCGTAGATGAGCGCTGCGGGGGTGTCGGTCAACGTGGCGTCGAGCCTGCCGCTCTCGATGTCGCGGAACGCCTGCACGGTGCCGTCGTAGCGCACGACCTCGACCTCGGGGAAGGCGTGCGTCAGGTATTCATCGGCGACGGTAGCGGTGAGGACGCCGACGCGCCAGCGGCCCCCTCCGGGGCGGGGCGATGCCAAGACCTCCCAGCTCGCGAGCTGCGCGTTGTCCCGGCTCGCGAGCAGGTGGAGCTCGTAGGCGAAGTACGGGATCGTGGCGATGTTCGTCGCCAGACGCTCGGTGGTGAGCTCGTAGCCGTTCACGACGAGGTCGACGCCGCCGGTCGCGAGCAGCTTCAAGAGCTCGTCCCACTGGCATTGCTGAAAGCGCGCCGTGCGCCCCATCGCGGTCGCGAGCGAGTCGACGAGCTCGACCTCGAACCCGACGAGCCGGCCCGATGCATCACGGAAGATGTACGGGGCGCCGCCTTCCTCGTCGCCGCCCCAGCACAGCAACGGCGCATCCGCGAACCCGGCCACCGGAGCGCATGCGAGTAACAGCGCGGCGAGGCAACTGGGCCGCCACTCGGCACGCCGCGCTCTGCCAGCCGAGAACCGCACTCCACCTCCACACGACTGCGCCGCGAACACCGCAACCTAGCACGCCGCGGCCGGCACGGTCCAAGTCCCGCAGCGCGCTCCGCCGTCCAAGGGGATCGGGAGCGCAACCCCAATGGAGCTTTGATTCAGCAACCATCGTTTCCAGTGTTACGCTAAGACCGAATCGCTTCTCGAGCCAGGCGGTTCAGGCCTCCGCACGTGTTGCCTCTCGAGCTGCGAAGAGCGGCGTCGAGCCCTCTGCACCACGCCCAGCCTGAATCGACTTCAGCACCGCGCGGGTGCGGTCGCGCACCCCCAGCTTCGACAAGATGCTCGAGACTTGATTCCTGACCGTGCCTTCGGCGGTCGCGAGCGCGGTGGCGATCTCGCGGTTGCTGCAGCCGCCCACCATGAGGCGCAGTACGTCGCGCTCGCGCTCGGTGAGCGGCGCCAGGATCTCGTCCGCGTCGGCCGGCTCGCCGGCCTCGACGGCCACGATGCCCTTCCGCACCGAGCTCGTGAGCGCCGGTTGAAACCACGTCCGGCCAGCGGCGACAGCCCGCATCGCGGCGAGCAATCCTCCAGGGTCACATCCTTTTGCAGAAACCCGCGGGCACCGTGTCGCACAGCTTGCAAGAGCAGCTCCGCGTCGTCGAATGTCGTGAGCACGATCGTCGGCGGCAGCGCGCTGCGCGAGCGCAACTGCGCCAACACGCCGATTCCATCCAAGAAGGGCATGCGCACGTCGAGCAGCACAACCTCAGGCTTGTGTGGGGCAGGGTGCCGGGGTGTCGCGACAGGTGTAGGACGCGGAAGGACGGTCACCCGGTGGCGAGGAGTCGAGGGAACGGGTGCGGCGCTCGCGGCCGCGTCGCTGGCGACAGCAAAGGCCTCGGCGGTGTTGCGCCCGGTGGTGCGGGTGCTGTGGAAGTAGCTGGGGCCGGCGAAGGCCGTGCGGTGCTCGAGCTCCGGGTCGAACTATGCCCCCAGTACACGGGGGAGACGGCGAGGCCCTGCTCTCGTTGGGGCATTGAACCCATTTCACGCAGCCGCGATGTCAGGCTCTCGACTGGCGGACGCCGGCGAGCTTCGTTCGGATGCGAAGTAGAAGGCAAGCGTGAACAGTGACGTGAACCGTTTCACGAGAAAGCTTGACAAGTTAGAGACTGTGCAGGAATCTCTTAGATACTCCAGGAACTGGTAGAGGCACACGACCTGCAGTGTCGAGCTCAGGAATGACGTCGCTCCAGGTCTTCGTGTCACAGCGCACGGTCGGGCGATGAAGTTCAATTTCGGTTTTTTGCTACGTGCGGTGGCGTCCGGCGGCGGAGACAGCAGCACGGCCGTCGCCCCGACCCTCTCGGAACCGCCCCAGAAGCGCGACGACGGGTTATTTCGCTACCCTTTTGGCTCGGTCTTGGTGTACGCGCAGGATACCCGGGGGCTGGGACACATCACGCGGACGCTCACCATCACCCAGCATCTCCTGGATGCTCACGAGAATTGCATCGGTTACATCGTCACCAGGTCCAAGTTCGCCCACAATTATCCGCTGCCGCCGCGCTGCGACTACATCAAGCTCCCTTCGCGCAAGACCCCGAGCACTTTCACCTGGCCTCTCGAGGGCGACGAGACCAGCAAGAAGCACTTCACGCGCCTGCGCGGCCAGTTGCTGCGAGACGTCGCGCTGGGCTTGGCGCCCGACCTGGTCCTCGTGGATCACGAACCGCTCGGATCCTCGGGCGAGTTTCACGATGGCCTGTGGGCGCTGAAAGCGCAGTCCCCGGCCACTAGGTTCGTGTTCGGTCTGCGAGACATCATGGACGATCCGGAGACGATCCGCGCCTCCTGGCAACGGATGGGTGTGTACGAGGCGCTCGAGCATCTCTACGACGGCATCGCAGTGTTCGGAGAACGCGACTTCTACGACGTGGTGGAAGCCTATGCCATCCCGGAGAGCGTCAGGCACAAGGTTCACTACTGCGGCTACATCGTCCGCGATCGGCCCGCCGCCGATCCGCGCTTTCTGCGCGAGCAACATGGGCTGCCTCCGAGCGGCCCGCTGGTGCTGGCGACTGTGGGCAGCGGCGGGGACGGCTTCCCGGTACTCGAAGCGGCGCTCAGGGCCATCCAGCTCCTCCAGGTCCGGATCCCCGCTCTCTCGGCGATCCTCGTGACGGGACCCTTCATGCCGCTCGAGGAGCAGGAAATGCTTTTCGCTCGCGCCACGCCCACGTGCCGCGTGGTCACGTGGGCCGACAGCTTCCAGCTGATGGAGGCCGCCGACGCGATCGTGAGCATGGGCGGCTACAACACCCTCTGCGAAGCCCTCGTCGTTGGGCGGCCGCTGGTCATCGTTCCGCGCAACACACACAAGGTCGAGCAGCGGATCCGCGCCGAGATTCTAGCTTCGCGGGGTGTTGCGCGCTGGGTTCACCCGCAGGACCTCGGTGACGAGACGATTCTCGCCGACGCCCTGGAGTGGGCGGTGCGACGCGATCGAGAAACCCACTCGCGGCTCGTGCGCCAGATTTTTCCGTCGTTCGACGGGGTGGGGCGGGTGTGCGCCTATCTTTCGCAGTTCCTCGCTTCTCAGTGAGCACGGCATGCGGTTGCGAATGAAGCCGCCCCGGGAGCAACGCCAGGCGATCCGCCTGCAGCAGGCGCGTCTCCACGAGGCCGAGCCGCTGCTGGCGATCGTCCGCTCGTGCCTGCCGTCCGGCTTCGAGCCGGCGAGCGTCACCGGCAGCGTCGAGAGCGCGCACCCGGACCGTTTCGTGATGCGCGTGCAGGTGCGCTCGAGCGGCGCCGACGAGCGCCAGTTCGCAGTGAAGGTGTATTCGGACGACTTCGGCGCAGAGATGTGGACCCTGACACGGAAGCTCGCGACCAACGGCGACCCGTATCCCCATGGCCTCTGCCTGCCGACCCGGTACGACGCGCACGAGCGCGCGCTCGTCTTTCCCTGGGTGTCGGGCGAGTTCCTCTCCGATATCGTGGACGAGCGCAAACCCGAGCTCTTGCGCCAGGCGGCGAGGCTGGCCGCGGGACTGCACCGCCTCCCCATCGTTCCCGATGCACCGAGAATGCCCCGGGTGATGCTCGATGACGCGCTCGCCCGTTGCGAGCGCCTGCGCCTGCACTGGCCGGCGGCGCTCCCCACCATCGAGCCGTTGCTGGGGCTCCTGCGCGATGCCTTCGACCAGCTCGATCCGTTCGAGCCCGCACTGGTGCATGGGGACATGGCTGCGGGGCAGTTCCTCTGGACCGGGGATCGGCTCGTGCTGCTCGACTTGGACATGTTCGGGTACACCGACCCCGCGTACGATGCCGGCCACTTCCTGGGTCAGCTGGAGCGGCGCTTTGTGCTCGATTCCGTCTCGGCTGCGCACGCGGAGGAGTGGGTCCCCTGCTTCCGCGACACCTATCTCGCCGCGATGCCGGGAGTTTCGCCGCGCAACGTCGCGTTCTATCAGGGACTCACCCTCATCCGCAAGATCTACACCATGTGTCGAACGCGGCCGGCCGGGCCGACGATCGCGCCGTCGCTGAGCAGGCGCGCGCGCGCGGCGCTCGAGCAGGCAGCATCCACGAGGCAGGGCCCATGAACGGTCGAGGTCGGAGCAACGGCAAGGGACCTGGCCGGAGAAAGCACAGCACCTTCTGGTGGCTCGTGCTGGAATATCTGCGCCAAGTCAAGTGGCCTCTCCTCCTCGCGGTCGTCTCAACGGTGGCCAGCACGGCGCTGGGACTCCTCAACCCCTGGCCGCTGAAGATCATCCTCGATCACGGCCTCATGGGGAAACCGCTGCCTCCGTTCTTGCACTTCATCGACGGCATCACTGGAGGCGACAAGGTCGATCTCGTAGCAGTGGCGGCATGCGCCATCGTGTTGATCGCCCTGGGGACGGCGCTCTTCTCCTACACGGTGAAGTTCATCACGACGGCTATCGGCTACAAGCTAGTCTATGCGCTGCGGCGCGAGCTCTTCGCGCATGTCCAGAGACTGTCGCTCTCCTTCCACACCAAAGCGCGCTCGGGCGACCTCCTGACCCGCGTCGCAGGGGACACCAGCACACTGAAGGACATCATCGCGGACTTCGTGCTGAAGGTCAGCGAGGATGCCCTGACCATCCTCGGAATGCTCGGCATCATGCTCGCGGTCAACTGGAAGGTCGGTCTCATCGCTCTGGCCTCGCTGCCGTTCCTCTGCTTCAGCCAATTCCACCTCTATCGCAAGACGAAGGTGTCGGCGAAAGCGCAGCGCCAGCAGGAGGGGCAAGTGGCCTCGCGGATGAGCGAAGTGCTGTCGTCGATCCCGATGGTCCAGGCTTTCGGCCGCGAGCGCTACGAGCAGAATCAATTCGACACGGCCACCGCCAAGACGCTCCGGGAAAGCATCCGCATGGCCCGGCTGACGGCCGCCGCGACCCGCTCGGCGGGAATCATCACCGCCCTGGGGACCGGATCGGCCGTGCTCTACGGGGGCGTCGAGGTCGTGCACGGCCGGATGATGCCCGGCGAGCTCGTGCTCCTCATGTCGTATCTGTCGAATCTCTACAAGCCGATTCGTAACCTGGCGAGGTTGTGGATCGACTTCTCGAAGGTCAGCGCCAGCGCCGAGCGCATCGCGGAGATCCTCGAAATCGAGCCGGATCTCGAGGATCGACCCGACGCGATCGACGCCCCGCCCCTGCGCGGGGAGATCGTCTTCGCCGGCGTTTCGTTCGACTACGGCGACGGCAAGGAAGTGCTGCGGGACATCTCCTTCAAGGTCTCGCCGGGCCAGCGGCTGGCGCTCATCGGAGTGTCCGGGGCCGGGAAGTCCACCGTCGCGAGCCTCCTGCTGCGCCTCTACGACCCCCAGGAGGGGGAGATCCGGGTCGACGGGGTCAACATCCAGCGCTACCGCCGCGAGTCCCTGCGCCGCCAGATCGGCGTCGTGCTGCAGCAGTCGATCCTGTTCGGGGCCACGGTCCGCGAGAACATCGCCTACGGCAAGCCTGACGCCAGCGAGGAGGAGATCGTGGCCGCGGCCGAAGCGGCGAACGCCTGCGAGTTCATCCGCGGGCTGGAGGACGGCTACGATACGATCATCGCCGAGCGCGGCGCGACACTCTCGGGCGGCCAGCGGCAGCGGATCGCCATCGCGCGTGCTCTCATCCGCAACGCCCCGATCCTAATCCTGGACGAGCCGATGACGGGCCTGGACGCGGAGAGCGAGGCCAACGTGCGCAAGGCGCTCGACCGGCTCATGGAAGGCAAGACCTGTTTCACGATCACCCACGACCTGCAGTCCGTCGCGCACGCCGACCAGGTGCTGGTCCTGGAGGAAGGGAAGATCGTCGACCGTGGAACGCACGAGGAGTTGTTGGCCAGGAGCGGCCGGTACCGCCAGCTCTACGAACTCAATCCCTAACAGGCTGCGGGGATGCGACCGCGAAGGACCACGACCATGCACAACGAGCTGCCCTCTCCCACCTGCCTCGAGGGGTTTCCCTTCGATCCTGACTTCCCGCAACTGGTGCTCGCAAGCGATCCCGCGCGCATGCTAGCGGTCTTCCGCGAGCATCTGAAACCGGCTGGGACGAAGCCCTACTTCATCGAGGAGTGCGTCCCCTTCCGCTTCCGCATCCGTCAGTCCACCTCGCGCTGCGTGCTGCAGTACACGTTACGCGTCGTCGACCCGGACAGCGGCTGCCATCTGGAGCAGTGGGCGACGGGGATCATCTTCGCCGAGACGGGCAAGGCCGAGCAGCTGTGGCGGGACATGCAGGCCAGCGAGCCGCTGCGGGATTTTCCGGAGCGCTGGCTCACATTCGAGCCGGTGAGCTTCCTTCCCGACCTGCGGATGGTGGTGGAGCTTTTCCCCTACGACCGCAGGCTGCGCAACCTGCGCGCGGTGCTGGACGGCGGGATGGCGGCCGAGCTCGAGCCGCGGCTTCTGGCCCGCCTGGGCGCGGGCGACTGGCGCACGCTGGAGCGAGCCTTCGAACCGGTGCGCCACCGGACGGAGCTCGGGGCTGTGCTTCGCCACACGCTGACCGCGCGCGAGCGACAGACGGGGAGAATCGAGACGCTGCGATCCTATCTCAAGGTCTACCGCGGGGGGCACGGGGCGGAGAAGTTCCGCAGCCTTCAGGCCCTGGTCGACAGGTGTCGCGAGCGCCGCAGCCCTTACTCCGTGGCGCCGCCGCTGGCCTATTGCAGCCGCCTGGACACCCTCGTGTTGGAGGAAGCCCCCGGCACCGTACTGTACCAGGTCCTGCAGCAGGATGTTACGACGCTCGCGGCGCGTACCGTGGCGCGTGCCGTGGTCGCCCTCGATCAGGACGACCTGGAGACCACGCTGCACCACACCCTCGCTGACCAGCTCGAGGACGTGAAGCGGGCCTCGAGCCTCGTGCAGTGGGCCTGTCCCCAGGTCAGAGACGAGGTCAAGGCGATCACGGCCGCTGTCGTCTCGGAACTCCTGGAGGTTCCCCC
>Ga0075428_100003624_pt1 | contig 16933 bp, 11 predicted proteins | sample RhiMetdeltSRZDD2_FD_75291 | JGI IMG/M metagenome (GOLD analysis project Ga0075428, IMG submission 75291) | Populus rhizosphere microbial communities from Tennessee, USA - Rhizosphere MetaG P. deltoides SRZDD2 | ecosystem: Host-associated > Plants > Roots > Rhizosphere > Soil | place: USA... | reverse complement strand
TCGATGATCGGCGTGCTGCTGCTCTACCTCTACGCGTACCGCCGTCCTTCCGCGATGCTGTACGCGTCGCTGCCGATGGCCGCGGCGATCATCATCACCTTCGGCATCGGCGCGCTGACGTTCGGCACGCTCTCGGCGGCGAGCACGGGCTTCGCCGCGCTGCTCGCAGGACTCGGCCTCGACTTCATGACCGTGCTGTACGAGCGCTACGTCGACGAACGCAATCGCGGCGCGGACGTGGAGACGGCGGTGCGCACGCTGATGCGCCACGCGCTGCCGGGCGTGATCGTCGGCGCGGTGACCACCGCGGCCACGTTCTACGCGTTCCTGGCCACGGACTTCCGCGGCATGACGGAGCTGGGCTTCCTCACCGGCACCGGCATCATGGTGTTCCTGCTGGCGGCGATCTACGTCTTCCCCGCCATCCTCATCCTCGTCGAGCGCCGCCGCTCCGGCAAACGTCGCCTTTACGTGCACGCGCTGGGATCCGGCCGCGTCGTGCGCTGGAGTCTGAAGCGTCCAGGGACGGTGATCATCGCGTGGGTGATCATCACGATCGTCACGGCAGTCATCGCGAGAGGCGTGCGCTTCAGCGACAGCCTCCAGGCGCTGCGCGCCACGGGCAACGAGGCCTCACGTCGCCAAACCGAGGTGACGCAGCGCTTCGGACAGTCGTTCGACGCGATGATGTACGGCGCGCGCGGTGCGACCGTGGAAGAAGCGCTGGCCCGAAGCGAAGCCGCGATTCCCGAGCTCGAGCAGATCGCGCGGAACGGAAAGATCGGCTCGTATCAATCGATCCACACGTTCCTGCCGAGCGAGAAGCAGCAGCGCCAGGTGATTGCGCGTCTGCAGCGCGGCGCGGCGAACGAATTCTCGATGACGCGAATCGAGAAGGCGTTTCACGAGGCGCTGGAGGAGAACGGCTTTCGCGCCGAGGCGTACACGAACTATCTGCAGCTTTTCACGCAGGCCCTCGGTCAGCGCGAGCCGCTCACGCTGGCCACTCTCGACAAGCTCGGCCTCGGCGAGACGGTGCAGCGTTTCGTGAAGAAGACGCCGCACGGGTTCCTGTCGATCATCTATGTCTATCCCGCGACCGGAAAGTGGCCGCGCTTCCTTCCCGACGAATTGCAGGCCCTTCGCGCGCGGCATCCCGAGGCCACGCTGACGGGCGTGAACCTCGTGTCGCAAACGCTGCGCACGATCACTCGAGCCGATGCCATCCGCGCCAGCGTCCTCGGATTGGTTCTCGTGTTCGGGCTGATCTGGATCGGCTTCCGCTCCTTCCGCCGCGCGTTGTTCGTGTTCGTTCCGTTCATCGCCGGACTCACGTGCATGCTCGGCTTCATGGCCACGTTCGATCTAGAGTTCAACTTCATGAACGTGTTCGTCGGGCTGATGCTCGTCGGCACGGCGACGGATTACGCGGTGTACATGCTGCAGCGCTACGACGAAGCGCCGGACTCGTTCGCGCACAACGCACTCGAGACCGGGCGCGCAGTGGTGCTCGCGGCGCTCATGTCCATCGTCGGCTTCGCATCGTTCGCGATCTCGCACTATCCGGGCGTGCGCTCGATCGGCATCGCGTCGGTGGTCGGCATCGCGCTGAGCTGCCTCGCATCGATCACGCTGTTGCCCGCGCTTCTCGCGACGGGGAAGTTCCGTCACGAGAAAGCGTCGATGTTAGGCGAGCCGGAACCGGAGTGAGTCGCGTGGGGCGGGCCGCCGGCCCGCCGTGCGGCTGCCCGCTGGGCAGCCGCACGCGCCGGCGAGCCGCCGGCGGGACGGCGGGCTGGCAGCCCGCCCCACGGTCACGAGATCGGAATCTCGTTCTTCTGCACGAACTCGCGGAACGTCTGCAATCGCGGATTCAGTTGCCTCGTGCGCTCGACGCTGCGTCGCTCGACGAACGACTCTTCGAAGTCGCGAAAGAACTGAAACATGTTCCCGAGATCCTCCGCGCCGGGAAAGCCGAGGCGGCGATAGTCTTCGGGCGGCATCGCGTAATACGCGACCGGCTCTCCCATTTGCTTGGACAGCGTCTCCACCATCTGCGATCCGGTGAGATGCTCGCCGGCGATGCCGATGCGCTGTCCGATCGTCGATGGCCCCGCTTTGAAGATCCCCAGCGCTGCGCGTCCGATGTCTTCTGCGGCGATGCCCGCTAATCGCTTTTCACCCATCGGCAGGACGAACGTCAGCGTTCCGTCTTCGCCGCGCCGCGGACCCATGCCGAAGTGAATGAGGTTGTCCCAGTAGAACGAAGTCAGGAGAAACGTCGTCGGGACGCCGAGGTCGGTGAAGAAGTGATCGGCTTCTCCTTTGCTGTCGAGGTGCGGCACTTTGTATTTTCCGTTCAGCGTCGGCATGCGGTCATCGCTGAGCGGAACACTCTCGCGCGTGTCTTCGAGCGTCGACCAGATCACGTGTTGCACGTCCGCCTTTTTCGCCGCCTCGGCCAGGTTGTGCGCTTCGTTGGTCTCGCGCTCCGCGGAGAAGTGCTCCCAGAAGAACGTCACGCAAAACGCGCCGTACGCGCCGGTGAATGCCCTGGTGATGCTGTCGATGTCGTCGATGTTCGCTTCGACGACCTCCACTCCCTGATCCGCGAGTGCGCGGGCCTTGTCGGACTTTGCATTGCGCGTGATCGCGCGCGCGGCGAACTCGTTGCTGCCGTCTTCGAGGATCGCGCGCACGAGACCCCCGCCCTGCGCGCCGGTTGCGCCGACCACCGAGATGATCTTCTTGTCTGCCATGACGTACTCCTTTCGTGCGACGCGATTCTAATCACTTCGATCGCGCTCCGAACCGCAGCGGCGATCATCCAGACGGTCAAATCACCCGCCACCACGGCGCCGCGAGGATGCCGGGCGCGAGCCACTCGATGCGGTCTCCGGTGTGGAGAAGGAGCGCAGTACGGGAGCGTCGTCCGTACTCATCGCGAAACGTGCGGAGGTGCCGCGCGTCGGCCTGGCGCGGACGGTTCGTCGTCTTGATCTCGATCGGAACGAGCTTGTTGCCGATCTCGATCACGAAATCGACTTCCTCCCCCGACGCGGTGCGCCAGTAGAGAATCTCCGGTCGCTCCGCGCGTCCTTCGCGCCACGCGAGGAGATCCATGAGGATGATGTTCTCGAAATGCGCGCCGGCGAAGTCGGTCGTGCCGGCGAGATGCAGCGCGAGTCCGCAATCGGCCCAATAGAGTTTCGGCGTCTTGATCAGTCGCTTCGTGCGATTCACTGCATACGCGGGAACGCGCACGAGCTGGTAGGAGAGCTCGAGAAGATTGAGGTAGCGATGAATCGTCGCCTGTGGAAGCGCGACGTCCCGTCCGAGCTCGGTCTGATTGACGAGCTGGCCGAGGCGAAGACACGCCGCGCGCATGAGCCGGCGAAGATCGGGAAGAGCGGTCACGGAAGAGATGTCCTGGAGATCGCGCTCGAGATACGTTTGCGTATAGCCGGAAAACCATCGCCCGCGCGCATCCGCCGTATCGAGATCCAGTGCGGGTGTGGGATATCCGCCGCGCATCGCCAGCGACGTCCAATCCTCGCGCGGCGCGTCGCTGGATTCGAGAACGTCGAGCCAGTCGTCGTCTTCTGCGGCGAGCAGTTCGTCCCACATTCCCGCGCGTCCGGATCCGAGCTGCTCGCGGCGCGTCATGGGCCAGAGCGTGAGATAGCTCGCGCGTCCGGCGAGCGTCTCCGAAACCGTGCGCATCAAGAGGATGTTCGCCGAGCCTGTCAGAAAGAATCGGCCCTTTTGCCGCTGTGCGTCGACGGCACGCTTGATCGCGAGCATGAGGTCCGGCGCGCGCTGGATTTCGTCCAGCGTTATCTTCCGTGCGCGTGCGACGAGGTCGTCGGGATCGCGCTTCGCCTGATCCAGCACATCGAGGTCGTCGAGCGTCAGATACAAACGGTCGCCCCCGGGAGCGAGATCGCGGACGAGGGTGCTCTTGCCCGTCTGCCGTGCGCCGGTGACGATCACGACCGGCATCGTTCGGGCGGCGGCCTGAAGGGGCGGCACGAGCGCTCGGGGCAGTGGAGATTCATTCACGAACTGAATGATAATCATTCAAGTCATGAATGGCGATTGCTGCGCCACGACGAAGTGGAGGACGGGTGCGCACCACCCGCCCTCCACCCGGCGGAGCGCCTCTCCGCGATGTGGGAAGACCCATTGATAGCGCACGCCGGCGCACTGCGGCATAGCATGAACATGTGTTGACCCTACGTGAGCTCGATGCGATCGCTGGTGATGCGTCTCTGTACGATCCGCTCAATTTCGCTCATCGCTTGAAGACGATCGAATATCTCGATTCCCATCTCTTCGACCGAATCGACTCAGGGCGGCTGCAAAGAGACGCCGAGACGCTGAAGCGACAGCTGCGAGATTGCGACGATACGTTATTCGAGAAACTTCGAAGCGAGATCCGCAGCGGGATTCTGCGAGGAGCGCGCTTCCGAGCATGGTTCGACGCTCTAACAGCCACCGCCCGGCATCGCGTGAGCGGATACGATGAACGCGATGCATTCCTCAGCGAGTTGCTCCTCGACGAGACAATTCCTGATCCGCAGCATGCACTCGAGCCCGAAATGGTCGCCTATCAGCCGACGCCCGCGCGCGTCCTGCTCGCATTGGTGGATCACGCGCAAGTGCACCGTAAGGATACGTTCGTCGATATCGGCTCCGGGTTAGGGCAGGTGCCGATGCTGGTGCATCTGCTTACGGGTGCAGCCACTGTGGGAATCGAGCGCGAACCGGCCTACTGTGAATACGCGCGGCGACGGGTCGCCGATCTCAATCTGAGACCTGTTGATTTCCGGAATGAAGACGCCAGAGTCGCCGGCTATAGCGACGGAACCGTTTTCTTCCTATACACACCCGTCACGGGCACCATGCTGAACGCCGTGCTCGAACGCATCCACAGTCAGACGCATGGCCGGAACATCAGACTGCTCACCTACGGACCATGCACCGAAGTGGCAGCATCTCTGCCATGGCTCACGCCGGCAGGAGTGATTGCGTCGGATTTAGAGAGCGCCGGCGCGTTCGTCGCGTGCCAGCGATGACAGGATGTACACGACATTGCTGTCGCGACGATATCGACACGGTGGGATTTTCGGTAAACCAACTCGCGATATTCGGGCAATCCAATCTCCGGCACGACTCTTCCGGAATCCGGAAAATTTCTCGAGGCGATCGGTGGCCTCGAACAGTTCTTCCAGCCACTGGCGGTCGATTGCGAGAGGTGATCAGATCAGCTTCAACGCCTGAAACGTCTCCTCAGCTCCGCTTTCGCCGCTCGGTTCGAAATACCCTTGCCCGCCTCGATCTGTTCGACCGCCGTTCGGACGTCGCACAGCAGTTGCTGGCGATCGACAACATCGAGAACCACCGCTGCGGAATGCCCGCGCTGCGTGAGAACGAGAGGACCGGATTTCGGTTTGGACATAGGCGTTCATCGTCAGGACAAGAGGAGCTCGAGGTCCTGGATCTCGAGTTTGCGGAGGACGCTGTTGTCTTCGGAGATGATGGATTCGGCGAGGTCGCGTTTTTTGGCCTGGAGCTCGAGGATCTTTTCTTCCACGGTGTCGCGGGCGATGAGGCGGTAGGCGACGACGGGACGCACGCGGCCGATGCGGTGGGCGCGATCGATGGCTTGGGCTTCCACGGCCGGGTTCCACCACGGATCCAACAGGAAGATGTAATCGGCGTTGGTGAGATTGAGCCCGAGGCCGCCGGCTTTGAGGCTGATGAGAAACAGCGGCGGACCGTCGCCGCTCTGGAATTGCTCGACTAGCGACTGGCGGTCGCGCGTTTGTCCGTCGAGATAAAGATACGGGACCCGCTCGTCGTCGAGAGCGCGGCGCACAATGGACAGGAACGACGTGAATTGCGAAAAGACGAGCGCGCGATGGCCGGATTCGAGCACATCGCGGATCTCGTCCATGAGCAGCTCGGTCTTTGCGCTCTCCGCCTCGGTGGCGGGATCGATCAATGCAGGGTGGCACGCAGCCTGGCGCAATCGCAGGAGGGCTTCGAGAATCTGCATCCGCGATTTCTCGATGCCGCCTTTGCGGATCCGGCCTAACAACGAGTCGCGATAATGATCGCGGAGGTCGTCATATTGCTTTTTCTGATTGCCTTCGAGGACACAATAGAGCGTTTGCTCTGTGCGCGCCGGAAGTTCGGGTGCAACCTGTTCTTTCGTGCGCCGCAGGATGAATGGCCGTAATGCGCGCGCGAGCGCTTCCCGCCGTTCCGGAGTCGCGGTTTTGGACGCGAACGTCCGTTGGAACGACCGTGCGGAGCCGAGGAGTCCGGGATTGAGGAATTCGAACAGACTCCACAGCTCGCCGAGGTGATTCTCGATCGGGGTGCCGCTCAATGCGAGACGATGGCGGCCGTGCAGGAGACGGCTCGCTTTCGCGACCTGGCTCGATGCGTTCTTGATCGCCTGCGCCTCGTCGAGAATCACATACTCGAATTCGATCTCCGACAGATGTGCGACATCGAGGCGCATCGTGGCGTAGGTCGTCAGGACGACGTCGCAGTCGGTGAATGCATCCGCGCTTTTCATGCGCTCCGCGCCGTGATGCTCGCGCACGCGCAAGTGCGGTGCGAATCGCGCTGCCTCGGCTGCCCAATTGAACAGCAGCGATTTCGGCGCGACGACGAGCGACGGCCGCGTGCCGCCCTCCGCGCGAATCGACTCGAGAAGCGCCAGCGTCTGCACCGTCTTGCCGAGGCCCATGTCGTCGGCGAGACAACCACCGAGCTCCGTCGCTCGCAGAAACTGCAGCCAGCCCAGACCGGCGCGCTGATACGGACGCAGCTCGGCCTTCAATGTCGCAGGCTCTTTTTGCGGCGCAGGCGATGCCGTGGTCAGTCGCTGACGCAAATCCTCGAACGCCGCGTCCGCGGTGCGCGCGCGCGATTGCAACAGCGCGTCGACGAGCAGCGCCTGTGCGGAGTGAAAGCGAAGCGCGTCGCCTTCGCGTTTCCCGAGCTCGAGCACCGGCGCGAACGCCTCGGCCCACGAGCTCGAGACGACGCCGAACGATCCGTCGGGCAGACGCAGAAGATTGCGATTCGCTTCCGCCGCGGCGAGCAGCTCCGGCAAAGAGACGCGCACGTCTCCGAAATTCGCATTCACGTTGAGATCGAACCAATCGATGCCGCTCGCGATCTCGACATCGAAATCCTGCGTCACGCGCAACGGCGACGAATCGATCTCGATCTCCCACCCTTCCGCGGTCAGTGTGCGCGCGATCGATTCGAGCTGCGCGAAGCGAATGCGATAGCCATCCCATGCCGCGATCACGCCGAGGGCGGCGAGACGAGAGCGAAGCTGATCCTCGGTGTGCTTGTCGCGGCGAATGAGTTTTCGTCCGACGGTCTTCTGTAATTCGGACGATCGGCTGCTGACGCGCCAATCGTCATAGACGAAAAAAATCTCCGCGAGGAGCTCTGCGCTCCATGCGTCGGGCTGCAAAGACAGCAGCGGCTGCGGACGCACTTGCGCGACATCCCATCCGAGCTCCTCGGGCAGCGCGACGCCGTGAATCGGCGCACGAAGCAGCGCCTGGCGAAAGCGTTCCGTGTCGCTGAACGGAATCTCGATCGGACCATTGGCGCGGAGCACGTTCAGCCACGACGCGCGTCCGCCGTCGTCGAAGCGGCTCGCGCGACCATCAGTAACGACGATGTCTCCGGCGATCATTCTGATCTTGTCGAACGGCATCGACTCGCCGTCACGCTCGATCGATGCCTCGATGCGATAGCGCACGTGCGCGCGATCGCTCACGACCGAAACGCGGAACACCCACGGTGGACCGTCGTCCCACGCGACCGGTTGCAGCTCCTCGTCCGCGTCTTCGATGAACAACTTGCCCGCGCGCGCGAGCCGCTCGGTCCACCACGCGGTCGTCGCTCGCGAGATGCTGATCGTCGACTCGACGTCGTACGCGTACGAGCGCGGATGCAACAGACCGATGCTCTCGCGGTCGAAGGGCTCGAGCGCATGCAAGTCTTCGAGCTCGAGCTTGAGCGGACGCCATTTCGTCCACTCGCCGTTTTTCTTGCGCGAGCGTCCGACGATCTTGATGGTCAGTGTTAGGCCGAAACCCGGCGCCATCACGTACGCGATCTCTTCGGGCGCCCCGCGGGAGCTCTTCAATTGCGGCGTGCTCGGCGCGGGGCCGACGGCATCGAGGAGAAACTCCCACTGCGGCCTAACACGCCCGCGCACCGGCACCGGAAACGTGCGGACGTTGTCTTCGAAGCCGGTCGCGTCTTCGAGCGGCTCCCCGAAATCGAGAATCTCGATGCCGGAGACCTCATCGGGCAGAAGGTTTCTGGCGATCGCGCCGCGAATCGCGGCCCAGATGTGCTTGCAGTGCTCGAGATTGCGATTGAACGCCGGACAACTGCACTGCACGATGAGAAAGCCGTCGTCGATGGCGAGGATCACCGAATACGGACGGCTTCCCTGGACCACGGCCTCGATGACGCCATCCTCGGCGATGTCGAGCTGGCGCACGCGTCCCTGCGCGAAATATTCGTCGCCGCGCATCGTGATGCGGCGGTCAATGAGCTTTCGGAGGGAACGTTCGACGGACACGGGGTTGATGATGCGAGAGACGCATCACTTTACCATCCTCCGCCGCTGCCGCCTCCCGAGGAGCCTCCGCCTCCACCACCGCCTCCGCCTCCGGAACTGCTGCTGCCGCTGCCGCTCGATCGCGGCGCCGCAACTCCGGCGGCGAGACCGCTCGCGGCGACGGACCAGGTGCCGGTCGCGCCTGCGCCGCCGAACGCACCGCCGCCTCCGCTCCACGACGGACGCGACGAAGACGAGGAAGAGGATGACGAGATCGGCGTCGAATAGCTCGACGACGAGGAGCGCGGACGCGCGGCATCGACGCCGAACTTCTTCGCCCACTTCGATGCATCTTTGTCGAGGCCGAACGCGATGACCCACGGGAACCACTGGTCATCGATTGCCGGATCGCTCTTCGCGAGCTCTTCGGCGAAGTACTGCCGCGCCGCCGCGAGCTTCTTGCGAAACGCGATCGCGCTCGGCCCGCGCTTCGACTTCGCGCTGTTCGCGGTGCGGCTCGCGATCATCAACGCCAGCAGGGTGAAGCCGATCTGCAGGTCGAGCGGATAGAGATTGAATACGACGATCACGATCACGGCGACGAGCACGATCGCCATCGCGACGCGCGCCGCTTTCAGGTCTTCGCGACCCTTGTTGATTGCGCCGCGCCACATCACCGCGAGCGTGGAGCCGATGAACATGAAGATGCCCATCATGAACGACGTGATCACGATCGCGACGTGGAAGTTCTCGTGTGTCTTCCACGCATCGACGAGAACGTAGATCGCAGCGAAAAACAGCGCCGCGGTGATGAGTCCTCCGCGCAGCGGAGCGCGCTCCTGCAGTTGCGCGAGCTCCTCGGCGCGCCGCGTCACTCCGCCGCGGACCGTGTCGGTCGGACTGAATCCTTTGTCCTTGTAATGGGTGCGGAGCTTCGACGTGCTGGTCGAGTTGCCGTCGGCGAAGAGCTTTTCGATCAGATCGCGCTCGTATCCCTCGAATGAATCGCGCTCGGCGATGAGCTCGAGCTTCAGGTTCTTCGACGACGCCGACGACTCCACTTTGCCTTCGGCGACCCAGCGCGCGATGAGCGCGGAGACTTCGTTTGCTTCGACGCTTTCGTCCCACGCAGCGCCCACGACTTCGGCGGGGATGGGGAGGAGGTTTTCTCCGATCCATTTCGGCGTGACCGCGGCTGTGTCGAGCGGCGCGAAGCGGCCGAGTTTTTCTTCGCGGCGGAGCAGGAGCTGCCAGAACGCCAAGGGAAGGAGCATCAGCGCTGTGACGAGCCCGAGGCGAAGGGGAAGCGTGTCGAGGCGCGCGTTAGGCGGCGGTCCCGGGCCGCGGTAGGCGAGAGAGCCGCGCACGATGAAGCTCTTGCCCGGAGCGAGATCGGTGGCGCGGTATTGCGACTGCAAGTTGTCGCTGTGCCAGGCCGGATCGAGATCGAGATCGACGGTTAGGCGGCGGATCTCGCCCGGACGCGTCGGAAAGATGAAGTTGTGCTTCAGGTAGTAGCGGTTGAATCGCTTCAAAAGAACATTCGTGAGCGTGTAGTCGAGGACATACGTGATGCGCCGGTTCTCGAACGGCGGATCGCTCGGCAGGCGGCTGCGCCAGCGGATCTGCGATCCGTCGACCTGATATCCATCGACGACGTCGAGCGATCCTTCGCTGAGCGGAACCAACTGTCCGTATTCGTCGACGCGGCTCAGGCTATCGAGATGAAACTCGATGCCTTCGAGAAGCGCGACTTCGCGCTCGCCGCCGTTCCAGTCGCCGTTGAAGACATACGTCTGCGCTTCGCGTACGTGCAGCGTGCCCTGCGCGTCGAGATGCGCGCGCACATGGATCGAATCCCAATAGAGCTCCCGCGCGAGCGCCGGGAGGGCGAGCAGGAGAAGCAGCAACAGCTTCTTCACGGTGCGGCAGATTATGTCCCCTCTCCCCGCCGCGCGGGGAGAGGGTAAAGGTGAGGGGCGCTACGACACGAGATGCAGCTTGATCTCCGTCGCGGGTCCCGACGACTTTGCGACGACGCGCACGTGATCGACCTTGCGGCCGTCCTTGAAGTCGATGAGCGAGTAGACGCCGCGCGCGTGCACGCGATCGTCGAAGTCGACGACCTGCGCGTCGCCGTTCTCGAATACGACTTCGGCGAAGCTGACCTGCGCGGTGCCGCGCTCGACCTCGAGGAGCAGCGCCGTGCCGCGGCGATCGACGTTCATCGTGAAGTCGGTCCAGCCGTCTTCATCCTCGAGCACTTCCGAGGAGGCCCACACGCGGGCGTTGGCGGGGGGAAGGGACGCGACGACGACGGCGCCGAACACGACGGCCGGAAGATACGCGCGCGGTGTGACGCGCACGACCGGTCCCGGTCGCACGACGACGGTCGGGAGCGTGCGGCGGATCGGGAATCCCGGCCGCACCGTGACATGAACGCGAGTCACGTGACGCCCTCTGCGAACGCGCACCACGCGCGCCGCATCGGCAGCATCCGTGATGGAAAGAGAAACGAGGGTCACCAGAAGAGCCACTGCCATTCGCTGTTTCATACGCGTTGGATGCGCGAGGCACCCCCTCCGTTTACAAGTGGCATTCGTCGCGCAGCGAAAGCGGTCATTTTCGCCGGCTCCGTGCAGACATAGTATGAGTGTTCGAGGCAGGGCGATGAGATTGAACTATGCGGCAATCTTCGTTGCGGCTCTCGCCGCGTTCGTCGCGAGCTTCCTCTGGTACCTCGCGCTCGGAAACGAGCTGGCCGAAGTTAGCAAGCCGTTCGCCGAGATGCAGGGCCAGAGACCGCAGCCGTGGAAGATGGCCGTGGTCTTCGGCCAGTGTCTCGTCGTCGCATTCGTGGTCGCGTACGTCATCGGTCTGCGTCCCGCCGGCTGGACGAGCGCGTTGTGGATCGGCTTTCTCCTGTGGCTCGGACTGTGCGCCGCTCAATGGGTCGGCTCGATGGTTTGGGAGAGAGTTCCATTGAAGATGGCCGCCATTCACGCAGGCGACTGGCTCCTGAAGCTCCTGCTCATCGCCGCCATCGTCGGCGCTTGGCGCAAGCGGTGAAGTAGGATTCCTGTGGCTTCGCCACAGGACATGCGATTCTCCCTGCGCCTTCTTCAGTTCGGCCTCATCGCCGTCACGCTTGCCGTGACGCTGCACCGGGCGTTCGAGCTCGATCGCTTTCTCGTTCCGAAAGAAGTCGCACTGCATTTGTGCGCGGCGACCGCCGGAGTGTTCGCGTTGCGTGCGATCCATCGCGTCGCGTTCACATGGATCGATGGAGTGCTCGTCGCGTTTCTCGGGCTCAGCGCGATCTCGGCGGCGCTGGCGACGAATCCGTGGCTCGGACTGCGCGCCACCGCGATGACGGCATCGTCGATCCTGCTCTTCTGGATCGCGCGCGCACTTCGCGACGGAGGTCTCGATCGACCGCTCCTCGCTGCGATCGCGTTCGGAATCGTGCTCGCGTGTGTGACGTCGCTGTTGCAGGCGTACGGGGTGAGCCTCGATCTCTTCGCGCAAAGCCGCGCGCCGGGCGGAACGCTCGGCAATCGGAACTTCGTCGGGCACGCCGCCGCGTTCGGATTGCCGGTCGTGATTCTCTGCGCGCTGCGCGCGGTTCGATTCGGAGGAGCGGCGCTCGCATCGATCGGCGTGGTGATCGTCACCGGCGCGCTGGTGCTGACGCGCTCGCGTGCCGCGTGGCTCGCGTCCGCCGTGGCGATGCTCGTCTTCGTGTTCGCATTTCTCGCATCGCCCGAACTGCGGCGCGCGTGGAGGCGCATCGGCGCGGTGATCGCGTTGTCCGCATGTGGTCTCGCGGCGGCGCTTCTGATTCCGAACACACTGCGCTGGCGCAGCGACAATCCGTATCTCGAGTCGATGCGCAGCGTCGCGAGCTACGACGAGGGGAGCGGCCGCGGGCGTCTCGTGCAATACGAGCAGTCCCTGCGCATGGCCGCCGCGCATCCGCTGTTAGGCGCGGGGCCGGGCAATTGGCCGGTGCGCTACCCCGAGCACGCGGTGCGCAACGATCCGTCGCTCGACACGTCGGAAGCGGGCATGACGTTCAACCCATGGCCGAGCAGCGACTGGATCGCGTTCTTCTCCGAGCGCGGATTTCCCGCGGGCGCTCTGATCGTCATCGTCTTCATCGGGATCGCGCTGCGCGCATTCAAAGACGAGGATGCGCTGCGCGCCACCGCACTCCTCGGCGTTCTCGCTGGCGCGTGCGTGACCGCGTCGTTCGACGCCGTGCTCCTGCTTCCGCTGCCCGCGTTCTTTGTCTGGACTTCGATCGGTGCGCTGTGGCCGCCGTCTCAAGAGCCGCAGCGGACGATTCCGTCGCTCGTCGCGCTTCTCGTGATCCTCGCGTCGATGGTCGGAGCCGCGCGCAGCATCGCGCAGGTCGTGTCCATGGATCTCTTCACGCGAGGATCGTTGACGCGTGCAGTGACGGTCGACCCCGGAAACTATCGCGCGCATCTCCGCCTCGCGCGCATCGGCAAACGCGCGGAGCGATGCGAGCACGCGCGCGCGGCACACGCACTTTTTCCGAATGCAGCAGCGGCGAAGGAGGTCGCGCGGCGCTGCGAGTAACGCGCGTTACGGCTTCTGATCCCACCACTTCGAGAGACTCTGCGTCGCGACGCGCGGGCGCTCGGAGTAGTGCGAGGTGTCGTTGAAGAGCATCAGGCGCGCGTGCACGGGATCGCGGAAGTCGAGCACGTTCAGGCACGCGGGCGCCTGATCGAGTCGATCGCGATAGCCGCGCGCGTCGAATCCGAGAAGGCTGCTGAGAATGAGGCGGATCGTCGCTTTGTGCGACACGACGAGCACGCGCTCGCCCGGATGGCGCGTCACGATTTGTCGAATCGCGGGAAGTGCGCGCGCGAGAACGGCGACGCCCGACTCGCCGCCTTCCGGCGCGAACGTGAACGGATCCTCTTCCCACGCCGCGTACTCGTCGGCGAATCGCTCCTCGACTTCGCTGCGCTTCAGTCCCTCCCATCGCCCATGACTGATCTCGCGCAGTCCGTCGACTTGCACGAGCTCGAGCCCGCACTCGCCGGCGATGATGCGCGCGGTCTCGAGCGTTCGCGAGAGCGGACTGCAATAGACCGCCTGCAATCCCTCGCGGCGCAAACGCTCGCCGAGGAGTGCGGCTTGCGCGCGGCCCTCCTCGGCGAGATCGACGCCGGTCGCGCCCGAGAAGCGATCCTCGGCGGTGAGCTGCGTCGCGCCGTGCCGGACCAGATAGAGGCGCGTGGGTCTCATTGCGTTTTGGAGTGCGGCGGCCATGCCGCCGCTTTTTCGATGGCGCGCGCGTGCCGCACCGAGAAAGCGGCGGCATGGCCGCCGCACTCCAGACACACAAAGGCCCCGGAGATCCTTTGCCTCCCGGGGCCATTCTCAGCGCGTTGACAGCCGCAAAGGGGCATTCGCGCCAAATTTTTGCCTCGGCGGTCCATCGCACCACCGCGACCGAACTCTGCACGTTGACATCTGCGATGAAGCATTCGTGCCGAGCCCGCTGTCTCGATGGCTCATCGCACCATCGCGACCCGCATCCGGCACGTTGACATCCGCGATGAAGCGTTCGTGCCGAACCCGTCGTCTCGGTGACTCATCGCGTCACCTCGACTCCGCGTCTTCCACACGTTGACATCTGCGATGAAGCATTCGTGTGGACTTCGCTGTCTCGATGGCTCACCGCACCATCGTGACCGGCTCCGGCGCGTTGACATCTGCGATGAAGCGTTCGCGCCCGAACCGTTGCCTCGATGACCTATCGCGTCCTTCTCGGCCACCTCAACACGTTGACATCTGCGATAGAGCGTCCGTGCTGAAGTGAGCCTCAATGTGTGTTCGCGACTGCGATTGCGCAAGGGTTTTCGCTGTTACATTTTCGACTGTTTTCCACACCCTTCCACAGGGGCCATGCACTGGGTTCTAGGCAAGCGAAGCGAACGTTTGAGTGCGCAAGGAGATCGCATGAGACCGATGGTGGAAAACCAGAAACCAGAAACCAGAAACCAGAAAAAGCGAGAGCGTTCTGTGCAGCGGAGCTTCTGGTTTCTAGTTTCTGGTTTCTGGTTTTCGCGTTCTGGCGCGCATGACGCATCACCCACGTCCGGAGGAACACGACTATGCACAAAAAACTCTGGGTGTTGTGTGCGGTTGCGGTGGTGCTGCTCGTCGCCGTCCCTTCGTTCGCGCAAACCACGTTCCGCTGTGAGTCGACCGACGGCAAGTATCGCGAGTGCCGCGTCGACGGGACCGGAAATCTCATCCTGGCCAAGCAGATCAGTGACACGAACTGCGTCCAAGGCAAGACGTGGGGTTATCGCGACGGAGTGGTCTGGGTCGATCGCGGATGCCGCGCCGATTTCAGGTTCACCACGGCGGATCCGCTCAACATGTTCGTGCTTTGCGAGTCGATCGACGGGAAGCTCAGTCGATGCAACGCCGACATCGGCGCAGGCGTGAGGCTCGCGCGGCAGATCAGCGACAGCGCGTGCCGCTTCGGCCGCGACTGGGGCTACGACGCGAATGGGATCTGGGTGACGAACGGCTGCCGCGCGGAGTTCGGCGTGCGATCGGCGAGCGCCGTCCGCATCGTGACCGCGAGCACGGCGCCGCCCGAGCCGGTGATCACGTGTCAGTCGATCAACAACGACCGCAGTCACTGCGACGCCGACACGAGCCTGGGCATCACGCTGTGGCGGCAGATCAGCGAGAACCCGTGCGTGCTCAATCGCACGTGGGGCATCGATGACGATGGGATCTGGGTGAAGGACGGATGCCGCGGGCAGTTCACGTCCGCGAATCTGCCGGTGATGATCTCTTCGTCTCCTTCCTCGCCGCCGCCGACGAAGGTGATCGTGAGGAACGAGACCGCGGCGCCGGGCACGATCGTCTGCGAGTCGCTCAACAACGACTATCACCACTGCGAGACCAACACGCGCATGGGCGTGACGCTCATGCGGCAGATCTCCGACAACGCCTGCGTGCGCGATCGCACCTGGGGCGTCGACAAGAACGGGATCTGGGTGAAGGGCGGTTGCCGCGCGGAATTCACCCTCGGCACGAGCGAGAGCTCGGTGATCCTGCCGCCGGCCGAGCCCGCGGGACCGGTGATCGTGTGCGAGTCGATCGACGGACGCCGCAATCACTGCGCGACGGACACCAGTCTGGGCGTGAATCTGCTGCGGCAGATCAGCGACTCGCATTGCACGCTCAATCAGACGTGGGGCGTCGATGCGAACGGGATCTGGGTCGATGACGGATGCCGCGCCGAGTTCACCCTCGGCAACGCACGCATGAGTCTCGGCGATGTGCCGCGATCCGCGCGCGTGCTGTGCGAGTCGAAAGACGGCCAGCGCGCGACGTGTCACGCAGACACGCGCATGGGCGTCGCCGTCGTGCGCCAGCTCAGCGACACGAACTGCGTCTACAACAGCACGTGGGGCTTCGACGCGAACGGCATCTGGGTGACCGCGGGATGCCGCGCGGAGTTCATTCTGCGGAGGTAATTAGGGAGTAGCGAGTGGCGAGTTGCGAGTTGCGCGAGACGGCTCGGTGAGCCGGAGATGCATCGCAACTCGCACTCGCTGCTCGCGATCGAGCGGGGGACGCGTCATCCTCGGCGGGAGACCGCAATGAGAAGGCTCGTGACGCTCACGAGCCCTACGGCCACGAGCGTCGCTGCGGAACCGTCGGGCGTCCGGGCATATTGATAAAGGAGCGCGATGCCGGCCGCGATTTCCTTCCCCAGGCCGATCAATCCACCGACGGCGAGCGCGAAGACAACGTCATCCCGATCTTGAAATTTTCGGCTCATACCTACCGAATCTCCTGCATCAACACCCTTTGGTTCCGATGGATGTTGAGCGTCTTCAGCGGGGAGCCGGACAAAAGACAACGTCGGTCAGACGGGTGGGCTTGTCAAGGGTTTTCGAAGTTACATTTGCCTGCGTTTTCCACAGCGATCAACGGCCTAACCGCCGCAAACTCGCCGCCGGAGGGACGTCAGCCCAACTGGACTTCGCGCTCTTTGGGCCGCGTTTGCGAGTTGCGCGTGAGGCAGCGGACCCGCAACTCGCAACGGGTTCTAAGCCATCTGCACTTCGCGCTCTTTCGCTTTCGGCTTCTCGAACGCCACATACTTCTCCGCGGCTTCGGTGTGATGGAAGAGCTCGAGGGTCTCGAGCTCTTCGTCCGTCACCGGCGTGAGCGCGGTGTCCATGTACTCGTATTTCTTCGGATCGCGTTTGATGCGCACGTAGATGCGGCGCAGACCCGCGTACGTTTTGC
>Ga0075428_100003622_pt1 | contig 16933 bp, 15 predicted proteins | sample RhiMetdeltSRZDD2_FD_75291 | JGI IMG/M metagenome (GOLD analysis project Ga0075428, IMG submission 75291) | Populus rhizosphere microbial communities from Tennessee, USA - Rhizosphere MetaG P. deltoides SRZDD2 | ecosystem: Host-associated > Plants > Roots > Rhizosphere > Soil | place: USA... | reverse complement strand
GACGCCGCGTCACAAGTTGTTACACCGAGATAGAGAATAAGCTTCCCTTCCCCGAGGTTGATCGCACAAGCGGCATCACGCCGCCGGATTGCCCGGCGCCATCCCCACAACAAGCGTGCAGCTGTTGCAGACGAAGCCGCCCCGCCGGCATGCATCCGACGTGGACGTCGTCGGCGGGTTCGCTATCGATACGCGGACGAAGATGAACGCAGGATGTATGTCTCCGGTTCCACCCGAGCTGCCGCTTTCAGCCGTCCATCCATTAAAATCTTATAATTCACTCAATGTGTTATTCATACATCTGCACACGCAGGTGGTTGCCCTCAAAGCGTTGCAGCCGGGTCTCGCCAACCCACAGTCGCTAACGGCCAGGTCAGGTCTTCATTGCGGGTTCATCGGCCCTGTGATGATTTGTGACAGTTGAGCGACAGTACGGCGATTGTCCCATGACAGATCAGACGGTCATAGTTCAGAAGGGGTTCTGGCGCCTGGCCGGTCTGCGCGCCCAGCGGGCGCTTTTTTTTAGGCCTGCGCCCCTGCGCACGACCACGGCTTGGGCGCTTGCGGCGTTCATCGCCGCCGTCCTGCTGCATCATTTCTGGAACGATGAGGGCGAGTTTCCCAACATCGTCTTTACGGCCGGCGTCACCATGGCGCTCGTTGCCCTGATTGCCTTGATCTCGCGTAGGGTTCTGTTTTCCATGCTGCTGATGGCAGCGCTGATTGGGACCATTGCCGCCGCGGCATCGGTCAAGCGCGCCACCATGAACATGGTCGTGCACGCCTACGATCTGTTCTTCTATCTGAGCTCCTGGTCGACCATCAGCTATCTGTGGAGCGACCACCGCCGCTATGTCCTTGGTTTGCTTGGTGCATTGCTCGCAACCGCGATCGTCGCACGCCTCGCCTATCACGCCGACAGCATTCGTGTGGACCGCAAATGGTCGGCCATTGCCGGCCTTCTCTTCATGGCCGTTGCCTGGTACGGGGCCGAGACGAAGGGCGAGCGCCGCCACATGCAGTTCTACTACCAGAACCTGTATGTCTCATCGTTCTACGCGTCATGGGCCGAGACGCTGGAAACGCTATGGCGCGGCGCACTGCTGGAAGCCGCGCCGAAGGCGGCGGCGGCAACGCCGGCCTTCACCATTCCCGGCAGGTGCGACACCAATACAAAGCCGCCGCACATCATCCTTATCCACCAGGAATCGGTCGTTCAGCCCTCGCTGTTCAAGCAACTGAGCTATGACCACGCCGTCGACCCGTTGTTCCTGTCCGACGACGCCAACCTGCACCAGATGCGCGTCGAGACCTATGGTGGCGCGTCCTGGCTGACGGAGTTCTCGCTGCTGGCCGGTGTGTCCACGCATTCGTTCGGCGGCATGCGTCAGTTCGTACAGACCTTCACCCAGAACAAGCTGAAGGACACGCTGCCGCAAGCACTCGAGCGCTGCGGATATCGCAACGTCGTGTTCTACCCGATGATGCGCAACTTCGTGTCGAACGACAAGTTCTACGCCTCGATCGGACTGCGCGAGATCTTCGACATGAAGTCGCAAGGCGCGGCCACCGCCCAGGAGCGCGACCGGTTCTACTACGACAACTCCATGGCCGAGCTGGAACGCCACGTGCGCACATCGAAGAAGCCGATGTTCCTCTTCATTCAGACCATGTCGGCACATTGGCCGTACGACTTCGCCTTCAATCCCGAGGTCGAGGCGGCGGGCGGCGGGCCCGGCACCGATCCCGAGATGCACGAGTATCTGCGCCGCGTCTCGATGGCCAAGATGGACTTCGACTACCTGATGGCCGAGTTGCCCCGCCGTTTCCCCGGCGAGCGCTTCCTGATCGTGCACTACGGCGACCACCATCCCATGGCGACCCGCATGCTGCTGGGCTTCAATAGCGAGACAGAAGCCGAGGATGTTGCACTGCATCCGGACTCGATCGGCTTCCTTACCTACTATGCGGCTCGGGGAGTCAACTATCGCGTGCCGACGCAGCCCCAGTTCGAGACCCTGGACGTGCCTTTTGTGAGCACGGTCATACTCGACTTGGCCGGCCTGCCGCTGTCGGATTCACACAATGAGCGCAAACGTCTGATGTATCTGTGCAAGGGCCGCTACAACGGCTGTTCGCAGCGCAATGAGATTTTGGCGTTTCATCGTCGGCTGATCGACTCCGGCATCATGGCGGCCCGCTAGCGGTCGCCCCGTCCAGCAACTTGTCCAGCAACCTGTCCAGCAACCTGTCCGGCAACGTTTTCCCACGGCTTGCCATCGGCTCGCTTGCATGCCAGGACAAGCGCGCCCTTGCATAGGCCTCCTGCGAAGTCCACCTGTTTGTCGATGACGGAACCGCAAACCTTCATTCGCCCGGCGCTGCAGGGCGAAAGGCAGCACCGCAAGATCTCGGTGGTCGTACCCATGCTCAACGAGGAGAATGGGTTGGGCCCACTGGTCGAGCGGCTGCGCCCGGTTCTGGACGGCCTCGGCTGCGACTGGGAGGTGATTTGCGTTGATGACGGATCGACCGACAACACGCTCGCCATCCTCAGGCGCCTGCACGACCAGGATGCGCGCTTCAAATCCATTTCGCTGAGCCGCAACTTCGGCAAGGAGATCGCGACGGCCGCCGGCTTGAGCTACACAACCGGCGACGCCGCCGTCATCATCGACGCCGACCTGCAGCACCCGCCCGAACTGATCGCCACCTTCGTCGACCACTGGCGTCAAGGCTACGAGGTGGTGTTCGGGCAGCGCATCGACCGGCATGCCGACTCGCTGCTGCATCGCTGGTCGGCCCGCGCCTTCTACGTCGCCTTCCAGAAACTGAGCGGAACCAGCCTGCCCGAGGGCGCCGGCGACTTCCGCCTGCTCGACCGCAAGGCGGTCGACGCCATGAACCTGATGCGCGAGCGGGTGCGCTTTAACAAGGGCCTGTTTGCGTGGATGGGCTTCCGCTCGATCGGCGTACCCTTCCACGTCGAGCCGCGCACCGGCGGGGTGTCGCGCTGGCGACCGCGCGCCTTGCTGCGCTTTGCCCTCGACGGCATCGCCTCGTTCACAACGATCCCGCTGCGGGTGTGGTCCTATCTCGGGCTCGTCATCTCATTTCTGGCGCTTTGCTACGCCATGTTCATTCTCGTCAAGACGCTCATCTTCGGCGCCGACGTGCCTGGCTTCCCGACGCTGATCATCTCCGTCATGTTCTTTGCCGGCGTGCAACTCATCTCGCTCGGCGTGATCGGCGAGTATCTCGGCCGCATGTACGAAGAAGTGAAGGGCCGTCCCTTGTTCCTCGTTGCCGACACACTGGGAATCGACGAGGACACAGCAGCCAAGGGTGCGCAATTGGCCCTTCCCACGCGTCGGCACGAGCGATGACGCGGCCGCGGCCTCGGTCATCGACGACGTTGCCAGCATGATCATTCTGTGTGCCGACGACTATGCGATGACGGAAGGGGTGTCACGCGCCATTGGTGAGCTGGCGGCCGCCCGCCGGCTGTCGGCAACCAGTGTTCTGACGACCTCCAGCCATTGGCCACGCATGGCGCCCCGCCTGCTGGTACACCGCGGACACCTTTCGATCGGCCTCCATCTCAACCTGACGCTGGGCCAACCGCTCGGTCAGATGCCACGGCTCGCCCCACAAGGGATCTTGCCGCCCCTGGCCAACCTGACCGTATGGGCGCTCGGCGGTGTGCTCGATGCGGGGGAGATCGCTGCCGAAATCGGCCGGCAACTTGATCGCTTCGAGGCGGTGCTCGGCTTTCCGCCTGATCACATCGATGGACATCAGCACGTGCAGGTGCTGCCAGGCGTACGGCGCGCGCTGTTCAAGGAGGTTGAGCGCCGCTATCGGGTTCGCCCGCCGCTCTTGCGTGATCCTTCCGACCGGCTGGGCGCCATCCTTGCACGCCGCGCCAGTGTGCCGAAGGCGCTGACCGTCGCTGCGCTCGCTTTCGGGTTCGCCGGCTCCGCGCACAAGCGAGGGCTGCACACCAATGACAGTTTCGCCGGTTTTTCACGCTTCGATGAGCGCCAGCCCTATGCCGAGGAACTGGAGCAGGCCCTGTCGGCTCCCGGCCGGCGGCATCTCGTCATGTGCCATCCGGGTCATCCGGACGCAGAGCTGGCCAGCCTGGACCCTGTCGTCAATCGCCGCCGCATGGAGTATGAGGCGCTGATGGCGAACTTGACCTTGATGAAGCGCATCTGGCGACCCGCGCGACAGGGTGACGGCGCGACCTTCGACTGGTCGCAGGCGGATGCAACGGCATGAACGAGCGCTGGGCTAGAGTAGTGCCGGGCGCCCAGCACCCGCTGCGGCATGGGCTGGCCTTTCTCATCTGCGGTCTCATATCGCTCAGCGTCGACGCCGCCATCTTGAAGCTGCTGACCGTCTTGTTCGGCATCCACCCATTCATTGCCAGGATTGCCGCGATCTCCATTGCCATGGCGTCCGGCTGGCTCTCGCACCGCACCTTCACGTTCGCGCTCAAGACGCCGCCGACGGTGGCCGAGTTCCTGCGCTACGTGGCTGTTGGCTGGATGGTGTCGGCCATCAATTACGGCGTGTTCGTCGCCATCCTGCTGGTGCAGCCGACAACCGAGCCACTCGTGGCGCTGCTCGCCTCGTCCATCGTGGCGATGTTCTTTGCCTACTTCGGCATGCGCTTTGCGGCCTTCCGCATCGACGCCCAAGCGCCGCAGCGGGATTAGCTTGGGTCGTGTGACTGTGCCGCGCCGCGCGTTTGCTGCTGCATCTAGAACAGGGAGCCGACATGAAGGTCACACCGTCTGTGACCCCAACCAGATGCTTCTGAATAATCGTGACGCTTAGTTGACAAGGATATCGAGGGCTCGGTCGAAGATTTTCTGGCTGACGTGTCCGGCTCCTGGGACGATGTCCAGCTTCCAGCCCAACACCGCACCAAGGCTGTCTGCGAGCTTGCGGCAATGCTCGAAATGCCAGAGGCCGCGCGCCAAGCGGTGTGGCCCCTGAGCCATGGCCGTCTCGGTGCGAGGTAGGTCGGGTGCCGCACCATCCGTGTCGGCATCGCCGAGCAAGATCGTCACACGCCGCCCAAGGTATCGGCGCAGTTGCATCTCATCGACATCAAGGCCACCCATTCCCACAGGATAATCGACGGCCAGATCGGGCAGCATATACATTCCAGCATTGGCAGCGACGGCCATGTCCACTGCAGCAGCTGGCGTCAGCGTTAGACAGCGCAGCACGAACTGAGAGCCAGCAGAATTTCCAAACAGAGCGAAGGTGTCACGATTGGAGGCGATGGAGATGCGCACACTTTGGAACAGCCGATCGATGATGCCGAAAGTCCAAAGACTACGAGGCATGACCGTCAGGCTCGGTGGTGCGAGCTTAACGTTGCCGTAGTTGTACGCGTACACATCCGGGAATGCCCCCATGTCGAACTCCGGCACCAAGACGATCTGTCCGTTGCGTTCCGCCTGGCCCGCTAACACATCGCGAAAATGCGCGGCAGCGCGGTCAAGACCATGCATGGCGATGACAACGCGCGCATCGCGTACGCATGATTGAGGGCGATAATAAAAGATTCGCATCGACCGGCGCGGACCAGCGGCATTGTCTGGAAACACAAAGGAACCGGCGCCTTCGTGCAATTGCAAATCGCTCATGCGATGCATCCCGGTGCCCAGTGACCGTACGACACCACCCGATCGTTTCGCAGCCACCTCGTGGCATGACACGGTCCGGTACTCACATGGCCTATACGACCTCGCTAGGCCACCGCCGGCCGCACATTTCATCTTCACTTGACCCGCTCGCTTGACTCCAGTGTTGACTATGTAGTACACACTCCACATGGCTGGCTTCGGTGACTACATCCGCAACGCGCGCGAGGCGCTCGCTGCAACGGATCCGCGGTTCAGCCTGCGTCAGGTGGCGCAGCGCATCGATGTCGAGCCGGCATACCTGAGCAAGGTCGAGCGCGGCCTCGTGCCGCCACCGTCGGAAGCGACCATTGTCAGGTTGGCAGCGGATCTGGGTGAGGACGGCGACGTGTTGCTGGCTATGGCCGGCAAGGTGTCGAGCGATCTGCAAGCCATCATTCTGCGCCGGCCCAAGCAGTTCGCCGAGCTGATCCGTCAGCTCAAAAACGCTCCGAACCACGCGATCGTGAAGGTTGTTAGGGAGGTGCGCGACGGAAAGTGGTGAGTGCCAAGAACGACCAACGGTAGGTAGGGTAATGATTACACTCGAGCGCGACAGCCTGGTCTTTCGGTTCCCTGAGGTTCACGAACAAGCCCAAACGGAGGTCAATTTTCAGCGCACCTTGCGCATCCCCGATAATGGAAAACATTATCCGCTACCGCCCGGATTGGGCTGTTTCTCTCTGAAACACCTGGAGGACTACGCACAGCACGTTCCCCCAGACTGGCGCGAGCGCGGCGGCGTGATGATGCCGCTCTATCAGGCGGAGGCCATGTGGCTCTCGTTCTCGGGCCGCCGTCGCCATGATGCCTACCCGTTCGCGCTCAAGATCGCCGCCGGCAAGATCAATGCGGTGAGCGGCAAGGCGTGGAAGCCCGATCTCGATGCCTGCAAGAACGACTATGTCGTCGTGCCCGAACAGCCGTGGCTCGACGGGTTCTGCGTAGCCAAGGACGTGGTCCGTCAGTTCGTCGCCATGCCACTCGGCTCAGGCTACTCGGTCGAGGAGCAGATCACCGGCCAGCCCGAGCACGGCGGCCTGCAGATCATTGCCTATCCCATGAAGAAGGCGCGCTACGAGGAGCTGGCTCGCCGCCGCGCACAAGAGCACCAGCTGGCAGGCGCCCTACGCATGTACATGGGCGAGGGGGCTGGTGCAGTGATGCGTTCGCGCGCCTGTGCGGCCGCCCCGGCTCAAGCGATGGGCCTGGCAGCCGGCGGCCGCATGCGCCAGCAGATCTACGCCGACCCTTACGGCATCGACGCGTGGGACCAGAGCGTCTCAAGCCGCAGCTTCGTGACCTTGATCGACGCCACGCAATGGCGAAACATCACCGGCGAGGCCCCGGCGCAGCGGCCACCTACGGCAGCCGACTACACCGGTGCGGGCCTGCCGTGGTTCGACTACTACGCCGAGGCCGAGACGCTCCCGGGCGCCAAGGAGCTGGCGCTCGTCAAGAGCGTCGCCGAGCTGGCGTCCGAGAAGGGCGAGCAGGTGCTCGGCCCCGACGCCAAGGTTGAGCCCGGCAACGTGGTCCAGCTCGGCCCGCAGACGGCGGCCAAATCCAAGCCGGTCCGCGAGAGCCGGTTGTAGCGCTGGCATGGCGATTTCGCTCCAGGGCCGAACCTAGGCGGCCTGCCCCGGCGAGCCCCGCATAGCGCATCTAACGCTTGTGTGGGGCTCGTTGTGCCTGCTTGTTGCCTGCTACCATGGGCAGCCTTTCACGAAGTGGATCCAGCTGCCATGCCGCATCTGATCATCGAATACTCGGCCAACCTGGAAGCGGTACTCGATATCGCCGCGCTGGTGACTGCCCTGCACGAGGCCGCCCTGGAAACCGGCGTCTTCCCGATCGGCGGCATGCGGACGCGGGCGGCTAGGCGCGATACCTACCGCATCGCTGACGGCCATGCCGACAATGCCTTCATTCACGTACAGGCCCGCATCGGCTCAGGCAGACCCGCCGCGGTGCGCCAGCAGGCGGCCGAGCACATGTTCGCCAGACTGACGGGCGCAACGGCCGACATGTTCGCCAGCCGACCGCTGGGCCTGACGCTGGAAATCGTCGAGATCGATCCGGTCGGCAGCCTCAAGCACAACAACCTGCACGACATCGTTGCCGCGCGGCGCAAGGCATCGGGACCCTAGACGCAAGCCTCAAAGCGGTTGCTCGCCAAGCTGCTTTTCCAGAGCCGGGATCAGGCCCAGTCGCTCCTTGAGGAACGGATTGACGGCCAGCGCCCGGCGCAAGGCGGCGAGCGCCTCGCGCAACTCGCCTTTCTCAGAGCGGATCATGCCGATACCGGCGAGCGCACCGAAATGACGCGGCTCCAGCGCCAGCACGCGTTCGATGTCGGCCAGCGAGCGATCGTACTCACTGAGCAGGAACAAGACGGTAGCCCGCTTGTTCCATGCCTCTGCCCACTTCGGAGCCGCGGCAGTAATCTCATCGAGCGCCGCCAGGGCCGGCTGCAGCAGGCCGTGGGCCATCAGCCTGGTCGCGTGCTCCATGCGAGCATCCAGATCAGCCGAGCCAGACCGCAGCCAGACCTTCCAGATGTCGCCAACAATGGCGTCAGCCTCGTCCTGGTCCTTGGCAGTCTTGAGCAACGCGAACAGGCTGTCGAGACGCTGCGCGCGGGCCGCCGCATCGCCATCGGTCTGCGCATCGGCCTGGACCAGCCAAGCCGCCAGCAGCGCAACCGCCGCCAGCAACCGAATAAATCCTTCTGGATGCAGACCGGCGGACATCAAGCCCCCTTCGCATCGAGCGCGTATGCGGCAAGTATAGCAGATGGAAAGGCGGCCAAGCTTCGCCCAGGCTCGATGCAGGGAGTGCGCTATGAACCTCGTCATGATGTCAACCTTGGTGCTGGTGCTGGCCATACCCCTGGCTATGGCGGCCCACGGCGCGGACAAGACCGTCGTGTCGCTGGCCACCGCCACACCCGGCGGTGGTTTTCCGGTTTATGGTGACGCGGTGGCCGGCGTCATCAACGAGGTGGAGCCAAGCCTTGAAGTTCGTCCGCAGAACACCAAGGGCAGCGCCGAGAACATTCCGCTGCTTGAGGCAGGCCAGCTCGACATCGGTCTGGTGCAAGGCGAGGCGGCGCTCGAGGCGTTGAACGGCATCGGCCGGGCCCCGGCGGATCTGCGCATCCTGGCCGCCATGTACGCAACACCCGGCATGTTCGTGGTCAGGGCGGACAGTGCCTATCGGACGATCGACGATCTCAAAGGCAAGCCCGTTGCGTTCGGCGCCAAGGGTTCGGGTCTTGTAATCCTCGCCCGCTATATCCTGGACGGCCTCGGCCTCGACCAGAGTCGCGACTTCGAGGCCATCTTCCTGGATCGCGCCGGCGATGGACCTGCCATGGTCATGGATGGCCGCGCTGCCGCGTTGTGGGGCGGTGGCACCGCCTGGCCTGGCTTCACCGCAGTTGCCAAGGGACCGGCGGGCGCCCGCTTCATCGTGCCGGACGCGGAGGCCATCGCCCGCATCCAGGCCAAGCACTCGTTCCTGCAGACGCTGGTCGTGCCGGCCAATTCGTTTCCCGGCCAGCCGCAGGCGCTGACATCGCTCGGGTCATGGAGCTTCATCCTCGCCCGGCCGACGCTGCCCGAGGACATCGCCTACCGGCTCGCGCGAGCCTTGCACAAGGGCGAGGCCAAGCTCGCCGAGCGCTTGCCGCAGGCGCGCGAGACCACGGCAGCCAACACTGCTAGCGCGGCGCGCCGCGACCTGCTGCATCCCGGCGTCCTCAGGTACCTGCGCGAGATCGGGCTGATACCGTAAAGCGCCGCTCGCAACGGCGCCTGCAGCGCTCTGTCACATATGAATGGCGCGCTTGTCCACGGCCAGCGCCGCCTCCTTGACTGCCTCGGTCAAGGTCGGGTGCGCGTGGCAGGTACGGGCCAGGTCTTCGGCCGAGCCGCCGAACTCCATGATCACCGCCGCCTCGGCGATCATCTCGCTGGCTGCCGCGCCGATCATGTGCACGCCGAGAATCCGGTCCGTCTTGGCTTCGGCCAGGATCTTGACGAAGCCGTCGGTGGTCTTGTTGACCTTGGCGCGGCCATTGGCGGTGAACGGGAACTTGCCGACCTTGTAGGCGATGCCTGCGTCCTTCAGGTCCTCCTCGGACTTGCCGACCGAGGCAACCTCCGGGAACGTGTAGATGACGTTGGGAATAACGTCGTAGTTCACGTGACCCGCTTGCCCGGCGAGGATCTCGGCCGCTGCCGTGCCCTCGTCCTCGGCCTTATGGGCCAGCATCGGCCCTGCGATCACGTCGCCGATGGCATAGATGCCGGGTACATTGGTCTGGTAGTGGGCATCGACGATCACGCGCTTGCGGTTGTCGAGCTGCACGCCGGCCGCCTCCAGGCCGAGGCCCTCCGTGTAGGGGGTCCGACCGATCGCAACCAGCACGACGTCGGCTTCGATGGTCATGGGCTCGCCGCCGGTCGCCGGCTCGATCGTGATCTGCTGGGCCGCACCGTTCTTTGCGACTTTGATCACCTTGCTGGCCAGCTTGAAGGTCATACCCTGCTTGGTCAGGATGCGCTGCACCGTCCTGGCCACGTCGGCGTCCATGCCCGGCAGGATGCGGTCGAGATATTCGACCACGCCCACCTCCGCACCGAGCCTGCGCCAGACCGAACCGAGCTCCAGCCCGATCACTCCCGCGCCCACCACCAGCATGCGCTTGGGCACCTTGGGCAGCGCTAGGGCGCCGGTCGACGACACGATGCTCACCTCGTCGATGTTGACCCCCGCCAGCTTGGCGGCGTCGGAGCCGGTGGCGATGACGATGTTCTTGGTCTCGAGCTGCTGTCTGCCGTTCGCAGTTGCGACCTCGACCTTGCCTGGCCCGGCGATCGTCCCGGTGCCCTGAAAGGTGTCGATCTTGTTCTTTTTGAGCAGGAAGGCGACACCGTCGACGTTGCCCTTCACGCCCTGATCCTTGAATGCCAGCATCTTGGCGAGGTCGAGTTTGACTGCGGGCACCTCGATGCCCATCCCGGCGAAGGAGTGTCCTGCCTCCTCGTAGAGCTCGGAGGCGTGCAGCAGCGCTTTGGAGGGAATGCATCCGATGTTGAGACAGGTGCCCCCGTAGGTGGCGCGCTTTTCGACAACGGCCACCTTCAGGCCGAGCTGGGCGGCGCGGATGGCGCACACATAACCGCCCGGGCCGGTGCCGATCACGATCAGGTCATAGGTCATTGAAAAACTCTGCGTTGGCTGGCATCGCCGCGGTCGTCGCCGGCATACAGCGATCCGCGCACGCCGGCCTGTGTTGGCAACGAGGTCCCGGGCACCAGGCCCAGGATGACAAGCGACATCACAGCTCCAGCACGAAGCGCTGCGGGTCTTCCAGGACTTCCTTGACGCGCACCAGGAAGGTCACCGCGTCCTTGCCGTCGACGATGCGGTGATCGTAGCTGAGCGCCAGATACATCATCGGCCGAATCACGATCTGCCCGTTTCGCACCACCGGCCGCTCCTCGATGCGATGCATGCCGAGGATACCGGACTGCGGCGCGTTCAAGATCGGCGTCGACATCAGCGAGCCGTACACGCCGCCGTTGGAGATGGTAAAGGTGCCGCCCTGCATCTCGTCGATCGACAGCTTGCCTTCCCGGGCACGCTTGCCGAAGTCGGTGATGGTCTGCTCGACCTCGGCGAGCGACATGCGGTCGGCCTCGCGCACCACCGGCACCACCAGGCCCTTGTCCGTGCCGACGGCAACGCCGATGTGGTAGTAGTTCTTGTAGATGATGTCGGCCCCGTCGATCTCGGCGTTGACGGCGGGGATCTCCTTCAGCGCCTGGATGCACGCCTTCACGAAGAAGCCCATGAAACCCAGCTTCACGCCGTGGCGCTTCTCGAACAGGTCCTTGTATTCCTTGCGCAGGTTCATGACCGCGTGCATGTCGAGGTCGTTGAACGTGGTGAGCATGGCCGCGGTGTTCTGCGCGTCCTTCAGGCGGCGGGCGATGGTCTGCCGCAGACGCGTCATCTTCACGCGTTCTTCGCGCGCGGCATCGTTGGGCACGGATGGCGCCCGCAGCTGGGCGACGGCAACCGAGGTGGTGGTCATCGGCGCATAGGCGACGGCCTCCGCAGCAGCGCCGCTGGCAGCCGGTCCCGGCGAGCGGCCGGCCGCCATCACGTCCTCTTTCAGCACCTGGCCGCGGCGACCGGAGCCCGACACGTCGGCTGGCGACAGACCCTTCTCCTCCATCATCTTGCGCGCGGCCGGCGCCGGCGGCATGTCGCCTTTCGCCGGCGTGGTCGGGGCAGCGGGCGCCGGCTTGGGTGCGGCCGCAGCCGGCTTTGCCTCGGCCTTCGCGGCGGGCTGCGCTGGAACGCCGGCTCCTGGCTTGATGGAGCCCAGCACGCTGCCGACGGCGACCGTCGAGCCTTGCGCCACCTTGATGTCGCCCAACACGCCGGCGGCAGGCGCCGGCACCTCGACCGTGACCTTGTCGGTCTCCAGCTCGACCAGCGGCTCGTCCACATTGACGGCTTCGCCCGGTTTCTTGAACCATTGGCCGACGGTCGCTTCGGTGACAGATTCACCCAGCGCCGGCACCTTGATCTCGATCGTCATTCTCGTTCCACCGTCCAGCAATCATTCGCCCGTTCAGCGCTGTGCAGCGCATGGCGCGCTAAGCACCCGCCGTTGCCCGGCCCTGCACGTCCACTCCTTGCAAGGACGCGCCGCTCCTCATCGCATGCGTTCGTGACCCGCACGTCACCACCATCACATCAGCGCCTGCTCCACCAGCGCCTTCTGCTCCTGATTGTGCTTGCTGGCGAGCCCGGTGGCCGTGGCGGCAGCTGGCGTGCGGCCGACATAGCGCGGCCGCGTGTTGACGACCGGCGTGTGCTGCAGAACCCATTCGACGTTGGGCTCGATGAAATTCCACGCGCCCATGTTGCGCGGCTCTTCCTGCGCCCAGACGATCTCGGCCTTGGCGAAACGGGACAACTCGGTCACCAGCGCCTTGGCCGGGAACGGATACAGCTGCTCGATGCGCAGCAGGTAGACGTCGTCGACGCCAGCCGCCTCGCGGGCTTCGTAGAGGTCGTAGTAGACCTTGCCGGTGCACAGGACGACGCGGCGGATCTGCCCATCCGGCTTCAGCTTGATCTTCTCGCCGGGCCGCGCCTGCGCGTCATCCCACAGCAGACGGTGGAACGTCGAGTGCGGCCCCATCTCGCTGAGATCGGAGGTGACGCGCTTGTGCCGCAGCAGCGACTTCGGCGTCATGATCACCAGCGGCTTGCGGAACTTGCGATGCAGCTGCCGGCGCAGAACGTGGAAGTAGTTGGCCGGCGTGGTGCAGTTGGCGACCTGCCAGTTGTCCTCGGCGCACAGCTGCAGGAAGCGCTCGACGCGGGCCGAGGAGTGCTCCGGCCCCTGCCCCTCGTACCCGTGCGGCAGTAGGCAGACGAGGCCCGACATCCTGAGCCACTTGCGCTCGCCCGATGAGATGAATTGGTCGAACACGACCTGGGCGCCGTTGGCGAAGTCGCCGAACTGCGCCTCCCACATCACCAGCGCGTTGGGCTCCGCCAGCGTGTAGCCGTACTCGAAGGCCAGCACCGCCTCTTCCGACAGCATCGAGTTGATGACCTCGAAGCGGCCCTGGTCAGGCGAGACATACTTCAGGGGCGTGTAGCGACGCTCGGTCTCCTGATCGACCAGCACCGAGTGGCGCTGCGAGAAGGTGCCGCGCTCGCTGTCTTGGCCGGACAGGCGCACCGGAAAGCCTTCCTTCAGGAGCGTGCCGAACGCCAGCGCCTCAGCCATCGACCAGTCGATGCCGGTACCCGTATCGACCATCTCACGGCGGCGCTGCAGCAGGCGCTGCACAGTCTTGTGGGCGTGGAAGTCCTGCGGGATGGTCGTGATACGCTGGCCGATCTCCTTGAGCGACTCGATCGACACGCCGGTCGTCCCGCGCCGGGCTTCATCGTCGGCGAAGCCGATCTCGGCCCAACGGCCATCGAGCCAGTCAGCCTTGTTCGGCTTGAAGCCTTCGGCGGCGCCCAGCTCAGCCTCCAGGTGGGCGCGGAAGGCGCCCTGCATCTCCTCGACGCCCTGCTTGGTGACGACGCCTTCCTCGATCAGGCGCTGCGAATAGATTGCGACGACCGACGGATGCGCCTTGATGGCGCGGTACATCAGCGGTTGCGTGAATGCGGGCTCGTCGGACTCGTTATGGCCGAAGCGGCGATAGCAGAACATGTCGATCACCACCGGCTTCTGGAACCTCTGCCGGAACTCGGTGGCGATCTTGGCGACGTGCACCACCGCTTCGGGGTTGTCGCCGTTGACGTGGAAGATCGGCGCCTCGACCATCTTGGCGACGTCGGAGCAATAGGGCGACGAGCGCGAGTGTCGCGGCGCCGTGGTGAAGCCAATCTGGTTGTTGATGATGAAGTGGATCGAGCCGCCGGTGCGATGGCCCTTGAGGCCCGACAGGCCGAAGCATTCGGCCACTACGCCCTGGCCCGCAAACGCCGCATCACCGTGAATCAGCAATGGCATCACCGGTGTGCGCTCGCCCGGCTTGCAGCCGTGCTGGTCCTGCTTGGCGCGCACCTTGCCGAGCACCACCGGATCGACGATCTCAAGGTGCGAGGGGTTGGCCGTCAGCGACAGGTGCACGTTGTTGCCGTCGAACGCGCGGTCGGAGGAGGCGCCGAGGTGATATTTGACGTCACCCGAGCCCTCGACGTCGTCGGGCTTGTAGGAGCCGCCCTTGAACTCATTGAAGATGGCGCGGTGCGGCTTGCCCATCACGTTGGCCAGCACATTGAGGCGCCCGCGATGCGCCATGCCCATCACGATCTCCTTCACGCCGAGCTGGCCGCCGCGCTTGATGATCTGCTCGAGCGCGGGAACCATCGACTCGCCGCCATCCAGGCCGAAGCGCTTGGTGCCGGTGTATTTGACGTCGGCGAACTTCTCGAAGGTCTCCGCCTCGATCAGCTTGTTGAGGATGGCGCGCTTGCCTTCGACCGTGAAGTTGATGTCCTTGTCGCGACCCTCGATACGTTCCTGGATCCAGGACTTTTGCACCGGCGAGGTGATGTGCATGAACTCCACGCCAATCTGCCGGCAGTAGGTGCGGCGCAGAATCTTCAGAATGTCACGCACCGTGGCGATCTCGAGCCCGAGCACCTTGTCGATGAAGATCGGGCGGTCGAGGTCGGCTTCCGTGAAGCCGTAGGTTTCGGGGCGCAGCTCCTTATGGATCTTGCGCTCGCTGAGGCCGAGGGGATCGAGGTCGGCGGCCAGGTGGCCCATGACGCGGTAGGCGCGGATCAGCATGAGGGCGCGAATGCTGTCCTGGGTGGTGCGCAGCGACGCCATCGGCGACAGCTCGAAGCCAACCGCGCTGGCGCGCGCCTGCAGCTTCTCGCGCACCTGGCGCTCGGCGCCTTCGTAGTCGCCCGTCAGGGCTCCCAGCAGGTCGCTGTTCGAACCCACCTGCTGCATGGGTCTCGCCCACGAGGGGCCTGCATGACCGTTGTCACCGAACGATGCGCCGCGCTCCTCCTGCAGTGATGCGAAGAAATGCCGCCACTCGTCGCTGACCGATCCGGGGTTGCGCTCGTATTGAGCCTGCATCTCCTCGATGTAGGCCGCATTGGTGCCCTGCAGGAAAGACGTACGCGCAAATGCATCGTTCTTGGGTTGTCGGCTCATGTCGGATCGAAGTCCCGTGGAGTATGTGTTGGGGCTACGTACGAATGCGCGCTTGGGGGCTGGCACCCTCCGCCGGGCGCCTACCTAGCACATGCGTTCATGTAGTACAGCTCCACGGCCAGGGTAAGGCCCCGGCAGGCGCGTGCCCAAAGAAGGTGCAGGCCGAAAATCAGCCGCGGCCGAGCACCTTTGACAGCGTGGTGCCGAGCGAGGCCGGGCTGTCCGCCACAGCGATCCCCGCCGACTGCATGGCTGCCACCTTGTCTTCGGCTTTACCCTTGCCGCCCGAGATGATGGCACCCGCATGGCCCATGCGGCGGCCGGGAGGCGCCGTCATGCCGGCGATGAAGCCAGCCATCGGCTTCTTGCGGCCGCGTTTGGCCTCCGACCTGATGAAGTCGGCAGCGTCCTCTTCGGCCGAGCCGCCGATCTCGCCGATCATGATGATCGAGTTGGTGGCAGGGTCGGCGAGGAACATCTCCAGCACGTCGATGAACTCGGTGCCCTTCACCGGATCGCCGCCGATGCCCACGGCGGTCGACTGGCCGAGCCCAGCGTCCGTTGTCTGCTTGACGGCCTCATAGGTCAGCGTCCCGGAACGCGAGACGATGCCGACGCTGCCGGCCTTGAAGATGTTGGCCGGCATGATGCCGATCTTGCACTGGTTGGGCGTCAGCACGCCCGGGCAGTTCGGCCCGATCAGGCGCGACATGGAGCCGCCGAGCGCCCGCTTCACCTTGACCATGTCGAGCACCGGGATGCCCTCGGTGATGCATACGATCAGCGGGATCTCCGCGTCGATCGCCTCAAGGATGGCATCCGCGGCGAAGCGCGGCGGCACGTAGATGGCGCTGGCGTTGGCACCCGTCCTGGCTTTGGCCTCGAGCACCGTGTCGAAGATGGGAATGTCGGCCAGCTTGGCGTCGGGATGACGCGTGCCGCCTTTGCCCGGCGTGATGCCGCCGACCACCTTCGTGCCGTAGGCAACCGCCTGCTGGGTGTGGAACGTGCCCTGGCTGCCGGTGAAGCCCTGGACGATGACCTTGGTGTTCTGGTCGATCAGGATTGCCATCGTCAGGCCGCCTTCTTGACTTCGTCGGTGATCTTCTTGGCTGCGTCGGCGAGGTTGTCGGCGGGCACGATCTTGAGGCCCGACTTGGCCAGGATCTCCTTGCCAAGCTCGACGTTGGTGCCTTCCAGGCGCACCACCAGCGGCACCTTGATGGCCATCTCCTTGGCCGCCGCCACCACGCCTTCGGCGATGATGTCGCATCGCATGATGCCGCCGAAGATATTGACGAGAATGCCCTTCACGGCTGGGTCGGACAGGATGATCTTGAAGGCTGCCGCCACTTTCTCCTTGGTGGCGCCGCCGCCGACGTCAAGGAAGTTGGCGGGCTCCATGCCGTACAGCTTGATGATGTCCATGGTCGCCATGGCGAGGCCGGCGCCGTTGACCATGCAGCCGATCTGGCCGTCGAGCTTCACGTAGTTGAGGTCG
>Ga0075428_100003621_pt1 | contig 16934 bp, 16 predicted proteins | sample RhiMetdeltSRZDD2_FD_75291 | JGI IMG/M metagenome (GOLD analysis project Ga0075428, IMG submission 75291) | Populus rhizosphere microbial communities from Tennessee, USA - Rhizosphere MetaG P. deltoides SRZDD2 | ecosystem: Host-associated > Plants > Roots > Rhizosphere > Soil | place: USA... | reverse complement strand
GCAGCACGTCAACGACTGCGCCGACATCACCCTCTACCCGGCCGCGAACTCTTGGTACATGGGCGCCAATGTGCCCGGTAAGCCGCGGGTGTTTCTGCCGTACTGCGCCGGATTCGACTTCTATCGGGGCAGCTGTGACGAGGTGGTCGCGCGAGACTATTTGGGTTTCAAGCGCTCCGGTCCGGGCGGTACGCGTTGCATCGACGGAATGGTGCGCCGGTTGCAACCGGACGTGGAGATGGTCCTGAACGAAATTGCCGCGATGAATCTGCCGCTGATGGAATCGATGTCCGCCGACGAAGCCCGCGCCTTCTACGCGGAGATGTCGGCGACGCGGCCACCCGGACCGGACGTCGGCGAGATCGTCGACGGTGTCCTGCCGGGCGCCTCAGGCGACCTCGCGTACAGGCTTTACCGACCGCCGACGCCTGGTCCGCATCCGGTCGTCGTGTACTTCCACGGCGGCGGTTGGGTTGTGGGCGACGCCATTTCGGACGATCCCCTATGCCGAGACCTGTGCGTGCGCAGCGACGCGATCATCATCTCGGTGGATTACCGTCATGCGCCCGAGCATCGTTTCCCCGCCGCGGTCGACGACGCGATGGCCGCCGTTCAGTGGGTCGCCGACAACGCAGAGACGCTCGGCGGCAGGCCAGGCCAAGTCGCGGTATGTGGCTGGAGCGCGGGGGGTGGTTTGGCGGCGGTGGTGTGCCGGCTCGCGCGCGACATGGGTGGACCGCACATCGTCGGGCAGGCCTTGCTGACGCCGTCAACAGATGGAGGCATGGCACGCGCGTCCTTCGCTGAGAACGCGGACGGCTACGGGCTGACGACTCCGTTGGTCCGGTGGTTCTACGACCACTACGCCGACGTCCCCGACCGCAGCGATCCTCGGTTCGCGCCATTGCTTGCCGACGATCTGTCCGGATTGCCGCCCGCGTTCGTGGTGACGGCCGAGTTCGACCCCTTGCGCGACGACGGTGAGGCGCATGCCGCGGCACTCCAGGCTGCGGGCGTCCCGACACGGCACGTTCGTGCTCGGGGCCACACCCACCAGTCGGTGACCATGGTCGATGTGGTCATCTCCGGTGCACCGATTCGCGCCCAGATGGCGGACGCGCTCCGCCAGTTCTTCGTGGCGGCGCGCACGCCCGAACCTGCCTAGCCTTCCTTCGACGGCTTGGCGTCTATTCCGGATTCCTTGCGCTGCTGCTGCGTGATCGGCGCGGGCGCACCGGTCAACGGGTCGACACCACCGCCGGACTTCGGGAACGCGATGACCTCACGGATCGAGTCCATGCCCGAGAGCAACGCGTTGATCCGGTCCCACCCGAACGCGATGCCGCCGTGCGGCGGTGCGCCAAACATGAACGCTTCCAACAAGAATCCGAACTTCTCCTCGGCTTCGGCCTTGTCAAGGCCCATCACGCCGAAGACCTTTTCCTGAACGTCTCGCCGGTGGATACGAATCGAGCCGCCGCCGATCTCGTTGCCATTGCACACCACGTCGTACGCGTCGGCCAGCGCGGCACCCGGGTCGGATTCGATGCTGTCCTCGAAGTCCGGCTTGGGCGCGGTGAACGCGTGGTGCACCGCCGTCCAGGCGCCCGATCCGACGGCGACGTCGCCGTGCGCGGTTGCCTCGTCGGCGGGTTCGAACAGCGGCGGGTCGACCACCCAGGTGAACGCCCATGCGTTCGGGTCGATCAGGTCGAGCCGCTTGGCGACCTCGATGCGGACCGCGCCGAGCAGCGCCCGCGACGACTTGGCCGGGCCGGCGGAAAAGAAGACACAGTCACCGGGTGACGCGCCGACGTGGGCAGCCAGCCCATCGCGCTCGGCGTCGGACAGGTTCTTGGCCACCGGCCCGCCCAGCGTGCCGTCGTCGTTCACCAGCACGTAGGCCAGCCCGCGGTGCCCGCGCTGCTTGGCGAAGTCCTGCCAGGCATCGAGCGTGCGCCGCGGCTGCGATGCGCCCCCGGGCATGACCACGGCGCCGACGTAGGGCGCCTGGAACACGCGGAACTCCGTGGCCTTGAAGTAGTCCGTGCACTCGACCAGTTCGAGGCCGAACCGCAGATCGGGTTTGTCCGAACCGAATCGGCGCATCGCGTCGGCATAGGTCATCCGCGGCAGCGGCACCGGCACGTCATAGCCGATCAGGGCCCACAACGCCTTGAGGATCTCCTCCGAGATCGCGATGACGTCCTCGGTGTCGACGAAGCTGAGCTCCATATCGAGCTGGGTGAACTCGGGTTGCCGATCTGCGCGAAAGTCCTCATCGCGGTAGCACCGGGCGATTTGGTAGTAGCGCTCCATGCCGGCGACCATCAGCAGCTGCTTGAACAGCTGCGGGCTCTGCGGGAGCGCGTAGAACGAGCCGGGCTGCAGCCGCGCGGGCACCAGGAAGTCGCGGGCCCCCTCGGGCGTCGACCGGGTCATCGTCGGCGTCTCGATTTCGACGAACTCGTGACGCGCGAGCACCTCGCGGGCGGCCGCATTCGCCTTGGAGCGCAACCGAATCGCCGCACCTGGGCCGTCCCGGCGCAGATCCAGGTAGCGGTACTTCAGCCTGGCCTCTTCGCCTGCCGGCTCATCGAGCTGGAACGGCAGCGGTGCGCTCTCCCCCAACACCGTCAGCGACGTGGCGTTGACCTCGATCTCGCCCGTCGGTATTTCGGGGTTTTCATTGCCCTCGGGGCGGATCTCGACGACACCTTCGACGGCGATGCAGTACTCGGCGCGCAGCCGGTGCGCCTGGGCAAGCACGTCGCCTTCGCGGAACACCACCTGCGATACACCGGACGCGTCACGCAGGTCGATGAAGATGACGCCGCCGTGGTCACGGCGACGCGCCACCCAACCGGCCAGCGTCACCGTCTGCCCGGCGTCGGCGGCCCGCAACGAACCGGCCCCATGTGTGCGCAGCACAAAAACTCCCTGTCAATGACCTGATGAGACGACAGCCAAGTGTAGAGGGGGCCTCTGCGCCGGTAGCTTGGCGATCATGGGTAGCCGCATCGCACTCGTCGGCCCTGGCGCTATCGGCGCGACCGTCGCCGCGTACCTGCACGCGGCCGGTCATTCCGTCCTGGTGTGCGGGCACACCGCGCGCGAGTCGATCGAGGTTCGGCCCGACGACAAGGAGCCGATCGTGCTGCCGGGGCCGGTGCATACCGATCCCGCCGAGGTCGACGGTCCAGTCGACGTGCTGTTCATCGCCGTCAAGGACACCCAGAACGAGCAGGCCGGAGCCTGGTTGGCGCGGCTGTGCCACGAGCGCACGGTGGTGTGCGCGCTGCAGAACGGCGTCGAACAGGTCGAGCGTGTCGGACGGTTCTGCCCGTCGTCGACGGTCGTGCCCGCGGCCATCTGGCTGTCGTCGGAGATCCAGCCGGAGGGATGGGTGCGGGTACGCAACGAGCCGCGGCTGGTGCTGCCCGACTCCACGGCGGCATCGGCGCTCGCGGAGTTGTTGCGCGACGCGGGCGTCACGGTCGAGCTCGACCCGGACTTCAGTACCGCCGCGTGGCACAAGCTGCTGGTGAACGCCGTGGTCGCCTTCATGGTGTTGACCGGTAGGCGCTCTGGCATCTTCCGTCGCGACGACGTGGCCGCGTTGGGCCGTCGGTATCTGGCCGAATGCCTCGCGGTCGCGCGTGCGGAGGGTGCCAACCTGAGCGACGAGGTGATCGACGAGATCATCGGCATGCTGGCGCAGGCCCCGCCCGATGTCACCACCTCGATGCTGACCGACCGCGAAGCCGGCCGGCCGTTGGAATGGGACATCCGCAACGGCGTCATCCTGCGCAAGGCGGCGGCTCACGGCATTGCCACCCCGATCAGCGAGGTGTTGGTGCCGCTGCTCGCTGCGGCAAGCGACGGACCAGGCTAGACAGCGTCCTCTAGGGTGTATGGCCATGAAACCCTGCGAGCGCGTCGGCCTGGGCTTCATTGACAGCGCACCGTTCCGCTTCGTGAGCACCGTCGATCTGAACATCACCCCCGAGCAGCTGTTCGAGGTGCTCGACGACGCCGAGTCGTGGCCGCAATGGGCAACAGCGATCACCAAGGTGACATGGACCAGCCCGCAGCCGCACGGTATCGGCACGACACGAACTGTGGACATGCGCGGCGGCATCGTCGGCGACGAGGAATTCCTGGCCTGGGAGCCCTACTCGCACATGGCTTTTCGTTTCAATGAAGCCTCGACGGGCAGTATCGCAGCGTTCGCGGAGGACTATCGGATAGTGCCGACGGCCAGTGGCTGCCATTTGACGTGGGTGATGGCGATGAAGCCGAAAGGCGTTGCCGCGCGGTTGGGGATGACACTCGGCCGGCCGGTAATGGCGCGGACGTTCCAGAAGTTCCTGTATAACCTGCGCGACTACACCGACAAGCGATTTGCGGCTTAACGCCATCCGGTATGGGTACTCGTCCAAGGAGTCTGACGAACCGTTCGTATGGCGCGATCCTCCTCCCCTCCCGACTTCCGATAGGTCACTGCTGTGCCTCACACACCCGGCCTGCCTCGGCGGCTAGGCAGTCTGAAATGGTGGAACAGTAAGCGTCGCAACACAATCAGCGTTGTACTCGACTGGATTGTCGAAGAAACTTCGCATCACAGAAAGAAGGCAGCCCGCGGCCTCACGGGTATTCAGCGCGACTTCATGGCCGGTGCCCGGGAAGACGTAATGCCGTGAGTTGGATAATGTCTGGGCCGCTTCCTCGGCCAACGGCGGCGGCGTCGCGGAGTCGAAGCTGCCGCTGACGAGCAGGGTCGGCACGTCGCTGTGGGCCAAGTCGAAGACCCACCACGGCGCCGCGGGCACCGACCACTGTTCGCAGTCGCTGAAAAGCGTCGGCACCTGCGCGGGCAGCTTCAAGACGGCGTCGGGGAAATCGGGTAGCGCCTGCTTCCCCACAGCGAGCACCTTGTCGGGACTGGTGCGGGCCACCGCTTCGCGGCACAGCACGCTGTACATCACGCCGTAGCTGAGGATGTTCGGCGGCGTCACCGCCGCGAGCGCCTGGCCCACGTCGGTCGGATCGCCGGTGGCCAACTTGTGAATCATCGCCGGAATGCGGGCCAGTTGGCCCGGTGTCTGAGCGGCCGCCACCACCACGCCGCTGGCGAGTTTGTACCCGTCGATGACGACGTCGGTCGGTGTGCCGCCCACGTCCACGGTGACTCGGATGGGGCTCGCCGACAACTCGTTGACCATGCGCGTGAACTCCGCGCGCGCGTCGGGAAAAGCCTCGCTGCATCCCGGGTCGACCGCGCACGCGTCGAAGATCGCCTCGTAGCTCTGCGCTGCCCAGTCCCAACCTGATTCGGCGAGGTTGGCCGGTGGCGGCAATACGGAGTCCAGCACCACCGAGCGGATGCCGTCTGGACGGTCACGCAGCACCTGCAGCGCTAGGTCGGTGCCGTAGGACAGCGCGTAGATGTTCCACTGGTCGATGCCCATCGTGGTGCGCAGGTCGGCGACGTCGGCGACGCTTTCGGTGGTGTTGTAGGCCGCGACGTCGATGACGTCCTTCGCGATCCGGTCGCGACACGCACGCACGGCCGCCGCGCTCTGTTGCGAATAGGCGGAATTCTCGGCGCCGATTCCGACTGCCTTGACAAGGAATTGGTCCACTTCGGGGCACGCCAGGAACGGGTCGTCCTTCATCGTGCCGCGCTGGCCGAGCAGAATCAGATCGCGGTCGAGTTGCCAGTTGTCGAAGTTGTGGACCATCGGTGTGCCACCGGGGCCGCCCGCGAGATAGAGCACGGGATCGGGTTTTGGGTCCGGCGATGTCGTCTTGCGCGTGACGACAGCGAGCTTGATCTTCCTGCTGTTCGGATCGGCGCGATTCTGGGGCACGGTGAGATAGCCGCATTCGACGTCGGGACCTAGGTCGAGCTGCGGCACCCCGGTGTAAATCGGGTTGGGGCACGGCGCTTTTGCGTACGAGGCGGCGGGCGGCGCAGGCCGCGGTGCGACGCTCGTCGCGCTCGACGTCCCGCCAGCCGGTCCGCCCTGGCCGCATCCCGCGAGAACGACGACGGCGAGCAGTCCGATCACGCGACCAACAAGGCTCATTGCGGCCTCAATACAGGCCGACCCACGCCTCGCGGCGCTCGGCGTCTGGATCCGATACCACCGTGTCGCGGGCGGACTGGATGATGCGGGTGAATCGATCGTCGGTGTCGTACACGGGCCAATCGTGCCCACTGGACCAATGGATTTCGCCGCTCTCCCAGCCTTTGGCCGCGAAGTCCAGCCAGGCGCGCTGCATGCGCCGACCGACGGGCGGCTGCAGCCGCCGCCCCAACGGGTGCAGTTTGCGGCCGATGAACGAGGCATAGCTGTGCTGAATGTGCACGATCTCGCTGCCGTGGGTGGCGCCGAGGCCGAGCACCCGCAGGCTGATCCCGAAGTGGTCGAACCGGTACATATGCGTCGGCGCGTGCGCGCTGTAGGCGTCGGCGAACGCCCAGGCCGGCCCCCCGAACATGACGTCAGACCCGAACGCGACGAGTGCGCGTCTGCGTGGGTAGTCCGGGTACGCGGCGAGCACGCGCTCCTTGGCGTCGGGGGCGACGCGGTTGAGGTAGGCGTCGATTGACGCGGTGGTCGTGGGCAGCATCGGCGGCTTAGTCCAGGCGAACATCGATGCCTCGTGGCTGTTGGTGCCGATGATCAGCGGCACCCGCGCCAGGGCGCCCTCGCGGGCAGCGTCGACCGGGTGTTTCGGCAGCAGGTCGACGCCGTAGGTCAGGCCGTACGCCAGCGTCGGGGTGCTTGCGGCGCTCTTGAGCTGCAGCATGCCCGCGGCGCGGCGCAGCTGCCGCTGGGGCAGCCCCTTGACCTCGGCAGCGGTCACGCCCAGCCGTTTCAGGAAGTCGTGGGCCCGCCGCGCCCGTAACTCGCGGTCAGCGATCAGCGGAAGCGCGGGGCTCTGCGCGATCGCGCGGCGGAACAGGCCGTCGGCCGCGGGACTGGTCAACAGCGCGAGCACCGAGGTCGCGCCGGCCGACTCGCCGAACACGGTCACCCGGTCGGGATCACCGCCGAACGATGCGATGTTCTCCCGAATCCATCGCAACGCCGCCAGCTGATCGCGCAGCGCGAGGTTGTCGTCGAATCCGTCGCCGAGGTCGGACAGTTCGAAGCCGCCGAACACTCCGATCCGATAGGTGACGTTGACCACGACCACGTTTCCGTTGGCCGCCAGTCGCGACCCGTTGTAGAGCTGGAATTGGCCGGCGCCAAATACAAACGCGCCGCCGGGAATCCACACCATCACCGGCAACGAGCCGCTGGTGTCGGGCGACCACACCGTCAGCGTCAAACAGGCTTCGTCGCGCACCTTCGGGTCGTCGCGACCGCCGCCGACGAACGACTTGCCCTGCGGCGGGAGGGGTCCGTGTTCGAGCGCATCCCGCACGCCGGTCCACGGCTGCAGCGGGGCCGGTGCCAGAAACCGGCGTTCGCCGACGGGCTGCTCGGCGTACGACACGCCGCGCCAGACACCGACACCACCCTCGGTGGTGCCGCGCAGATCTCCCAGCCCCGTATGCGCGATGGTCGAATGTCCAAGAAGGACTGCCACGCCTAAATCGTAGTGTGCAAAGCTGGACGGGCCTGGGTCCGAACAGGGTGTGGCGAGCGACGGAGCGGTGCAATGACCTTCAACGAGGGTATGCAGATTGACACGACCAACATCTCGACGGGTGGTGGCCGCGGGCCCGGTCGTGGAATCGCGATCGGTGGCGGGCTCGGCGGATTGCTGATCGTTGTGATCGCGTTGTTCCTCGGCGTCGACCCCAGCTCGGTGATGCCGCAGCAACAGGAAATCGACGCAGGCGGCGTCGAAGCCCCGGGATACGACCTGAGCCACTGCAAGACCGGCGCGGACGCCAACAAGTTCGTCGAATGCCGGGTGGTCGCGACGACGAACTCGGTCGACGGCGTGTGGCAGCAGCTGACACCGGGCTACACGCCTCCGCACACCACGCTGTTTCACGGTGCGGTCCAGACGGGCTGCGGACCCGCCGACACCTCCGTCGGCCCCTTCTATTGCCCCGTCGACCAGACCGCCTATTTCGACACGGACTTCTTCCAGGTGCTCGTCGACCAGTTCGGTTCCAGCGGTGGCCCGCTGGCGCAGGAGTATGTGGTGGCCCACGAGTACGGTCACCATGTGCAGAACCTCAGGGGCGTTCTTGGCCGCGCGCAGCAGGACCCGACGGGCGCAGAGGGCGCCGGGGTGCGCACCGAGCTTCAGGCCGACTGCTATGCGGGGGTCTGGGCGCACTACGCGGCGATCACCAAACAGGAGAGCACCGGCGTGCCGTTCCTTGAGCCGTTGAGCGACAAGGACATTGCCGATGCGCTGTCGGCAGCCTCATCCGTAGGCGATGACCGAATCCAGAAAGAGGCGACCGGGCGGATCAACCCGGAGCAATGGACCCACGGATCGTCGGCCGAGCGGCAGAAGTGGTTCACGGTCGGCTACCAGACCGGCGACCCCAACAAGTGCGACACCTTCGCGACGAACAACCTTGGGTAGGCCACCTACGGCCATCGACGCCGTCGCCGAACGCTACCTCGACACGTTCGCGTCGTTGGACCCTTGCGCGGCAACGGAAATGGGCATCATCGGCCACGATGACGACATCACCGACTACTCCCCCGACGGTGTGACGGCGCGGGTCGACGCCGCCCGCTCGGCGCTGCGGGAGCTCGACGGAACCAGCCCGGCTGACGACGTCGACCAAGTGACGATTGCGGCGATGTGCGAACGACTCGGTTTGCAAATCGAACTGCACGACGCCCGATTGGACATCGGCGATCTGAACGTGATCGCTTCACCGCTGCAGTCGATGCGCGACGTGTTCGACTTGATGGCCACCGACACCGACGAGGACTGGGCGCTGATCGGCCGACGGATGTCAAAGGTGCCCGACCGCGTCGCCGGCTATGTCGAAGCACTGCGGGCCGCGGTGACAGCCGGCCGTGCGCCCGCCGCGCGGCAGGTCGCCCGTGGCATCCAGCAGGCGGGCCAAATCCAACAGCTATTTGTGGACATGGTGGCCGACGCGGCGCCGGAAAACGCTGTGCTGCACGCGGAATTGCAGCAACGCGCGGCGGCAGCGGCCGATTCCTACGCCGCGCTGGCCGCGGCACTGCGCGATGAGATCGCGCCGCACGCCCGGTACGAGGACGCATTTGGCCGCGACGCCTACCGGCTGCTGTCACGGGAATTCCTCGGCACCTCGGTCGACCTCGACGAGACCTATGAGTGGGGCCTTCGTCAATTGGAAAGCATTGTCGCCGAGCAGCAAACGATTGCAGACCGGCTCTATCCCGGCGCCTCGGTCAGCGAGGCACTGCGGCGGCTGGACGACGAGCCGCGCTACCTGGTGCACGGCACCGAGGCGCTGCAAGCATGGATGCAGGACCTGTCGGACCGCGCGGTGCAATCGCTGGCCGATACCCACTTCGACATAGCCGCGCCTCTGCGCACATTGGAGTGCCGGATCGCTCCTACCCACACCGGTGGCATCTACTACACCGGACCGTCCGAGGACTTGAGCCGTCCCGGACAGATGTGGTGGTCGGTGCCAACGGGTGTCGAGACGTTTCGGACCTGGCAGGAAACCACCACGGTCTTTCATGAGGGCGTGCCGGGCCACCACCTGCAGATCGGCCGGGCGGTCGTGTCATCGGACCGGCTGAACCGATGGCGCCGGATGGGCTGCTGGGTGTCGGGACACGGCGAGGGTTGGGCGCTCTACGCCGAGCGGTTGATGGCCGACCTCGGCTGGCTCGACGATGCCGGCAACCGGATGGGAATGCTGGACGCACAACGTTTTCGGGCCGCGCGCGTGGTGATCGACATCGGTGTGCACTGTGGGCTCACCGCGCCTGACGGCGGCGTCTGGGACGCCGCACGGGCGTGGGCATTCCTGCAGTCGCACAGTGCGATGGCGGAGGAAAACCTGCGCTTCGAGCTCGACCGCTATCTGGGCTGGCCCGGGCAGGCTCCGTCGTATGCGATCGGACAGCGGCTCTGGCAGCAGCTACGCGACGAAACGCTCCGCCGGGGGCTGTCGCTGAAGGAATTCCACAGCCGCGCACTAGATCTCGGCGGGCTGCCGCTGGATGTACTTCGGTCGGCGCTCATCATCGATGTCGCAGCCAGTTGATGCCCCGTCTCGTTACCTGGCTTCGACGGCAGCCTTGATCTTCGCGAGGGTGGTCTTCATCCCGCCGAGCATTTCGTCGTCGAACGCGTCCTCACCTCCGAGAACGTGCTGGACAATGGTTTTCGACACCCAGGCCGTACCTTTCGGGGGAACCAGCCGGCGTTCGGTCAGTGTGGTTCCGTCGGCGGCCGGCCTGATCTCGAACAGCCACGTGCTGTTGTTCGTCAAGGTCCGAAATGCGATGGCTTCGTTGGGTTCGAAAGATTCGACCTTCGACGCCGTTGGCCAGAACTTCCAACCTTGCCGGTTCCAGTTGACGGTGTAGGAGCCTTCACACACCCTCCCCAGCGGCTGCATGCGGCGACACTGCGGGCTCCACTCCGGCATTCGCGTGAGGTCGGCTAACACGCTCCAGACATGATCCGGAGCAGCGGCAATGTGGATGCTCGCGTCAAGGTTCTTTTTGGTCATTGCTTCCGCCAGGTAGGTGTGAGATTAGCCCGTGCCTTCGGCAACGCAGCCAGTAACTTATCACCGACCGACCAGTCGGTCAATGACTTTATGCAGCCCGATCAAGCCGTTGACAACGAACAACATCATCCATACAGTTCTGTATTGTACGGATAACAACGGTTCGCGACCTTGGGAGTTGTGGGATGTCAGATTCAACGCGGGGCGCGCTTGAAACGAAGTCGGAGTTTGACGAGTCGCGCGCCAGGGTGCGCCGGATCGCAGTGCCGCCGACCGCCCGGGCACTCAGCACGTTGGCCGACATCGACTACGCAGATGCGTTCCTTGTCGAAACAGGTACAGCGAGTTCCCCCGAGCAGTGCGCTCGAGCCGTCTTGGATGGTGCGCCGCTGGCTGTGAGAGCGAACCTGCAGTTCGGGTGGTCGGCGATCGGGCTAAGGCCTGCAATCGGTCGAGCGCGAAAATCGATCCTCGGTTGGGAGATCCGAGCGAGCACACCAGAATTCGTATTGCTCGGCCGCGATTCCTTGATCGGGATGCCGGGCGAGCTGCTCTTCAAGCGTGAGCGCGACGCGGTCCTGTTCTGCACCTTCGTCCAACACAAGACCATGGTTGCTCGCGCGACATGGGCAGCCATCGAGTCGTCGCATCTCCGGATCGTGGGCGACCTCCTCGAGCAGGCCGCCCACCGGCTGGTGTAACGAACCGCAACGAGGAAAGGAGACCGTCATGCTCGCATTCCGTCGTGCGGTGGAAGCACGTGAGTTGGACGTCATCGCTGAGCTTCTCGCCGATGATGTGGTGCTCCACAGCCCCATTTCGTTTAAGCCGTACCACGGCCGGGAAAATGTGGCAAAGATCATCAACCTGGTGGCCAGCATTCTGCAGGACTTCGTGTATCAGCGTGAGATCGGCGCAGAGTCTGATAATGATCACGCACTGGTGTTCGGTGCGCGCGTCGGCGACTTGTCAATTCAGGGTTGCGATTTCATACACACCGACACCGACGGGCTGATCGACGAGCTGACGGTGATGATGCGTCCGCTGCGGGCTGTGCACGCATTCGAAACACAAATGAGGGCACGGTTCGCCGAGAGTTTCGCCAGTAGCTGATCCGCTTCCCCAGGCCGACGACGGCCTCTTAGCGTGCAGTCATGGAGACACTTCCGCTGACGCCTCAACTGTCCATGCTGCGGATCAACGGCTGGCAGGTGTACGTGTGGCGCGACGGAGATTCGGTGACGCTGATCGATACCGGCGCCCCGGGATCGGCTGCCGAGATTCTGTCCGCCGTAGCGGGTGTCGACCGTATCGTGTTGACCCACGGCCACGTCGACCACAGCGGTTCGGCCGCAGAACTGCACAATGCGACGGGAGCGCCAGTGCTCGCCGGCGCGGGCGACGCGACCGCGATCCAGACGGGCGCGGCATTGCCACCGCCGGTGTTCGAGGATTGGGAAGTGCCCATCTACCAACGGGTCTCGGCCGGCCTGCCCGAGACGGCGGAGCCGGTCGCCGTGGATCGTGAGCTGCACGACGGCGACCTCGTCGATTTCGGTGGCGGCGCCGAAATCCTGGCGATCCCGGGTCACACTGAGGGCTCTATCGCGGTCTATTTGCCGCACCATCGCGTGCTGTTCACCGGCGACACCATCGCCAATGTCGGCACCGTCATGCTGGGCACCTTCAACCAGAATCGGGCGCAGACCGTGGCGTCGTTTCAACGGTTGGCCGGCCTCGACGTCGAGACGGCCTGCTTCGGCCACGGCGAGCCCATCGTGTCGGGTGCCGGCGACAGGATTCGCGACGTGGCTGCCACACTGATGCCGTGAGTCCCGAGCCGATCGAGCCCGACACCAAAGACTGGACCTGGGTCTTGGCGCGCCCGTGCCCCGAGTGCGGCTTCGACGCAACATCGCTGCACCACACCGACGTCGCCGCTCGTATCCGCGACGACGCCGCCGCCTGGGTGAGCAGGCTCAACGAACCCAGCGTTCGCGCCCGACCCCAGCCGACCGTGTGGTCCGCACTCGAATACGGCTGCCACGTTCGCGACGTGCACCGCATCTTCAACCACCGCGTCCACTTGATGCTGACCGAGGACGACCCGCAGTTCCCCAACTGGGACCAGGACGAGACCGCCATCGCCGACGACTACGCGTCGCAGGATCCGGCTACCGTCGCCACCGAACTTTTCGACGCCGCCGGCATCGTGGCCGACCGCTATGCCAACGTGCCCGCCGACGCGTGGACACGGCGTGGTTTACGCAGCAACGGCAGCGAATTCACAGTGGCATCAATTGCGATCTATCACTTGCACGACATCGTTCACCACGCGCACGATGTCGACCATGGCTGAAGACAAACCGCTTGCAGGCAAGGTCGCGTATGTGACGGGAGCGGCACGCGGGCAGGGCCGTTCACATTGCATCCGGTTGGCGCGAGCGGGCGCAGACATCGTTGCGATCGACGCGTGCGCGCCGGTCACCGACTACAACGGGTATCCGCCGGCCACACCCGAGGACCTCGCCGAGACGGTGAGCCTGGTGGAAGGCGAGGGTCGCAAGATCCTCGCCGATGAGGTCGATGTCCGCGACGCCGCCGGACAGCAGCGCGTGGTCGCCGACGCGTTGGAACAATTCGGGCGCCTCGATATCGTCGTCGCGAACGCCGGCGTGCTCAATTGGGGTCGGCTGTGGGAGATTTCGGCGCAGCAGTGGCAGGACATCCTCGACATCAACCTCACCGGGCTGTGGAACACCATCAAGGCGGTGGTGCCGGCGATGATCGAGGCGGGCAACGGCGGCTCGATCATCACGATCAGCTCCGCGGCCGGCATCAAGGCCGTTCCAGGATGCGGCCATTATTGCGCCAGCAAGTTCGGCGTCGTCGGGCTGACCAATTCGCTGGCGGTCGAGCTTGGCGAGTTCGGGATTCGGGTCAACTCGGTGCACCCGTACGGGACCGACACACCGATGGGCAACGACACGGCGATGTGGAAGATCTTCCAGGACCACCCCAACTACATCCACAGCTATTCGCCGGGCGCGTTGCCCACCGATTCGTTGGCCGACCCCGACCTGATCTCCGACATCGTGGTGTGGCTGGCCAGCGACGCATCGTCACTGGTGACCGCCGCCCAGATCCCCGCGGACAAGGGCTATCTCAAGATCTAGAGGCGCGACTGGTGCTTGATCGCCGTATCCGTGGTGCGTAGCGGCCGGATCAACGCGTCCTGCGCGAACGACGCGATCAGCTCGCCCTCCTCGGTATGCACCGCACCCCGCACATACGACATGCCGGCACCGACTTGCGTGCTCTCGTGCGTATAGAGAAGCCAGCCGTCCCAGCGCACGGGCTCGTGAAAGCTGACCGACACTGTCATCGGCGCCGTCGACACGGTCAAGTGCGACTGCGCGGTGCCGATGCCCTCGTGCGCGCGCATCGTCGTCGAAATCCCAAGGTGCCCAGTGAAGTACGCGATCAACGCCTTTGCAAGGTCGTCGCGGGTCGGGATCGGGTCGTAATGCAACCATGCATACAGCTCCGGCGGTCCGACCTCGTCAGGACTGTTGACGTCGACGACGTCGACGAGGCGCAGCTGGCGTCCAGTCATCGGCATCTCCGAGACGTTCGCATCGGCGGGCGCGGCGACCTGCGGGCGCGGCAGATGATGGCGAATCACGTCGCCGGTGGGCACGTCGAGCAGAACCGTCGCCGTGATGCATCGTTTGCCGTTTTGCTTGGCCGCGACGATCGCCGTGGCGGTGGACCGGCCCTCACTGACCACGTCGATCTCCAGCTCGACCGGGCCGGCGCTGACCATCACAGCCCGCGCGAACACCGCATAAACCGAGCGCAGCGACTTGTCCGGGAACCGTTTGGCCACAGCGACAATCACCTGGGCGAGCACCTGTGTGCCCTCCACCACCTGCCGCTGATCCTCCCCTGCCGGACCAGTCTCTGCGGTGAAGCGGTTCTCGCCGTCCGGCTGCACATCGAACAGGTCAAGCAGTCCCTCGACGGTCCACTGAGCCTCCGAGGATGGATGCGCTGAATCTGTCGTCATGGCACGGAACAGTAACCGAGCTTGTACAAAAGCGGTAACGTCATTACCAGAACCACGACCGGAGGTGTTCCATGGCGAAGTCGACTGGACGGTCGCCGGACTCCGCCGGCGTCGACACCGAACCGCGCGAAAGGCGGTTCATGAAGTCGGCGCTGGCGATTCTCGGCGAAACCGGTCGCACCGACTTCACCGTGCTCGAAGTCGTGGAGCGGTCCAAGACCTCATTGCGGTCCTTTTACCAGCACTTTTCCACCAAGGACGAGTTGCTGCTGGCCTTGATCGACAAGATCATGTCCGAGTCGACGCGCAAGTGGCGCGAGGATACGACCGGGCTGGAAAGCGCCGCGGCGCTGCGGGTGCTGGTTGACCGGATCTGCACACCCGCCGAATCCAGCACCCAGGACAGGGTCAACCGCGGCCTCACCGATTACAACGACCACCTCGCCGAGACGCTGCCCCGCGAATATGCGCGCGTTCTCTCACCACTGCACGAGTTGATCAAGGACATCATCAATCGCGGCATCACCGAGGGCGCCTTCCGAACTGATCTTGTTGTCGACGCCACCGCCGCGCTGATCATGCAGTCCGCGCTTGGTGCCATGCGGCTGCGCGTTCTGGGCGCGGAGCTCAACGGCGTGCCCATCGACGCCGATCACATCTACGACTTCTGCATCAGCGGCCTGTTCCGGCGCGATCAAGCCCTCTGACCTGCACGATATCTGGCTGGAAATCCCTTTCTCCGGGGGTGGTGTTTTCGCTGGTCCAGACGTGGTAATGTCATTACCACCAGAGCTAAACGAGACTTCCAGGAGGCGGAAATGACCCGCAAGCTCCCATATCCGGTGTTCGACGCCGACAACCACTTCTACGAGCCCAAAGAGGCGTTGACGAAGTTCCTGCCGGACCACCGCAAGAACGTCATCGACTACATCGAGGTCCGCGGCCGCACCAAGATCATGGTGCGCAACCAGGTCAGCGATTACATCCCGAACCCCACCTTCGAGGTCGTCGCCCGCCCCGGCGCGCAGGAGGAGTACTTCCGGCACGGCAGCGGTGGCAAGAGCTTCCGCGAGGTCATGGGCAAGCCCATGAAGGCGATCCCAGCGTTCCGCGAGCCCGCAGCGCGACTGGAGGTCATGGACGGACTTGGGCTCGACTACTCGCTGATGTTCCCGACCCTGGCCAGCCTGGTCGAGGAGCGCATGAAGGATGACCCCGAGCTGATCCACGACGTCATTCACGCGCTCAACGAGTGGATGTACGAGACCTGGCAGTTCAACTACGAGAACCGGATCTTCTCCACGCCGGTCATCACGCTGCCGATCGTTGACCGCGCCCTCGAGGAACTCGAGTGGTGTCTGGAGCGCGGCGCCAAGACCGTTCTGGTCCGGCCCGCGCCGGTGCCCGGGATGCGCGGCACACGGTCGTTCGGCACGGAGGAGTTCGACCCGTTCTGGGACGCGTGCGTGAAGGCCGGCATCCCGGTGTCGATGCACGCCTCCGACTCCGGGTACGCCGAGTACCTCAACGACTGGGAGCCTGCCGACGAGTTCCTGCCGTTCAAGCCGACCGCGTTCAGGATGGTTTCGATGGGCAAGCGGCCCATCGAGGATTCGATGGCAGCCTTGGTCTGCCATGGTGCGCTGACCCGCAACCCCGATCTGCGCGTCCTCTCGATCGAGAACGGTGCGGACTGGGTGCCCTACCTGTTCAAGCAGTTCGAGAACACCTACAAGAAGATGCCGCAGGCGTTCCCGGAGAACCCGATCGAGGCCTTCAAGCGTGGCGTCTACGTGGCACCGTTCTGGGAGGACGACTTCGCGCAGATGGCGGACCTGTGCGGCGTCGACCGGGTGATCTTCGGTTCCGACTGGCCGCATCCCGAGGGGCTGGCCGAGCCGACCCATCTGATCGACGACCTCCAGGGTCTCGATGAGGAGGGTCAGCGAAAGGTCATGGGCGGCAACATGATCAACCTGTTCAAGGTGGAGAACAAGATCGTCCACAACCCTGACGTGCCGCCACTCGTCATTCCCGCCTGAACCGATTCATGACCGAAGACGCGAATCCCGAACGGCTGCTGTTCGCCTCGACAACACAGTCGTTTCTGGAGAAGGAAGCCTCACTAGCCCGGCTGCGTGAACTCCATGCGGCCGGTGCGTCCTTTGAGGCGGGCTGGTGGCAACGGGC
>Ga0075428_100003616_pt1 | contig 16947 bp, 14 predicted proteins | sample RhiMetdeltSRZDD2_FD_75291 | JGI IMG/M metagenome (GOLD analysis project Ga0075428, IMG submission 75291) | Populus rhizosphere microbial communities from Tennessee, USA - Rhizosphere MetaG P. deltoides SRZDD2 | ecosystem: Host-associated > Plants > Roots > Rhizosphere > Soil | place: USA... | reverse complement strand
CCGATCGCTCCGAAGGAAACGAAGCCTGCGCCCGCAGTCGATTCGCTCGCGAAATTCACTCCGCATCCGAATCAGCCGTATGTCGAGATCGGCGGCGCGGATGTCGCAGCGCTCCACGCGAACGGTGCGCTTTTCCTCGACGCGCGGCGCACGTCGGTCTACGAAGAAGGCCACATCGCCGGCGCGCGCTCGTTCTCGGTGTGGGAATCCGACATCGACGAGAAAGTGAACGCGCTCTTCAACGAGCGCAGCGATCCCGTCGAGCAGGACAAGCCGATCGTCATCTACTGCTCCGGCGGCGCGTGCGAGGACTCGCACATGCTCGCCGAGAAGCTCTACGGCATTCAGTTCAACAATGTGTACGTTTACAAAGACGGTTTTCCCGACTGGCAGAAGCGCGGCGGTGCCGTTCGCACCGGAGGGCAGCCTTGAGGCTCGGTGAAGCGCTGCGCCATCCCTGGCTCACCATCCGCGTCCAGATCGCCCTCGGCGTGATTTTCATCGTCGCGGCGCTTCCGAAGATCACCGACCCGCCTTCATTCGCGCACATGATCTACAACTACCGCATCCTTCCCGCGGGACTGATCAACGTCAGCGCGATCGTGATGCCGTGGGTGGAAGTGCTCGCCGGTCTCGCGCTCGTCCTCGGTGTGTGGAAACGCGCGGCGCGTTGGATCATCGCGCTGATGCTCGTCGTGTTCATCGTCGCGATCTCGATCAACCTCGGGCGCGGCAACGCCATCGACTGCGGATGTTTCGACGTCTCCGCGGCCGGCAAGACGTACGAAGAGCGCATTCGCGATATGTGGCTCGTGATCGCGCGCGACATCGGGATGCTGGTGATGTGCGCGCAGTTGTGGTGGGCGGAAAAACGAAGCGGCGGGCCGGAGCCCGCCGCCTAACGCGGCACATACCGCTTCGCCACCGCTCCCGAGCGGAGCTCCTGCCGACTCACGAGCTTCAAGTCGACAACCTTCGAGAGCCCCGCCAACAACGTCGGACCGTGGCCCACGATCCTGGGATGCACCACGAACTCGTACTCATCGATGAGTCCCATCTCCGCCAACGCCAACGGGAGCGTCACCCCTCCGGTGGACAGTCCCTTACCCGGCTGCCGCTTGAGCTCCTGAACCGCCGTCGCCAGATCCCCGCGCACGAGCTCCGCGTTCCAATCGACTCGGTCCAGGGTGCTCGACACGACGTACTTCTTGGCCGCGTCGATCGCGCGGCCGAAAGGCTCCATCCAAGGTTCCATCCAATCAGGTCTCTCTCCCCCCGGCAGCGGCCGCCACCCTGCCACCATCATTTCGTAAGTCACACGACCATAGAGGAGGGCATCGGACTGGGCGATGGTCTCGGCGAAGTAACGGTGCATGTCTTCGTCGGGGATCATCACGCGATGATCGCAGCACCCGTCCAATGTGACGTTGATCGAATAGCGAAGGGGTCGCGTCATTTATCGCAGGCGCCCAGCCACTTGCCGGAGTACTTCGTCGTCATCTCGCGCTCTTCGATGGTCATGTGCAGCTCGCCGTCGAAGCTGTCGTCGGCGAATGTGATCTTGCCCTCGCCTTTCGCCTTCTGCTTCGGACAGTCGACCGTCCACGACACCGTCTGGCCGTCGATCTTGTAGTCGCCGACGTTGCACTGCTGCTTCGGATCGCCCGGCACCGCTTTCTGCGGATCCTTCAGATCCTCTTCGGTGATGCACATCGTGTGGGTGAACGGCGGCATCTTCATCGGCATGCCGGGGATATCCATCTGCATCTTGATCTGCCACTTGCCGGGCTTCTGCGGATGATCCGCCGCCATCGCCGGCATCGCGACGACGAGCACCAGCACTGCGAGCCACAGTGATTTACGCATTCGGGTTTCCTCCAGTGGATTTTGCAGGAGTATATGTGGAGTGCGGCGGCCATGCCGCCGCTTTCTCGGTGCGGCACGGTTGCGCCATCGAAAAAAGCGGCGGCGTGGCCGCCGCACTCCAAAGCGAGGCTACGGATTCACCCAGCCCGCGAAATTCATCTGCCCGTTCTCGATCTTGATCATCGCCACCGGCTTGATGGGATTGCGGTCCGCGCCCATGGAGATCGTTCCGGACACACCCTGGTAGTCCTTGGTCGCGGCGATCTGATCGCGAATCGCTTTGCGATCGAGTTTGCCCGCGCGGCGCGCCGCGTTCGCGAAGATGTGCAGCGCGTCATATCCCAGCGCCGCCGTCGCCTCGGGCTTCTTGCCGTAGCGCCTCTCGTATTCGGTCACGAACTTCTGCACGACCGGACGCGAGTCGCCGACGAAGTAGTGATCCGAGAAATACGATCCTTCGATCGCTTTGCCGCCGATCTGAATCACCGCCGGCGAATCCCATCCGTCGCCGCCGACGAGCGGCATGGTAAGGCCGAGGTCGCGGGCCTGAATCGCGATCTGCCCGACTTCCGTGTAGAAGCCGGGGATGAACACGACCTGCGGCGACGCGGCTTTGATCGCGGTGAGCTGCGGGCGGAACTCCGTGTCGCCGCCGACGTAGCTCTGCTCCACGACGATCTTTCCGCCGTGCGCTTCGAGCTCTTTGCGGAACACTCCGCCGAGTCCGACGGAGTAGTCGTTCTTCCGGTCGACGAGAATCGCCGCGGACGTGGCCTTGAGATTCTCGCGCACGAACGTCGCGAGCGCCTTGCCCTGATAGGGATCGGTGAAGCAGACGCGGAAGATGTACTCGCCTTTTTCCGTGACCGCGGGATTGGTCGACGACGGCGAGATCATCGGCACGCCTTCTCGTTGCGCGATCGGCGCGGCGGCGAGCGACTGATTCGACGAGTTCTCGCCGATGAGACCGAGGACTCCGTCGCTGGTGATGAGTTTCGTCACGACGGACGCGGCCTCGTCGCCGCGTCCCTGGTCGTCTTCGACGACGAGACGAATGCGGCGCCCGAGGACGCCGCCCGCGGCGTTGATCTCATCGGCGGCGAGGCGGACGCCATTCGCGGTCGACGTGCCGAACGCGGCCTGATCGCCGGTCTGCGCGCCGTACACTCCGACTGGAATATCCCCTGTTGCGTCTGTGGTTTGGGCTTCGCGGCCGGGGCGGCAGGCCGTCGCCAGAAACGCGGCGGCCAGCAGAATTCGAGCAATTCTCACAATCTTCTCCATGCGGCTAGAATGCGCCGGCCGCAGTCTATTCGAAAGGACTTACATGCAGGCTAACGACATTCGCAAAGGCATGGTCATCATGTTCGAGGGCGACCTCTGCAAGGTGATGGATTTCCGCCACCACACGCCGGGCAACCTCCGGGCCATGGTCCAGGCCAAGCTGCGCAACCTGCGCACGGGCAACCAGTTCGAGCACCGCTTCCGCTCGAACGACGACATCGAGCAGGCGTACATCTCCCAGCACGAGATGGAGTACATGTACTCGGACGGCCACGCGCATCACTTCATGAACACGGAGAACTTCGAGCAGATCGAGATCGGCGAGGACGATCTCGGCGACGCCGCGGCGTGGCTCGAGCCGGGCGTGAAGCTGCAGGTGCAGTTCCACGAGCAGAAGCCGATCGGCATCGAGCTGCCGAAGACGATGAAGGTGCGCATCAAAGAGACCCAGCCGATGGTCAAGGGCGCGACGCAGTCGTCGTCCTACAAGCCGGCGACGCTCGAGAACGGCGTCGTGGTGCAAGTCCCGCCGTTCGTCACGGAAGGCGAAGAGATCATCGTCGACCCGGTGGACAACCGCTACATCGAGCGCGCGCGCTGATCGAGTAGGCAGTTGGCAGTGCGCAGTCCGCAGGAGCTCCTGCCAACTGCGTCCTGCATACTGCCAACGGAATGTCGAGCGTTCACTTCCTCTGCACGCAATGCGAGCTCCGGCTCGGCCGCGAGAGCGGCGAGCCGCCGCGCGCGTGCGAGAACTGCGGCGCAGAAACTTCCGTCACGGCCCCGCCTAACAACGCGATCATCGACCGCTGCGCCGCCTGCGGTCACGATCAGCTCTACTTCCAGAAAGACTTCAACCGCACGACCGGCATCGCGCTCGTGGTCATCGGCGCGATCTTCGTTCCCTGGACGTACGGACTCTCTCTGTTAGGCGTGACGATCCTCGACTACATCGTCTGGCGCATGGTGAAGGACGTGATCGTCTGCTACCGCTGCCAGGCCGTGCATCGCGGGTATCCGGCAAATCCCGCGCTCCAGCCATTCGATCTCGCAACGCACGACCGTCACGTCTACGGCGCCGCGCCTCCCGGCGCGGAGGAGTGACGGAGCGCAGGCCTCCCGGCCTGCCGGTCCGCAGGCTTCCAGCCTGCGCGTCGCGGCGCCCTAACACCGCAATCGTTGCGCCCTACACGACGGCGAGCGCCGGACGCTGGAGCTCGGTGCTGGTCACACGCCACCGCACGGTCGGAGGGGGCTCTCCTTCCGCGGCATCGTGATGCGGATCATGGTGTTTCATTTGATCCGCGAGCCACGCGGCTAGTCGCAGTTCTGTCTCACGACGATTGTCGCGTTCGAACAACGCCAGCGATTCTTCTGTGAACGAGATCATGACGTTCTTTGATCGCTTCCACGGACGACTCGGATCGTCGTTCAAGAGCCACGAAACGCGAACGATCAAATCGCCTTCCCGTGCAGAGAAGGTGAATTGAGCATTCGCAGGAAAAAGCTGCTTGACGAATCGCCAATAGTCTTTCGACGTGATGATTAGAGCTCGTTCGGCCATATACCCGAATGTCTCCTCGTTGGTGAAGCTCACGAGGCCGTGCTCGATGTCGAAGCGTGAGTTGATCTCTTGCACGCCAGGATGCCAGGTTTCCACGACAACAAAGCGCGCGAGCCGCAAAATATCGGTTCTCAGGTGTCGCATGATCTTGTCGCCGATGACCTCGAGGACGACGCGATCGTCTCGTCTTGCCCAGGGCGCAGCCAAAACCAGATCCCACTGACCACCTGCTTCCATCGGCAGAAAAATGCCAAAAAGCGCAAACGAGTCCTTCTCTCGGGAAAGCTCTGCTTCCACGACCCGTAGAGCATCAACCCAGTCCGCGTTCATAGCTCGCTCAGTATCGCCTCGGCGGACGCGATCATCAACTCCGCCTCTCTCCTGCTGCTTCCGACTGCACGGTATCGGTCTTCCGGGTCCCACGTCACAACAGCAGACCACTCTGTAAAAACTCGCCCTTTGATCGCGTCTTCCCGCCCCGAGAGACGCAACAACATCGGCAACCTGTGAGTCTTGAAAGTGATCAGACCTTCAAACTCCTTCGAGGTCTCTGGAAACTCTCTCCAACCCAATGTCCTGCAAATGCGCGCTTTGAGACCGATCTCAACAGCATATCCCGCGAGATACTTCGCGCCGTCATAACGTTTCGTTTTGCACAACGCTCGTGCGTCGGAAAGGCGTGCTCTCGCAACTTTGCGCAATTCGACGAGCGAGATCATCGATCCGATGGTACCTCGGTCATCGAATCTCTACGCGCAGCAGAATGAACCCTCCAAGCTCGGTGCACTCTCTTGAGACTTTGCGACTTGCGACTTTACGACTCGCCGCCGGGCTCAACGTGACGCGCAGACCAGAGGTCTGCGGACCGGCAGGCTGGAAGCCTGCGCTCCGGTCAGAATTTGAAGAGCAGTGCCGCGAACAATGCGCTGTCGCCTTTCTTCACGTCCAGCGCAGGCTTGCTCTTGTGATCGTAGGCGTACGCGATCTTCAACTCGATCCGCGTCATCACCGACGTCGTCAGGCCGGCGTCGAAGTGGTAGAGCGCATCGCCGAGGTCGTCGGTTTTCCAGAGGCCGGTCAGCTTCTGCGTGATCTTGCTCGCCGGCGAGAGCGCCCAGTCGAAGTCCTCGCCTGCTTTCAACGCGCCGCTGCTGGAGCGGCCGAGGACTTCGTTGTTCTCGACCAGAAATCCGGCTGCGGCATCGACGGTCAGGTTTCGCGCGTCACTGCGGATGATGCGATAGCCGCCGCCGGCGACCGGAGCCACGAGATAGTTGATGTCCTTGAACGGATCGCGCAGATACGAGACCTCCCCGAACGCGAACGTCCGCTCGGAGAAGCCATACTCGAGGCGCGTCGCCGCGGTCGCGCGATCGACCTGCGTCTCCCCGTCCGACGATCCACGCAGCCATAACGCATCGGTCTTGAAGATGACGCGAGTTTTCGGATCGTATTTCGTCGAAAACGAGAAGTTGTAGTTCTGCGTGTCGGTGTTCCCACTCGTCACCGCGAGCCCGGCACCGATCGAGCTCGTCCATGCTTTCGGAGGTTTCACCGCTTCCTGCGCAGAGACCCGCACGGCAATGACAAAGATCAAGAACCATTGCGTTTTCATCGCCACCGCGAGAAGCAAATGCCGAGCCCGGTGAAACGCTTCGCGCCCCAACTGCACTATCCCGCGTAAAGACGGAGTGCACGCAGTGAGGCCGTGACCCGGGTCACGGCCTCAGTCCGCACGTGACTCTATCTTTACTGCTTCGCGCAGATCCGCATCTGCTTCGGGGAGGAACGATGGCTGTGCTGTCCACGCCGGCCGCGCCATCGATAGGGATGACTCTGTATTCATCGGGCGTGGCGAGGAGGCATCCTTTGTCCTTTACCCACCGTTACGACGTTGCGATCCTCGGCTCCGGCATCGGCGGCTCGATGCTCGCCTGCATCCTGGCGAAGCACGGCGTTTCCACGCTCCTCATCGAAGAGCTCGTGCATCCGCGATTCACGATCGGCGAGTCGCTGATTCCCGAGACCGGCGTGCGCCTGCGCATCCTCGCCGAAAAATACGGCGTGCCGGAGATCGGATGGCTCGGCAGTTTTCACGCGCTGCGCGACAACGTCAGCACCGCGTGCGGCGTGAAACGCTCCTTCTCCTTTCTCTATCACCGAGAAGGCGAGCCGCATCGCGCCGAAGAAACGAATCAGCTGCCGACGCTCACGCCGCCGTTCGGACCGGATTCGCATCTCTTTCGCCAGGACACCGACGCATACCTGGCGACCATCGCGGTGAAGTACGGCGCGGATTTCCGCCAACAGACCAAGATCGCGAACATCGACTTCCAGCCCGACGAAGTGCGGATGACCACCGCATCGGGTGAAGTGATCCGCGCCTCGTTCCTCATCGACGGCGGCGGCATGCGCTCGCACATGGCGACGCAATTCGGACTGCGCGACGAAACGCCGCGTTTCCGCACGAACACGCGCGCGCTCTACAGCCACTTCGCCGGCGTCACGCCGGCGGACGCGCTCCTCGACGGCAAGCGCGTCACGCCGTCGCCGCTCAGCCAGGCGACGATGCATCACATCTTTGATGGCGGCTGGATCTGGGTGATCCCGTTCAACAATCACCGCGACTCGACGAACCCGCTCGTCAGCGCCGGTCTCATGTTCGACCGCCGCAAGTATCCCGATCCGAAGGGCACGCCCGAAGAAGAGTTCCGCTCCTTCATCGCGCGCTTCCCGACGATCCAAAAACATTTCGCCGGCGCACGCGCGGTGAGGCCGTGGATCGGCACGGGCCGCATTCAATACTCGCAGTCGCGGCACCTCGGCCCGCGATGGTGGCAGCTTCCCCACGCGGCGTGCTTCGTCGATCCGCTCTACTCGAGCGGCATGTCGATCCTCACCGTCGCCATCGACGTCATGGCCGGCCTGCTGCTGAAGGCGGTCGCGGAGAACGACTTCGCGGTCGAGCGCTTCCAGCGCGTCGAGGACGTCGTGAACGGCGCGTTCGATCACTTCGATTACGTCGTGACGAAGTCGTTCGACTCGTTCGCGAGCTACGACCTCTGGAATGCCTGGAATCGCAACTGGGTGATGGGCAACTTCCTCGGCACGTTCGGTCCCTTCGCGCGACTGATCCGATTCCTGGGCAGCGGCGACCGCAAGTGGCTCGAGGAAACGACGCAGCCGGGACGGGTCGGTGTGCTAAGCAATCATCTGCCCGAGGTACGCGCGGCGATGATGGCGTCGGGGGACGACATCGAGGCGGCGATTGCGGGACACGTCACGCACGCCGAGGCGAGCCAGCGAATTTTCACGCGCCTCGGCGCGCTGACGTTCCTGCCGAAGTACATGGGCTTCGGTCGTCCCGAGCAGCACGCGCCATCCACGTTCACGCTGCCGATGGGCGCGCGCCACGTGATGTGGTATCGCTTCCAGCGCGACGCGAAGTGGCGCGATCACGCGAACTTCAGCCTGCTCACGTACGCGCACCACGTGCTGCGATTCGCATTGCGCGAGACCGGCGAGTCGATGCGCCGCACGTCGTCTGCGCTGCGCGACGTCTTCTTCGCGAACAACGACGACTGGCACTACGCGCCGAACGCGCTTCGCGCGCATCCGGTCGAGCTCACCGAGCCCGCGGAAGAAGCGGACGAAGCGATCGAGGCTCCGGCGGTATGAATACTCGGAGCGCCGCCCCTTCGACTTCGCTCAGGGCAGGCTCGGCGGCTGATGTGGCGGCGTCCCGCGCCGCCACTTACCCGCGCGGCGCCGAGGACGGCGCCGCATCAGCCGGCGTGACGCCAGCGCTCCAAGCATGGCAGCGCCTGTTCCGCGATCTGCCGCGCGAGCACGGCTTCGTGCCGCTGCGTGTCGAAGGGCGGATTCCCGATGAGCTGCGCGGCACGATCTATCGATGTGGACCGTCGCACTTCGGGCCGTATGTGCACTGGTTCGATGGCGATGGCGCGGTGAGCGCGGTGCGCTTCGAGCGCGGACGCGCGGAAGGCGCGGTGCGCACCGTCGAGACGAAGTGGCTGCGCGCGGAGCGCGCGGCGAACCGGCAGCTTTATCGCAGTTACGCGCAGCTCGGACGCGGTCTGCGCCGCTGGTTCACGCTTCCGAAGAATCCCGCGAACATCTCCGTGCTGCCGAGGAACGGCGAGCTCCTCGCTTTGTGGGAAGCGGGACTGCCGATCGCGATCGACCCGCAAACTCTCGAGACGCGCGGCGAGACGACGTTAGGCGGAGCCATCGGCCCGACGTTCTCCGCACATCCGCATCGCGGCTTCAACTTCGGATTGCATTACGGTCCGAAGTTTTCCATCGACCTCTACGCGATGAACGGCGACGTTCGACGCATCGGCAACGTCCCGTTGCCGCGGCCGACGCTCATCCACGACTTCATCCCGACGCAACGTCACTTCGTTTTCTTCTGCCCGCCCGTGCGCCTGCGGCTCGGTCGTCTGCTCGCGGGCATCGACACCTTCGATGCGAATCTCGCATGGGAACCGCAGCACGGAACGGAAGTGATCGTCGTGCCCCTGGCCACGCCTAACAAACCGATTCGCTTCACCGTGCCTCCGTTTTTCCAGTGGCACTTCGTAAACGCGTGGGAGACGAGCGACACGGAAATCGTCGTCGACTATCTCCCTTACCGCGACTTCGAGACGAACAACTGGTTCGGCCGCGCGCCTTACGATCCGCCACGCACACCGCCGGCGTCGCGCTATGCGCGCGCGCGTCTCGATCTCACATCGCGACGCATGGATGTCGAAGTTCTCTCGGATCTCTCGTGTGATTTCCCTGCGTTCGATCAAAAGCACGTTTGGCTGCTCTCGTTCGATGCGCTGCCGCCGAAGCTGTTCCGCTTCGATCTCGAAACGCTCACCCATCGATTCGTTCCGCTCGGACCGGACACGGTTCCCAGCGAGCCCACCGTCGTGAACGGCTGGGTGCTGAGCCTCGTGTTCGACGCGACGCGCGACGCGAGCTACCTCGCCATCATCGATGGCGCTCGTCCGGAAGACGGACCTGTCGCCAAAGCCTGGTTCGATCACTTCATCCCCTTTCCATTTCACGGAGCATGGGAGTCTCAATGAAAAGCATTGCCATCGTTGGCGTCGCGTGCCGCTATCCGGACGCGACATCGCCCGAGGAGTTGTGGGAAAACGTGCTGGCCAAGCGGCAGGCATTTCGCCGCATGCCGCCGGAGCGGCTTCCGCTCGACGATTACTACTCGCCCGATCCGTCGGCGCCGGATCGCACGTACTCGCAGAACGCGGCGCTGATCACGAACTGGACGTTCGATCGCGCGAAGTATCGCGTCTCGCGCAGCACGTTCGAGTCGGCGGATCTCGCGCACTGGCTCGCGCTCGAAGTCGCGGATGCCGCGATTCAGGATGCGGGCTTCGATCCGCCCGCGGACATGACCGGCGTGATTCTCGGCAACACGCTGACCGGAGACAGCTCGCGCGCAAATTCGCTGCGTCTGCGGTGGCCCTTTGTCAGGCGCGCCGCGATCAACGCAGGCATTTCCGATGACGTGCTGCAGAGGCTCGAAGAAGAGTTCAACGCGCCGTTCGCCGAAGTGGGCGAAGACACGCTGAGCGGCGGTCTGTCGAACACGATCGCCGGACGCATCTGCAACTTCTTCGGATTCCACGGCGGCGGCTACACCGTCGACGGCGCGTGCTCGTCGTCGCTGCTCTCGATCATCCACGCCTGCAACGCGCTCGTCGCGGGCGATCTCGATGTCGCGCTCGCGGGCGGCGTCGATCTCAGTCTCGATCCGTTCGAGCTGATCGGATTCGCGAAAGTCACGGCGCTCGCGAAGGAGCGCATGTGGGTGTACGACCGCAAGGCCAATGGATTCCTGCCCGGCGAAGGCTGCGGCTTCGTCGTCTTGATGCGTCACGACGATGCCATTCGTGATGGACGCCGCATCTACGCGACGCTGCGCGGATGGGGCATGTCGTCGGATGGACACGGCGGCATGACCCGTCCCGAAGCGAGCGGACAGCGGCTCGCGCTGCAGCGCGCCTATGCGAAGGCCGGCATTCCGATCGACTCGGTGACGCTGTTCGAAGGACACGGCACCGGCACACCGGTCGGCGATCCGATCGAGATCTCGACGGTGACGTCACTGCTCGAGAACGCGAACGGACACGCGCGCTTCCTCGGATCGGTGAAGGCGAACATCGGACACACGAAAGCCGCCGCGGGAATGGCGGGGCTGATCAAGGCGACGATGGCGCTGCATCACGGCGTCATCCCGCCGATCACCGGCTGCACCGAGCCGCGCGACCTCGCGCCGCTGCAGGTCACGCAGTCGCCGATCGCGTGGCCGGACAACGCGCCGCGCCGCGCGGCGGTCAGCGCCATGGGGTTTGGGGGGATCAACACGCACGTGGTGCTGGAGGGACCCCTCACTCCGACCCTCTCCCCGTGCGCGGGGAGAGGGGGATTTGAAAGCGAAGTGTTTCTCTTCGGCGCGACATCGCGCGAGGAGTTGCAAGCAACGCTCGACGCCGTTGAGAAACGCGCCCCCGAGCTCTCGCTCTCCGAGCTCACCGATCTCTCCTCCGCGCTTCGCGCGCGCATGACCGGACGCGCGTTCCGCGCGGCGATCGTCGCATCGACTCCGCAGGAGCTGGCGATGCCGGCGATCGTCGCGTGCAATCGCCGCCCGCGCATCGCGTTTTTGTTCAGCGGTCAGGGCTCGATTCCCAACGTCACCACCGACGTCGCGCAACCGGCGATCGTTCGCGCCTCGCTCGAGCGTCTGCGCGAGCTGCGCCGCCTCGGGATCGAGGCCCACTGCGCGATCGGTCACTCGTTAGGCGAGCTGACCGCGCTCCACTGGAGCGGCGCGCTCGACGAACCGCAGCTTCTCGATCTCGCCACGTTCCGCGGCAACGCGATGCGGCAGCTCGCCGGCGATGGCGGTATGGCCGCACTGTCGTGCGGCGAGTCCGACGCGCGCTCTCTGCTCGATGGCGACGTCGTCATCGCGGCATTCAACGGACCGCAGCAGACCGTCGTCGCAGGGCCCGGCGCGGCCATCGATCGCGTGATCGAGCGCGCCCGCGCGCGCGGCATCGGCGCGACGCGCGTGCCGGTCGCCGCGGCGTTCCATTCGCCGATGATGCAGCCCGCCGCCGCGCCGCTTCGCGATTACGTCGCGGCGTTAGGCGCGCGGCCCGCAGGTCGCGGCGTGTTCTCGACCGTCACCGGCGACTGGCTGCATCACGACACATCCCTTCCCGATCTTCTTGCCACACAACTCACGGCGCCGGTGCGTTTCCGCGAAGCGGTGGAGCGACTCGCGCGCGAAGCCGATCTGCTCATCGAAGTCGGACCGGGACGCGTGCTCACGAATCTCGCGTCGTTCGCGCCCATCCCAGTCGTTTCCTCCGATCGTGTGCTCGATGCGGTGGCCGCGGCGTGGAATGCGGGTGCGGACGTCGACATCGATGCGCTGTTCGCGGGACGGTTTGTCAGGCCGTTCGATTTGGAGAAGCGGCCGACATTCATCGAGTCACCCACGGAGAAGTTGCGTTCTCGCGCGATCGCACGTCCTGCGATCGTCAAGGAAAGCCCCTCACCCCAGCCCTCTCCCCGCGCGGCGGAGAGAGGGGGAGAGACGACGGCCTCGCTCCGCGAGTTGGTTGCGAAGCATGTCGAGCTTTCGCTCGATCTCGTGTTGCCGGCGTCGAAGCTGCTGTCCGATCTGCATCTGAGCTCGATCACGGTCGCGCGCTTGCTCGCCGATGCGGCGCGTGCGATGGGGGTTCCGCCGCTTGCGGATCCGACTTCGTACGCGAACGCGACGATCGAGGAAGCAACCGCGGCGCTCGAAGCAATGCGCGGCGCGCCCGCGCCGTCTGCCGAGCCTCGATTGCCCGAGGGCGTTGCGAACTGGCTGCGCGCGTTTCGCATCGAGCACGTGCCGGTGTCGCTGCGCAAGAATCCGCGCCGCGCGAACGGCTCGCAGTGGCGAGTCCTCGGCGAATGGCCCGAAGCGGCCGCGCGTTTTGCGAGCGTCGCGGGAAGCGGCATCGTGGTCGTGCTTCCGGAAGACGACGAGCACGCGTGCATCGATCTTCTTCTGCAATCGCGCGAGCTGAAAGAGCACGAGCGGCTCGTCGTCGTGCAGACGGCGCCGTGCGGCTCCGGTTTCGCGCGAACGCTGTTTCTCGAGAAATCCAATGTCTCCGTGCGCCTCGTCAACTTGCCGCGCCTCGATACGAGCGGACTCGAGTACGTTGTCGCGGAAGCCGAGGCGCACGGAGATTTTTGCGAGGCCATGTACGGAGAGGATGGGGTGCGTCGCGAACCGCGCGTCGCGGCGGTTCGTGAAAGCGGCGGCATGGCCGCCGCACTCCAAAAGGACGACACGTTGCTGGTCACGGGCGGCGGCAAGGGGATTGGATTCGAGTCGGCGTTGCATCTCGCCAAGACGACCGGCGCGAAGCTGATTCTGTTAGGCCGATCGAAAGGCGATGACGAGTTGCAGGCGAATCTCGCGCGGTTGCACGCGGCCGGTGTGAAGTACGACTACGTCGTCGCCGACGTGACCAAGCCGCTGCCGCGCTTCGAGAACGTCACCGCGATTCTGCACGCCGCCGGCACGAACTCCCCTGCTCTTCTCGACGCGCTCGATGAGAACGCGTTCCGCGCCGCCGTCGCGCCGAAGGTCGACGGCCTGCGCAACGTTCTCGCTGCGGTCGATGCGAGCTCGCTGAAAGTGCTGATCACGTTCGGCTCGGTCATCGCGCGCACCGGCATGCGCGGCGAAGCGCATTACGCGTTCGCGAACGAGTGGCTGGCCCGCCTAACCGAAGACTTCGGCGCGTCGCATCCGCACTGCCGCGCGATCTGCATCGAGTACAGCGTCTGGTCCGGCACGGGCATGGGCGAGCGCCTCGGCACGATCGACGCGCTGCGCCGCCAGGGCATCACCCCGATCTCGCCCGACGACGCAGTGCAGCTGATGACAAAGCTCGCCGCCGCACCGCCCGCCGCCCACGTCATGGCCTGCGGCCGCCTCGGCGATCCGCCGACGATTCGCTTCGCCGAGGAACCGATGCCGCTGTATCGATTCCTCGAGAAACCGCGCGTGTCGATTCCGCACGTCGAGCTCGTCGCGGACGCCGAGATCTCCCTGCGCAATGATCCGTATCTCGAAGACCACGCCTTCAGCGGAGAGCCGCTGCTCCCCGCAGTGGTCGGCCTCGAGGCGATGGCGCAGGTCGCGAAAACGGTGTCCGGCGTGCTGCCCTCGCGCATCGACAACGTGGAGCTGTTGCATCCGGTGACGCTGGCGACGATTCGCATCGCGGCATTGATGAACGACTCGCGAATCGACGTCGCCGTTCGCTCGTCGTCGACGCAGTTCCATCTCGATCACTTCCGCGCGCGCGTGCACGTCGGGCCCCGTCCCGAGCGCCCGCGCATCGAGATCGCGGAGGGACAGGTCGACCTCGATCCGTCGCGTGATCTCTACGGACCGCTGCTCTTCCACACCGGCCGCTTCCAGGGAGTGCGACGCTATCGCCGTCTGACCGCGACGGAGTGCGTCGCGGAGATCGCGCCGTGTCACGAGCCTCTGTTCCATCGCTACCTGCCGCCAACGCTGCTTCTCGGCGACGCGACGATTCGCGACGCCGCGATTCACGCGCTGCAGGGATGCGTGCCGCAGGCGACCGTGTTGCCGGCGGGCATCGACAGCGTCGAGCTCTTCGCGCCGGTCGAGGGCGAGACCATCGTCGTCGCGCACGAGACCTCGCGTCGCGAGGATGGATTCACGTACGACGTCGACATCGCAGCACCGGATGGACGGCTCTTCGAGCGGTGGCATGGTCTCAAACTGCAGATCGTCGCGCGCCGGGAGCGCGTCGACGATCTCGCGCCGGCGCTCTGGGGTCCGTTCCTCGAGCGCGAGCTGCACGTGCGCGTGCACATCGGCGACCCCGAGCTGCCGATCCTGCATCGCAAGAACGGCAAACCCGTCGTCGCGCACGGTCACGTCTCCCGATCGCACGACGCGGGAATCCAACTCACCGTCACGCACGAGACGCCGGTCGGCGTCGATGTGCAACAGGTCAACGGCGAGCCGTGGGACACGATCATTCGCGCGAATGACGGCAGCCTCGCCGACATCTGCACGCGCCTCTCCGGCGACGATCGTCCGTACGCGGCGGCGCGCGTGTGGTCGGCGCGAGAGTCGATGAAGAAGCTCGCGGGCGACGCGCTCGTGCCGTTGTTCGTCGACACGTGCGGCAGCCACGGGCGCGTCACGTTCCGCTCCGGCGACCATCGCATCGACACCTTCGTCATGCGAGACTGTGTGGTCGCAGTCGCGAAAGAGAGGAACAACGCATGACGAGCATGCATTTGCCCGAGGTGCAGCACCAGCACGCGCAGAGCCCGTGGGGAGCGGCGGCGGAGTCGATGCACGCCGCCGGAATTCCGGTGCCGCAGATTCTGCACCTGTTCAACTTCAAACCGGAGCGCGCAAAGCATCTGTCTGCATTCACGCAGGAAGTGATGCGCGGAACGTCGCCGCTCTCGCCCGGTGAGCGCGAGCTCATCGCGGCGTTCACCTCGAGGCAACGCGAATGCGTGTTCTGAACAGGCGCTCACGCCGCGGTCGCGGCGCAGCTCATGGGCGACAAGGAAGTCGTGAGATTGGTGCTCGATGACTATCGCAACGCTCCGATCGACGCGAAACTCGTCGCGCTTCTCGAGCTCATCGAGAAAGTCGCGCGACGAGCGTGGACGATCGTGCGCGAAGACGTCGACGCGGTGCGCGCCGCAGGTTGGACGGACGAGGCCATCTATGACGCGATCACCGTCAGCGCGCTCTTCAACTTCTACACGACTTGGGTCGATGCGTCGGGAGTGGGAGATCTCGGCGACTACACGGCATCCGGACAACGGATGGCCACGGAAGGGTATCTGAGGCAATGAAGCACTACGAGTATCAGCACATCGTCGGATTCCAGGAGACGAACCTGATCGGCAACGTGTACTACGTTCACTATCTCTCGTGGCAGGGACGCTGCCGGGAGATGTTCCTGCACGAGCATGCGCCGGGCGTGCTCGAAGACATCGCGAACGGACTGAAGCTCGCGACCGTGCGCGTGTCGTGCGAATACGAAGAGGAGCTCCTGGCCTTCGATCGCGTCGCGATCCGCATGTCCCTGGGCACGCTGCGTCCGAACGGCATGACCCTGCGGTTCACGTACGTGAAGGTGGGCGAAGAATCCGAGACCGTGGTCGCGCGCGGCGAGATGGAGATCGCGTGTTTGATCGGCACCGCGGCGGCACCGGTGCCGGAGGAGTTGAAGGAAGCGCTTCGACCCTATCGAGAGGAAGCCGCCTAACAATGCTTGTCATCCCGAAGCGTAGCGAGGGACCTGGGCGGGTGGGAGGCACGTTGATCGCGCCACCCGGCCCTCCAGGTCCCTCGCTACGCTCGGGATGACAAATCAGAGATCATGCTCGCCACAACCCTCCTCCAGATCCTCATCATCGTCCTCGCCGGACGCGTGGTGGGTCTGCTGCTCAAGCGGCTCGGGCAGCCCTCGGTGATCGGCGAGATCGCCGCCGGCATCCTCCTCGGTCCTTCGGCATTCGGCTACTTCGCGCCGGAGCTGTTCGCGCGCGTGTTTCCGCCTAACAGCCTGGGCATCCTGACGTCGCTGAGCCAGATCGGTCTGATTCTGTTCATGTTTCTGGTCGGGCTCGAGTTCGCACCGCAGATCCTGCGCGAGCGCAAGCACACGGTCATCGTCATCAGCCACGTGAGCATCGTCGTGCCGTTCCTGCTCGGCACCGCACTCGCGGTCTATCTCTATCCGCGCGTTTCGGATCCGAGCGTGACGTTCCGCAGCTTCGCGCTGTTCGTCGGCACGGCTATGAGCATCACCGCGTTTCCGGTGCTCGCGCGGATTCTCGAAGCGCGCAATCTGCTGCGGACGAAGATGGGCAACAACGCGATCGCCTGTGCAGCAGTCGACGACGTGACCGCGTGGTGCATCCTCGCGTTCGTGGTCCTTCTCGCGCGCGCGGGCAAACCGTCCGAGCTCGCGATCAACCTCCTGCTTTTCGTCGTCTACGTTCTGGCGATGATCTTCCTCGTGCGGCCGCGGCTGCGGAAGCTGAGCGGACCGATGAGCGAAGGCGTGCTCGGTGGCGTGCTGCTGCTCGTGTTCGCGTCGGCGTGGATC
>Ga0075428_100003615_pt1 | contig 16952 bp, 13 predicted proteins | sample RhiMetdeltSRZDD2_FD_75291 | JGI IMG/M metagenome (GOLD analysis project Ga0075428, IMG submission 75291) | Populus rhizosphere microbial communities from Tennessee, USA - Rhizosphere MetaG P. deltoides SRZDD2 | ecosystem: Host-associated > Plants > Roots > Rhizosphere > Soil | place: USA... | reverse complement strand
GCGGCAAAGAACGCCGCGTTCGACTCGAGGAGCGCCCGGTACACCTGCGCCTGGACGTAGCGCGGCAGAAGATCCCGGAAGATCTCCTCCGGCCCGGGTTCGTAGAGATAGTCGATGGTCGGGCCCGCCTTCGCGTCCGGCTCGAGGCGCGGGATCGGCAGCAGCTGCTCGACAAGGATGCGCTGCGACATCACCGACTTGAACTCGTTGTAGACGAGGTGCACGCTCGACGCCTGCCCGGAAATGAAGTCCTCGATCGCGGCATTGGCGACTTCTGCCGCGTGGCTGAACGCCAATCGCTGGAAGATGCCCACCTGCTCGGAGCGCACCTCAAAGCCGCGGCGCCTGAAGAAGTCGCGCCCCTTGCGCCCGATCAACCCGAGGGCGATGCCGCCGCCGCCCCGGGTCTCGTTCAGGATGAACTGGCCTGCGGCCTTCATGACGTTCGAGTTGAAGCTGCCGCACAACCCGCGGTCCGCGGTCACCACGATGAGCAGCGGCCGCCCGCCTGCCCCGCCGGCGCGCAGCAGCGGATGCGCCTCGGGATCGACGCGCGCCGCCAGGCTGTTGAGCACGGCCTGCATCCGCTGGGCATAGGGCCGCGCGGCGACGACGCGCTCCTGCGCGCGCTTGAGGCGCGAGGCGGCGATCATCTTCATCGCCTTGGTGATCTGCTGCGTCGACTTCACCGCGCGGATGCGGCGACGCAGGTCGATGAGGGACGGCATCTATTTATGCGACTTATGCGACCGCGGCCTGCGTCGATCCGACGAACTGCTGCCCGAAATCCTTCAGCGCGCCTTCGATCGCCGCCTTCAGGTCGTCGTCCAGCGTCTTCTTGCTGGCGATGCCGCTGAGAACGGCCGGGTAGCGCGCCTCGAGGAATCGATACAGGTCCTCTTCGTACCGGCGGACATCCTCGATCGCCACGGTGTCGAGGAAGCCCTTCGTCGCGGCGTAGACGATGATGACCTGCTTCTCGACTGCCAGCGGCTGGTATTGCGGCTGCTTCAGGATCTCCACCAGGCGGCGGCCGCGATTGAGCTGCGCCTGCGTGGCCTTGTCGAGATCGCTGCCGAACTGCGCGAACGCGGCGAGCTCGCGGTACTGCGCCAGATCCAGACGCAGCGACCCGGCGACCTGGCGCATCGCCTTGATCTGCGCCGATCCGCCGACGCGCGAGACCGAGTTGCCGACGTTGATCGCCGGCCGGACGCCCTGGTGGAACAGATCGCTCTCGAGGAAGATCTGGCCGTCGGTGATCGAGATGACGTTGGTCGGGATGTACGCCGACAGGTCGCCCGCCTGCGTCTCGATGATCGGCAGCGCCGTCAGCGATCCGCCGCCCTGGTCGTTATTGAGCTTCGCCGCCCGCTCCAGCAGCCGCGAGTGCAGGTAGAAGACGTCGCCGGGATACGCTTCGCGGCCGGGCGGCCGCCGCAGCAGCAGCGAAATCTCGCGATAGGCCTGCGCGTGCTTTGACAGGTCGTCGTAGACGACCAGCGCATGGCGATTGCTGTCGCGGAAGTACTCGCCAATCGCGCACGCGGAGTACGGGCCGATGTAGAGCATCGGCGCCGGATCCGACGCGGTCGCCGCGACGACGATGGTGTAGCTCATCGCGTCGTACTCTTCGAGGGTGCGGACGACCTGCGCGACGGTTGACTGCTTCTGGCCGATCGCGTTGTAGATGCAGATCACGTCCTTGCCGCGCTGGTTGATGATCGTGTCGACGGCGACCGCGGTCTTGCCGGTCTGCCGGTCGCCGATGATCAGCTCGCGCTGGCCGCGGCCGATCGGCACCATCCCATCGATCGCCTTCAGTCCGGTCTGAATCGGCTCCTTGACCGGCTGGCGATCGACAACGCCGGGCGCCAGGCGCTCGATCGGCAGATACTCCTTGGTCTGGATTGGACCCTTGCCGTCGATCGGCTGGCCCAGCGCGTTGACCACGCGGCCGAGCATCGCCTCGCCGACCGGCACCGAGATGATGCGGCCAGTGCGCTTGACGACGTCGCCTTCCTTGATCTCCTTGTAGTCTCCGAGCAGCACCGCACCGACGCTCTCTTCTTCGAGGTTGAGCGCGATGCCGAAGACGCCGTGCGTGAACTCCAGCATCTCGCCGGCCATCGCCCGCTCGATGCCGTGCACGCGGGCGATCCCGTCGCCGATGGCGATGATGCTGCCGACCTCGGCGACGTCGACCTCGACCGCGTAGCTGCCAATTTGATCGCGAATGATCTTGGAGATTTCGTCCGCTCTGATATCCATCAGCGTTGTTCCTCGAGCCGCTCTCGCATCCTCGACAACTGGGTGGCGATGCTGCCGTCGTAGACGATGCTGCCCACGCGTGCGACGGCGCCGCCGATGAGCGCAGGATCCACCGTGGCGGTCATCGTCACGCGCCGCCCGGTCGCTGCCGCAATCCGCTTTTCAAACTGCGCGACGCGCTCGGCCGACAGCGGCACAGCGGTCGTGACTTCTGCGTTGATCACCTGCTGATGTTCCATCAGCCGCTCGCGATAGACCTCGGCAAGCTGCGGGACCAGCGACAGCCGGTCGCGATCCGCGAGCATCAGCAGGAGTTTGCCGAGCGCCGGCGAAGGGTTCATTCGCCCCACCAGGCTCTCGACGACCTTGCGTTTCGCGGCGACGGGAACCGCCGGATTGGCAAGTGCCTTCTGCAGGTCGGAGTTGCCGGCGAACAGGCCGGCGAACGTCGCCAGCTCCTGATCCACCTGCTCGGGGTTGCCTTCCTTGATGACGACGTCGAGAAGGGCTCGCGCGTATCGGCCCGCTGACGCACGAGTGCTCATGAACTCACCTGCCGCAGATCACGTCTGTGTGCTTGTACCTGAATGGCACAAACAATCTTTTATAACACAGAAGGCCCTGGGGCTCAGGCCTCAGGCCCCAGCCCGAGGCCCCAGGTTCAGCTCAGGTGGTTTGCTCGCGTATCGGTCAGATATTCGTAGATGCGATGCAGTTCGGATTCGGAGCCGAACGCAATCTCGATCGTGCCGCCTTCCGCGCGCCTGAGAATACGAACCTTCGTGCCCAGGGCGAAGCGCAGTCGATCCTCGGCGGCGCGCGTGTGGACGTCCGCCGTGACCGGCGTCGATTCCGGCCGTGGTGTCTGCGGCGGAGCGGCGAGCTTGCGGACGAGCGATTCGGTGTCGCGGACCGAGAGCGATCGCGAGATCACTTCCCGCGCCGCCTGGCGCTGAGCACCGGCATCCGGCAGCGCCAGCAGCGCCCGCGCGTGGCCCATCGAAAGGGCCCCCGACGCGAGGTCGCCGCGCACTTCCTGGGGAAGGCGCAGCAACCGAAGGTAGTTGGCGACCGATGTGCGGTCCTTGCCCACCGCCGCCGCGACCTGATCCTGCGTCAGGCCGAACTCGTCGGTCAGGCGCTGGTAGGCCAGCGCTTCGTCCACGGGGTTCAGGTTTTCGCGCTGCAGATTTTCGACGAGCGCGAGCTCCAGCAGCTGGCGTTCCGAACCTTCCGGCATCTCGCGAATGATGACCGGCACCTTCAGCAGACCCGCGCGCTGCGCCGCGCGCCACCGGCGCTCGCCGGCGATGATGCGATACGCCGCGCCGGTGCGGCGCACGAGAATCGGCTGGATGATGCCGTTGGCCCTGATGGACTGCGCCAGTTCGTCGAGCTTCGCGTCTTCCATGATGAGACGCGGCTGTTGATCGCTCGGAGCAAGCAGATCGATGTCGACTTCGAGCACGCCCTGACGGAGCGGCTCCGGTGCATCCGGAATCAGCGCGCTGAGGCCCTTGCCGAGAGCGGGACGGCGTTCGATCATGGGATTCTCCGTGCCGGCTACGCGGCGTGCTGCGCCACGTGCCGCGCCAGCATTTCCTGCGCGAGCGCCACGTAGGCGGCGGCGCCGCGTGATTTGGCGTCGTAGATCACCGCGGGCAGGCCGTGGCTCGGCGCTTCGCCGAGACGCACGTTGCGCGGGATGATCGTCTCGAACACCTTCTCCTTGAAAAAGTCTTTGACGTCGCGCGCGACCAGCTGTCCGAGGTTGGTTCGATCGTCGTACATGGTCAGCAGCACACCCTCGATGTCGAGCGCCGGATTGAGCCCGCCGCGCACGCGACGCATCGTGGCGACGAGATCCGCGAGGCCCTCCAGGGCGAAATATTCGCAGTGCAGAGGAATGAGCACCGCGTCTGCCGCAACGAGGGCGTTCAGCGTGAGGAGGCCGAGCGAGGGCGGACAGTCGACGAAGATCAGATCGAACCGTTCCCGCAGCGGATCGAGCACCCGGCGAAGCCGGTGCTCACGCTGCGGCATCGACACGAGCTCGATTTCGGCGCCGGTCAGATTGCGGTCGGCCGGGATCAGCGAAAGATTCTGAACCTGTGTGTCGAGAAGGAACGATGCCGGGTCGGCGTCCGTCAGCATCGCTTCGTAGATCGTTCCGTCGGCGGCGCGGCTGCCCTTCAAGCCGACGCCGCTTGTCAGGTTTCCCTGGGGATCGACGTCAACCAGGAGAACCTTCTGCCCTGCCAGTGCCAGGGAGGTGGCCAGATTGATTGCGGTGGTGGTCTTGCCCACGCCGCCTTTCTGGTTGGCAACGGCAATGACGCGGCCCAAGGCTTCCTTGTTTTCTGCCATATGCCCTACTACTCGTAATGGTGGTGTCTGGCGATATAAACGCTAAGGGTAGTACGTACGACGATCCTCGTCAAGCAGAATGTTTGAATGTTTCACGTGGAACAGGCGAACAAACAGCGTATGGATGAGGTCGGCGCTCTACCGGGGTGTTCCACGTGGAACGCCGCCGGCGACCGCGCGCTTTTCTAACACCACCAGCCGGCTCCGCAAGGACTCGATCAGCGGATACGTCGCCTGCCACATAAGCGGTGGCGTCACGCTCTCGGACGGATCGGAGTGGCCCGAGCCGCGGAAGAGAAATATCTGACCCCCCGGCTTCGCGAACGCCTGCAGGGTGCCGAGCACTCGTGCTTCGACGCGGACCGCGCGGATCGTCACGAGGTCATGCGCTTCGTGGAGATCTGGCCGCGCCAGCAGTTCTTCGAACCGCGTCGTGACAACGTCGGCGCCGTTCATCTCGAGCGCGCGCACCGCTTCGCGAAGAAACACCGACTTCCTCGTCTTCGACTCCACCATGAGCAAGCGGGTGTTCGGAAGCGCCAGAGCGAGCGGGATCGCCGGAGAGCCCCCGCCGCTGCCGACGTCCAGCATGCGCGAAGAGCCTGAGAGAACGTACTTCGCGGCCACCACCGGTTCGATAAGCAGTCGATCCAGCGCGTCAGGCGAGATCTCGGAGAGCCTCAATCCCGTCAGGTTGATCTTCGTGTTCCAGGTCGCGAGCAACCGGTAGTACACCTCGAGTTGCTCCGCCAGGTCCGGCGCCAGGGTTACTCCTGCCCGCCGGGCTCGACGGCCTAGTCGATCCTTGAACTCTCTACTGGTCAATGGTTTACGAGGATTTAGCGAGGAAGGATCCGAGCACCGCCACGGCCGCCGGCGTAACCCCCGGTATGCGAGAGGCCTGCCCGAGTGTCTCGGGGCGGACCTGCGTAAAACGGTGGATTACTTCACGAGACAGGCCGGGAACGCGCTCAAAGACGAAGCCGTCCGGAATCCGGCGGCGTTCCTGTCGCCGCATGCGATCGGCGGACGCTGCCTCTTGTCTGAGGTAGCCGGCATATTTGATGTCATTCTCGAGGCTCGCGACGTCCAGTGCATGGGTGGACGGCTCAAGGTCGAGCGCAACGTCTCCGTCAGCGACCATTGCCTGGAGACGGATCTCCGGGCGCCGCAGCAGCGTGCTCGCCGCGACGCGATCGCCGCGGGGCGTCCGCACCATCGTCCGGTCCAGCGCCGCAACATTTCGCGCATGCCGCGTTCTCCGCGCTTCGAACGCCGCCCACCGTGTGTCGTCAACGAGACCGATCTCGCGGCCTCGCGGCGTCAGGCGCAAGTCCGCATTGTCAATGCGCAGGAGCAGCCGATGCTCGGCGCGCGAGGTGAACATGCGATACGGCTCCAGGCATCCCCGAGTAATCAGATCGTCAACGAGAATGCCGATGTACGCCTCGTCGCGCCCCAGCGTGAACGGCGTGGCGCGTCGAACGCTGCGGGCGGCGTTGATGCCCGCCATCAGTCCCTGCGCGGCAGCCTCTTCGTAGCCGGAAGTGCCATTGATCTGCCCGGCGAAGAACAGGCCGCCGACCCGATGCGTTTCGAGCGTTGACTTCAGTTCCGTCGGCTGGAAGAAGTCGTATTCAACCGCATACCCGGGCCGCAGCATCGCGGCGTCCTCGAGGCCGGGCATCGCGCGAACGAGCTCGAGCTGGACGTCGCGTGGCAACGACATCGAAAAGCCGTTGATATAGATCTCGTCGGCGTCGATCCCTTCCGGCTCGAGATAGATCTGATGCCGCTCGCGATCCGGAAACCGCATGATCTTGTCTTCGAGCGATGGACAGTATCGTGGTCCGATACCGTGAATCTGTCCGTTGAAGAGCGGACTCTGAGAGATGTGACGACGCACCAGATCGTGAACGCGGGCAGTCGTATGCAGGAGCCAGCACTGAATCTGGTTGCGCGGCGATGCGTGTGTCAGGAACGAGAACGGCGTCGGCTGCGGGTCGCCTGACTCTTCAATGAAGAGCCCGCTCTCGACGGCGCGGTCAAAATCGATGCTCTCGCGATGGAGACGCGGCGGCGTGCCGGTCTTCAAACGGCCACCTTCGAAGCCGAACGACTTCAGCGATTCGGCGAGCGTTCGCGACGGCGGCTCTCCGTGCCGTCCCGCCGGCCGCTGCTCCGGACCCACGTGAATCAGGCCGTTCAGAAACGTGCCGGTCGTGACAACCAGCGCGTCGCACACGTAGCGTTCGCCGCCTTCCATCACGACGCCGCGAAGCCGGCGCCCCGCCACATCGAGACTCGCGACCTGCCCGAAGATCCATGAGATGTTGGGTTCGCGTTCGAGCGCCTCTGTCACCCACGCGGCGTAGCGACGCTTGTCCGCTTGCGCGCGCGGCGACCACACGGCTGGACCGCGGCTTCGATTCAGGAGCTTGAACTGGATGCCGGTGGCGTCGATCGCCAGACCCATCAGTCCGCCGAGCGCGTCGATCTCGCGTACCAGATGACCCTTCGCGGTGCCGCCGACGGCTGGATTGCACGGCATGTGTGCGACCGTTTCACGCGAGAGCGTGCACAGACCGACGCGGCAACCCAGACGCGCCGCCGCGTATGCAGCTTCCACCCCGGCGTGGCCCGCGCCGATCACGATGACGTCAAACGCGGTCATTTTCCGATACAGAACCGCTCAAAAATGTGCTGAAGCAGGTCGTCGCTCGTACGTGCGCCCACGACTTCGTCGAGCCGGGCGCGGGCGGCCTGCAGATCCGTCAGGATGAACTCCTCCGGCGCGGCCGCGACAGCCGACGCGGAGGCGGCAACAAGGTTCCCGCGCGCCTGATCGAGCAGCGTGATGTGGCGTGTGTTGGAAATTGCCGCGGCGTCGCGCAGCGATTCGCGCCCCGTCAGCGCGCAGAGGATCGCGCGGCGGAGATCATCAAGACCTGCGCCAGTCTTTGCCGAAACCTCGACCCTCTCGAGCCGGCTCGGGGGCGCGCTCGCTGGAAGATCGCTCTTGTTCGCCACGACGATCCGTTGTCTGGCCGCGGTCTGTGCCAGCAGTTCCTCGTCCTCACAGTGGAGCGGTTCGCTGCGATCGAGCACCACTAACAGCAGGTCGGCGACGTCACGCGCCTGTTTGCTGCGCGCCACTCCTTCGCGTTCCACCAGGTCGTGCGTCTCACGCCATCCGGCAGTGTCGACGAGCGTGACTGCAAGACCGCCGATGTCGACCCGCTCGGACACGAGATCGCGCGTCGTGCCGGCAACCGGCGTGACGATTGCGCGGTCGGCGCCGGCGAGAAGATTGAATACGCTCGACTTGCCGACGTTTGGCCGGCCCGCAACCACGACCGTCGCCCCCTCACGAATCAGCCGGCCCGCGCCTGCGCCGGCGAGGAGCTCGTCGAACCTCGCGACGAGGGACGTGATCCGCCGAGCCGCTTCCGGGGGTTCGATGAAGTGGTACCCCTCGTCGGGGAAGTCGAGCGACGCCTCGAGCCGCGCGATCAGATCGAACAGATCGCCGTCGATGGCGGCGATGCGCTCCGTCAGGGTCCCTTCGAGCTGATCGAACGCCACGCGGGCCTGCACGGGTGTCGACGCCTCAATCAAATCCGCGACGGCTTCTGCCTGGATCAGATCCCGCTTGCCGTTGAGAAAGGCGCGAAGCGTAAACTCGCCGGGCTCCGCCAGCCGGGCTCCGGCGGCGATTGCGCTCGCGACAATGGCGCGGAGCACGACCGGGCTGCCGTGTGCGCTGATTTCAACGACGTGCTCGCCGGTGTAGGAGTGGGGTGCAGGAAAGTAGGTGGCGACGACTTCGTCGGTCGCGCGAATCCTGGTGAACGTCGCCCTGCGCGGCTCGAGCGGCTGCGACCGATCGATGATCTGCGCGGCAATCTCCCGGGACCCGGCGCCGCTGATCCGGACGATGCCGATCCCTCCGCGTCCCGGCGGCGTCGCGATGGCGACGATGGAATCGTCGGTGGAAAACACCGCCTTATTTCTGCGCGGAAATGATCACCGTCTTCATGAACGCGTCGCCGATGCTCTCTGAGGTGACGCCCGGATCCTCGGCAATCGCCAGGTGGACGATGCGGCGTTCATAGGGATTCAGCGGCCCCATCTCCTGCGGCATGCCGGACGATCGCGCCTTCTCGGCCATGTAGCGCGCCATCTGCTTCAGCTCGAGATCCTTCTCCTTGCGGAAGCCGTTGCAGTCGACGACGACTCGGTTGTCGTCGCCCAGCTGCCGCCGGAAGGCGGTGGCGACGAGGTGCTGCAGCGCCTGTAATCCTTCGCCGCCGCGGCGCACCAGCACGCCGCCGTCTTCCCCCTCGAGATTGATCCGCGTCCCGTCGGGGGTTTCTTCAACACTCGTCGTCAACGACATTCCCATCGCCGCGACGACATTCTGCAGGAATCCGGTGATGTCCGTTGTCAGTGACATACGCTGCGTCACACTCCTACGATCGTTTTTCGGCGTCAGTGGTGCGGCCGGCGCCGACGTTCTTGAGCCGGCGCTCCGCGGGCGGACGAACCGTTCCGGTCGTGGGCGGGCCAATCATCCAGTTCGTGAAGTATTGCTGGCCGATCGCCCAGAGGTTGCTGACGAACCAGTAGATCACCAGGCCGCTGGGGGCCCAGAGAAAAAACACGGTGAACATCAGCGGCATGAGCATCATGACGCGCTGCTGCGCGGGATCGGCCGTCGACGGCGTGATCTTCGTCTGCCAGAACATCGTGATCGCCATCAGGACCGGGATGACGTAGTACGGATCCGGCTGCGAGAGGTCGGTAATCCACAAGGCAAAGTCGGCGCCGCGCAGCTCGATCGACTGCGACAGCATCGAGTAGAACGCGAGCAGCACGGGGAACTGCAGCAGCATCGGGACGCAGCCGCTTGCCGGGTTCACACCCTTCTCGCGGTAGAGATTCATGATCTCCGTGTTCATCTTCTGCCGCGCCGGGTCGGTCGCCTTGAGTCCTGCGTAGCGATCCTGGATCGCCTTCATCTGCGGCTGAACCGCCTGCATCTTGCGCATCGACACGACGCTCTTGTGACGCAGCGGGAAGATCGCGATGTTGATCAGGATCGTCAAGAGCACGATCGACCAGCCGTAGTTCCCGACAAACCCGTGGATCCACTGCAGCGCGCCGAGCAGGGGCACCGCGAGGAAGCCGAACATCCCGTAGTTGATCGCCCGAACGAGCTCGGCGTCAACCGACTTCAGCAGGTCAAACTGCTTGGGGCCGTAGAAAAAGCTGACGTTCTGGGGCCCCTTCTGAAACGTGATGGTCTCGGCGAGGAGCTGCCGCTGCGTTTGATCCGGTCCGGCGATCGGTGTCGGCTTGAATTCGACCCTGGCCTGGCCCGGATTCACCGCCGCCGCTAGGAAGTAGTGATCGTCGATGCCGGCGAAGCGAAACATCCCCTCGTGCACCGGCTGCTCGACCAGATTATTGCCGGCCAGCCGCTCGACGTCGCCGTCGCGGTGATAAATCCCCTGCGGCGGCTGGACGTAGTTTCCGGTGAAAAAACTGCCGCCGCTGGCGCGCGCGCCGATGTCGCCGAGGCCGGGGCCCCAGACAACCGCCGGATTCAATTGCTGTCCGTTGTTCTCGACGCTCGCCGTGAACGTGATCAGGTAATTCCTGGGATCGAAGCGGAATTCCTTGCGCGCACGCAGCGTCGCGGTTTGGAATTCGAACACCAGCATCCCTTCGCCGGTTCGCGCATCGACGCGATTGCCGGCGTCCCCAGTCACCTGGTACAGCGCGGTGTTGAGTTGCCGGGTGATCGCTTCATCGTCAACGCGCAGAGAAAACGGAGTGGGCGTGTCGGGAGCGAGCGCAGACGGAACGAGATCGACCGGCTCTCCCTGGCCGTCGCGATACTGCTTCAGCCGCCAATGCGTGATCCGACCGCCCCGGTTTGTCAAACTCGACTCTGTCGTGGCCGTCTCGACGACGATTTCCCGTTCCGCTGTATCGCCTACAACCACAGGCGCAGCCGGGAGAGCCGGCGCGGGCTCGGCGCCGGGCGCCGGCGACGGTACCGGGGTCCCCGCGGCCGGCGATGCGGCGCCTGGTGCGGCAGCGCCTGGTGCGGCGCCGTCCGGCGCCTCGGTCGTCGCCGGAGGCGGCGGCACGAATAGCGTCTGGTAACCGTAAAGGACGAGGAACGATAGGAAGACCGCGATGAGGACTCGGCGTTCCATCAGCGCTACCGCGGAACCGGGTCAACGCCGTGGCGCCCGAACGGATGGCAACGGGAAAGTCTCTGCGCGCCCAGCCAGAGGCCGCGACCGGCGCCGTAAAGCTCTACCGCTTCCTTCGTGTAATCGGCACACGACGGGTAGTACCGGCAACACCCGGTAAACAATGGAGAAATAAGGAACTTATACGCCCTGAGCAGTGCGAGGACGAGGCTGGCGGCGAGGCCCGGACGGCTGGCGTGACTGACGCTCGGTGCGTTCAAGGACGGCGTGGTAATCGGCTTCGAGGCTGGTGAAGGGAGCATCGAGCATTTCCCGGCGCGGGACGATGACAATGTCGAGGCCGGCTTCCATCTTGTGGCGCCTGAACACCTCGCGGGCGAGGCGCTTGGCGCGATTGCGATCGACTGACGAGCCGATCTTGCGCGTTGCCGCCACACCGAGCCGCGCCGCGGGGCCATCGTTCGGCAGCACGAAGACGGTCATGAACCGACCGTGTGCCTTGGCTCCCTCCTTGTAGACGCGTTCGAACTCGGGCCTGCGGCGGATCCGATTATCCTTCGTCGGCAACCGTCAGCCGCTTGCGACCCTTCGCCCGACGTCGTTTGAGGACGATTCGACCGTTCTTGGTCGCCATCCTGACCCGGAAACCGTGCGTCTTCTTGCGGCGCCGGGTGTTGGGCTGATAGGTGCGCTTGCCTTTCATGCTGATCCTGCCGTCACTGAACCTGACGCGCGCATGTCGCGCGGCGGAAATTTCAATACTAGTCCAACCAACTCCCAAATCCCAACTCCCGACGCCCAATGCGCTTTGGGAGTCCGAGGTCGGGAATTGGGTGTTGGGATTTGTGATGTCCGGTGTTACAGTCGCGGGCTTCCGCATGAGCGCGAGACGGTGGACCGCACATCGGCTTCGGTTTACTAACCAAGATTTCCACACCTGTGGAAAACACTGTGGAAAAACTATCGATCCGGGGCTGAGTGGCGCGGAAAACGCAAATTCCTGCCATGTTCAGTGGGGCGAAAGTCTGCGGCCGGCCACGTTTAGGGCATACATCGCGGGTCGTGCCGCAATCCGCGCCTGAAAAACGCGATCTGTCGAGGCGAAGGTCGGATTTTATTGGTTTTTTCGGTAGTACCGCTATGGACGCCAGTATCTGGGACCAGATTCTCTCCCGCGTCGAAACCAAGGTTAACCGCCACAGCTTCTACACATGGTTCAAGCCGACAGCGTTTGTCGCAGACGGCGGCAACTCCATCACGATTCGCGTCCCGAATCCGTTGTTCAAGGACTGGCTGACCAAGCACTACTCGGTCGTCCTTTCCGAGGCGCTGGCCGAGGTGCGTCGATCGGGCGCGTCGCTGGTCTTTGTGGCGGAAGGCGCGGTCGTGCCGGCGTCGCTTCCTGAACCTGCTTCAGCACCAGGCGATGAACTGGATGCGCCGGTCGAGACGACATCGGTGGCGCCTGGTGGACTGAATCAGCGCTACACCTTCGACACGTTCATCGTCGGGCCCTCGAACCAGTTTGCCCACGCGGCGTGCCGCGCGGTCGCGGAAGCGCCGTCGCGTTCGTATAACCCGCTGTTCATTTATGGCGGAGTGGGACTTGGCAAGACGCATCTGATGCATGCGATCGGCCAGTATCTGCTCGAGCACAATCGCGGATTGAAACTCACCTACATCTCGTCCGAGCGATTCATGAACGAGATGATCAACGCGCTGCGCTACGACCGGATCCTGGATTTTCGCGAACGCTATCGTTCAGTCGACGTCCTGCTCGTCGACGACATTCAATTCGTCTCGGGAAAAGAAGGCACGCAGACTGAGTTTTTTCACACTTTCAATGCGCTGTACGACGCGCAGAAGCAGATTGTGCTCAGCAGCGACCATCCTCCCCACGAAATTCCGGCGCTCGAAGAACGCCTTCGATCCCGTTTCGAATGGGGACTGATTGCGGACATCCAGCCTCCTGACATCGAAACCCGCGTTGCCATTCTCAAGCGAAAAGCAGAAGCGGAAGCCGTGCCGCTGCCCGACAGCGTGGCGATGTACATCGCCGGGCGCATCAAGTCGAACATCCGGGAACTCGAGGGATCGCTGATCCGGCTGATCGCCTACGCGTCACTCACAGGGCGTGAAATCTCGCTCGAACTCACGCAGGAGGTTTTGAAGAACGTTATCGACCAGGAGGCAAAGGCGGTCACCATTGAAACAATTCAGCGGTACGTGTCGGACTATTACCAGTTGAAGATCGGCGATTTGAAGTCACGCAACAACTCAAAATCTGTCGCGATGCCCCGCCAGGTTGCGATGTATATGTGCAAGGCGTTGACACATGCGTCGTTGCCGGAGATCGGTCGAAGTTTTGGGGGAAAGCACCATTCGACCGTCATTCACTCGATCAAGAAGGTCGAAGAGCTGCGAAAAAAGGATGAGGATTTCAACAGCCTCATCAGTAATTTTATTGAATCGTTTCGCTGAATCCGAAGCCTTCCACACCTCGTTCCGGCGCCTTCCTGTGGGTATTTCCAGCGCTCGGAAACTGCACACGATCCGCATGAGTTGGCGTGGTCAAACCCTCAACTTTATCCACACCGTAAATTGTTGACAGTCAAGGATTAAAAGTCCTAAATAAGGTTTTGCGCAGCGCCTTCTTTCTCTTATAATTCTTTATCTCTTCTTCTCCTCCCAAAGAGGATCCGTTAACGGCAGGCCGCCGGCCGCTTGAGGTCACCACAAGCCTATGGAACTCGTTGTTCGCAAGACTGAGCTTCTGCGAGAACTGCAACTTTTCCAGGGCATCGTGGAACGGAAGAACACCATCCCGATCCTGGCAAATGTCCTGATCGAAGCGAAGGGCGATGAAGTGCGCATGCTCGCCACCGATCTCGAAGTGGCGTTGCGCAGCCATTGCCAGGCCACCGTCGGCAAGAGCGGCTCGCTCACGCTCCCGGCGAAGAAGCTGTACGAAATCATCAAGGCGCTGCCCGAGACTGACGTCCGGATCACCGAGGACAAAAACGGTGTCAAGGTGGCGGCCGATCGTTTCGATTCGCGAATGCAGACGCTGCCGCGCGAGGATTTTCCGACGCTGCCAGATGCGGGCGGGAAAGCGCGCGCCACGCTGCCGCGTGCGGCGCTCAAGGAAATGGTGGCGAAGACGCAGTTCGCGATCACCGGCGAAGATACCCGGTATTTTCTCAACGGCGCCAAGTTCGTGCTGAAGCCCGACAGCCTGACGCTGGTGGCGACCGACGGCCACCGCCTGGCGCTCGTCGAGGTGAAACACAAGGTTGGCATCACCGAAGAAACGGGCGTCATCCTTCCGAAGAAGACATTGCTCGAGCTGGGCAAGCTGCTGATGGAAGGCGACGGCGACGTCCAGTTCGAGAGCGGCGAGAACCATCTGTTCTTTGACGTCGGCGGACGAATACTGATCTCGCGGATGATCGATGGGCAGTTCCCGGCTTACGAGCGCGTCATACCGAAAGGCAACGACAAGTCGATCGAGTTCGAGCGCGATCGGCTGACCAACGCGGTGAAGCGCGTCGCGCTCCTGTCGAACGAACGGTCCCGCGCCGTGAAGCTCGAAATCAACAAAGGCAAGGTCGAGGTGACGTCGAGCAGCTCGGAGTTTGGCGAGGCGCGCGAGGAGATGGCGGTCGACTACAACGGCGGTCCGCTCACGATCTCGTTCAACGCGCAGTATGTGCTCGATTTCCTCAACGTTGTCGAAACCGACTCGGTCGTGCTCTCACTGAAGGATGAAGTCAGCCAGGCCGTCATGAAGCCGGTCGGCGCGGAAGGCTACGACTACACCTACGTGATCATGCCGATGAGGATCTGAAACCCAGGGACACGCGTGGAGAATACGGAACAAGAGCGCCAACCGCACGACCAGCAGGATCGCCTCGAATCCGAGGCCGCGGCCCCGGCACGCCCGAACGGCAACGGGTCCGCCGCCGAGGACGACTACGGTGCGGACAAGATCAAGGTTCTCGAAGGACTCGAGGCGGTGCGGAAGCGCCCGGCGATGTACATCGGGTCGACCGGTGCACCCGGCCTGCATCATCTCGTCTACGAGGTCGTCGACAACTCGATCGACGAAGCGCTGGCGGGGTTCTGCGACCAGGTCAACGTCACCATTCACATCGACAACTCGATCACCGTCGTCGACAACGGGCGCGGCATCCCGGTCGACCGGCACGCCAGCGGCAAATCGGCCGCTGAAGTCGTGCTCACCGTGCTGCACGCCGGCGGCAAGTTCGACAACGACAGTTACAAGGTGTCCGGCGGTCTCCACGGTGTCGGCGTCTCGGTCGTGAACGCACTGTCGGAGCGCCTCGATCTCGAAATCTGGCGGAACGGCCAGGTCTACCAGCAAAGCTACGAGCGCGGGGACCCGGTCGCCGACCTCGAGGCGACTGGCACGACCCAGCGCCGCGGCACGAAGGTCACGTTCAGGCCCGACGCCCAGATCTTCGAGACGGTCGAATACAGCTTCGACACGCTGGCGCAGCGGCTGCGGGAGCTCGCCTTCCTGAACGGCGGCATCCTCATCACCATCGACGACGAGCGGGACGGGAAGAGCCACAAGTTCCAGTACGACGGCGGCATCGTCTCGTTCGTGCAGCATCTGAACAAGAACAAGGCGGTGGTCAACGACAAGCCGATCTTCATGAAGGGCGACAAGGACGGCATCGATGCCGAGATCGCGCTGCAGTGGAACGACGGCTATTCGGAGCTGATCTTCTCGTTCGCCAACAACATCAACACGCACGAGGGAGGCACCCACCTGTCGGGGTTCCGCTCGGCGTTGACGCGATCGATCAACTCGTACGCCGCGAAGAACAATCTCGCGAAGGACCTGAAGGACGCCAGCATCAGCGGCGACGACATCCGTGAAGGCCTGACCGGCGTGATCAGTGTCAAGATCCCGCGCCCGCAGTTCGAGGGACAGACGAAGACGAAGCTGGGGAACACCGAAGTCAAAGGGATCGTCGAAGCCATCGTCAACGACAAGCTCGGTCAGTTCCTCGAAGAGAACCCGGTCATCGCCAGGCGCATCATCGGCAAGGCGGTGGACGCGGCGCGGGCGCGCGAAGCGGCGCGCAAGGCGCGCGATCTCGTCAGGCGCAAGGGCGCGCTCGACGGCAGCAGCCTGCCTGGCAAGCTGGCCGACTGCCAGGAGCGCGATCCCGCCCAGAGCGAGATCTACATCGTCGAGGGCGAATCGGCCGGCGGCTCGGCCAAGCAGGGCCGCGATCGCCGGTTCCAGGCGATCCTGCCGATCAAGGGCAAGATCCTGAACGTCGAAAAGGCGCGCTTCGACAAGATGCTCGGCAGCGACGAGATCAAGACGATGATCGCCGCCCTCGGCTGCGGCATCGGGACGGAGGATTTCGACGCCGACAAGCTCCGTTACCACCGCGTCATCATCATGACGGACGCCGACGTGGACGGGTCGCACATCCGCACGCTGCTGCTGACGTTCTTCTACCGGCAGATGCCGCTGCTCATCGATCGCGGCCACGTCTACATCGCGCAGCCGCCGCTGTTCCGGGCAAAGCGCGGCCGCACCGAGACCTACATCAAGGACGAGCGCGAGCTCGAGACCTTCCTGATCCGGCGGGCGGTGGAGTCGCGCGTGGCGAAGCTCGCCGACGGCACCGAGATCTTCGGCGAGGCGCTCGAGCGTTCGCTGCAGCACATCATGGGGTTCCGCAAGCTGCTTCAGCAGGTCACCCGGCGCGGCCATCCCCCCGACATCGTCTCGACGTTCCTGCAGGCGGACGCGCGCGACAAGTCATTCCTCGAGCAGCGGGACAAGCTCGACAAGATCGCCGCACGGATGACGACGCCGGTGCGAACGGTGACGGTGAATCGCGACGACGAACATAACGTCTTCGTCCTGGACGTCGACGATCGCTCGCAGGGCTATCCGCGTCACAGCAACATCGGCGTCGAGTTCATCGGGTCAGGCGAATACCGTACGCTGCTGGCCGCGTACCGGGAGATTCGCGACATTACGTTCCCGGTGGTGGTGAAAGCCACGGCGGCGGTCGAGGACGTTCCGGCCGAGGAGAC
>Ga0075428_100003611_pt1 | contig 16960 bp, 18 predicted proteins | sample RhiMetdeltSRZDD2_FD_75291 | JGI IMG/M metagenome (GOLD analysis project Ga0075428, IMG submission 75291) | Populus rhizosphere microbial communities from Tennessee, USA - Rhizosphere MetaG P. deltoides SRZDD2 | ecosystem: Host-associated > Plants > Roots > Rhizosphere > Soil | place: USA... | reverse complement strand
ACCGCGGCATCAAGACCTTTTGACAAACATCGCGACGGCTTGGTTCCAAGCGGTGGTGCTGCGACCGTCATTCTCGAGAGCCTTGAATCGGCACAAACACGCGGAGCTCGAATACTTGGTGAAGTAATAGGGTATGGCTTTTCATCCAATGGCGAACATATCTCGAACCCCAGCGTTCAAGGGCCCGCTCGTTCCCTTCGTATGGCAATGAAGGCTTCAGGACTCAAAGCTTCGGAAGTCGATTACATTAATGCACACGCCACGTCAACGCCAGCGGGAGATGCCAGCGAAGCTAAAGCTATTTATGAGGTTTTCGGTGAAACGCATACTCCCGTTAGTTCCACAAAATCAATGACAGGACACGAATGTTGGATGGCTGGGGCAAGCGAAATCGTTTACTCCATGTTGATGATGCAAGAGTCATTTATTGCACCAAATATCAATTTTGAAACCCCTGACGAAGATTCCGCTCGCCTCAATATTATCGCGGAACCAATGAATAAAAATATTGATGTATTTTTGTCGAATTCTTTCGGGTTCGGAGGAACAAATTCAACTTTGATTGTTAAAAAGTGGAGAAACAGTGATGGAAACAGCTAGTATCATTGAAAAGATTAACAGTTTTTTAGTTAACGAATTCGAGGTAGATCCCCATAAGATCCACCCTGCAGCCAGTCTTCGTGAAACACTGGAACTCGACAGCCTTGACTATATCGACCTGGTAGTCGTTATAGAAAGTAACTTTGGTTTTAAGGTAAAACCGGAAGATTTTAGCAATATCGATACTTTCAAGAGTTTCTACGATTACGTCGTTCAACGTGTTGCAGAGAAAGTAGTCTCTTAAAATATGCCTCGCTGGCAGGGAAAGTCCAAGGGAACACCGCTCGGATACAGGATTTTTGTTTTCGTCGTCAAGACATTCGGACTCGCGCCAGCCTACGTGCTCCTTCGGTTTGTTGCTTGCTACTACTTGCTTTTTTCCTGGTCTTCTTCAAAGCACATTTACCGCTATTTCCGGCATTTCCATCATTATCCAGCACTTAAATCTTACTTTTCGATCTATCGAAACTACTTCATTTTCGGCCAGACGCTATTGGATAAGATTGTGGTCATGGCAGGTATCGATAACGAGTTCACCTATGAGTTCGACGGCGAAGATAACCTTCGGGATATAGTAAAAGGAGGCCGGGGTGGAATTCTCCTCAGCGCGCACGTCGGCAATTGGGAAGCAGCCGGTCACCTGTTACGACGCCTGGATACCCGCGTAAACGTCGTCATGTACGACGCCGAGCATCAACAGATCAAGGAATACCTTCAACAGGTTACAGGTGGAAGGAATCTAAATGTGATTCTAATCCGGCCCGATATGTCGCACGTTTATGCGATGGGTGAAGCGCTTCAAAAGAATGAACTAATATGCCTGCATGCCGATCGTTTCCTGGAGGGCAACAAAACCATCCTGCGAACTTTCCTTGGCGAGGAGGCTCATTTTCCTCAAGGCCCATTTCTTTTATCTTCAAGCTTCAAAGTGCCGGTGTCAGTAGTATTTGCATTCAAAGAGTCACCTACTCATTATCATTTTTACGGAAGCGAAACGATAGAACGATCCTCCGACGAATCAAAAGTCGATTTTATGGATCGCTTGCTTACGAGCTTTGTGAATGAACTGGAACAAAAAGTAAAGTTGTACCCTGAACAATGGTTTAATTATTTTAATTTCTGGGGAAAATAATCAACTTTTGCGGGAATGCTTGCAAGCCGGTCAGACATCCTTCAGTACATCCCCCAGAGGAAACCTGTGGTCATGGTTCACGAACTCCTGGAAGCCAGCGACGATCACGTTGTTACGCAGTTTGCTATTGAGGATGACAATGTTTTTTTGTCTTCCGGCAAGTTTGCTGAACCGGGTATGGTTGAGAATATCGCTCAGACTGCTGCCGTTCATGTCGGGTATCAATGCGCTTCAAAAAATTTACCTATTCCAATTGGTTATATCGCCGCAGTGAAAGATCTGAAAGTAAACTTTCTGCCAAAACAAAACTCTGTTATACGAACTTCCGTAAAGGTCATAAATAAAGTTTTGGACATAACCGTTGTGCAGGGAAAGATAGAATTTGAGGGCAACATTTTGTGTTCCTGCGAGATGCGGATATTCGCTAAAATACAATCCTAAATTTTTATATATGAAACCCCTTAAGTCGATTGCCCTTTTAATTTTAATCTCATCATCCGCGTTTGGTCAGACAAAGAGCGATGTATTCAAAGAAGATGTCCCTGTTACATGGTTAGGCCTGGATTTTACAAGCACCAAGCTGATTGGGGACCGTGAAAAATTCGGTTCAGAATCGGACCTACGGCATTTGCTCGATGCATGGAATGATCTTATTGTTAAGGAGCCGGACAAATATGACATAGCCAAAGCAATAGATAGAAAGAAAGTTGAAAACGTGATTGAGGTAACCAAAGAGCACAATGCGGAGTTGGATGTTATGAGCATGTTCTCAGATGACGTGAAAGACTACATACACGTAAAGGTTTCCGACGTTGAAGAGATCATTTCTGGATATGACTATAAAGGCAAAAGTGGCATTGGTCTTATGTTTGTCGTCGAAAGTTTCAACAAGTTGAATGAGGAAGGTTCGATCTGGGTGACCTTCATAAATATGGAGAGTAAAGAAGTTCTGTTTACCGAGCGCTTGGTAAATAAGCCAGGTGGTTTTGGTATGCGTAACTTCTGGGCGGGTTGCGTATATGGTGTCATCACAAAGATGCAAAAGAAAGAATTTGAGATGTGGCGAAAGAAACACTTTCAACCATGATATGGTAACGAGCCGGAATTCTATTGTTTAACCAGAAAATTTTGCTAAGCCACGAAACCGAAGTCATTGTAAGATTTAATGAGGCCGATCCTTTGGGTATTGTGTGGCATGGACATTACCTGCGATACTTTGAGGATGGCCGCGAGGCATTTGGTAAGGCGCATGGAATTTCCTACCTCGATTGTTATAAACACGGCCTTGCGCTGCCAGTTGTATCGGTTCACTGCGACTATAGCAAACCACTGCGCTATGGCGATACCGTCAAAGTGATTACAACTTTCGTCAACACGGCAGCGGCAAAAGTGAAATTCGAATACAAAATATTTGAAGCAGGGCAGAAAACGCTTGTGGCAAAAGGATCGTCTCTTCAGGTGTTTGTCGATCTTAAAAACTTTCAGCTCCAGCTTACGATGCCCGGTTTTTTTGAGGAGTGGAAGAGGAAACAGAACCTGATTTGATGAGATGAAGAAAGTTTGGATGGTTGCTGATTCAGTAGTGTCACCGTTGGGTTCAACGTCGCAAGCTAATTATCAGAAAATGAGGCAGGGCATTTCCGGCATCACTTTGGTTGATGATCCCCGTTTGAGTCCGCGGCCATTTTTTGGTGGTGCAATACCCGAACTGCCGAAGGACCCTGCATTGACGAGGTTTGAAATGATTTCCAGTATGGCAATTGCGGACCTCCTGGCCAAGACCCCTATTCCAGTTGATAAGACTTTATTTATCCTTTCGTCAACAAAAGGAAACATAGCGTTCCTCGAGGAGGGGCAAGGATCACACCCGAGGATCCATTTGCATTCAACCGCTGAGTTTCTCGCGCAACGCTTTGGATTTAAGAAATCGTTGGTCGTTTCGAATGCATGCATATCCGGAGTTATGGCCCTGATTGTTGGCAAAAGACTTATCGAAAAGGGTGAATATGATCACGTCCTTGTAGTTGGTGCAGATGTTTTAAGTCGTTTTATTGTCTCCGGATTTCAAAGTTTGCAGGCGTTAAGCCCTGAACCTTGTCGTCCGTTCGATGCTGACAGAAAAGGAATTAATCTCGGTGAATGTGCAGCAGCTATTCTCCTGTCGTCAGCACCTGAAGCGCTGGGTACTGGGTCCAACATAAGAATTCTTGGCGCCGGACTTAGCAATGATGCTAACCACATTTCCGGACCGTCGCGTACAGGTGAGGAACTTGCATTTGCAGTGAGACAGGCAATGGAAGAATCTGGCATCTCGAAGGAAGAATTAGACTTTATATCTGCTCACGGTACGGCTACACTATACAACGATGAAATGGAAGCAAAAGCTTTCTCGCTCATGCAAATGAACGATATCCCATTGAACAGCCTGAAGGGTTACTTTGGACACACGCTTGGAGCGGCTGGTGTAGCGGAGGTTGTAATGAATGTGGAGAGTATGGCGATGAATGAGCTGATTCCGTCAAAGGGTTTTGAAAAGTTGGGAGTATCACAGCGGGTAAATGTTATAAAAGAGCTTGAAAAACGTAACCTTAAAACCTGCCTGAAAACGGCCTCTGGTTTTGGAGGTTGTAACGCAGCGATTATTTTGCGGAACGAAAACAATTAACAAAAGATGAATTTTTTTGAGTCTGAACACCTATCGGCCCTGAAGGCGAAAGAAGAAGCGCAATGGATCACGTTTGCACCTTTTGTTTTCCAGGCAACCCGCGTGCTGAGGAATAGCGGAATATTGGAGTTAGTCGAATCCCATCGGGAAGGTATTACGCTTGAAGAAATCAGCGCCGAAATAAAGCTGCCAGCCTATGGTGTCCGTGTACTCGTGGAAGCCGCTCTTGGTATTGGACTACTAATGATAAAAGACGGGAAATACAAAATAACCAAGACGACTTATTTCATTTTGCATGACGAATTGACCCGGGTAAACATGGATTTTACCCATGATGTCTGTTACCAGGGAATGTTTTTTCTAGAAGAAAGTATTAAAAGTCAAAGACCCGAAGGCCTCAAAGTTTTCGGTGCGTGGCGAACGATTTATGAGGCGCTCTCTACGAACCTTCCCGAAAAGGTCAAAGAGAGCTGGTTTTCATTCGATCATTACTATTCAGATAATGCTTTCCCGGAGGCGTTGCCTCATGTTTACAAAAACAAACCAAAGACATTGTTGGATATTGGCGGGAACACAGGCAAGTGGTCACTACAAAGTTTTGCGTATGACAATGATGTGAAGATAACAATCATGGATCTTCCGGGTTACGTCGATACGGCCAGGGGGGTTATAGAAAAGAATGGACACGGAGGCAGAATATCGTTTTATCCACTGAACGTTCTGGATGAAACGCAGAAATTTCCAACAGGATTTGATGCCATCTGGATGAGTCAGTTCCTGGATTGTTTTTCTGAGGCGGAGATCGTCTCCATTCTGAAGCGTTGTAAACAGGCCTTGAATCACGGTGGATGTATATATGTACTCGAGACGTTCTGGGACCGTCAGCGGTTCGAAGCATCTGCCTTTTCGCTTCAACAAACGTCGCTATATTTTACGGTGATGGCGAATGGAAATAGCCAGATGTATGATTCAAATGTCTTCATTCGGTGCGTGGAAGAAGCCGGCCTCGAAGTTATTGAGCAGACGGATTATATCGGAGTAAGTCACACGTTGCTTGTGTGTAAACCCGCTAAAGAAAAATAGATAAAGAGAAATAGGAGAAGATGAGTGAGATGATTGATGTCCTTGTAATTGGTGGTGGTCCGGCCGGTTCGATCGCTGCTGCGATGATCCATAAGTATGGGTTCTCTGTACGCGTAGTGGAAAGGGAAAAGTTCCCGCGTTTTGTCATTGGTGAGAGTTTGCTTCCGAGATGTATGGAAGTATTGGACGACACCGATATGATCGATGTGATTAAGTCCAAAAACTTTCAAGAGAAGTTCGGAGCCAAGTTCATGAAGGAGGATAGAGTATCTGATTTCAATTTTTCTGAACAGTTTTCAAAAGGCTGGACCTGGACATGGCAAGTGCAGCGAGCCGATTTCGATCTAGCCCTGATTACAGAAGTACAGCGACGCGGTGTAAGAGTTGATTTTGAAACGACCGTCACAGCAATCGAATTTTTTCCGGATGAAAGCTCCTCAACCACAGTCCAACACAAAGACAACACAATAGAAAAGATCAATGCCAGATTTATTGTCGATGCAAGCGGTTATGGTCGTGTGATTCCCAGATTATTTAACCTCGACAAACCCAGCAGCCTTGATCCACGCAAGGCAATATTTGCACACGTACATGATGTTCATCGAAACAATCACGATGAACCCAACAGGATCATTGCCGTTATGTATGCACCGGGAGTATGGACGTGGATCATTCCCTTTTCCAACGGAGTAACATCTCTAGGTTTTGTCGGTAGTTTTGAATTCTTCGAAAACATTGAAGGCGATCAGTCGGAAAAATTCAGGAAGTGCATCAACGGTAATGCATACCTTAAGAAAAGATTTGGAGATGTTTCATGGGTGTTTGAACCGCGCAAGCTTGAGGCGTGGTCAGCTACCACCGACAAATTTTACGGAAAGGGTTTTGTCCTTACGGGAAACGTTACCGAATTTCTAGACCCTATTTTTTCTTCAGGCGTTATGTTTGCCACCGTCTCAAGCCACCTCGCAAGCAAGTTGGTGATCCGGAAATTAAGAGGGGAGAACGTCGATTGGGATAACGACTACACAAATTTTATACGGCAAGGTGTTGATACCTTCCGCACATTTGTGATGGCCTGGTATGACGGAACGTTGGAAACGATCTTTTTTTCCGTCGAAACGGACCCAATAGTAAAGAGACAAATCTGTTCAGTGCTTGCCGGCTATGTCTGGGATCAGGAAAATCCGTTTGTAAGGTCGCACGAAAAGGCAATTAAGAGGTTGGCAAGACTAATTCGCGTCCGTAGCCTTCCACTAAAATGAATTATATCCGAAGACATTGCAGCATCCGAAACAAAGTCATATCAAGTGGTGGTAAGATTGTCTATGAAAACCCAGGTAGCAGTCTCGATGAGTTCATGGATTTGGCCCTCACATCGTTGTCAATCTCCTACCCGAAGTTTTACAAGATGGACAGGCTTTCGAAGTTGGGATTTCTCGCCACTGAAGTTTTGTTGAAAGACCTGAGGCTCCTGGATAAGTATAAGGCGGAAAAAGTAGCTGTTGTGATTTCGAACTCCAATGCCAGTCTGGATACCGACCTGAAATATTTTGAGTCGACAAAAACCATTGCAAGTCCCGCGTTGTTTGTATACACATTATCGAATATAGTAGCGGGAGAAATATGCATCCGGCAGGGAATAAAAGGCGAAAATGCATTCTTCGTGCTCCCGGCTTTCGATCCTGACCGGATATTCGAGTACGCCGAAATTGTCATGGCCTCGGGAAAAACTGACGCTTGTATTGCCGGCTGGGTGGATGTACTGGGGGAGCAACATGATGTTTTCTTATATTTGCTGGAAAAATCGAACAATGGAGGGCTTGAGCATACAGCGGAGCAACTTCAGAAACTTTATCATTTGAACTATGGACCAGTTGATGGCGGATCTTAAGAGGCAGATTATCGAGGCGTTGAATTTGAAGCACCTTAAACCGGAGGATATCGGCGACGATCAACCTCTGTTCGTGGAAGGGCTGGGACTGGATTCAATTGATGCGCTGGAGCTTATCGTGCTATTACAGCAACAATACAACATAAAAATGGCGAACCCCCAGGACGGACCGCAGATCTTTAGGTCTGTCAAGACCATCGCGGAATACATCAAGACCACTCAAACCGCATAACTAACTTGAAAGGCCGAGTATATGTAGCCGGCACCGGTGTCATTTCAGCAATCGGTAATTCCATCCCGGAAACATTAAAGTCATTTGAGAACCATTCCTCAGGTATTGGAAAAGTCTCTCTGTTTGATACAATCCATGAGAACACTTTGCCTGTAGGAGAAGTTAAGATCCCAAACACCCAACTGGCTGACAATCTCTCGGTAAATTCAAGTCTTTCCAGGACAGCGTTGCTTGGAATTCAAGCTGCGAGAGAAGCCGTTGCCGCCTCACGCGTTAACGTGTCAAAATGGAGAACCGGTCTGATATCCGCCACAACCGTTGGAGGCATGGACAAGACAGAAAACTTCTTTGTTGATTTTCTGAAGAACCCCTCTAAAGGAAGACTGCGCAACGTTGTACATCATGAATGTGGAAGCTCTACCGAATTGATCGCAGATGACCTTGGCGTGAATGGATTTATCTCTACTATAAACACTGCTTGCTCATCGTCCGTGAATGCAATAGCACTCGGCGCTCGTCTTATTCGGCACAACATCCTGGATGTGGTTATTGCCGGAGGAACCGATGCCCTCTCGAAATTCACCATGAATGGATTTAATAGTCTTATGATCCTGGATCGCAATCCCTGTCGTCCCTTTGATGCCGGCCGGAACGGTCTTAATCTAGGTGAAGGTGCGGGTTTTGTAGTGTTGGTTTCCGATACAGTGAAGGAGGAGACTCGATTGAAACCTTCGTGTTTCGTAAGTGGATACGCGAATACCAATGATGCATATCACCAGACAGCATCCTCGCCGGAAGGTCGGGGATCATTTGCTGCGATGCAGAAAGCGTTAGCTATGGCGGAGCTTTCACCCGAAAACATCGACTACATCAACCTCCACGGTACGGGTACACTCAACAACGATCTGTCCGAGGGCACTGCCGTAAAACGTCTTTATGGTGATAATTATCCGAGGCTCAGCTCAACAAAGGCCTTTACTGGGCACACACTGGGAGCCAGTGGCGGGATCGAAGCCGTGTTCTCAATCATGGCACTTGAGCAACAATGTGTGTTTCCAAACCTCAGGTTTGAAACACCAATTCCGGAAATCGATATGAAACCACAGCTATCATTTGAATCCGACATCAAAGTGAACCATGTTATGAGTAATTCATTTGGATTCGGTGGTAATTGCTCTTCGATAATATTTTCCAGAATGTGAAGATAATCAGAACTGACGATGCCGGTATATATTAAAGGAATGGGCAATATTTCCCCTCAGAAAACCTGGGGTAATGACCCTTTGCTGGCTAGCCCGTCAGACTATTCAGGAAACAGATTGACCTGTATTGAACCTGATTACGGACAATTCGTCGATGTCAGGCAACTCCGGAGAATGAGCCGGATAATTAAAATGGGAGTGGCTGCCGGCACAATGGCGCTACGTGAAGCTGGAATCATTACACCCGATGCTATAATCACAGGAACAAGCTTTGGATGTCTTGAAGATACCGGCATTTTTCTCAGCAAAATGATTGAGAATAGTGAAAGCGCATTGAATCCTACGCCTTTCATTCAATCCACTCACAATACGATCGGATCTCAAATTGCGTTGCTGCTGCAATGTCAAGGATACAATCAAACGTATACGCAGCGCGGGTTTTCATTCGAACATTCTTTGATAGATGCGATACTTGAGCTGAAAGATAATCCGAACCAGAACATTCTTGCGGGAGGTGTCGATGAGATCACTACTCACAGTCACTCCCTTCAGAAACGATTTGGAATTTTTCGCGAAAACTCATCCAGCCTTAATCTCTTGCGACAGGCAGGCGATGGCACGATCAATGGTGAGGGCGCAGTATACCTTGCTCTATCAGGTGAAAAGAGTGGCAACAATAACATTTGCGTGGAGGCAGTTTCGACATTTTATAACTCGCGAAAACTAACGGCAAGTGTGAAGGATTTTTTTGAAAGTACCTCACTGGGATACGCCGATGTTGACCTTGTGCTTATGGGAAAAACAGGAGTGGGGAAGTGGGATAGAGCCCTTGAAGCGGTTGCGTCCGTGTTATTTCCAAAGGCGTCGCTAGGAGTATTCAAGCACCTGTGCGGTGAATATCCCACTGCAAGCGCATTTGCCACCTGGCTTGCAGCAAGATTACTTCGTGAAGGAAGAATACCCGAAATTGTCGTCGAAAAGAATGCGGAAAGACCATTGAGGAATATTTTGATTTTCAACTCATATTTTGAAAAGTATCATTCTCTCGTCTTATTGCGTACATGCTAAAGTTCAGGTCTGTCAATATTCTGTGTGGCGTTGCTTTGGTGATCCTGTTAGTGGTGGATCGCATGTACGACATACATTCGTTCTGGTATTGGATATTAGCCCTGCTTTACATCGGTACTCTCACGTATGGATCAGCAGTGCTGTCAGCGCAATTTTTCCTTCCGGTAAGGTATCAGGGTAGTGCGGGATCCAACAGCGTTGCCCTGACGTTTGATGATGGGCCAATTGCGGGAAGAACCGAACAGATACTAAAAATACTGGAGTCGCAAGCTGTTAGTGCTGCGTTCTTTTGCATCGGGCATCGCGTTGAAGCAAATCCTGAATTGACGAAACGAATTTATGAATCTGGTCACCTCATTGGGAATCATAGTTATTGGCACCGCGCTACATTTGATTTGCAAAGCGGGGCATCGATCCAGGATGAATTGATCAGCACCGACAATGCAATTCTAAAAGCGATCGGCGTAAAGCCCGCATTATTCCGGCCTCCCTATGGTGTTAGTAATCCTATGGTGGCATGGGCAGTGAAAAAAGGTGGTTACAAAGCGATCGGCTGGTCTGTGCGATCATTTGATACTGTCATTAAAGATACTGACGTATTAATGAAAAGAATAACACGATCGTTAAAAGGTGGCGATGTTATTCTCCTTCACGATTACAGCAACACTACGCTGGAAATTTTGCCCGACCTGCTGAATCATATAAAAAAAGTTGGATTGAAAATTGTTCGTGTAGACCAGCTGTTGAATGAAAATGCATATGTGCGATAAATCGACGGGATTGAATAAATCAAGGAGTTTGTGGGCCATCATTTTCGTGACCACGCTATTTTCAGTGACAGGTAATGCACAGCCGAAAGGCTTTCACCCAGTTGCCGATCTGCCGACCTTTAAAAAACAATTCGCGACTCAGTCAGCTAAAGTCAGCTCGATCGAGAGTTCATTCACACAGGAAAAAGTACTTACTGCTCTCACAGAAAAAATAAGTTCAACGGGAAAATTCTGGTTCAAGCGAAGCAACAAGGTGAGGATAGAATACACCAAGCCGTATACTTACACCATGATAATGAACGGGGACAAATTGTTGTTACGGGACGATCAGAAAGAAAACCGTATCAATGTAAGGTCAAATAAACTGTTTCAACAGATTAACCAGATCATGATTGATTGTGTGCAGGGAACGGTGTTGGATAGTAAGGATTTTAATGTCGAAGTTTTCGAAGATGAAAGAACTTATCTACTGGAAATGGTACCAACGTCAAGGTCGCTGCGTGAGTTCTTTTCGACGATAGTTCTAAAAGTAGATAAGAACGACTTTACCGCAGCCTCTATAGAAATGAATGAAAAATCAGGTGATAGCACAGCAATACTTTTTAAGGATAAGAAACTAAACACTCAATTCTCAGATGCGGTGTTTGCTTTTTGAATCAATCATCGCGTTTCTGTTGGTGGGATGTTCATCCGAATACTCCCACCTCCAGAAGATCCAAGACGTCGGAGATTGCCCCGATAAAGTTCTTCCCCTAATCATAAAAACATCTTGGTATGACGCAAGTGTAGATGTTGTGGGAAAACACCTCAGCGGTTTGCTGTTCATCAAGAACATGCCTGATAGTTCAAAAAGAGTAGTTTTTACAAGTGAAGCAGGACTTACTTTTTTTGATTTTTCTTTTTCTAAGGAAGGAAATTTTCACACAGTATCAGTAATAAAACAGTTTGATAAGAAAGCTGTAATTCGGACGCTTCAAAAGGACTTTTCCTTGATACTTGGTTTACCTTTTTTGCAGAGTCCGGCTGAACGATATTCAGCCGGTGATGACTTTTATTTCGGTTTCAAAGAAAAATATGGAACGGCCTATTTCATTACCAATAAAGATTGTGCTTCTTTACAAAGGTTGGAATGGGGAGATAGAGGTAAACGTTTGGTCACAGTGCGCACGCCAGGCTCAGGTTATCCCACACCGGCTATTATTGAGATTGACCACCATACTTTCAGTATGAAGATAAAATTGACCCGTATTGAAAAGGAATGATCCTGCTGAACGATTTTTATGCAATCATAAGCCGCGACGCATCCGGTGGCGCGGTGCGGGCTAAAATATCTATTAACAGAGCACATAAGATCTTCGACGGTCATTTTCCAGGTTTACCAATAGTGCCTGGTGTATGCATGATGCAAATCATCCGCGAAATCATGGAGGTAACTACCGAAAGATCATTGTCGATCGCTGGCGCCGAGAATATGAAGTTCCTTGCTGTTATCAACCCCGATCAAAATCATGAGGTTGATGTTTCGATAACGTATACGGATGATAACGGTGCGGTCAATGTCAACGCTTCGCTGTTTGCGGGTACGGTTACATTCTTTAAATTAAAAGCTGCGCTGAAGAATTCCTGATGGAACCTGCATCTTTCCGCCCTTTATTTGTTGAAAAGAAAGTATGCGTACTGGTCCCGACATACAACAATGAACAAACACTTGAGAAAGTTTTGCGCGATGTTCTTTCTTATACCGATCATGTGATCGTAGTGAACGATGGATCTACAGACTCCACCGCAGCTATTCTCCGTAAGTTTCCCGGCATCGAGCTTATATCCTATGAACGAAACAAAGGCAAGGGATATGCATTGCGACAGGGTTTTGTGCGCGCAGTTCAAAAAGGTTATGATTACGCAATAAGCATTGATTCAGACGGACAGCACTTTGCTGACGACATCCCAAAATTTTTGTGGGCTCTTGCAGCGCATCCGTCGGCAGTAATTATAGGAGCCAGAAACATGGGGCAATCCTCTGTCCCTGGTAAGAGTAGCTTTGGTAATAAGTTCTCAAATTTTTGGTTTTGGGTCGAGACAGGATTAAAGATGCAGGATACACAAAGCGGTTATCGATTATATCCGGTGAGGCAATTAAGCTCGATTAATTTCATTACTCGGAAATTTGAATTTGAGATCGAAGTGCTGGTTCGTGCGGCGTGGAATGGACTTGAGATTGCCCATGTACCGGTACAAGTTTTTTATCCAGAAAAAGGAAAGAGGGTATCGCACTTTCGTCCCTTTAAAGACTTTTCACGCATCAGTGTTCTAAATACAGTACTTGTAACGATCGCACTCTTGTACATCAAACCCCGGGACCTATTCCGGCGCCTTAAAAAAAAAACTTCAGGGACCTTTTTTACGAACATCTCTTCAACCCAGATGAGTCCGACGCGGTAAAAGCATTATCCGTTGGATTTGGAGTCTTCATGGGTATAGTGCCAATTTGGGGGTTTCAACTGGCCGCGGCAATTGCCTTTTCTTTTCTCTTTCGACTTAACAAAGCACTGGTCATTATTGCTGCGAACATCAGTATTCCGCCGATGATCCCACTGATACTTTTTTTGAGCTATCAGATGGGTGCATTTTGGAGAGGTGATCAAGCTGAACAAATCACATTTAGCACAGAGATCACGCTGGATAGCGTAAAAAGCAATCTCCTTCAATATGTTTTGGGTGCGATCTCTCTTGCCATTGCTGCAGGTGTTATTTTTGGAGGATTGACCTACATGGCACTGAAAGTCTTTAAAAGATCAAAACCCTGATGCATGTCGCGGATCTTCCTCAACCTATACGATTTTTTTCAGCATAGGAAGCGAGTCTTCTGGGCCTTCTTTTTCATTGTCACATTCGCAATCGGCCTTGGAGCTTTTCAAATAAAGATCGAAGAAGACATCACCAAGTTCTTTCCCGATGACGAACGAGTCGAAAAACTCGACTACGTATTCAGAAACTCGAGGTTTGTTGAACGTTTAGTGATCATGGTGTCCATCAAAGATAGCGCCGACGCTGCGCAGCCAGATAGCCTGATCGCTCTTGCAGATTCCCTCATCGATCACTTTGAACGAAACCTTTCGCCGTACATCAACAAGATCAGCGGCCGCGTCGATGATGAAAAAATCCTGGAATTAATTAATACAGTTCATCAGCACCTTCCGGTTTTTCTAGACGAAAGCGATTACGACAAACTTGATTCGCTGGTAAACCCGAAAAACATACCGGGTGTGTTGGAGGCAAACTACAGGCAGCTGATTTCTCCAGCTGGTGTCGCGGTAAAACGGATCATCGCGCAAGATCCGCTCGGCTTTTCATTCCTGGCTTTGAGTAAGCTCCGACAGTTACAATACGATGACAACTTTGAGCTATACGATGGGTATATCGTTACAAAGGATCACCGTCATTTGCTTTTTTTTATTGAACCACGATTCGCAGCAGCAGAAACCGGTAAGAATACACCCTTTATTGACGGACTCGAAGCCACTATCAAAAAAGTATCGAACGATCATTCCTTTGCTTCGGCAACTTTCTTCGGAGCGTCAGCCGTAGCGGTTGGAAACGCCAAGCAGCTACGTAGTGATTCGATTCTGACGATTAGCCTTATGGTTGTATTGTTAATGATATTTCTGATCGGGTTCTTCAAGAAAAAAAGGGTACCGTTTCTGATCCTGATACCTGTTGTATTTGGCGGCCTCTTTTCATTTTGTTTTATATATCTCCTTAAAGGTTCTGTTTCTATTCTCGCTGTAGCCGCAGGTTCGGTGATACTTGGAATAGCCGTAAACTATTCGCTGCATTTTCTCGCTCACCTGAAGCACACTTCAGACATTAAGGCCGTCATTAAAGACCTCGTCTGGCCATTGACTATCGGAAGCACTACTACGGTACTTGCTTTCTTCTGTCTTCAGTTCGCTAATGCGGCAGTGCTTCGTGATGTGGGCCTTTTTGCCGGGTTTAGTTTGATTGGCGCCGCTTTATGCGCCCTGATTTTTCTTCCACACTTTATTCCGGAAAATTTGTTCCTCACTGATCACGAAAAACAAAGCACCCTTGAGCGATTGTCTTTGTCATCGGTGTTGGACAATACACGTCTCGTATGGATAATATTATTGGCTACCCCCATATTTTTTTATTTCGCCCGCCAGGTAAGCTTCAATAGCGACATGGGTAGGTTGAATTTCATGAGCGTCGAAACTTCAGCAGCACAAAAGCAACTGGAATCCATTAATAGATCTTCACTTAGCACGATCTACCTGGTATCGAGCGGAGACGACCTTCAGGCTGCACTACGACAAACTGAAAAAACAATCCCCCTATTGCAGTCGATGAAAAAGGAGGGTCGGGTACAAAAGTATTCAGCGGTCTCCACTTTTTTGATCTCAGATTCACTGCAGCAGAAAAGAATCGAGCACTGGAATTCGTTCTGGACTCCTGAGCGGAAGGCGAGGGTGCTGGGCGCCGTCGTTAACGAAGGGCGTGCATTGAAGTTTTCGAAACAGGTGCTTTCAAACTTCGAGCAACAAATCAATAATAATTACCCCATAGCCGATACGACTTCGATGAACACTATACGTGCGGCTTTTTTTGATGAGTTTATCATAGAAGACAAAAATTCGGCATCTGTAATATCATTGTTAAATGTGGATCCGTCGCGAAAAAAAGATGTATACGAAAAGCTCCACGTAACATCTTCGTATGCATTCGATCGCCAGATGCTTGCAAATATGTTTGTCGAATATGTAAACGCGGATTTTAACTTCATTGTCACGTTTACGGCTATTCTGGTCTTCGTTGCCCTCTTTATTTCGTTTGGCCGCATAGAGCTTACGGTAATTACGTTTGCACCTATGTTCATTACATGGATCTGGATTCTTGGTTTTATGGCTCTATTCGGCATCGAATTCAACATCGTGAATATAATGGTGTCTACATTCATATTCGGCCTCGGCGACGACTATAGTATTTTTATAATGGATGGACTGCGGAATGAGTATCAGTATGGCAAAAAGGTACTTCCCTCCATACGATCTTCAATATTCCTTTCTGCGGCTACAACTATTGCCGGTCTGGGTGTGCTGATTTTTGCAAAACATCCCGCGCTTCGGTCGATTGCCTCGATCTCCATCATCGGTATCGTGTGCGTTTTTGTTATGTCGCAGACGCTGGAACCTTTCCTTTTCAGACGTCTGATCACAAACCGCACGCGCAAAGGTCTCACGCCTATGACATGGGCAGGCATGCTACGAACTCTTTTCACTTATTCTTATTTTGTTTTCGGAGCAGTGGTGTTGACAATCGTCGGCATCGTGATACGTTTGATACCTTTTGGGAGAAGAGGTCTCAAAAAATTCTACCATATCCTGCTGAGTTTTTTTACGGGGTCGCTCATTTATCTCGCCCCTAGTCTTAAGATTAAGATCATAGGGATGCATCCAGATACGTTTGATCGTGCAGGCGTCGTGATTTCCAACCATGCCTCTTTTCTCGACATCCTCGTCACCACGATGCTTCACCCAAAGCTGATCTTGCTTACCAATAAATGGGTTTGGAATTCGCCGGTTATGGGTGGAGTAGTTAGACTCGCAGACTATTACCCAGTGACAGAAGGCGCAGAGGAAAGCGTCGACAAGCTACGGGACCGAATGTTGGAAGGTTATTCAGTGGTTATTTTTCCGGAAGGAAAAAGATCAGAGGATGGCAAGATCAAAAGATTTCACAAGGGTGCATTTTACTTAGCCGAAGCGTTACAGAAACGGATACTTCCGTTAATTATTCACGGCGCACACGACTGTATACCAAAGGGTACGTTTTACCTTAATAAAGGACAGGTAACTCTAAAATTTCTACCTCAAATAGAACCTGACGATCAACGTTTTGGTGGTACCTATTCCGAACGAACCAAGAGTATTAGTCGCTATTTTCGCGAAGAATTCAGCACGTTGGCAAAGGAGAGTGAAACACCTCATTATTTTTCTCAAAAGTTGATCACAAACTACCTTTACAAAGGTCCGGTCCTCGAATGGTACCTCCGCATAAAACTAAAGCTTGAAAATGATTATGCTCCGTTCAACGAGCTCATTCCATCGAAGGGAACCGTGCTCGACCTGGGTTGCGGTTATGGATTTCTGTGTTATATGCTGCAGTTACTTTCAGATGAACGAAGCATAACGGGCGTTGATTACGATGAAGAAAAGATCGAGACCGCAAACAACGGCTATCTGAAAACAGAGAAACTTAAATTCTATTGCGCGGATGTCACAACGTTTCCGCTGGATAAT